>Ga0114964_10001226_pt1 | contig 18818 bp, 16 predicted proteins | sample C_131016_MF_Meta_FD_92638 | JGI IMG/M metagenome (GOLD analysis project Ga0114964, IMG submission 92638) | Freshwater microbial communities from Lake Croche, Canada to study carbon cycling - C_131016_MF_MetaG | ecosystem: Environmental > Aquatic > Freshwater > Lake | place: Lake Croche, Canada... | reverse complement strand
CCCCCACCTCCCGGAGGTTAGTGCTCGCGATGAATTCGTCGGAGCCCATCGAAGCTCCTAAGGGGCACAAGATCCAAGGAAGGCTTTGCCGTTTCAGGCCGCGAGGTCGCATTTCCTCGGGAGCGATTCGCCTCCCGGCATGATCGCTGGCTGACGGTGGTTCCCAATGACACACGGGGAGTCACCGGCACAACCTCAGGCCGCCGTTCAGATGATGTCGTCACCTGGATAGCGGCCTCCTGAAGTTTTAGACTGCTACAGACGGGAGATCAGCAACTCGCGCTGGAAGACGAGTTCCTTTGGCAGGTGGCTGTAAAGCTTCATGAAGAGCTCATCCTGAAGGACGAGCTCACGGTGCCATTCGGAAGGATCGATCCTCTGGACCTCATCAAACTTTTCAAGAGTCATTCCTTCAAGGCCTTCCAGATCGAGATCTTTGTATTCTGGAACCCACCCAATGGAGGTCTCCAACGCATGAGCACCCTGCTGGCAGCGCTGGACGATCCACTTGAGGACGCGCATGTTGTCACCAAAGCCGGGCCAGAGGAACTTACCCTCGCTGCTCTTGCGGAACCAGTTCACATGAAAGACGCGTGGCAGATGCTTCACCAGACGGCGCATCTCCAGCCAGTGGGCGAAGTAGTCGCCCATGTCGTAGCCGCAGAAGGGGAGCATCGCCATCGGATCACGTCGCACCTGGCCGATCGTGCCGGCGGCAGCTGCCGTCATCTCGGAGCCGACCGTGGCACCAAGGTAGACGCCGTGCACCCAGTTGAAGGCTTGGAAGATCAGTGGCATCGTTGTTGCTCTGCGACCACCAAAGATCATGGCGCTTATCTTGACGCCCTCGGGGTTTTCCCAGTCAGGATCGATGATCGGGCAGTTCTTTGCCGGCGCAGTGAAACGGCTGTTCGGATGACTGGAGAGGATGGGTTTTCCCTCGGCATCCTTCTGGCCAGGGGCCCAGTCGTTCCCCTTCCAGTCAATCAAGTGAGAGGGTGGCTCCTTGGTCATCCCCTCCCACCAGACATCGCCGTCATCGGTGAGGGCCACATTGGTGAAGATGGTATCGGTGCAGATGGAATCCATCGCCATCGGATTGCTATCATAGGAGGTTCCGGGCGCGACGCCAAAGAACCCGGCCTCAGGATTGATGGCACGTAGCCAGCCGTCGGGGCCGGGCTTGATCCAAGCGATGTCATCACCGACGCAGGAGACCTCCCATCCCTCTTCTTTGAGGTGCTTGGGCGGAATGATCATTGCGAAGTTCGTCTTACCACAGGCGCTTGGGAAGGCGGCTGTCACGTAGGTCCTCTGACCGGTAGGATCTTTCACCCCGAGGATGAGCATATGCTCGGCCATCCATCCCTCGTCGCGTCCCATGGCGGAGGCGATACGCAGGGCAAAGCACTTCTTGCCGAGCAAGGCATTGCCACCATAACCGGAGCCATAGCTCATGATCAGTCGGTCCTCAGGGAAGTGCGTGATGTAGGTATTCTCCGGGGCGCAGGGCCAGGAGACATCCTTCTTTCCTGCCGTGAGGGGAGATCCGACCGAATGGAGGCATTTCACAAATTTGCCAGTCTTGGCAATCTCGTCGTAAACCTTCGCACCCATCCGTGTCATGGAGCGCATGTTCGCCACGACGTAGGGGCTATCAGAGATCTCGATGCCGTACTGGGCGATCGGCGAGCCGATCGGACCCATGCTGAAGGGCACCACATAGAGAGTGCGTCCCTTCATGCATCCCTCCAAGAGGCCATTGAGCTTAGCCCTCATCACGGTGGGATCGCACCAGTTATTGGTGGGGCCGGCATCCTTTTTGGATTTGCTGCAGATGAAAGTGCGCTCCTCGACGCGAGCCACATCGCGGGGATCACTGCGGACAAGCAGAGAGTTGGGTCGCTTGTCGGCATTGAGCCAAAGGCCGGCACCGGAACTGACGATACGATCACGCATCAACTTGTCCTCGGCAGCGCTGCCGTCGCACCAGAAGATCGACTCAGGCTGCGTCAAAGCTGCAATTTCGTTAACCCAATCCGTGACTTGCTTGATTGCGGGTTGGTGTGTTCCCAGTTCCGTGCTCGCTGATGTGTTACTCATTCTTCTTTTGTGTTCCATTTTTCATGACTCTGCAAGTGGCAACGTAGGGCTTTGGAAGGGGGGCTTTAACATGCTTTCGCTGGCACTTTGGGGATGATAATATGAGTGATTGTCTCAATGAGAAAAAGGGCTCCTCGCTGTTTCAAGTGGGTGAAGACGAGACAGAGGAGAAAAAATGGAACTCAAGAATTGCTTGCCTGGCCGTTGCTACGCATCCGTTGCATCAGGAAAAGAAACGGAGGGAAGTAGGATTTGTATCACCGAGAACCGCCGAGTGGTGGGAGGCACGGCTTAGCCTGCGCGGTAGCGCAGCCCGTCAGCGAGTTGAGCGGGAGCGAGCGAGACAATCAGCCTAAGGATCTGAAAAACAGAGGGACCGAATGGAGATCAGGAAATGGCATTCCAGATCCGTCCAGAACAAGCCCATGACTCCTCCGGCCCGATCTCCTCTGCATTTCGTGAATTTCCCATCTACTCTCTTCCTGAGTTCCAGATTATTTACCTCTCCTCTCGGATCCCTCTGGGGTCAAAGGGCACCCACTCAAAATAGCGAAGAACCAGAAAAAGTGATCCCGACTCTGTTATGAACCACGGATCGGGGTTTTACCCTCCTCATCAGCTCAGAATATTTTTCTCAGCTGAACAGCAAGATAAGCACCTGGGCGCAGAGAATGCGCAACAGCATCGTCAAGGGGTAGACCGCTGCGTAGGAGATCGATACCGAGTCGGTCTTGATCATCGTGTTGGCAAAAGCCAGTGCAGGAGGGTCAGTCATGCTCCCGGCAATAATGCCACTAAGCGTGACATAGTTCATTTTCATCACAATGCGGGCAACGATCCCGACAACAAGGATCGGAATTAGGGTGATGCAGAATCCAGCGGCAAGCCAGGTCAGCCCCTCCGGACTCATCAATGTCGCAATAAACTGTGAGCCGGCCTTCAGACCTACGCAGGCCAAGAAGAGGATGATGCCCAGCTCACGCAGTGCAATGTTTGCACCCTCCGGCATGTACCAGACGATCGGGCCGATCTGGCCAATCCGGCTCAGGATGATGGCGATCACGAGCGGCCCACCTGCCAGTCCCAGTCGCACGGCCACCGGCAAGCCGGGAAACGAGAGCGGCAATAATCCAACGACTACGCCGAGAGCAACACCCAGAAAGACAGGCAGGAAGTTGGTGTGTCCAAGGTCCTTGACGGAATTACCGAGAACGGTCGCCGATTGATCCAGACTCTGGCTGTCGCCGACCACCGTGAGAGAATCCCCGTATTGCAGACGTATGTCCGGACCGCCCGCCATGGTGAGATCCCCGCGCTGGATTCGGGTCACCAGCACGCCATAGGTCGTGTGGAGCGCCAGCTCCCTGAGTGATTTCCCGAGCGTGGCCTTGCGAGTCACGATGATCCGTCTGTGAAAAATTCCGGAGGCATCGCCGAGCAAGTCATCCTCCGAGGACTCCCCCACGATGCGCTGGAACTCATCGAGATCGGAGGGGACGCCGACAACGAGGATCGTGTCACCGACATGGATCGGTTCGTGCCCTGTGGCCACATGGATGACTCCGCTCTCCGCATTGCGTATGCGTGAGACAACAATCCCGCCATCGCGCAGCCCGGGGATTTGCGAGACCGTTAACCCGTTGAGATTGGGGTTATTGATCTTGAGGTTCCTCCTCTTGAGGGAGGGAAGCATGCCACGGTGCTCCTGTTCGAACTTCTCAACCTCCTCAGAGGGCCGGATGTTAAAAATCATACGGATCAGTACAATGGAAAGAATAATGCCAATCACACCGCCTGGGTAGGCGACCGCGTAGGCGAGAGCCGGCAGGGCTTTCACCGAGTGCTCCACCGAGGGAAGCATCGAAAGAGCCTGTTGTGCGGCACCAAGCGCTGGCGTGTTCGTGGAGGCTCCGCAAAAAAGACCTGCGGAAGCATACGGGTGAATACCCAGAAGCCAGCCAGTCAGGACCGTGAGAATGGCCCCACCGAGCACAATGGCGACGGCGGCAAGGTTGGCGGGAAGCCCCTCTTTCTTCAGTGAGGCAAAAAAGCCGGGGCCAATCTGAAGTCCGATCGTGAACACAAAGAGGATGAGACCGAATTCCCTCACGAACTTCAGCACCTCGTCATTGATGTGCCACCCGAGGTGACCGAAGAAGAGACCGGCAAAGAGAACCCCAGTGATGCCGAGTCCGACTCCCCTGAACTTAATGGCAGAGAGTGCCAGCCCGACAACCGATATTACCGAGAGCACAAGGACAGCGACGGCTACTTCATTCGTTCCGGTGATCTGCTTGAGGAGTTCCATGGAGAAGGATCTTTTTGTATCATCTATTACCACGTTACTGCGAAGAAATAAGACCCGTTTCCTACGGGTGGGCGCACAGGCGCATTGCGATTTCCATGCAGCCCTCCTAGCATGATGGAATGTCTGCCGTTTTTCGCGCCGGGGAAGAAGAGCCCCTTTTTCATCTCGGGGAATTCCCCGTCCGACTGATCACCCTGCTTGTTGCCCTGCACAGCGGTGCGATGGTGGCCGCGACATTAGTGCTCGCAGCCGGTCACAGCGCTTGGCTTGAGGCCCTTGCTTACAGCAGCGTCGCCGTTGCCCATGGTCAGGTCTGGCGCCTCTTTACTTATGCCTTTAGCTATACAGCTGAGAATGGTCCTTCGGTCTGGTTTCTTTTCGAGATGGTGATGCTCTACTACTTTGGCAAAGAGGTGGAGAACGGGCTGGGGTGGAAGCGCTTTGCCATCCTTTACGCGGGACTCATCCTGATTGGACCACTGCTTCTTCAGGCCTTTGGCTATGCAGGAATTGCGCAGACCCTGACCGGTGCTCAGGAGGTCAATTTCGCCATCTTCGCTGCCTTTGTCGCCATGCATCCAGGGGCACAGTTCTTTTTCGGCATGGCTGCCCGCTGGGTCTTCGTGGGACTACTCACCATCTCCGCATTGCAGCTACTGGCAGATCATCATGCACCTAGGGTGCTTGTCTTGGTCTCCTCCTGCGTGCTTGCGATCCAGTTGATGCGCCGGGCAGGATTTGAAGAGTCGATGTTCGGCTTCACCTTCCGCTGGTCGCTTCCAGGGTTGGCCAAGCGCACTGCCCGATTCTCGGCAATGCCGGGAGGAATCTCCTCCGCTGCAAAGGCCAGAGCTAAGGGTGGAAAAGGAAGCTCAAAGGGGCATGCGGCTTCATCGGAAGTGAGAACTTCCAAGAGTCCATCCGTGCCTTTTGTCGATCCCGAGGTGGAGATGGACCGCCTGCTGGAGAAAATCAGCCACCAGGGAATCAATAGCCTGAGTGAGGCCGAGCGTGCCTCGCTGGAACAGGCACGTCAGGCGATCCTGCAGCGGAGCGGCGGATCGTCCAGCTAGCGGACCCATCTCTTCCCATGAGCCAGAGCGTCGATCAACTCAGACAGATCATCTCGCGCCTGAGGTCCCCGGGCGGCTGTCCGTGGGATCGGGAGCAGACAGCCTCCTCACTCCGACCCTCACTCGTGGAGGAGGCCTACGAAGTGGTCGACGCCATCGAGCGGGAAGACGCCACAGATCTTCAGGAGGAATTGGGTGATCTCCTCATCAACATCATGATGCAGGCTGAAATCGCCTCTGAGCAGAGCAGCTTCACACTCGATGCCATCGCCGATACGGCCGCAGAGAAACTGATCCGCCGTCACCCCCATGTCTTTGGAGATTCATCGGCTGAGAGCAGCGAGGCAGTCCTCACCCAGTGGGAGGAGATCAAGAAAGCCGAGAGAGCTGCCAAGGGTGGAAAGGGAGGCAGAGAGGAGGCTCCCCCTTCCCTGCTGGACGGAGTGGCACGAGCTTTTCCGGCACTAGTCCGTGCGCAGAAGATCCAGAAGAAGGCAGCCAAGGCGAAATTTGATTGGGAGCGACCCGAAGATGTCGTTGAGAAGATCCGTGAAGAACTCGTCGAAGTGGAGGCCGAACTCAGTGACGCCGGAAGCCAGGGTGCACAAGAACGACTCTCTGAAGAAGTGGGCGACCTTTTCTTTGCCGTCGTTAATCTTGCACGCGCGCTCTCGATTGACTCGGAGACAGCCCTGCAAGCGGCGACCGACAAGTTTGTGAGGCGCTTTGCCTTCATGGAATCGACCCTCCCTTCTAAGAAATCTTTTTCAGATCTCTCGCTTGCCGAAATGAATACTCTCTGGGATCAGGCAAAGCTTGCTGGGAAGAAGAAGGGGCACGAGTCATGAGCACCCACCCATCAACCGCCACTCCTGAGGTGGAGATCCCGCCCATCTCACTAGCGATCACCTCACTGAACGAGGAAACCCGCATTCGCAAATGCCTCGCAAGCACCCATGGCCTCGTTCGCGAGATCGTCGTGGTGGACAGCGGATCGACAGATGGGACCCTAGCACTAGCTGAGGCCGCCGGAGCCCGGATCATCCCTCAAGCATGGCTCGGCCACTCGGCACAAAAGCAGGTCGCCCTCGACCACTGCACCCAACCCTGGGTGCTCCTGCTCGACTGCGATGAGGAACTATCCGAAGAACTTCTCGCCGCCATCCTGAAATTCTTCCGAAGCGGCGATGCCGAGTGGTTCAACGGATGCCGCTTTAACAGGAAGGTCTGCTTCCTGGGACGCTGGATCACCCATGGCGACTGGTATCCCGACACCAAGCTGCGTCTTGTCCGCCGGGAGAAGGCCCGCATGGGGGGCAATGCCGCCCATGATACCGTTCTCGTGGAGGGTTCCGTGAAGCACCTGCGCGGCGATCTGCTTCATGATTCCTTCCCGACCATCCAAAGCTACCTCAATAAGATCGGCCCTTCTGCCGACGAGTTTGTCATGCGCCAGAGAGAGCAAGGGAAGCGATGGTCACTCTCCTCCAATCTCCTGCGTCCCCTCTGGCGCTTTGTGCGAGCCTACTTCCTAAGGCTCGGTTTCCTGGATGGATTCCCCGGTTTTTGGATCGCCTACGCAACCTCCTTTGCCGTCTTCGTGCGCTACAGCAGGAAATTCGAAGAAGAGGCCGCGGAGAGGCTGAAAGGCTAAAGGTTTAATGGTAAATCGGGACTTCCAACCCCAAGATCCTCACTTTCCTCTTTTCGTTTTAGCTTTTCACTTTTCACTTTTCACTTTTCGATTCTTCCATGTCCCTAACACGACGCTCCTTCCTCGGCATGCTGGGGCTTTTGCCCGCCGCCCAGGCCCTCAAGGTTTCTTCTGCCACGGCGGCCTCGGTTCCGACAGGGACCGTGCCAAGGCGCGTCTTTGGACGCCATCAGGAGACGCTCAGCTGCATCGGGTTCGGAGGACACACCTTGGCCCTTGCTCCAACCGTTGAGGAGGCGGCCAACATCGCCCACTACGCCATCGACCAAGGGGTGAACTTCTTTGATAACGCCTGGGAGTATCATAACGGCCGGGCCGAGGAATGGATGGGGCAGGCGCTCTCAGGCGGATGGCGCGATAAGGCCTTCATCATGACCAAGGCCTGCGTTCACAACAGCAAGAAGTACGACATCCCCTTCACAGGAACCGACAAGGAGAAGGCCCTCCAGATGCTACAGGTTCAGCTCAAGCGCCTCAAAACCGACCACATCGACCTCTGGATGATCCACGAGGTCAAGGACGGCGATGTCGCTCCTGCCTATGCCAAGGGTGGAATCATCGAGGCCCTGGAGGAGGCCAAACAGAAAGGAATGGTGCGCTACACTGGCTTCACCGGCCATGACAGCCCTGAGGCCCATGTGAAGATCATCGAAGGTGGTTACTCCTTCGACGCCTCACTACTCCCCGTCTCCGTGTTGGGAAACACACTTCACGCCAAGGATTTTGATAAGATCGTCCTTCCTCTGATGGAAAAGAAGGGAATAGCTGCAATCGGCATGAAAGGCTTCGGAGGTTCCAAACGGGCAAACCTTCATGGCCTGATCACCGCCCAGCAGGTTGTCGACTACGCACTCAGTTATCCGGTCGTGACGACTCAGTGCATCGGCATTGATTCCATGACCTTCGCGCAGGAGGCCGTGGCCGCGGCACTCAATGCCAAGCCAATGACTCTCTCAGAGCGCGAAAAGTTCATCGCCCTCATTCAGGCACGTGGTGGCGCTGAGTATGCCCAGCACCTGCAAGAGGGGTATCACGACGGAGCCTGCTGCGTCGCTTAGGTGCTTGCGCTTTTAGCGAGGCGTCTCGTTGCTGCTCGCTCGCGTAGAACTACTACCGCTTCGCTCTGACGTCTTGCTCCCCATCCGATCTCCCTGCGCCTTAAATGAATTGCCCGCCTAACGTAGAGCGCACGCACCACTAGTAGCGAGAGCGAATATCACTCACGTGGTTAATGTTGTAATTACGAAATATTATCCATACAGAACGGCTACTAGTGGTTGCGTGGCGCGGCTTCTTGGATTTCGCTACTCCTGCATCAGCAATTTAGCCAGAACATCGCTTGTCACTGTGAGGACGGTCCCGTGCCTCATCCCTTTCGGAACGATGAGCTTGTTCGACACATTCTCCCAGCTCTTGAAGTCTTTGGTTCGCATTGCGCCATAGCGGCCCTCTGCATAGACATCGAAATATACGTAATAGAACTCGCCAACCTTGAGGGCTGTTGGGCCTTCCACCCAGAGCCCCTGGGGGGAGAATGGGGTTGATGCCTTCTTCCACGGTCCTGTAACCTTAACGCTCGTAGCGATATGAAGGTTCTTGGCAGGTGGATATCTGGTTTCGTCCTTGGTGATCATCACGTATTGATCGTTCACTAGGATGATCGTTGAATCGATCACGTTGAAACCGGGTTCATAGAATACAGAAGTCTTTGTGTAGCTCTTGAAATCCTTGGTTGTAGTATAGTAAATTCGGTGATTCCATCCCTTGTCGGCTCCATTGGCTGTTTCTGTGAACCGATCGGGTATGGTTGTAGCCCAATAAATGACATACTGCTTTGCATCCGGATCCCATGCAATCTCAGGAGCCCAGCAGTTGCGAGCCTCAGGTTCGTGCTGCATGACAGGAGCGAACTCCTGTTCCGACCAGTTGATCAGATCCTTGGAATGAGCGATGCCGATGCCTTTGTCACTCCCACTCGTTGTCCATACCATGTGGAATAGGCCCTCCGGTCCCTGGATGATACATGGATCACGCATCAGTTTGCCCGCGACTGTCGGTTTAAGAAATGACTTGTCATCCTTGAGTGCCGTCCATTTCAGTCCGTCCCGGCTGTAGGCGAGATGAAGCCCGTCTTCACCATTACCTCTGAACGATGCGAAGAGATAGACGACTTTCTCATCCGCGTTTTCAATCACAGGTTCTCCTTTGGTAAGGCTTCCCAGCACAGCTAAAGACATGAACACTGTCGATAGGATCTTCATATTTCTTCTTTCGTCCAACGTAAAAGCTCAGCCACGCGGATGGAAGGGCGATGACCGCAACGCGGAACGCGCAGCGTTATCCCGCGTTGGATGCAGCGGCTGGTTCGGCTTGGTATTCATTTTGTCTTTTGGATATCGACGCCCATTAGACCCTTTTTCTGAGACACTGAGATAACCGCCGTGTCATCTCGAAGCTTCTTGTCGGAGTCGTAGTATGAGCGCCTAAAAGTGAGGTGGACAGTGTATCCGCCCAATGCTTCGTATCCTGCCTCATGGGTGATTCTCATGCTGGACAGAGGAAAGGCCGAAATCTTCTTCAAGTCCTCGCCAGCGACAGTATGCGTGTTGCCAAATGCAAGGATCGTTAGACTTGCGATCCGTGCGCCGTCGGCTTTGGCGAAAATTCTAAACTTTCCTATGCCCGATATCTCGGCAGTGGTGATCTCGGCAGATGACCAGATCGCAAATTCCTCTTCCGATGCGGAAACTTTCACGACGAATAGAAAGCTAAGCAGCAGAAAGAGAAATTTCATCTTTTTGCCGAACGTCCCCGATGACCAGCTACCACTTGCTTCTGGCTCACAGCCTGCGCAAGCAGGAGGTGTGAAAGAAGTCCCGAAGGGATGGTAGTTTGGTCCATCGGTCTGTTCGCATTATTGTTATTTTGCAGCATTGAAGTCAAAAAGCAGCGCCTCTTCCGATCTGGCCTTGCCATGTGAGAAGGTGACGGTCGAGTCCACTTCGATACTCCGGTAGCCGAGAACCGAAAACTTGTCATCGAGTGCGACTAAATAACTGTGTCCGCGGGTTGGAGTGACAGCATCCGGCCGATATGGGCTGCTCCGAATAAATGTGGTCCGAAAAAGGAGTCGTGGCCCGACGCGTGTGGAGTAACGGCCAAGAAATGAAATATCTTTTAAATAGTATCCGGTATTCTCCTTCTGGTTGAACCGGCTCGTCAGCTCCTCGATCTTGGAGGATGACAATGCGGCAATTGCCTGGGCAACCACGTCCATTTGATTCTTGGCTGGCTCATTCTCTGATTCAGCGGAGGCTGAAACATCGGCCAGAGGAAGCACCGCCAAACAGAGTGCTACGAAAAGGTGCATATTTTCTGCGAACGTCAAAGGTGACTCACGGCTGCCCGTGCCGCGGATCCTGCTCCGAAGAAGGCGTGACGCGGGTAGCCGTTGATCCCACCGACTTGTTCGGTTTATTCATTTTAATTCTACTGAGCATTCCTGAGGGGCGTCTTTCGGTATGCTTATAGCGTATGCACCATCATCAGAAGCCCAGCCTGCCTTGGCAGTAAAATTGTAGCTGTATGATGAAACCATAAACTGTCGGGGAGAGTCTTTGCCACCTAGTCCGCGACCGGGATATACTAGGATTGTATCCGGATAGATCCAGAGCGAATGGACAGAGAGATTCTCCGGAAATGAAATATTAATTCCGGATTTTGGTAACCATCTCTGCTCCTTAATCCAAATATCTAGGTTGTGACGTTTCTGTTCCGAGGCCGCAAGCAGACTTGCCGAGTCGGCTAGCCGGGCGCGCAAATGGATAACCCAAAACGTCATTGAAATGATGGCAGCCAATAGACTGTAGGTCAGCAGTTTCATCTTAATACCGAACGTCCGCCGTCAGCCGCGCGCGTTAGCGCGTTGGCTGGACGGCATGGTTCGACTTTTCTGTTTTGATTTGCAGATGTTCCGAATTCCCCATCCGATGGCGACAAAGAAGGGGATGCTGAGATACCAAAACTGAATACATAGACCCAGAAAGAACAGGCCGCCCATCCATAATCCTGATAATATTCTTACTGTTCCTTCTGGGCCGGGTCCATCGAGCGTAAAGCCTGACCAAAACCATCCGACGAAAGCGGCCAACAGCACGACAGGCATGAGAATGGATATGATCGGAAGAACAAACCAGATACAGTCGCTTTGCCCGCGTGTCTTCATTTGCTTGTCGAACGTGTAAGCTCAGCCACGCCCGAGGGGCGTTGGATGCAGCGTCTGGTTAGCCTTTCTTTTTTCCGCTTTCCCATTCCTCTTTGTGTGTGATATTTCCTGCCTCATCCCAATAAGTGAAATCGCCCCATTTTACGCCGTGATGAAACCCTCCTGACCAAGCCTTTTTATCGGTTCCAGGATAGTAGGCAGTCCATCTGCCTGTGTATAAAACTGGCAATGCTGAGGGCGGGGGGCGGCGAACCCAGTTCGGGCATGCGCCAAAACACATCGAAATCGTCAAATGTCCTTTTGTGCCTTTTGACGGCGCATAGCGGACCTTGGCCGATGATGACCAAGCTTCACCGGCATACGCAATAAGATCAATATCACCTTTGGGAAGTTCAATAGGGCCGAGGGCGGTTTCGACCTGTACCGGTTCGGTGAGATTGCCAACGATGCGAACTGCAAGCAGGCCGGAGGAAAATGAATGAAACCCGTCTGAAAAGAGGCGTTCCTGCGTTACAGATGAATCGTCGATGTTCCAAACATGCTCCGAAGGTGGAATCGCTAGCCAAGCCGCGCCGCACAAAATGACGACTGCGATCATGAAGGCAAGGCGTTTCATATTTCGGGCTAACGTATTTTAGAATGACATGTCATTCTATTGCAATAATGGAACACATGTGCTGATTTTAAGAAATGATTGATAACTCGTTGCTTTCCAAGGGGCCACAGAATTCTCCCAAATCCGATGCGCAGTGGGATGAGAGATGGGCTAGATTTTCACAAGGGTTGCTCTCCCGCGGGATTGTTGCGGGGAAGCATGACTTTTTTCGCAACTGGGTCAGAAAGTTCATTGGTTTTGTGAAACCGAGGAAGTGGGATCAGGCTCTACGCGATGATGTTGAGCAATACCTAGTCCTCTTGGTAAGGGAAGGCAAGGCAGGATGGCAAGTTGCACAGGCCAGTGAAGCATTGGAGTTATTCTACCGGGATGTGGCGCCGATGGATTGGGCGCGTAGGGAGTGGCCCCCTACTCCATCGACCCTGGGTGTATCCTTGGGACGTCCCGCCGAGGTGCCGCGTCCCCCTCTTTCTCCAGAGGTCATGTCACGATTTGCAGGCCGATCGGATTCGGGGGGGTTGGAGGCCAGATGGGGGAGTTTTTTAGGCGAGGTGAGCGAGCGTCTGCGTGCGGAACGCTATGCCTACCGGACGGAGCAGTCGTATCTGGATTGGGTGAAGCGGTTTTTGCTCTTTGCGCGTCCCAAGGAACGCTCGGATCTGAATCAAGCAGCCGTGGAGGATTATCTTTCGTATCTGGCTCTGTCGCGCGGGGTTGCCGCATCGACTCAGAATCAGGCCTTCAACGCGATCCTGTTCATGTTCCGCCATGTGCTGAAAACGGACATGGGTGAGGTGGGGGAGATCCCTCGCGCTCAGACTTCCAGACGTGTCCCGGTGGTGCTGGGTAAGGAGGAGGTAGCGCGTCTCTTTTCAGAGATGCGAGGAGTGGGGTTGCTGATGGCGAAGCTGATGTATGGGTCGGGTCTGCGGGTGATGGAATGTGTACGACTGAGGGTTAAGGACATCGATTTTGCAAATTCCTATGTGGTGGTTCGCGAGGGCAAGGGTGGGAAGGATCGGCTGGTTCCCCTGCCTGTATCGCTAGTTGCGGATCTGGAGGCTCACCTCAAGGAAGTGAGGGGCAGATGGGACAGGGATCGGGCGATGGGTGCTGAGGGTGTCTTCCTGCCGGATGGCGTTGCCCTGAAGTATCCGTCCGCCGGGAAGGAGTGGGGGTGGTTCTGGGTCTTCCCCTCGGACTCTGAGTCACAGGATCCGCGCTCAGGCGCCCTCCGAAGGCATCATCTTCATGAAAGCGGCATCCAGCAGCTTGTGAAGCGTGCGGCCTTGAGGGCTGCGCTGGTGAAGCCGGTCTCCCCTCACACGCTGCGTCATTCCTTTGCCACGCACTTACTGGAGAATGGCTACGATATCCGGACGGTGCAGGAACTCCTTGGTCACGCCGATGTTTCCACGACGATGATCTACACCCATGTCCTCAATAAGCCGGGACTCGCGGTGAAGAGTCCGCTGGATTAGAAGGTATGGTAAGTTTCTGATTCCTTCAGATCTCTGCGTCTTCGCGAGAGTCACTCTCCCGGCTCAGACCGAACTGTCTAAATGCCTTCAGCCTAAACCGCTACAGCCTCGCTCCGCTATTCACGGAGCGTCTTCGTGAGTGTCAGCACATTCCTTCCCTCTCGTCGTTCATAGCTCTGCGTGTCGGTTAGCTTCTTGATGAAGTGGATGCCGAGCCCGCCGATGGGGCGGTCCTCGATCGGAAGGTTGGTGTCCACCTCCTCCTGCTCCAGGGGATTGAAGGGAATACCCTCGTCGCTGAAATGAATGGTGAGGTGATTGGCATCCCTCACGAGCTCGATGAGGCAGCACTCCCCTCCCGCCGCGACGCCACCATACTTCATGACGTTGGTGACGAGCTCCTCGAGGATGATTTCGAAGTCGAAGACCTGCTCCATAGGAGTCCCCTCGCGCTCGCAGTAGGCCTTCAGAAAGGGATGAAGTCGGCTCAAATCGGCAAGTTCGGCGCGCAGAATCAGGGTGCTATGGTTACTCTTCTCCACGTGATCGAGGCGGCCGCCGGATGACTCCCCGGAAAAGTCAAACTCCACCAGTGAGAAGTCATCGGCAAAGTCGCCCGATCCCTGCTGCCGCTGCACCTCGGTCACGATGGAATCGAGCTTGGAGCCGTTCGCAGGAGTACACAGGAGTTGCGAAAGTTCTTCGTGGGTCATCATGCTGCCATCCGGACGGTCGATCTCATAGGCTCCGTCACTGAAGAGGTAGAGGCGGGAACCTTCCGGCACTGTCACGGAGGCCATTTCGTAGTTGGCTTTTGGAAAGACACCAACAACCGCCCCTCTGGCGGAAAGATGCTCATGGCTCCCGTCCGGTTTCACCAGAACGGCCGGTGGGTGCCCACCGCAGGAGTAGCTCAACACCCCGGTGGAGCGTCTGTAGATTCCGTACCAAGCGGTGAAATACATCTCGTTGTGCTGCTCCATGGGGAATGCGGCATTGAGATTACCGAGAACGGAAGGCGGATTGCGAAAGTCGGTGTCGGCGAGCGAGGAGGTTCTCAGCACATTGACGACGCTCACGGAGAGCAAAGCGGCCCCGACTCCGTGACCGCAGACATCGAGCAGGTAGAGGGAGAGCGTATCGTCATCCAGCCAGTGATAGCCGAAGGAGTCTCCCCCGAGCTGGGAGGATGTCACAAAGACCCAGTCGGTCCGGACTGGCTGCTTGAGCTTTTCAGGAAGCACGGCGCGCGAGTAGGTGGCGGCCTCCGCAAGTTCGGCCGACATCTTGGCATTAGCCTTCTCCACCTTAACCATCGCCTGGGCCAGATCGGCGGTGCGATCCCTGACGGTCTTTTCAAGGTTGGCATTCCATTCGGAGAGACGCTCTTCCCTGAGACGGATCTCGCGGGCCATGGTGGAAAAGCTTCGTGCAAAGCGGCCTAACTCATCAGACCGTTGCTCGATGCGCTCCAGTGTCTCTTTGCCGTGATTGTAGGAGCCTTTTTCAAAATTCGTCGCCACGGACTGAAGCTCGGTGATAGGTCCTGAGACCCTGCGTGTGACGAAGAAGACCACACCGAGCAAAACGATCAGACCAAGGCCGCCGATGATGCCGGATTCCACGGCCAGCGTTCGTGCTGGAGCCACGATCATCTGGTAAGGAACTTCCAGCACCAGCTTCCATCCGGTGGTCCGCCCTTCCGCCCAATAGATCACTTTGTCACTACCATCCTTGAGTCGGAGCCAACCGCTGGGAGTCGCCAAGATTTCCTTAATACCAGGGAGACTGGTAACCAGTCCCTGAGTAAGAAGATTGGAAAGTTCGGCCTCGGCGTTCCCCTCATCCCCAGCCGCCGGCTTGAGGGCGGGCTGATCCTGAGATTCTTCGGGACTCACAATGATGGCCCCGGTCTGGGATATCAAATAAGCGGACTCTCTGAGGTTTTTGGGTAGCGCCTTGGACTTTTGCGTGAAGGGGAGCGCCTTGCCAGAGTCGTTAGTCAGATCGGTTCCAAAATCACGAATATGCAATTTTCTGACGATTTTCCGCATTTCATCAAGAGCCACATCGACACCCGCAACTCCGACAAAAGTCCCACCACTTCCATAAACGGGCTGGGTAATGCTGATCATGTCGATATCCGATCCCCCCTCGTCATAATAGGGTTGGGTGACATGCAACTTCCCAGACACCTTGGCACCGCGGTACCAGTCCTGAGAGGGATCGTGAAAATCGTATTTCAGCCTCGCCTCATGGGGCCAACTCTTGCGGTCCACCCAAGTATCGGATGTGGGATCGCGCCAGTCCTTTCCATCAAGCACCATGTAGAGGCCGTAGACGGCAGGGATCGGGCATTTCTCCAGCAGTGTGGCAAGCCATTGCACCTTGACTGGCTCGCTGTGGGCCTTGGACTCCTGTGTCGCCCCGATCACGTAGGGAAGCATCGCCAGGCGCTCCACAAAGCCATCCATGGAGCGCATCTCGTCGGTGACTTCCTTAAGTGCTTCACTGGAGGTCTGCTGAAGGAGCAGCTCCCTACCACTGAAGTAATTGGCAAGTGCCAGAACGACCAGGATCACCCCAGCTCCCGCACCGATCGCCAGGGCAAAACGCTGACCAATCGAACGGGGTCTTAATGAATACTTGGAGCGGGGCATGGGAATATGAGTTCAGCGATAGATGATCATGAGGATCCTGCCAAGCCGTTGCTCTTCGTTCGAAACGCGAACCCTCTGCAGAACGAGGCTTGACGAACCCGCATGAAGGTATCTTGATTCTTTAACTTTATGGAGATTCAATTCGAAAAAGCAGGTCCTATCCTTGTCGTGACGCTCAATGGGCGCCTCGATGCAACCGAGCAGAACATGATCAAGGACTCTGTTGCCACAGAGATTGAATCGAGTGGAGCCAGAGGGGTTGTCTTTGATCTGGCGGGACTGGAGTACGTCAGCAGCGCGGGATTCCGGGAGTTTTTCCTGCTAGGACGCCAATTGCAGAGAACCGGCGGAGGCCTTGCCGTTTGCGCACTTCAGCCAGCGGTGCGGAGGATTTTTGACATCGCACAGTTCCAGACCGCCTACCCTGTCTGCGCGACGCGGGACGAGGCCTTGGTGGCAATCGGGTCGTCGGTGGCCTGAGGGTTTCCCACTCACTCCCCGCTCGCTCCCTTTACTCCGTTCCTTGCACTCTCGGGGGCGTAGCCTCTAGCCTAGGGAGATGTCCACAGCTTCGCCTCTGATCATCGCCGGAAGGGAGTTCTCCTCCCGACTCTTTCTTGGAACCGGTAAATTCTCTTCGGGTCGGGTGATGAGTGAAGCCCTGGAGTCCAGTGGCACGGAGATCGTGACCGTGGCGCTCAGGCGTGCCGATTTGAGCGGGAAGGGAGATCCCTTCGCCAATATCCTGGAGTTCATTGATCCGAAAAAGTACCTCCTCCTGCCCAACACCAGCGGTGCCAACACGGCCGAGGAGGCGCTTCGCCTAGCCCGTCTTGCCGAGGCAGCAGGACTGCCCAAGTGGGTGAAACTTGAGATTCATCCCGACCCGCGCTACCTCCTTCCCGATCCCATCGAGACACTGAAGGCAACCGAGATGCTTGTGGCTGAAGGCTTCACCGTCCTTCCTTACATCAATGCTGACCCTGTGCTCGCCAAGCGACTCCAAGAGGCAGGGGCCGCAACCGTCATGCCACTCGGTTCGCCAATCGGAAGCAACCGGGGCATTGAGACCCGTCACCAGATCGCCATTATCATCGAACAGGCCACTGTCCCCGTGATTGTCGATGCGGGGATCGGCGCCCCCAGTCATGCCGCTGAGGCACTGGAACTAGGTGCCGATGCCGTCCTTGTGAACACCGCCATCGCCGTCGCCGGTGATCCTGTCCGGATGGCGCGTGCGTTTCGGATGGCCGTCGAAGCCTCGGCGGAGGCTTATGCCGCAGGTCTTCCGATGCGAGCCGAGCAGGCTGTCCCGACCAGTCCCCTCACGGCCTTCCTTAAAGAAGGTTAGAAGAGTCACAAGCGTTAACGTTAAAAAGTAGAGAGGATTATTTGCCATCAGGCATCCGATGACACACGACCTCAGGTTTTCTTTTCACTTTTTCACTTTCTAACCTTTTTAACTTTCCCCTTCTCCATGGCCTCCGAGGGAACACCAATGATGAAGCAGTACCACGCCCTGCGGCGTGACCTCCCCCAGGGAACCTTCCTGCTTTTCCGTCTCGGTGATTTTTACGAGATGTTCTTCGACGATGCCCGCGAGGCCTCGGCGATCCTGAATGTCGCACTCACGAAGCGAGGCGAGGTGCCGATGTGCGGCGTTCCTTACCATGCAGCGCGCGGCTACATGGAGAAACTTCTCGCGGCAGGCCGGCGTGTCGCCCTCTGCGAACAGGTCGGGGAAGTCCAGGCTGGAAAGCTCGTCCGGCGCGAGATCACGCGGATCCTCAGCCCGGGGACGCTCGAGGACGCAGGCCTTGAAGAGAAGAGCCATAACTTCACGGCGGCACTCCTTCCCCCGGCAAAAGAGGGCGGGGCCTTCGGCCTCGCCTTTGCCGATCTCAGCACCGGTGAATTCCGCATCACGGAGCTTCCCTCCGCCGAGGCACTGCTGGACGAGGTGGTCCGGGTGGCCCCTGCGGAGATCCTGATTCCCGAAGGGAAAAAGGGTTGCTTCCAGGATCTCCCAAGTGGGGCGGGGCTTCCCTTGGGATTTCCCGCCCTCGAGGAAGTCGAGTCGTACATCTTCGACCCGATGGCCTCCACGGAACTGCTGCTCTCCCATTTCAAGGTGCACTCCCTCGATGGATTTGGGGTTTCCGATTTACCAACCGGCATAGCGGCTGCGGGGGGCCTCTTGCATTACCTGACCCGCACCCTCAGAAGGGACGCAGGACACCTTCGATCTCTCCACGCCTACCGGCAGGCAGATCACCTGCTCCTTGACGCCTCCACTCAGGGACATCTGGAGCTTGTGCAGTCACGGGCAGGGAGAGGGATGACGCTTCTCGGGACGCTCGACCGGACCATTACCCCGATGGGGGCGAGAACCGTTCGTGACTGGATCCTCCACCCGCTCATCGATCCTGCCGCCATCACCGCACGGCAGGATGCGATCGGGCTTTTCATCCAGTCGCCGATGCAGCTCGGGGATCTGCGGGACTGCCTTGGGGGGATCCGCGACATCGAGCGCTCGGTGTCACGACTCAGTCAGAACTCCGGCAATGCACGCGATCTTGCCGCTCTCGCGGCATCGCTCACGGCGATCCCCTCCATCTTGGGATTGCTCGAGTCTTAT
>Ga0114964_10001225_pt1 | contig 18821 bp, 15 predicted proteins | sample C_131016_MF_Meta_FD_92638 | JGI IMG/M metagenome (GOLD analysis project Ga0114964, IMG submission 92638) | Freshwater microbial communities from Lake Croche, Canada to study carbon cycling - C_131016_MF_MetaG | ecosystem: Environmental > Aquatic > Freshwater > Lake | place: Lake Croche, Canada... | reverse complement strand
TCATTGGCCATCAAATTACCTGAGACGTCAAAGTCCTTGGTCGTTCCGCGCAACGACGTGTAACCGTCGCCGCCCTTCAGCATATAATCGTTCGTAGCGATTTTGTAGGTCTTGGCCTCGTCCAACGGTTGACCGCCGACAAGCACCGAAACCAAACGTTGGCCGGCCGGTTTGGTTGGATCGTACACCAGCGTAAGTCCGGACACTTGCGGAAAGCGGCCCGTTTTGTTCTCGACTTGGGACAGACCGTTTTCAAGGGCGGCTCTCACGGCAGCGCCGGAGATCATTGAAGCGACACTGCGGTTGCCGAAAGGCAATTCGGAAAGGACATCGCGGCGTGTCAGCTTTGTGCCAGCCGGATATTCTCTGTTCGCGCGAATGCCACCGCCATTGGTGATCGCGATATCGGCTTGCGCTGCAGCACGCAGTGCATCGGCAACCAAATTACCGATGGCCGTCTCGCGAGAGCGAACCATTGCGGAGCGGGAATCGAGGCCATCCGGCAAGGTCGCAATTTCGATATCGAGTTCTTTGGAAAGCGTGGCTTCATAGGTTTTCACCTTCGCCGCCATCTCGGCATCCGGCGTAGCATCAGCCGTTTCAAGTACCCGGAAATGCGGCGACCAGCGCAAGTTGCGGTTGGTGCCTTCGACTTTCAGTTCCATAGCGACATCGGCAATGGTTACAAATTGCGCGTCCTCGCCTGATTCCATGGTTGCAACGCGACCGTCATAGATCACACGTAAATCGTGATCATGGCCGGAGAGAATAAGGTCCGCCGCGCGGGATTCGGCTAATTTGAAGCCTGTTTCACGGTCGGCATGCACGAGGGCCACAATAAAATCGACGCCTTTGGCCCGAAGGGCTTTTGCTTCTTTGGCGACGGCATCAATGGTGGACGAAAACTTCAAATCCCCCGGGCTTGAGATGACCGGTGTAATATCGAGCGTTGCACCGATGATTCCAATGCGAATGCCGTTGAGCTCGATCGTTTTGCTGCGGCTAAAGCCCGGAGGTAAATCGCCATTCGCAAGCGTTAAATTGGAAACCAGAAGCGGAAATTTGGCTTCACTCATCCGCTGAGCAAAAATTTCCGGACCAAAATCAAATTCGTGATTGCCTGGGGTAAAGGCGTCAATTCCAAGCGCATTCATGCAGTCGATCATAGCTCTACCCTGATCAAAGCCCGACGTGATGCTGGGTGAGATTGCATCGCCCGCGTGGAAGAACAACGTATTGGGTTCGCTTGTTCGTTCCGCTTTGAGGATGGAGGCAAGGCGTGCAAAGCCACCGCGTTTGTTTTCCTCGGAGATTTTATAAAGATCGTTCGAAAGGGCAAATTTGATGCGTGTTGCGCCGTCGGCTAACGCGACAAGTGGAGAGAGCGTAACGACAGTTGCCGTGGCGCCGAGGCCCAACCCTAAAAATCCACGACGAGAAAACGATGTCATATTCAACCCTCCGGCCCGTAATCTTCAAACGTTAGCTGGAATCCATCACAATTATTTGACAAGATTTTAAAATTACCCGTTCTAGCATTATTTATCTGGCTTCCCGAGACGCGCAACAGTGCGACAGTTAAGTCGATTGACGGCTCAGGATCTTGCGCTTAGCGTGAACCGAAATAAGATATCCGCTAAAAAGTGGATGGTTGAGGGGAAGAAATGGCTGTCGCACGTCTCGCGGAAGCGGGAAAGCTTGATTTTGTTAAAAATGCTGCGCTCTCGCTGCGCGGGATGACGAAGGCTTTTGGCGGAACTCTGGCGGTCGATGATGTCAGTTTTGACCTTCCGAGTGGCGAAATTTTAGCTCTTCTCGGCCAGAACGGAGCCGGAAAATCTACCATCATCAAAATGCTCGCTGGCGTTTATAAGCCGGATGCGGGCGAGATGTTTATGGATGGTCAGCCGCATGATCCGCGCGCCAAGGGCAATTCTATTGCGTTTATCCATCAGGATTTGGGACTTATCGAATGGATGACGGTGGCTGAAAACATTGCCATGGCGCAGGGCTATCCAACGCGCAACGGGTTTGTCGATTGGGCGGCGGTTGACGAGATCGCGCGACGGTCGCTTGCGATGATTGCCTATGACATTGATCCTCGATTACGCATCAGTGATTTAACCCGCACTGAAAAATCATTGGTGGCCATCGCCCGGGCCCTTGGCATCAATGCAAGCGTTTTGGTGCTCGATGAACCGACCGCCAGTTTACCTCAAGACGACGTGCAATTGCTCTTCGGCGTTTTACGCGGACTTAAAGAGCAAGGCGTCAGTATGATGTATGTGTCGCATCGGCTGGATGAAATTTTTGCCATTTCCGATCGATTGGTTGTGCTTCGGGACGGCAAACTCGTCGACGAACGGTTGACGAGCGATGCGGATCCGGAAGGATTAATTGCCGCGATTATCGGGCGTCGCCCGGAGAGTGTTTTCGTTCGCCCTTCGCCTCCGACAACAATACCACTTTTGCGTTGTGACGGACTGAAGGTCGGCGATATTGGACCCATCGATTTTACGTTGCATGCGGGCGAAGTTTTATCGCTTGTTGGCCTACGTGGAGCGGGTCAGGAGCAAATTGGCCGCGCCCTCATCGGCGATGAGATAGCCAATTCGGGTCATATTTCACTTCATGGCACGCCATTGAACCACACATCGCCCAACCATGCGGTCCGTTCAGGTATCGGCTTTGTTGCGGCGGATCGCGTGGCGGAATCGGTTGCCTCGGGTCTGACGGTACGCGAGAATATGTTTATCAATCCGAGCGCGGCTGGGCGTCATCTTTTTAGTGCCAGACATCCCAAGCATGAAGCCCATGAAAGTCGGGCGCTTGGCGCTGATGTCGGACTTTCGCCCAATAATCCTGAAGCAGCGATTGAGACGCTTTCGGGGGGCAACCAGCAAAAAGTCATTATGTCGCGCTGGATGCGGATAGGACCGGATGTTTTGGTGCTTGAAGATCCCACCGCGGGCGTCGATGTGGGTGCCAAAGCCGAGATTTATCGACTGTTGAGCTCGGCGCTTGCCGATGGCAAGGGCGTTTTACTCGTCTCTACGGATTTCGAGGAAGTTTCTGCGATTTGCCATCGTGCCTTGGTGTTTCAAGGTGGGCAGATTGTCGCTGAAATTTCGGATCAAAATCTTTCTGTTGAATCCATTACGCGGGCAACGTCGATGGCACCGACCTCGGGCGGCGCGGCTGTTTCTCCAAATAAGGTGCACTAAGCGATGAGCTCTTCAATAAAATCTACTGCGCTTGAGCCGACCAAAGCCGAGTTGGAAACGCTATCGACTCCGCAAGCGCTGTGGCGTCTTGCACCTGTTTTTGGCCTGCCGATTTTTACGGTCGTGCTTGTTATTTTGTTCTCGGTTATTTTGCCCGATACGTTTCCTACACTTTTAAATATGCGGTCGATTTTGAACGATAAATCGATCATCGCCATATTGTCGCTAGCGGCCATGATCCCGATGATGGCAGGGCGTATCGATCTTACCGTTGGTTACGGCATTGTGCTGTGGCATGTTTTGGCGATCGCACTTCAAACCAAAATGGGCATCAGTTGGCCGATGGCGTGTGTCATCGTGATTTTGCTCGGCTGTGTGCTGGGCTTGATCAATGGATTTTTAGTGGAACTGGCGCAAATCGACAGCTTTATCGCGACTTTGGGCACGGGAACAATTCTTTATGCGTTGGCGCAGTGGTATACTGAAGGCCGCCAGATTATTGGTGTTTTGCCGAAGGGTTTCACCGAGCTCTATTCGTCGATGCCGCTTGGCATTCCGATTTCGGCTTTTTATGTTGCCGTGATTGCCGTTGCCCTTTGGGCTGTGGCTGAATATTTACCGATCGGTCGATACCTCTATGCGATTGGCGCCAATCAACGCGCAGCGCTTTTGAACGGTATTCCCACGCGTCGCTACGTTATCGGCAGTTTTGTGGCTTCTGGCGTTTTGGGCGCGATTGCAGGCATTCTGCTTGCGGCACGTCTCCGAATTGGCCAGGCGAGTGTGGGCCTCGAATTTCTGCTTCCCGCTCTCGTTGGCGCATTTCTCGGATCGACGACAATCAAGCCAGGCCGCGTCAATGTGTGGGGCACGCTGTTCGGCGTAGCTATTCTTGCGATCGGCATATCTGGTATCCAGCAAATGGGTGGCGATTTCTATGTCGAGCCGTTGTTCAACGGAATCACGTTGCTGATTGCTATTGGCTTGGCAGGCTATGCGCAACGGCGGCGTGGACGGGTAACCCACACGCGTGTTCAACAACCGAATTCGCCTTCCCCGCCTGCCGCTTGATGGCACCGGGAATGGCACACACTCTTCACGCTTAGAGGCGCGAAGTAAAAACGAAAACTGGAGGAATACCCATGAAACTTAAGCACTCTCTGGCGCTGTTGGCCGCCACCGTCGCCTTGCCAATGCTGGCGATTGCGGCCCATGCCGATGCCGTATCCGATGCTCAGAAGACCGTTGATGTGATGAGCACGCCAAATGCCCCTTGGACTGGTCCAACGACCGGTCCAAAGGCAGCTGCCGGCAAGACCATCATTTACGTATCGACCAACCAGAACAATGGCGGCGCGCTCGGTGCTGGCAATGGCGTAAAGGAAGCGGCAGCGAAAATCGGCTGGACCTTTAAGTTGATCGACGGCAAGGGCTCGGTTTCTGGCCAAGCTTCGGCAATGGCACAAGCCATTGCGTCAAAGCCGGACGTGATCGTTTTGGGCGGCATCGATGCCAAGGAACAGGCAACGGCGGTTGAAGACGCTGGCAAACAAGGCATCGTGATCATTGGTTGGCATTCGTATGCTCACCCAGGTGCGCATGAAACTCTGCCGATCTTCAACAACATCACCACCGATCCAATCGAAGTTGCCAAGTCGGCTGCGGCGTTCCCATGTGCCACGACCAAGGGCGCTGTCGGCGCAGTTGTGTTTACCGACTCGAACTATGAAATTGCCGTTCGCAAATCAAACGCGATGGCCGATTACATCAAGGCGTGTGGCAATTCGAAGGTTCTTGAAATCGTCGATACCCCACTTGCCGAGGCTTCAACCCGTATGCCTCAGCTCACCACTTCCTTGCTCCAGAAATACGGCAAGGCTTGGACGCATGCGCTTTCGATCAACGATCTGACCTTCGACTTCATGGCTCCTGCCCTCTCGGCGGCTGGCATCAAGGGTGACGGCAATCCAATCGCGATTTCTGCCGGTGACGGTTCGGAAGTCGCGTTCCAGCGTATCCGCTCCGGCGAATATCAGGCTGGCACGGTTGCTGAACCTTTGAATCTTCAGGGCTGGCAGATTGTTGATGAAGCGAACCGTGCACTCAACAAAGCCAAGGAGAGCGGCTTCGTCGCCCTTCCGCATCTTTTTGTTCCATCCAACATCAAAGCCGATGGCGGACCGAAGAACACCTATGATCCAGACAATGGCTATCGTGACGTTTATGCCAAAATCTGGGGCAAATAAGGGTTGAGAGGCATCAACGGAACCCTTCTCCCCTTGCGGGAGAAGGTGTCATCCAACGGATGACGGATGAGGGGTTAGCGGCAGCCATCCCCTCACCCGACCCCCGTTCGGGGGCTACCCTCTCCCGCAAGGGGAGAGGGAAGTCGTTTTGATAAATCTCACTATCTACTTCACCCCTGAACATTCGCAGCTATTCCGGGTCCTAGCCGAAATGCCTCCGACTGTTCAAACCCTGATCGATAGGAACTCCCGCAATGTCATCGCAAAACCTACCCAAACCTGATGCAGCAAAAAATATGACCTTGATCGGTCACTCCGACCAGGGCGGTCGCCCCGATGGTGTGCAGTTGATGGTCAATAAAGGCCACGCCTTCATCGGTCATATGTTCTCCAAAGGCTTTTCCGTCGTTGACTGCACCAATCCGCGCGACCCAAAGCCAGTGACCTATGTGCCAGCGCCACACAATACATGGAACATTCACCTGCAGACCTTTGGTGATCTTCTGCTTGTCATCCACGCAAAGGACATGTTTGCTGCGGCCGAATTCCAAGACGAAAAGGCCTATTACAAAGGCGCGCTTGGTGAGAAAGTAGGAACCGCTTCGGCATCCACCGCGCCCGTTCGCGATTGGTCTGCGGGTTTGGCGGTTTACGACATCAAAAACCCAAAAGAGCCTAAGCAAATAGGCTTCATGCCGGTTGAGGGCGGTGGCGTGCATCGTATCTGGTATACCGGCGGACGCTGGGCCTATGTCTCCGTCCTACTGGACGGTTTTACCGATTATATTTTCATGACGGTCGATATGTCGGACCCGGCCAATCCAAAACCTGCGGGCAAGCTCTGGCTGGACGGTATGAACACGGCCGCCGGTGAAAAGATCTCTTGGCCAGCGAATAAGCGATTTGGCCTCCATCACGCAACCGTAAGCGGGGATACCGCTTTCGGTGCTTGGCGCGATGCGGGCCTTGTGATGATCGATGTGAAAGACCGTGCCAATCCGTCGCTCATTTTGCATAAAAACTGGTCGCCGCCTTTTAATGGCGGCACGCATAATTGCCTTCATTTAGCGGATCGCAATTTGCTCGTCGTGGTCGACGAAGCTGTGCTCGACGATTACGAGGATGGCTTCAAGCCAATTTGGTTGTTTGATCTACGCGAACCAACCAACCCAGTATCGATCTCTACCTTCCCAACACCTCAAGAGGCCGATTACCGATATAAAGGCGGCCATTTCGGACCCCACAACATTCATGAAAACCGTCCCGACGGGTTCGTATCGTCGAACACGATTTTTGCTACACTTCAGAATGCGGGTATCCGGGTTTATGATATCAAAAACGAGTATCGTCCCGAAGAAGTAGCCTATTTTGTGCCGCCAAAGCCGCCAAAGCTGATTGATGGACGGCCTAATCGCCCTTTGGTTATTCAGTCCTGCGATGTCTATGTCGACAAAGAAGGCCTCGTGTACGCCAATGACTATAATGGCGGTCTTTATATCCTCGAATACAAAGGCTGAGTTGCGTTAAGCCTACTTGCTGACAGGCTTCCGAACGGCCGATATGAGGCGCCCTGATCGTGGGGCGCCTTATCTTTTATTTTTTACATAAGGAGTACCCCGTGCCGATCCAACTTTACGCTTTTGCACTCGGCGCGTTCGCCATTGGAACGACCGAATTCGTGATTATGGGACTTCTGCCTTTGGTTGCGTCGGATCTTTCTGTCTCGATCCCAGCGGCAGGTCTATTGGTAACAGGTTATGCGTTGGGTGTTGTCGTCGGTGCCCCGATTATGACGCTGGGCACAACAAAAATTGACCGCAAGACGTTACTTGTTGGTCTCATGAGTTTATTTTTCATCGGTAATTTAATGGCAGGGCTTGCACCAAATTACGGTATCTTGCTCGCGGGTCGTATCGTTTCATCGCTGATGCATGGGGCTTTTTTCGGCGTTGGTTCCGTGGTTGCGGCCTCGCTTGTTCCAAAGGAAAAACAAGCACGCGCCCTAGCGTTGATGTTCTCAGGGCTGGCCCTGTCCAACATTATCGGCGTACCGCTCGGCACGGCCATCGGACAAGCGGTTGGTTGGCGCGTCACTTTTCTCCTCGTGAGCCTTTTGGGCCTGGCCTCCGGTGCATTTCTCTATGCGGTCCTCAAACCCCAAGCCCCCGATTCGTCAGGTAGTATCGCCAATGAAATCTCAGCCCTGATGCGCCCACGGGTTTGGTTGGCGCTCGGCACAACGACTTTCGGCTTCGGCGGCGTTTTCGTTGTTTGGACGTACATCGCACCCATTCTTGGAACGGCAACTGGGCTTTCACCGGAATGGATTACAGGTGTTTTGTTTATATTTGGTATTGGTTTAACGCTTGGTAATCACGTTATGGGTCAGTGGGCGGATAAGTCGCTTTCTATCGCTTTGATCGGCGTTCTTGTCGCTCTCATTGTTCTGATGGCGTTATTTTCATTCACTATGGCTTTGTTTATACCGGCAACAATCACCATTTTTCTGATCGGAATGGCGGCTTTTGGTACTATCCCTCCTTTGCAAATTGGTATTATGCAAGCGGCAGAAGGCGCGCCCAACCTGTCATCGGCGCTTAACATTGCTGCGTTTAATCTCGGCAATGCCGGTGGAGCGTGGATAGGTGGTTTATTGATCGGTGCAAGCTTCCCTTTCCCCGCCTTGGCGCTTGCCGGAGCATGTGTCAGTTCAATCGGTCTTGTTTTCGCATTGATCAGTCGCTCTGACCTCGTTCGGTAAAGAGATGATCTTTATACTCGGTATCGTCGTTGGGCTGTTTAATTTCATAAGGTAGGTGGCCAATGGCCCACAAAAAAGTTCTTTTTATCACAGCCGATCAATGGCGCGGTGATGCCTTGGGATGCCTGGGGCATCCAGCGGCACTAACCCCCAACCTTGATCGCTTGGCTGCCGACGGCGTGTTGTTTCGTGACCACTATACGGCTTCTGCGCCCTGTGGGCCGGCTCGAACGACGCTGCTCACTGGGCTTTATCCGTTTATCCATCGTTCCGTTCGCAATGGCACGCCTCTTGATCGCCGCCATACCAATCTGGCGCTTGAGGCACGACGGGCGGGCCGCGATCCGGTCTTGTTCGGTTACACCGATTCCTCAGCTGATCCGCGTGAAATGGCACCCGATGATCCGCGGTTAAGAAGCTTTGAAGGCGTGCTGCCCGGTTTCCGGCTGGAGGCAACGCTGAACGAGGGCGCCTTGTCCGGCTGGATGACGGAATTAGCACGCAAGGGCTACGAGATGCCTGAGACGTTGTTCGATATCTATTTGCCGTCGGATCTCAAAGCCGACCCTAAACGCTTTTGGAGGGGGCCGGCAAAATACAAGGCTGAGGATAGCGATACCGCCTATATCGCCGACAAGGTGATCGACTATTTGCGGCTTCGTCGCAAAGAAGATTGGTTGATTCATGCAGTCTTTTTACGTCCGCACCCGCCTTTAATAGCGCCAGCGCCTTATGATCGTTTGATTGACGTGTCGGTGCCGCCAAAGCCCGTTCGCAAAGCCAGCCGTGAAGAAGAGGCCGATGGCCATCCTTATCTAAAGGTGTGGTTTGATGAGATGTCGTTGTCTGGTTATTTTGATGCGCCCCTTAACATCCATGCGCTACCCGAGAGCGATCGCGAAGAAATGCGGGCCGTCTATTTCGGGCTTATCGCCGAAGTCGACGCTCAAATCGGCAAGATTATCGACCATTTGAAAGCGACGGGCGAATATGACGAGACGCTAATCATCTTCACCTCCGACCACGGCGAAATGCTCGGCGAGCATTGGTGCTGGGGTAAAGGCGGATTTTTCGATGGTTCCAATCATATCCCGCTGATCATCCGCGACCCGTCTGCACCCAAGGCGGCACGAGGCCGTCAGGTATCTGCCTTTACTGAGTCGGTTGATCTGATGCCTACCATTTTGGAATGGATGGGTTCACCTGTCCCTGCCGAGAATAATGGTCATTCATTGGCGCAATGGATCGCCGGCGAAACGCCTGCGCGTTGGCGAAAGGCGGCGTTCTGGGAGTTCGATTTCCGCAATCCGGTCACCGAGCGCTATGAGAAGGCGTTGGGCCTATCGCCTGACGAATGCACATTGAACGTGATCCGGGATCGCGATTTCAAATATGTGCATTTTACGGCACTCCCGCCGTTATTGTTCGATCTTCGCAATGACCCGGGCGAACTCGTTAATCTGGCGGATGATCCGGCCTATGCTGCAACGGTAGCAACCTACGCACAACGCTTGTTGTCCCATCGACTGCTGCATGCTGAACGGACGCTGACGAATGCGATGTTATCGTCCAAAGGCGTAATCTATAAGAGCGATCCGCGCGGACAACCTGACGCCCTTTATGGGGCCGTGTAACCGTTGTCTGTCTGGTCAATGACTGGGGATTATTTCCCCAGTCCACCCATCAGCATATATTTGATTTCGACATATTCATCGATGCCGTGAATTGAGCCCTCACGGCCAACACCCGATTCTTTGACGCCACCAAAAGGAGCCTCAGCTGTCGAAATGATGCCTTCATTGATGCCGACCATGCCGTATTCAAGCGCTTCACCAACGCGCCAGACCCGGCCGATATCGCGGGTGTAGAAATAGCAAGCAAGGCCAAATTCGGTATCATTGGCCATGGAGATCGCCTCTTCCTCTGTCTTGAAACGGAAAATTGGGGCAACGGGGCCGAATGTCTCTTCGCGTGCAACCAGCATATCGGTAGTGACATCGCGAATAATCGTTGGTTCAAAGAAGCTGCCACCCAGCGCGTGCCGCTTGCCGCCGGTCGTTACTTTTCCACCCTTCGAGATGGCGTCTGCAATATGGGTCTCGACTTTTGTGATTGCCTTCCCATTGATAAGCGGACCGGTGGTTACGCCTTCGCTGAAACCGTCGCCTACTTTGAGGGCGTTGACGGCATCGGTGAGCTTCGTCACGAATGCATCGTAAATGCCCTCCTGCACCAACATCCGATTGGCGCAGACACAGGTTTGACCCGCATTGCGATATTTTGACAACATCGCGCCTTGCACGGCGGCGTCCAAGTCCGCGTCGTCAAATACGATGAAGGGCGCATTGCCACCAAGCTCTAGGCCAATCTTTTTAACGGTGGAGGCGCATTGCGCCATCAATAATTTTCCGACGGCTGTCGAACCGGTAAACGATACGGCGCGAACGATAGGGTTTGACGTCATCTCGCCACCAATGTCTTTGGCAATGCCGGTAATGACCGAAAAAACACCCTTTGGAATGCCAGCCTGCTCCGCAAGTTCAGCAAGCGCAAAGGCCGAAAACGGCGTTTCTTCCGATGGCTTGACGACAAAAGAGCACCCAGCAGCGATCGCGGCTGACGCCTTGCGGGTAATCATCGCATTCGGGAAATTCCATGGCGTGATGGCCGCGACAACGCCGACCGGCTGCCGGATAACGACGATACGGCCATTCGGCCAAGGCGACGGCACTGTTTCGCCATATATCCGGCGGGCTTCTTCGGCGAAAAACTCAACAAAACTGGCGCCATAGGTCACTTCGCCTTTTGCTTCGGCGAACGGCTTGCCTTGCTCCGCCGTCATGATGCGTGCCAGATCATCTTGATGTTTTACAATCAAATCAAACCAGCGGCGCATGATTTGTCCGCGCTGTTTGGCAGGCGTTTTCGCCCATTCCTTTTGCGCAATTTCCGCACTCTTGATCGCCTCAGCCGTCTCCCGTTGGCCTAACGAGGGGATGGACCCGATGACCACACCGGTTGCGGGATTGGTGACCTCAATCCGCGTGTCCGATCCAACCCACTGTCCGTTAATATAACATTCCTGACGAAAGAGGCTCTTATCACTCAAAATGTTAGACAAAAGGGTCGGAGATACAGATGACATGGTGGGCTCCAGAGGCCGGGGAGGCATTCAAATTTAAAGCACGTGTGGTGGGGTTCTTACACCTTGCCCGAACCCGTGCAAAGGGTCGAGTTTAGGCAATGCCAAGCATTCGGGCTGCTTCGAGGACATCCGCCATATTGCGAAAACTGCGATCTCGCGGAATGCCGTCGTCAACCGAATAGCCGTGGTTAAAATGGCCACCGCCGGTGAAATGCCACGCGGTCATGCCGGCAGCCGTCGCTGCTATGAGACCGTAAGCGCTGTCCTCAATGACGATGCAACGTTCAGGTGGCGTGTGGATCTGGCTTGCGGCAAAAAGAAAAAGGTCCGGCGTAGGCTTGCCGTTTTTGACCATAGACGCCGTAAAGACGCGATCATTAAAAAAGCCACCGAGCCCAGTGTTGGCGAGAGATCGAGCGGCTCGGATCGGATCGCTGCTTGTGGCCACACAAATTTTTATGCTTAGCGATTGAAGTAATTCGATAATGCCATGGATCGGCTTAAGTGCCTGGTCGAAGCGGTCGAGAAGCGCGTGGCGGAACGTCTCTTTGAAATCCGCAGGCGGGGATTTACCGGTTTCGTCCCGAACGGTTGCAAGGGCTTGTTCAAAGCTTCGGCCAATCATGCTTTCAAAAAACACCCGCTTTTCAAGTTGAATTCCGCTTTTTTCTAATTCTTCAACAAAAGTGGCAGCGGATAGGATCTCGCTATCGATTAAAACGCCATCGCAATCGAAAATAACCAAATCATAAGCCGCCATTGGCCAGGTCTCTTCCGTTTTCAGGAACAAAAATGAGGAGTAATGATCTTGTGCGATCCGAACATGATTTGGATAGATGATTGTTTACAAGATTCTGATAGATTGATCTTCCCGAGACCAATACGAGTCGTGTATCACATCGACCATCGTGTTCTCTTTAAGGATCCTGACGGATGAAAAAGCTAATCGGTATTGTCGCCATTATCGCCGCGATTGCGGCACCTGCTTTCGGTAAAGAAGCTAAAAAACCTGCAGATTTTGTCATTACGGTTGCGAACGCCGGTTCTTCGGCGTTGACGTCGTTGACGATAACCGAAGTCGTGCCTGCGCCGGTTGTTGCGCCAGCTGCGCAAAGCAATGATTGGTGGATGGCACCTGTCAATATGGTCTCGTCTTGGACCGCACCTGCGCCAGCAGCACCCACCACGCGAATCATCGAATTGTTAAAAAAACCGATCGCCGCAAAGAAGTCCGCCAGCGTTGTGCTCGGTAAGGCCTGTGCTGTGACGATTTCAGCCAAGTTCGAAGATGGTTCGACGGTTGATCCGGTTGGAATGGATCTCTGCAAGGATAAAAAGCTGAATATCGGCGGCTAAAGTGCGTTTTTAATGTTCAATGAAAAAGGGCACCCGGTTGAGGGTGCCCTTTTTTTGTTGCGTTTGAATTGATGTCAGGCCGTCAGGCCTTTCGGCTCCGGTAGGTCATTGGCGCGGCAATAGGCGGTTAGCGTATTCGCCAAAAGGCATGCAATGGTCATTGGGCCGACGCCGCCGGGGACCGGTGTGATGGCACCAGCTACTTTGGCGGCACTTTCGAAATGGACATCGCCGACCAGCTTGGCTTTTCCATCTCGCTCAATTCGGTTGATGCCGACATCAATCACGGTTGCGCCCGGCTTGACCCAGTCGCCGGTAACCATTTCCGGGCGACCTACGGCGGCAACGAGAATGTCTGCGGCCCGACAAACGGCTGCTAAGTCCTTGGTTTTGCTATGCGCAATAGTCACTGTGCAGCTATCGCCCAAGAGCAATTGCGCCATGGGTTTGCCGACAATGTTGGAGCGTCCGACAACAACAGCGTTCATACCGGCGAGCGAACCATGGTGGTCGCGCAGCATCATCAGGCAGCCTAAAGGCGTGCAGGGCACCATGCTTTTTTGGCCAGTGCCGAGTAATCCAACGTTAGAAATGTGGAAACCATCGACGTCTTTGGCCGGATCAATGGTATTAATAACCAAATCAGAATTCAAATGAGCAGGGAGCGGTAGTTGAACTAAAATCCCGTGCACTTCCGGATCGGCATTTAATTTCCGGATGAGCGACACTAATTCTTCCTGCGGCGTTGCAGCATCGAGTTTATACTCGAACGACTTCATGCCAACTTCCAAGGTTTGGCTGCCTTTATTGCGGACATAGACTTGACTGGCAGGGTCTTCACCGACCAACACAACGGCGAGTCCGGGGGTCTCGCCGCGTTCGGCTTTGATTTTGCTGACATATTCGGCCACCTGCGCCCGCACTTTTGCCGCAAAGGCCTTGCCGTCGATGAGTGTTGCCGTCATGAAGTCCCCTATCTGTCCGTCGGTTTGAGTTAACATGCGGTTTAGTCGAGATAGTCCCGCAAACGTTTCAGGTAATCGACATCCAGTTTCGGCTAAGCGACGCTTGAATGGCAGTATCGACGATTTTCTGGATTTCCCACGCCTCGCGAAAGTCGGGACCGGACGGTCCATTACCCTCGATGGTTGATAAAAACTCTGCAACCTCGATGGCCTTCAAATCGTTAAACCCGATCTGGTGACCGCCCGCGACGCAGAACAATCCGTAGGGCCAATGGGCTGGTCCCGCCTCGATGGTCGTGAAGCCTTGACACCGTGGATCGCCGCCGACTTTGTAGTATTGCAACTCGTTGAAACGTTCTTGGTTGAAGAGAAGCCCGCCTTTGGTGCCGGCAATTTCAAAACCGAGTTGCATTTTGTGACCTGTCGCGCACCAATTGGCCTCAATCGTGCCACGGCATCCGCGGGCAAAACGAACAGTGAGGCGGGCAATATCATCCACCTCGACCGCGCGCCGCGCATGAGAGCCGGCGGCAATGGGGCGTGTTGGCACGACCGTTTCCAGATCGGCAAAGACTTCGGTAATCGGTCCCAGCAGAAACCGTGCCATACCGATGATGTGGCTACCGAGATCGGCGATCACACCGCCACCCCCTTTGGGGTCGAGCCGCCAGGTCCAGATCGCATCGGGGTCGGTCATATAATCTTCAGCGTGGATACCGCGAAAGCTAATGATGTCGCCGAGTTCGCCCGATGCGATCATCTCGCGAGCCAGCTTTAAAACCGGATTTTTGATGTAGTTGAAACCGACCTGGGTTTTGACGCCTGCCTTTTCGGCGGCCTCCAACATTTCTTTGGCGTCCGCGGCGTTGGGTGCAATCGGCTTTTCACAATGGACATGTTTGCCAGCTGCAATCGCGGCCAACGCCATTTCCTTGTGCAGGGTGTTGGGCGTGGTAATCGAAACAATATCAACGGCGGGATCATCGACGAGTTCACGCCAGTCTTTTGTAACCCGCCTAAAGCCGAGCTGCTTGTGGGCGGCAAGACCAGCAGCCTCATTATTATCGGCGACCATTTCAAGTGCCGGTTGGCGCTTTAACGGAAAAATCCCACCCGCGGCACGGTAGGCAAGCGCGTGCGATTTTCCCATAAAGCCGGTTCCGATAACGCCAACGCCGATCTCGTCCATTCGATTGCCTCCAATGACACCTTGCCGTGATCCTGTCATAGCCAAAGCGGGAACGGAAGCCTCGTTTGTTCGGAGGCTTGCTCACTTACCGTTAATCAAGCCCGTATAAGCTGATGAGCTATGAGTACCAGACCCGCGCACCCATTCCGCCCCTTCCTCGCTTGGCAGCATCATTTGTCGGGCGAACGGCGGTTGTCGTCCAAAACGCTGGAGGCCTATGGGCGCGATGTTCGGCAATTTATGGCCTGGCTCGGTGCGTCTTCCGACGATGATCAGGGCATAGAAAAACTTAAACGCTTGAAACCGGTCGATTTGAGAGGTTTTCTGGCTTCGCGTCGAACGGAGGATGTGGGAAGTCGCAGCCTGATGCGCTCACTGGCCGGAATAAGGTCCTATCTCCGCTATTTAGAGAAAGAGGGATTGGCGGATGCCTCTGCCCTGTCGCTTATTCGCGGGCCGAAGCTGGGGCGGTTATTGCCGAAGCCGGTTTCGCCTTCGATGGCGAAACGTTTGGTTGATCCGCTTGAGCGTGAGGGCGATACCCGCGAGCCTTGGATTTTGGCCCGCGATGCGGCAGTGATGACACTGCTTTATGGCTGCGGGTTGCGCATTTCCGAAGCGCTCGGCTTGAGCGTTGAGGATGCACCAACGGCGGAGCGAGATACGATTAGGGTGCTCGGCAAGGGTGGTAAGACGCGGATTGTGCCGGTGATCGTTCCGGCGATTGCGGCGATTGCCACTTATCGGGCGCAATGTCCCTACGAGTTGAAGCCGAAAGGGCCGCTTTTCCTCGGCGCGCGTGGGGGAAAACTGTCGCCGCGTATCATCCAACTGACCATGGCGCGGTTACGCGGCGGCTTGGGTCTGCCCGATTCAGCCACACCGCACGCGCTTCGACATTCGTTCGCGACGCATCTTTTATCACGCGGGGGTGATTTACGGGCGATACAGGAATTATTGGGCCATGCCTCGCTTTCCACCACGCAAATCTATACGGAAGTGGATGGCGCGATGCTGTTGAAAGCGTTCGAGGCGGCTCATCCCCGCGCCTGAAAGTAAGCGATGATCATCGACAAGGCAGCGTTCATCGAGGCCAATACCGTGCTGCTGCCCGTTCCCCATGCGCCGGAAATTCGGCTGTATGTTGCCGACGAAGTCACTGATTTGTGGCATAAAACCGAGAATGATCTGGAAAAAATCGGACTACCGCCGCCGTTTTGGGCGTTTGCCTGGGCTGGGGGGCAAGGCTTGGCGCGCTATATCCTAGATCACCCCGAAACGGTCCGAGGCAAGCGTGTTCTCGATTTCGCCGCAGGCTCCGGCCTTGTCGGAATTGCAGCAATGTTGGCCGGCGCGAAAAGCGTCGAGGCGGTCGATATTGATCCGTTTGCGGTCGAGGCCGCGCGGCTAAATGCCATGATCAATGGGGTTAAGGTTTCGATCCGTTGTGAGGATATTGTTGGGCAATCGGGGGAATGGGATACGATTCTGGCGGGCGATATTTGTTATGATCGGGAAATGACCTTGCGCGTGCTGGGTTGGTTGAAGGAATTCCAACGTTCTGGCATCGACGTGATCCTTGGCGATCCGGGGCGGGCATTTTTGCCGAAAGAGGATTTGACCGAGCTAGCCGCGTATCGCGTTGCAACGACTCGGGCAATCGAAGATATGGATGTGAAACATACCAAGGTTTTTCGCCTCAAAGCTTCAGTTTGATACCGGAATGCTTTAGAAGGCCATTATGGTCATGGCTCAATCCGTTTCACACCAGAATGCTACCGCGCTTGCTCATCGGCATGGCGAGGCTTGCGCGCATGGCGAGGCTCACGCGGCTCGGGCGCCTGAAGCGCTGGTCGCTGCCGAAAACTATTGCGCCGAACACGGGCTTCGGCTCACCCCAATCCGCAAGCAAGTGCTCGAAGCACTCTACGCTACCCACCACCCGATGAGCGCTTATGATGTGATCGACGGATTGTCGGCTTTGGGCGTAAAAAAATTGGCACCGGTTACGGTCTATCGGGCCATGGATTTTCTGATCGGGGAAGGGTTTGTCCATAAGCTTGAGAGCCGCAATGCCTTCATCGCTTGCCCTTTCCAACATTCACGCGGCGAGGTGGTGGTGTTCATGATTTGTGAGCAGTGTAATGGCGTCGACGAGGTGATGTCCGAACCCTTGACGCGATCGTTATCGGCGATTGCGGAAAGCCATCATTTTACACCCCGCGCCCGCGTCATCGAACTGCAAGGTTTATGTGCCCATTGCAGGGACGAGGAGAGAGTAAGCCTATGACCGATGTATCTTGCCTGCCGACACCCATTGATGCCGCACCCTTGAAGCGTCATAGCACCGTTGGCGTGAATGTGGGCGGGGTAATGGTGGGTGGCGGTGCGCCGATTGTGGTGCAATCCATGACAAATACCGATACCGCCGATATTGACGGAACGGTGGCCCAAGTCGCGGCGTTAGCGCGTGCGGGTTCGGAGTTGGTGCGGATCACAGTGGACCGTGACGAGGCAGCGGCCGCTGTTCCTTACATCCGCGAAAAGCTCTTGAAGCGCGGCGTGGATGTGCCGTTGGTCGGTGATTTTCATTATATCGGTCACACGCTTCTGGCCAATCACCCAGCCTGTGCCGAGGCTTTGGCTAAATACCGGATCAATCCGGGTAATGTCGGGTTTAAGGATAAGCGCGACCGGCAGTTTTCGGCCATCGTTGAAACGGCGATCAACTACAACAAAACGATAAGGATCGGCGCCAATTGGGGCTCACTCGATCAGGAGTTGCTGACCCATCTGATGGATATCAATGCGGCGTCGGCGGCTCCGATGGATGCGCGCGCTGTACTGCGGGAGGCAATGGTACAATCGGCACTTCTGTCGGCCGAACGGGCTATGGAAATCGGCCTCGGCAAAGACAAGATCATTTTATCGGCGAAAGTATCGGGTGTTCAGGATTTGATCGCGGTCTATCGCATGTTGGTAGCGCGCTCGGATTACGCGATCCATCTTGGACTGACGGAAGCGGGCATGGGATCGAAGGGAATTGTCTCTTCGTCTGCCGCTTTGGGCGTGTTGTTGCAAGAAGGCATTGGCGACACAATCCGCGTCTCCCTGACCCCCGAGCCTAATGGCGACCGCACGGTCGAGGTCAAGGTGGCGCAGGAAATTTTGCAAACCATGGGCTTTCGCACGTTTGTACCCTTGGTTGCGGCCTGCCCCGGATGTGGGCGGACCACGTCGACCGTGTTCCAGGAATTGGCGCGGGATATTCAGGAATGGATTTCCACCTCGATGCCGGAATGGAAAACGCGCTATGTCGGCGTTGAAAACCTCACTGTTGCGGTAATGGGCTGCATCGTGAACGGCCCGGGGGAAAGCAAACACGCCGATATCGGGATATCGCTTCCCGGGACGGGGGAGACGCCTACCGCCCCGGTGTTCATCGACGGACAAAAAGCTGCAACCTTAAGGGGGCCTACGATTGCGGCCGAGTTCAAGGTAATGGTGGGCGAGTATATCGAGAAGCGGTTTGGGTAGGGGAATTTGAGGTGCCTAGGGTTGTACGATGGCGCCGAACTCTTTTTCGTAGAAGGCTAGCTGATCCCGCCCCAATCCGGTCAACCAGACGATCTTTTTCCGCCTGTCGGTGGTCGTCCGGAGACTTTCAATCAGTTTCCAAAAGAACCAAACGGCACCATGAGGCCGTTCTCAGCATAAGCGATGACGGAATAGGCTTTGACGCGTTGAAGCAAAGCAAGCGGACCGGCGTAAGGCTGGTAAAACTGTTGGTACGACAAATCGAAGGCGAGATTGAAGTTTCGACGAAACAGGGAGCGTGTTTTACGGTCAACATTCCGTTGTGATATGATGTCGACAAGCAGGTTGATCCTTTGCCGTGACTCAGCGCCATCCGGTTCTCTTAACCAAGTTTTGGC
>Ga0114964_10001223_pt1 | contig 18855 bp, 23 predicted proteins | sample C_131016_MF_Meta_FD_92638 | JGI IMG/M metagenome (GOLD analysis project Ga0114964, IMG submission 92638) | Freshwater microbial communities from Lake Croche, Canada to study carbon cycling - C_131016_MF_MetaG | ecosystem: Environmental > Aquatic > Freshwater > Lake | place: Lake Croche, Canada... | reverse complement strand
TTGCCCGACACCCTGAAAGCCGAGCGCGGCGGACGTGTGCAAGCCACCGTGGCGCGCGAGGACAAATGGCTGGCCCAAACCCCACAAATGTTCCGCCTGGGTGACCTGTATGCCGCCTTGGCGGTGCGCGCCGAAGGCGGCTTTGCAGGGGTGACGGATGAGGCCAGCGCCATCGAGATGGCGGGACGCCAGCCTTTGCTGGTGCCGGGCAGCGCCCACAATTTCAAAGTCACCTATCCCCAAGACTTCGCGCTGGCCAAGGCCTTGTTGGCCTTGCGCGCCAGCGCACCTACCGAGGTTGCGCCATGAGCACACTGCCCCTATTTCGCATCGGCGAGGGCTGGGACATCCACGCCCTGGTGGTCGGTCGGCCCTTGGTGCTGGGCGGCATCACCCTGCCGTTTGACAAGGGCTTGCTCGGCCACTCGGACGCCGACGCCTTGCTGCACGCGATTACCGACGCGCTGCTGGGCGCGGCGGGCCTGGGGGATATTGGCAGCCATTTCCCCGACACCGAGGCACAATTCCAAGGCGCCGATTCGGCTGTCCTGCTGGCGGAGGCGGCGCGCATTGTCCGGGCCAAGGGCTACGCCATCGGCAACGTCGACAGCACCGTGATCGCGCAGGCGCCGCGTATGGCGCCGTACATTGGCGCGATGCGCGCGCGCATCGCCGAGGTGTTGGGCATTGCGCCGGACTGCGTCAACGTCAAGGCCAAAACGGCTGAAAAAATGGGCCCTGTGGGGCTAGGCCAGGCCATCGAGGCGCGGGCGATTGTTTTGTTATACGTCAGCTGATAGTTAATTACCAACGAAAGCCACCATGCAATTTCAAATCCAGCACCTGGCGATTCTGAGCAAATATGCCGGAATCAGCTTTATCGCCGGCGCTGTCAACCACGGCATGTTCAGCGAACAGCGCTCTTTGATTACCGCTGCGCTGGGCGTGCTGTTCTTTCTCATGGGTGCCTATGTCGAGAACCGAGCACAGGGTGGCGCTGCGGTGTCCTGGGGAGATGTGATTGGTTTTGGTATTTTGGCCTCTATCGGCCTGGGCTTTTTCACCGGCGGGTTGCAGCACTTTCCAGACACGCCAGGGCGCAGTGTTTGGGTGGTGCCGGTGGGCTTTTTTCTGAGCCTGATTTCTTTGTATTTTGGTAATGCCTCTGAGCGCGGCAGCACCAAAGCGGTGCTGTTATACGCGCTGGGTGGTGGCGCCGTGGTGGTGGCCGCTTGCGTGGTGGCTTTAGGATTTTTCAGTGGTACGCCGGCGCACGAGCACGGACATGACGATGGCGGCGCGCACCACCTTGCGCAAGAGGAGACTTCGGCCAGCCCTGCTCCGGCCGCAGCGGCCAGTCAGCCCACAGCAGATGCGGCTGTGCGTACCGTGGTGATCGACATGGACGACAGCATGCGCTTTGCCCCCGCCCATTGGGATGCCAAGGAAGGGGAGGCCTTGCGCTTGGTGGTCATCAATTCGGGCAAAGCGCGCCACGAACTGGTGATCGGGCAGGAAAAGGAACTGGCAGAGCACGCCAAGCTCATGCGCGATACGCCCCAAGGCCACCATCACCTGAACAACGCCGTCGCGGTTGAGCCCGGGCAGGCGGTCGTTTTACGCTGGACTTTCAAATCCGCTGGCACTTGGGGCATGGCCTGTTTTGAGCCAGGCCACTTTGAAGCCGGCATGGCCGGACACATTACCGTTACAGCCCAGCACTTGCACTAAGGGGCTTAGCCCCAGGTCTAGGGGGTGCGCAGGAGCAGCGAGGGCGCCCCCGGGTGGGCGTTGACTACGGCGCGCAGCACCGGGTCGTCCCCTAGCTGCAGCGCCTGCACTAGCAGCGGCAGGATTTTGGCGCGGTCGCCTTCTTCCAGGTCGGCTTGCGGCCAGGGCTTGGCCGGGTCGGCGTAAGGCGCGATGGCGTGCAGCGCGCTGGCCAGATTTTTGCCGTCGGGCGTGGCGAGTTTCCAGACTTCGACGCCAGCGGCTTGCCCTAGCTGCGCCAAAATCAGGTAGGCCTGCAAGTTAAACAGCGAGTAACTCAGCGACTTGGTGCGCGCTAATTCACGGGGCTGATTGCCTTGGGCGTCGAGTTGTACGGCAAAGCGCTTTTCGGGCAGCGCTTGCAAAATGCGCCGGGCATCGTCTGCGTGGCCGGTGCCCAAGGCCAGGGCCACGGCCTGCGCGTCGTACCAGGTGCCGTGGTTATTGAGCTCGCCGGCTTCGTCTTGCCCGTTGGCGCTGCTGCGCAGCCATTGGTAATAGGCGCCCAACCAGGTCTGCATGGCGCTTTGGTCCGCCGCCGTCCAAGACGACGAGCCCGCTAGGAGCGCCAGGCCGTCTTGCAAATTGATGAAGTGGCGCGCGTCGATGAGCCCGATGCCCCGCCCTGGTGTGATGCCGGGGATGGCCTGTGCGTACTGCAAATTCGGGTTCATGCGGGTGGCGGGCTGTAAAAACCACGTGCGTGCGAGAGCAGCGGCTTTGGCCGCGTAACGTTCTTGGCCGGTAAACCAGAAGGCCAGACCCAGGGTTTCGACGGCACGGCAGGTGGCGCTCATGGCCAGGTGGTCGTTGCCGGTGCGGCTTTCGGGGTTGACCTTGCCGTCTTTGCGGATGTAGGGCAGGCCGTTGGGCTTTTGCGGGTCGGGCCACCAGTAGGGGCCCATGCTGACATAGTCGTGCTTGTCGCCGCTGGCGGCCACGCTGGTTTTGTCCATCACAGAGGCTTCGCGCAGGCGCAGGGCCTGGTCCGCATCGCGCAATAATTGTGCTAACTCGGGGCTTTTTTGGCCGGCGGGGCTGGCCAGGTAGCTGCGCTGGGCCAGTAGGCGCTCGCCATGCAAAGCGTAGGTGCGGGGTGCCGAGGCGGTGGTTTGCGCTTGCGCCACGGGCGCCAGGGTTGCGGCTAGGCATGCCCCAAGCACGAAGCAGATCAAAGAGTTTTTCATGGAACGGTTTTCAATAGAAGGCCCACGCATTGTGCGCGAGAACGGGCAGTCGAAAAAAAAGCCTCCCCGGGGAGGCTTTTTTGCAGGGCGAGGCCCGGCGGTTTAGGAAAACAGTTCCAATTTTCCGTCCAGCGCCATCAGACCCAGCTTGGAGTCCATCGCGGGGAAACGCTCCTTGAGTTGGCGGCGGAACTCGAGCAAGGCTTCCTTGTGGGTTTCGGTTTCGATAGCCGGGTTGGCCACTTTGGCTTCGCCATAGGCGATTTTTGCCGCACCGCAATCGCGGTGATTGACCACGATAACTTTCTTGATGTTGTGCAACTGAATCGAGGTGCCCAGGTTGTCCCAAAAGGCTTTTTGCCAGTCTTTAAAGGCCGGTGCAACAACGCCAATGGACGCGCCGGCAATCGTGAACGCGCTGTATTTGCCGCTCAGGCCATCGCTGGCCTGTTGTTTGTTGACCAAATCTTGGAAGCGCGGGTCGATGCAGGACAAAACCATGGCTTCATAGTTTCCTGACGCCGCTTGCACGCCCGCTGAGAGCATGCCGACCGAACTAAAGAGAATCGAACCACCGGCCAAACGCATAAAACTGCGGCGGGAATTGCGGTGTTGGAGTGGGTCTGTGCAGCACAGGGGCACATATTTTCCACCAGAAAAATTCGTAGTTATCAATTGCTTCTCCTGCAAAAAGTAGGTTGAAATATATCAAAGGCCAGCGCTATCATAAATAAAAAATCGCAACTTGGTTATCTTCTCGGATTATCGTGACCCCAGTTTGCATGTGAAATAATATTTTCAAATATAGAATCATCGGATGCCGCGCACAACGCCACTGATTGCCCAATTGAAAACACCTGCAAACGAGAAATTGGTGGCGCAAATTACCCCCCGTTTTCAGCAAGCAATATCCATGTTAAGGTCAGGGATATTGGCCGGGCCCACAATACGCGGGGCCGGGTTTTGGCGTTGAAGATCAGCCCTTACCCATCATTCTTTTTTTTAGCGAAGAATCTCATGAACCCATTCCTTCTTGTTGTACCGGTTTCGCTGCTGATGATTACCGTCGAACTCTTTGTCGCCCACCGACGCGGGGTACAGGTTTACCGCTTGAAAGACTCGATTACCTCGCTCAATATCGGCGCGACCAGTCAGTTTGTGATTACCTTGGGGGCGTTTATCAGCGTGTCCATGTATACCCTGATTCTGGAAAAGTTCGGCGCTTTTGTTTGGGATACGGCCAACCCCTTGACCTGGGTTTTGGCTTTGGTTTTGTATGACTTTTTCTATTATTGGGTGCACCGCACCGGCCATGAGGTGAATTTCTTCTGGGCTTCCCACGTTATTCACCACAGCAGCGAAGAGTTCAATTTATCGACGGCGATGCGCCAATCGGCCACAGGCTTTTATTTCAAGTGGGTTTTCTATATTCCCTTGGCGCTGCTGGGTTTTCCGCTGAAGGTTTTTTTGGCGGTTGGATTTATTGATTTGGTGTACCAAATATGGGTGCATACCCGTCTGGTGGGTCGTTTGGGATTTTTGGAATGGTTTTTGGTGACGCCTTCCAACCACCGCGTTCACCATGGACAAAATGAATATTGCCTCGATAAGAATTACGGTGGCATTTTCAGCGTCTGGGATCGCTTATTTGGTACCTACGCTGACGAGCGCGAGTCTGAACCTGTGGTTTACGGCGTACGCAAACCCTTGCATAGCTGGAACCCCATTTGGGGCAATGTCAATCACTATGTACTTATCTGGCGGGCGGTACGCAGCACGCCAGGTTGGCGCAATAAATTGATGTGTATTTTCGCGGGCCCATCCTGGCAGCCCTCAGGCGCGACCCCGCTGCCAGAGTTTGTGCCCGCGCAGTTTGAGCGCTTTGATACCCCGGCCCCAGCATGGATGCTTTGGCTCGGCCTGATCACCTGTGCTTTCGGAATGTTGGTTTTGTCCTACTACCTGGCGGTGCAAAAAAACCTGGGCACCGGCCCGTCTTTGGCTATCGCGACCGGCGCCTTGCTGTTTTACTTCGTGGTCGGCTTGTTGTGGCAGAGCCCGCGTGTTCAGAAGGCCGCCCATGTCTAGCCTGGCCTACACCGATGGGTTTTTGACGCTAGTCTGTCTCTGGGTGCTGAGCCGAACAGCCTTGCCGCTGGCGGTGCGCATGGCCGCTGCGCTTCTCGGATCAGCGGCCTTTCTTGGCGTATTGCGCTTTTCTGCGCTCTACCCGCTGGTGCCTTGGCACCAGTTTGCGTCCTTGATGGGGGCCAGCGTCGCATTCCCGCTGCTTGCGGTGTCGCTAGCCTGGCCCGATTCGGCGGTGGCACAACGACTTAAATTTACCGTGATTTTCTCGGTCGCCATGGCGGTGCTGGGCCTGCTGCTGGTAACTGTTGCCCAAAAACGCATGTTGTTGGACGTTTTGACGGTGTTATCGGTTTTGGCGCTGGTGGGGGTTTCGGTAAAACGGACTTGGTGGGCCGCGGCGCTGGCCAGCGCCTGCATGTTGACCGGCTTGCTGCTTTTTGCCGCCAAATTCAGCGCCATGGTTTGGCTTGTGCCAGGGGACTACTTGCATATCGGTGTAGCCCTGGGCCTATTGGGCTTGGCGCGCACGGCAGCCTGGTCAAATGAGCCTCTTGGGGACACGCCCCAAGAGGCACTTGCGCATTAGGGCTTTAACTGCCCCCGGACTTCGCCGCCCTTATGGGTTGCGCTGTGCACGTTGATGTAAAGATTGCCATCTTTGAGATCTTGGTACTGCGCCTCGGTCAGTTTGGTACCTGCCGGGATGGACCAGACGTTGTCCGCCGTTTTCACCATGGGCACGATGACGGGGCCGTTTTGGCCCGCAGGCGCCTTATGAATATGCGCCATGGTTCCCTCGACGCCGGTGGTGCTGACGCTGCCGCTGATGGCCAGGTCAGAAGCTACAGAAATCGTGCCATTTGCGCTTGCGGCGCTGCTCACTGGCGGGACTTCATGTGCGCCGGTCAGTGCCAGTTGCATCACTTGCGCACTGGCCGATGCGGTGGTAAGTGCCGTTAATACAGCAAAAATGGAGTTGCTCAGAGGGGACATATATTTCATATTAGGCTCCAGTTTAAATGATGGTAAACGGATGCTAGCAGACTTGGGGATTTACCGTGCCGCAGGTGTTTTCGGTGGAGTTGAAAATGGGTTGATACCCACATTTAAAGGTGTCGGTGGAGGGGCAGATACAGATACCGCGGTGGCATCACTGAGAGTTTTGAGGAATGCCAGGACGTCATCGATTTCCCTTTCCGTCAGCGCCGGCCCAGCGTTTGCGGCCCGGTTAAATGGGGCGCGATCATTAATAATATTGGGCAGATAGGCCAGCGGCAAATCGTTGGGTATTCCAGCGGGGCCATACCAGCGCTTCGGATTACTGTTACGCGTTGCATAAAAGCTCACAACGTCGCGCAAATTATTGAAAGAGCCGTTGTGCATAAATACCTGGCGCTCACCCACATTGCGCAAAGATGGCATCTTGAAGGTGCCGCAAAATTTATCGATACTGATGGACGTCGGCACATTGGCTGTCAGCGCAGGCTTGGTTCTTTGCGGTCCGCACAGACCGAGGTCAAAATAGGAGGGGTTGGCATTGGCGGAAATCGCCATATTGCGCGGGATGCCCGTGGCGTAATGGGCAAAATCTGTAAATAGGTTGTCGCTGGGTTTGGATGATGTGGGATTCATCATGTGACAACTGGCGCAATTGCCCTTCGCTGGGTCCATGAATAGTTTCATGCCGCTGGACTCGCTTGGCGTGAATTTGACTTCTCCCCGCACATAAGCGTCGTACCGTGAACTGAATGACTGAAACACGGCGCTCGCCTCGTAGGCAGCTATTGCTTCACCTACGCGGGCAAATGCCGTATTGCTGTTTTTAAATATATCTTTGCCGAAAACATCGGTCATTTGTTTGGCGTAGGGACCGGTGGCTATTTTTGATACCACGGCGGCGCCATCCTTGTTATTCATTTCATTGGCCGCGAGAAAGGGCATTTGGGCTTGCTGGGCCAGGGTATCAGCGCGACCATCCCAAAAAAAGCCACCAATGGGGTCCACATCACCGCCAGTTACCCGAAAGCCAAAGGGCGGGTTAAAGCTGCTATAGGAGTTCTGCATCACGCTGCGCATGCCAAATGCTTGGGGCAAACTTCCCAGTGGGACGCCGATACGCGAGCCATTGAGGTTGGCAAAGCCGGTTTTGGCCTGGTGGCAGTTGGCGCAGGCGGTGCCGCGCGGTTCTGACAAATTGGTGTCTGTAAAAATCTTTTCTCCCAAAGATTGCAAAGCAGTCAGCGAGGCGGGTGCTGGCACTGGCGCAGGGGCTCCAAATGCGACCGCAGACAGGGTCCAGGCGCAGACCACGGCGATGTGCTTGTTCGTGACAGGTCGGGAATACCGTGGCTTCGCTAAAAGTACAAAAATGCGGTTCAACATCGCTTCACTCCATCAAAAGGTGGTCGTCGGGCTTGGCCCTATAGAGTTTGGAACGCAAATTCGCTGACCCTCTAGGCACCGCTTCGATAAATGCAATTTGTATGCCTGCGATTTGTCGGCTTACCGACTGTGTTTCGGTGTGTAATATGGGCAACGCATGTAACCCATGTAACCGATTTTTACCTTTGGATCAGTGCCGGTTTTATTTCAAACCGATGGTGTTTTATTTACTTGATACAGGATTTTTTATGTTCATACTCATCATCGGTCTGATAATTTTTTTGGGTGCGCATTCGGTTCGGATTTTCTTTGAACAATGGCGCTTGCGTTGCATCGAAAAATGGGGTCCTGGCCCTTGGAAAGGAGCCTACTCCTTGTTATCGATTATTGGGTTCTCGATGATCGTCCTGGGATTCGAACAGGCCCGGTCGCCGGTGTTTGTTGTCTGGGAGCCGCCGCTTTGGACGTGGCATATCACTGTTGCGCTTAATTTGCTGTCGTCTATATTTTTGACGGCGGCCTATGTGCCGCACAACGCGATTAAAGCGAAATTAAAAGACCCGATGGTTCTTGGCGTCAAGACCTGGGCACTGGCCCATCTTTTGTCCAACGGGACCCTGGCCGGCATCATTGTGTTTGCTAGCTTTCTGGTATGGGCGGTTTTGGACTTCAGAGCGTGCAGAAAACGCAGAGCGCTATTGGGCGCGGTCTCCCTTAACGAAGTTTCGATCCCGAAAACCGCACTCACCCTGGTAATCGGGTCGGTCGCGTGGTTGCTGATCGCGGGCTACGCTCACAGCATTCTGGTCGGGGTCAGCCCCATGGCATTATTTTGAGTCGTGTGTGGGCAAATTATTTGTCCTGCAATGTAGCCTGAGCACTGCGCGTAATGTGCCAGACGCCCCATAGCGTTATTGGGATAGACAGCCCCACCGTGATTTCAAGGTTCAGGGGCAGCCCGGCTGCGATCAAGGCCTTAGCCAGGTAATGCCACAGGCTCACGACATAATAGGAAATAGCCGCGATGGACAGACCTTCGACGGTGGCTTGCAAGCGCAATTGCAACTCCTGCCCCCGTGTGAGTTTTTCTAATAGTTGTTGATTTTGCATTTCGGTGGCGATATCCACCCGGGTGCGCAGCAGGGCGCTGGTGCGCGATACCCGTTCCGATAAATTCGTCATTCGCTGCGACGTTGCCGCCACGGTAGCCATCGCTGGCGAAAGGCGGCGTTGCATAAACTCGCCAATGGTTTGCGTGCCGGGTATGACTTTCTCACGTAAATCCGCGATCCGCTGAACCACCAGTGTGTGGTAGGCCTGGGTGGCCGAAAACCTATAACTATGCTCTGCAATATGGCGCTCCACCCTGGCAGCCAGGGCGACAAGTCGGTCCAGTAGATCTTGGTCGCTGGCCGTTTTGTGCTCCAGTCGCGCGGTAATTTCGGCCAAGGCTTGCTCTGCAACTGCCAGTTCAGGCGCCAAGGTTTTGGCCACAGGCAGGCCGCGCAAAGCCATTAGCCGGTAGGTTTCTAACTCCAAAATGCGTTGGGAAATGCGTCCCGCACGGGCCTCACTGGCTGAAATTGGCGCGATGACCAGGACGCGTTCAAATCCATCTTCACCGATTTTGAACTCGGTATAAGCGGCCGAATGGCCAAAGCCCAGCTCCGAGGCCACTACTTCGGTGCCGCCAAGCCAATGGTGTGCCAATTCCAGGTTGGCGTGTTTATGGTCTAGGTCGCCATGCACCATCGCCAGTTGGACCGCTGCCACGGTTGCGCCTGGTATGGCCCGCAACCAGTCGATGGATACGGCAATCGTTGCAGCCACTGCGGCCAGGTCGCGAACGCTTTGCGCGCTGTCTAGTGGCTGCACGATGGAGTAGCGGGTGAACTCGGTGTGGCGTTCCCATTTGAGCGTATAGCCTGGCAGACGGATGCGCAGAAAGTTGTCTTCCAGACTTTCCAAGGGGAGGTCTTCTTGCCCGGGCAGCAAGCGCAGATGCATACCCTCCCGATCGCGGGTGACACCCGCATTGAGGACCGCCACAAAAGTCACCAAAGCCGGTAATTGCAACTTTGCCGGTGGGCGGGCGTGCACCTCGTCGTGCAACTGATGGCGCTGTGCGTCATCGGGGGGCAGCGAGTACTCGGGGGTGGCCATGGGACTCCTTTGGCTTTAGCAAGGCTTGGCGCGCAGGATACACAAATATCGCTTCTGGCAGCAAAGCCACAATCAAATACGCAAACTCACCCCCTGTCTGGGGGAAAACCGATGACCAGCGCGGCAGTCGCCTAAATATCAATGAAAATGCCAAGCTCAGCGTCTATTCAAAAACATGAGCCCATGGAAAATACCAGCACCAAACCATCCGCAAAATCAATTATCTTGGTCGGGCTTGTGGGCTGTTTTTTAACTTCATTGACAGGCGTTACTGGCGCCATGCTTATTTCTGGATTTGAACAGTCCGGTGGTTGGACGCAATGGGTGAAGCGATTATCTTTGGGATATCCCTGTGCCTGCCTGGTGGTGGTGCTGATATTTCCTTATATGGTGCCCAAACTGACAGCGTATTTAGAGTCGCGCTGAGTGTCCTGTAATTTTTTCTATTTCGAAAAGGCTATGCAATGAATACCTTCCTTCGCGCGCTTGCCGCTTGGATATTGGCGATATGCGTCGACGGGGGCGCCTTAGCCTTTGACCTGCCCAAAAGTGGTGTTCTTTTAGATATTGTTTCTAAATGCCTAGACACATCGGCTGCGAACTATTGCACTGCATGCATGGCGCCTCGTGCAGACGCCAATTGCCAGGTAGCTCCGCAATGCACCAAGAGTACCGAGGTATGGTCCCTTACCGACCACTTTGTGGCAATGCGCGATATCAAAATGTGCGGCTGCCCCGCAGATTTTGTGCATGGCCTGGCCTTGCCCCGCTATCCGGTCACCGGTGTGGAAGATCCGAAGCGGCCGGCGGGTATTTGGAAATTCGCCTGGGATGTGGCTATCAGCCGGATGGCGCCGCAATCGATCGCCTTGGTGGTGAATCCGCAATTTCGCCGCAGCCAAAATCAGTTACACATTCATTTGCTTCGACTGAAAACCGAGGCTCAAACTATTTCTAATGATTATCTGGCTGCTTATGTGGATAACTTAGACGAGGTCTGGCTTGTCGCAGATAAGGGCGCACGCAATCAAGGTTTGAGCGACTACGGCGTGCTGGTAAAAAAGGCCGACGGTGGAAAGTTCGCGATCTATATTTCCTCCGAAAGTCCGGAAAGCTTATTTACCCAGGCCTCCTGTCGCTAGCGCAAATAATGCCGCGGCCTTTGCTTGGCCTGATGCCCGATATGCCCCTTCTCGCTTTCGCACCCCATGCCGTTTCTCGTTTGCGCGCAGCCCGATTAGCCCGTAGCGCCAAGCCCTTTCTGGCACGCGGTGGCATCAAAGGCGAACGCTGTGCAGGCTGCCGCTTGGTGCCTAGCCACTGCATGTGTGAGCTTCGCCCACGGACTCAATCCGATGCCGGCATTTGTTTGCTAATGGCCGATATTGAGCCCCTCAAGCCCAGCAACACCGGTTGGCTGGTGGCGGACCTTGTGCCAGACACCTTCGCGTTTTCCTGGGCACGCACCGAGACCGACCCGGCGCTACTGGCCTTGCTGGCAGAGCCGAAGTGGCAACCTTATGTGGTCTTTCCGGGGGAGTTTGTCGCTCCAAATCGGGTCGTGCACGCAGTGGCTACCGACGATGCAGACGCGCCGCTGCGCAAGCGGCCTTTATTTATTTTGCTGGACGGCACGTGGGCAGAGGCGCGGAAAATGTTCCGCAAGAGCCCTTATTTGGATGCACTGCCGGTGCTCAGTCTGGCGCCAGCGCAGATAACTGCCTACCAGTTGCGTCGTTCTGGCCGGGACGACCACTTTTGTACTAGCGAGGTGGCGGCCTTGTGCTTGGCGCTTGCTGGCGAGAACCGGGCGGCGCAGACGCTGCAGGCCTATCTGGACGTCTATACCTATCGCTACCTGCGGGCTAAACAACAACTGCCCGTCGACCCAGCGGATGCCGCCCATGCGCAATTGCTGGCCCTGCGCATGCCCGCTGCCTAGCTAGCGTTTAGGCGAATTTAGCGGCTGCCCCAGAACGCAGAGCCCACCACCAGCGCGGCGGCCAGCGCGACATTCCATTGCAATGGTTGGCCGGTGGTTACCAGCAGCAGGACGGTTGACAAAATAGGCGTAGTAAATGCTAGCAGACCGATACGCCGCGTGTCGCCCAGCTTGATGGCCGCATCCCACAGGAAAAACGCACCGCCTAAGGGGCCAAGGCCCAGAATGCACAGCAGCCATAAATCTTGCGCGCTCAAGACCGTGGCAGGCTCCAAAAAATAATGGCATACCAGCGAAAGTATTCCAGAGGCGGCGGCAAAGCCACCCACTGCGGAGGTCGGAAATGGGGGGAGCTTGCGGGTCAGCAGGGAATAACTGGCCCAAACAAAAGCAGATGCCAGTGCGAGCAGGTACCCGACATGAAATTCTGCGATTGGCAGGCTCGACTCCGACCGCCCGAGGATGGCAATGGTAGCGCCGGTAAACCCGATGAACGCTGCCACGATGTGTCGCGTTTGCAGTGCAATGCCTTTTGAAAACAAGGGCCCCATCACCACCATGCCAAGCGGCCAGAGGTAATTGATCAGATTGGCTTGCACCGCCGGCGCATTGCGCAAAGCCATAAAGAGCAGGAAATGAAAGCCAAACAGTCCATAAATACCTACTGCCAAGGTGCCAAGCGGCACCTGCCACCGAGAAAGGCGAAAGCGCGCCAGGGGCAGAGCGATCACGCTACCGACCAATAAACCGATGCCAGTGAGCAGGAATGGCGGAATATGGGCCAATTGGACGCCCAGAGGCGCCAGTGCGCTCCAAAGCACGATGGCGGCGAGCGCCAGCAAATCTGCTTTCATTGGATTAGGCCCGCTTATTCGAACTTTCTAAGCAGCGGATTGCGCTTAGAAATGGTATTGAACCTTGCTGAAATCATTGATGGCGAAGGTGTACAAAATCATCAGATCTTCACCATGGACGTTGTTGATTTGGTGGCAGGCATTGCCTGGAATAAACAACATTCTTCCCGGCTCCATAGCGTGCACCACACCCTCAATGGTGACCGTTCCGTGGCCAGACAAGGTGAAATAGGTCTCAGGCTGCGAGTGGCGATGCGGCTCCAGCGACTCGCCGGTACGCAGACGAACCACGCCCATCGTCATATCGTTGTGGCATCCCGAAGCGCTTCCGAGCAACTCTTTCCATTGCGCTGTGCCGCGCGTGGCAACTTGTTCCGGTGGCCAGCTCGTCCATTCCAGGTCATCGAGGTGTTTGGAGGCTATTTGCATGGCAGATTGGCATCGTGGGGATGGCTGCATTCTAGGATGTGGACTTTGGTCGAAAAACCAGGCGCAGATACCGTTTATAGCTTGCTGAAAAACTTATCGATGGCTTTATAGGCCTCGTCGGCTGCACCGTAAAACATATGAAAACCCGAGCTGCAGGGCTCTTGGGCCTGTGCTTCGCCGCCGTGGATCAATACATATTCCAAGCGCTGCGAATTGGTCTTGCGCTGCGCTTCATAAACAGCCTGAGAGTGGTAATTGGTCGATTTGGCACAACCGTCCCGCTCATGTGCCAAAAAAAGAATCGGTAAATTAGTTTTGTCGTTAAAAGTAGCGCCATTCCTTGCCGAACTGAAGACTGCACCGGCCACTAAGTCAGTCTTCTCCTCTTTCTGCAGCAATTTATAAAACTCGGTAATACTGGCCGCGCCGTTGCTGTGACCCATGAGTAAGATCGGCAAGCCATAAGTGTCTTTGTAAAAGCGTACTACCGATTCAATCCTTCGCAGATGCTCGGTGCTTTGCCGAGATACCGGATAGTTTGATCCGACGGGCAAGGGAGTTGGAGAATCAAAAACTACAACATTCATCGCTCCGCGGCTGAGTTTATCGTCGCTCAAGGGTTTGAGCGTCGCTGCGTAAAAGCCGCCGAGATTTTTTCTTTCTGCAGTCAAGCCAAGCCGACCCTCACCGCCAGGAATAAATAGCAGCGTAACTTGGGGATTGCTGGCAGCCCAAAAATACGTCAAGGTCGGTAGTGGGTCGGAGCTTGCCTTCGCATCAATAAAAGGTACGGATAGCACTTGGGCACCCGCATCCCCGAAGGCTAGCAGTAAGAAAAGGTAAATAGATTGAAGAATTCGCATTGCCAACTCCCGAGGTAGTAGCCAGTCGTAGACTGGTCACAGTTTTCAAGTAAAGTTCAATTATGAAAGACAAATGCGCCATTTTGCAAACAGCGACCGAGAGCGGCTCTTCGATGATGCACATGTAGGGGACTGTTAAGTTTGTTGATTTTGAAGGAATCTACCGTGACCGAAACCAAACCACTCAACGTGCTTTTTCTTTGCACACACAACTCTGCCAGAAGTATCTTGGCAGAGGCAACACTTAACCATATGGGCAAGGGCAAGTTCAAAGCCTACTCCGCAGGAAGTAGTCCCAGGGAGAACCAAATACCTAACCCCTTGGCCATACAAACTTTAGAAAAGGTCGGCATATCCACTGCTGGTTTACAAAGTAAAAGCTGGGATATTTTTGCTCACCCTGACGCGCCAGCCATGGATTTGGTGATTACGGTGTGTGACAACGCAGCCGGCGAGGTGTGCCCCTATTGGCCCGGGCAGCCCGCCACAGCTCATTGGGGCTTTGCGGATCCGTCAGATGCGGTTGGCGGCGATGAGGCGAAAATTGAAGCGTTTAAGCAAACACTGTTTCAAATTAAAAGACGGTTAGAGCTATTTACCAGTTTGCCTGCGGCAAGCCTTAGCAAAATAGCTTTAGAAACCTCTGCCCGTGAATTGGCAAAGAAGTGAAAAACTGGCAAAAATATCTGACTGAATTGGTCGGTACCACCGCGCTACTGTGCGCAGTCATTGGCTCGGGCATCATGGCTGAAAATCTGTCTGCAGGAAATAATGGGGTGGCATTAATCGCCAACACACTGGCGACGGTGTTTGCCCTGTATGTCTTGATTGAAGCTTTAGGCCCATTAAGCGGCGCCCACTTTAACCCAGCAGTTTCTATGGTCATGGCGTATCGCCGAGAATTACCGCTGGAATTATTGCTGGGCTATGTGGCGGCGCAGCTTATCGGCGCCATGCTGGGTGCTTGGCTGGCACACGCGATGTTTGATTTGGAGATATTGCAGTGGTCCACCAAAGTGCGCAGCGCAAACGGGCAATTATTGGCGGAGTTGGTGGCAACTGCAGGGCTTGTTTTTGTGATTTTGCGCGCGCCCGCCGCAAAGGCCTCCACTATGGTCGCCTGTTATGTCGGCGCCGCCTATTGGTTTACAGCCAGCACTTCTTTTGCTAACCCGGCAGCGGTTTTGGGGCGCATGATGAGTAATACCTTCGCCGGCATCCATCCCGGTAATGCTTTTCAATTTGTCTCAGCTGAGCTTATCGGTGCTTTTCTTGGGTTGACGCTGTTTCAGTTGTTAAGGTCCGAATCTTTATGACATGGCGACTTGAAATAGCAAATTGGCATCAACACAACTGAAATGAAGAAGACATGGCGATTGAAATTCCCAAAGAAGTCAGGCACCAAGTGATATCGTCTATTGAACGCTATTTTCAAGAGAACATGGACGAGAAGATTGGCAACATTACGGCTGGTGCATTGCTAAGTTTCTTCGTAGAAGAAATTGGCCCCGTCATTTACAACATGGCTGTGACTGAAGTTCAAGAGAGACTTCAAACTCGCATCATGGAAATTGATCTTGAAGTCCATGAAGACGCGTTCCAATATTGGCGCAAATACGATCACGCAAAAAAGAAATGATGGCGCGCTGTCGACGCCCCTTCGTTTCAGTTGCCGGCCAATAGGGTGTTAAGTACCCCAGTGTTACATCCAGCGCCACAACAATATTGCACAATTTGTGAGGGTAGGTTTCATAATGCCCCAGTACTGTGCGGTTGTATCGGGGACTGATGCCAATGTTTTCGCAACTTTAGTCATTTGTGTTCACCTGTTTTTTGTTTCAATAAATGCCCATAGAACCTCGTTCAGTGACCAGACTTGAGGACACGCTAAGGCTTTGAATTTCGCCGTAGTACTGTAATTATATACAGTATTTTGGCAAAATCCGAATTGACAGCTTGAATGGGGTGAATGCTCAGTGCCTACTGTACGCCGAAAGGTCAGGCACTCCAAGATTCGGCGCATTTACCCGCGTGGCGAGCATTCAATCAAGCGATTTGCACAAATGGCAGTGTTGGCATTTGGCATGCAAGCTACTAGGTAGGTCAAGGCGCTTACGAAAATGTTTACGCCAATATGCCAGCAGTTGGGTATCGTGCCAACCCTTGGTCGATTCAGTTAAAAGATCGGTGAATCTACGTGTCGCGTTCATTGCCATTTATTGCGCAATGTCGTCAGTACTTGCTCCCATGCTTGAGGACCGGTTTGAGGATTGCGTCCAACATGGACACCACCTCCAGGAATCACGCCGTTTGCCACATCATTTCTTATCCTTACACCACCTACGGGGTTATCAAAATCATGATAACTCTCCGGATAAACGTACAACTCTGCGCCCGTTTGCTTAGCCAATGCAATACAAGGTCCTGGTGGTGTCCAGTCATCTAGTTCTGCCAACATCATGACCAATGGAACTTGTGGACGATAGTTAGATCTCAATGCGTCAGAGCATCCTGGATAAAAAGCAATTGCCACGCTGGGCTGCACTTCGCGCGATATAACGTTTTGTCGATTCATATCCGTACTGGTTAATACTGTAGTGCCGCCGTGTGACCAACCCAGCAAAGCGATCTTTGCAGTATCTGCCCAGTTTTGTGAAGCCAACCAACGCAGAACGCCATCGACATCATCCGATCTGTGAGATTGCTTAATTTGACGCAAATCAAATTTCTGAGAACACAAACTTGTTTCCCCTCTGGGTGTGAAACTATCTGGGAAAACAATTGAATATCCAGTGTCTGCAATCAACTGAGCCATACCAGAGTGCCTGGGATTCAATTTGCCTTGAGTCACGCCAACCGTTGCATAAAGCCCGCCACATCCATGCAGGGCAACTACGATAGGCCGGGGTTGGGTAATTGGCATCCCAACTGGGTGCAGCACATGTGCCTTAATTAAAGTGCCATCAGCACTTGGAATGAAAACCACCTCAGGCACTTGCGCAAAGCAGAAAATTGGGAGAGAAATTAGCAAACAAATCCAGTGTCGAATGTGTGTGTTTTGCATATGCGTCCGAATTAATATCTCGTTCTGGTTAGCGTTTCACCAATGGTAACTTGAGATCTATGAATAGTTTGTTCGGCTTTTTAAATCAAGAGTGGGCCGGTATCCAAGCGAGCCCACAAATGCCCCAGCGCCAGTAGCACACCGAAAGCTTAGCTACAGCTGCGTGAATACCTGTGGGGGAGTGCGTAAGCCTAGGGCAGGGGCCGGTGTTGCACCGTAAAAGGCAGAGCCTTGGAAGAAAAAAACCACTGAACTAAAAATTTCAATGGGCCCATCGCGGCATATCTTGGTCGGGGTCAGAGGATTCGATGCTCCGGTCTAACCGCTGGTCAGGCAGGACGGCGGCAATCGACTCGAAGCGGTCGATCGGCTCGGCAGAGTGAATAACTGCGATGTCGCGAAAGCGGTCAGTCAAGGTGGCTTCCCAGTTCTGGCACATAATTTTACGAAAGACTAAAATCTTACGAAATCAGTTTGCGGCATCTCGAAATTGTGTATTTGTGGGAATATTCTCGATGAAAGCTGAAGCGCCATCTGCAAGCCATTCTTTGGAGAATTTGATGGTCAGATTTAGGCACAACACCCAAAATTTTTCGCTCGTCTTTCGGCACACGTCTCTTTTGATAAGCATGCTAGTTGGCGTAGTCATTTTGCCGGGGTGTACGGCACTGAGTCTCGTGGATAACGGAACACATCTGGCATTCGCGCTGGAAAGAGGCGCAGTGGAGCTTCGAAACTCCAACCAAAGTGACCTTGTGGTTCACTATACGCCACTTGGAGGCCTCGGTGAGACCTATCAAGTCTCCATGCGCCATTCGCGCGAAGTTGTTAGAGTCGATGCTTTCGGCAACACGCTAAACCAAGGTGGAGGTTACTTGACCGTCAGTGGACTTCATCGCGGCGGCACTAGCTATCATGAACGCTTTGTCTTCACCCCTCGCGACCTCAAGATTGTGAAAACCAACGAGGCCACGGAAGTAGTGCTGCACAAGACAGGCGACCGAATTGATGTCGTCGAGCTGCGATGAGACGTTTTCACAGCTGAGCTTTTTGAATAAAAACCCCTATTTTCAGCGTATGTCAAGTAAGCGGCTTGTCAAAAAAATTGACATGCGAACTCAATACAGATGAGTCGGCTTGCGTCTCAGGGGGCAATGCTCGCTTGGCGAAACAATGGCGCAAGTGCTGGATTGCTTTTGAGCTTGACTCCCGCATCCCACAGGTCAACGGCCTGCTGCATACTGAGCCAGCTCTCAGGCGTTCCACCCACAGCGCTGGAAATGCGGATCGCCATTTCTGCCGTGACTGATTTCTCTTCATGCAGCAGTTGTGAAACGGTTTGCCGGCTGACCATGAGCCGATGAGCCAGCTCAGTTTGGGTCCATCCCAGTTCGGGCAAGACATCCTCGCGCAAGACTGCGCCAGGATGCGTCGGCTTGCGATGGGGGTTTCGTAGAGACTTCATTAGTGGTAGTCCTCCAAGTTAACATTTACGGCGTTTTGGCCATCAAACTCAAAGGTGATTCGCCAGTTCCCGGAAACTGAAACCGCGAATTCGCCTTTTCTATCACCTTTAAGCGCATGGAACTTGAAGCCAGGCAAGTCCATGTCCTTGGCTTCGCGAGCGGCATCTAATCTGTCAAGCATCCGCTCCATGCGGGCACCATACTGTGCAGGCACGCCCTTGTAACTGCCTTTGGTGAAAAACAGCTCCAAACCCTTGTGCTTGAAAGTTGAGATCATTGGCGCCTAGTGTAAATAGACAGTTTACTTTGTCAAGTACTACTTGTATAAATGCATCTCAGCTCTGCATAGGTGCATGTTTAGGAAAGATGCCCCTTCTAGCTGCCCATGAATCGCTGATAGGCAACAAAAAACCCACATTCCAAAAAAAGAAGTGGGTTTGCTTAAAGGTAATCTGGTCGGGGTGAGAGGATTCGAACCTCCGGTCTCTACGTCCCGAACGTCATTTTATTAGTGGTAACTATATGATTTATATAGTAAAAAATTAAAGTAGTATACAAAATAGTATACCGCAGCAGCCATTTCGCTTCAAAAGAACTTGTCAAAACCACGACTGATCGTGCTTACTATAAAAGTATAGTTAGAC
>Ga0114964_10001220_pt1 | contig 18913 bp, 19 predicted proteins | sample C_131016_MF_Meta_FD_92638 | JGI IMG/M metagenome (GOLD analysis project Ga0114964, IMG submission 92638) | Freshwater microbial communities from Lake Croche, Canada to study carbon cycling - C_131016_MF_MetaG | ecosystem: Environmental > Aquatic > Freshwater > Lake | place: Lake Croche, Canada... | reverse complement strand
GATATTAATGAAAAGTTAGTCTCCATGTTTAAGGGGAACTGGCAGCGCGCTCAATTGCCTGGTTTGCCAGTAGTTCGTCAGGTAGACGCATTGGCTGCAAAGCCACCGGCTAGTTCGCAAGCAGGAGTAATGCTACTGAATCCTCCTTATGGCGAGCGCTTAGTACTGAAGGGTGGGCGTGGGCAAGAGCGTGGATCTGATCGTGAGGCCGAATATGAAGAGCATGAGCCTGAGAGTTGTTTTGAGTTGAACTTAGAAACCGGTCGCCAAAGCGCTAAACGTTCTAGCCGTGAATCATTAAAACGCCTGCAGGCACAAGAGGAGCAAGACCCTAAGTTTGTTGAGTTTTTGCAGCAGTTTGGCCACCATTTAAAAGATGCGTTTGGTGGCTGGAATGTATTTGTATTAACTGCTGATATGGCGCTGCCGGGTCAATTGCGCATCAAAGAGTCAAAGCGCACCCCTTTATTTAATGGGCCATTGGAATGCCGTCTCTTTAAATTTGAGATGCATCAAAAGCGCGAGTCTTAAAATATAAATATTGAGTTGAGTGAAGAAAGAGTTTGGCAATGGAATTTAAAACGTATATGTGTCTTATTTGCGGTTGGGTGTACGACGAAGCCGCAGGACTGCCTGAAGAGGGCATTGCACCTGGAACACTTTGGCAAGATGTTCCTATGAATTGGACTTGTCCTGAGTGTGGCGCCCGTAAGGAAGATTTTGAAATGATGGCGATTTAATAGATAGGAAATGACCGTGGGACAAAACGACGTTTTATTTGAGCGTGCACAAAAAACCATTCCTGGAGGTGTTAATTCTCCAGTGAGGGCTTTTCGGCAGGTTGGGGGCACCCCCCGTTTTGTTGCTAAGGCAAAAGGCCCCTATTTTTGGGATGTTGAAGATAAGCGCTATATTGATCTCATCATGTCATGGGGTCCGATGATTGTTGGTCACGCCAACCCTGAAGTAGTAGAGGCAGTAAAAAAGGCGGCAGAGACAAGCTTTAGTTATGGTGCGCCGACCGAAGGCGAAATCGAATTGGCTGAGCGTATTTGCGCATTGGTGCCGAGCATTGAGCAGGTGCGCATGGTATCTAGCGGGACCGAAGCAACGATGAGTGCTCTGCGCTTAGCGCGTGGCCATACTGGGCGTGATTTGATTATTAAGTTTGAAGGTTGCTATCACGGCCATGCCGATAGTTTGCTGGTTAAAGCAGGTTCTGGTTTATTAACCTTTGCTGACTCTACTCAGAATGCGCCATCTTCTGGCGGCGTTCCTCAGGATTTAGTGAAGCATACTTTAGTGCTGCCTTATAACGATGTTGCTGCCATTGAAGAGGTATTCAAGAAGCAGGGAGACCAAGTTGCAGCAGTCATCTTGGAGCCTATTGCTGGCAATATGAATTTGATTCAGCCTTCAAAAGCATTTTTATCGGCAATTCGTGATTTGACTAGTAAGCACGGTAGTGTATTAATTTACGATGAAGTGATGACGGGGTTCCGGGTTGCCTTGGGTGGCGCGCAATCTTTGCAAGGAATTGTTCCTGACCTGACTTGTCTCGGTAAGGTAATGGGTGGCGGTATGCCAATGGCTGCCTTTGGCGGTAAAAAAGAAATCATGTCCAAGTTAGCACCTTTGGGAAATGTTTACCAAGCAGGTACCTTGTCTGGTAATCCGGTTGCGGTAGCTGCTGGACTTAAAACTTTAGAGATTGTTTCTCGAGCCGGCTTTTACGATTGTTTGAGCACTCAAACCCAAAAACTGATGACGGGATTGAAGCAGGCCGCTGATAAGGCGGGCATTCCATTTGCTGTTGATAGTGTTGGTGGCATGTTTGGCTTTTACTTTGCAGATAAAGTGCCAACCACGTTCGAAGCAGTTACTAAAACGGATATTGAGGCATTTAAAAAGTTCTTCCATGCAATGTTAGATGAAGGTGTATATCTTGCGCCATCAGCTTACGAAGCTGGATTTACTTCGATTGCACATGATGATGCAGTGCTTGCACAAATCATCACTGCTGCAGAAACGTCTTTTCAGAAGCTCTAAGACTTTTTTACATTCTCAAGGGATGGTCGTAGCCATCTACTTGAATGATTTCTAGTTTCTTAGAGTCTTTGCCTGAGTCTGGGATTTCCATAGCGGTAAGTTTGCCACCCCAGACGCAACCCGTATCGAGCCCAATGACATTGTTTCGCCTGATTAAGCCCAAGGTAGACCAGTGCCCGAAATAAACCAAAGCATCTTGGGTTTTACGCTTTGGAACTTTGAACCAAGGAATGTATCCCTTAGGCCCATTCTCCAGACCTTCTTTGCTTTCAAATTCCATTTGTCCCGTAGGGGTGCAAAAACGTAAACGGGTTAGAGCATTAGTGATTACGCGCAGACGTTCGCTACCTTTTAAGGAATTACTCCATTTATTGGGGGCATTGCCATACATATTAGCCAGAAAATCAACATAGGATTTTTTCCGCAAAGCTTTTTCAACTTCTTGTGCGCACTCGATAGTTTGCTGAAGGTCCCATTGCGGCAGAATTCCGGCATGAACCGTAATGACCTTGCCATTACTTAAGGCCATAGGTCTATGACGCAGCCAATGAATTAACTCAGCTCGATCGGGGGCACGGAGAATGATGCTGACAGTATCCAGACCTTTGGTCTTGCGAAGGCCGGCATCGATTGCCAGGAGATGCAAATCATGATTACCCAAGATACATTCAGCACGACCTTGCTCTTGGAGGGACTTAAGCTGACGAAGCGTTCCAAGTGAGCTTGGGCCACGATTAACAAGATCTCCCAGAAAAATCATTTTTGATTCTTTAGGTATTTTCTTGATGAGGCTTTTGAGGGATGGGGCGCATCCTTGTATATCGCCAATAGCGTAAATCTTATTCATACCTTATATTAAAGCGAAAACCAAATACGAAGCTATTCGATACTTACTTTTTTAACGACGCTATAGCGCACCAAGGTTTTCTTACGTGCTTCATCATGGTTGACGACAGGCAATGGGTAGTCTCGCCCCAGCAATATCCCCGCAGCCTCTAGCTCAATATGGCCGGCTTCCCAGGGTGCGTGGATAGATTTCTTTGAAAGTTTTTCTAGTTGAGGTAAATATCTGCGAATAAATTTACCCTCAGGATCAAACTTTTCAGACTGTGTGATGGGATTAAAAATTCTGAAATATGGCTGAGCATCACAACCCGATGATGAAGCCCATTGCCAGCCGCCATTATTGGAAGAAAGTTCAAAGTCGTTTAGATGCTCTGCAAAGTAGGCCTCACCCCAGCGCCAGTCAATGCCCAGATCCTTTGTTAAAAAGCTAGCAACAACCATGCGGAGTCGATTGTGCATATAGCCACTTTGGTTTAGTTGATGCATAGCGGCGTCCACTAATGGATAGCCTGTCTTGCCTTCACACCAGGTGGTAAAGAGTTTCTTGGCTATTGAACCACTTTCCCACTGAATATTGTCGTAATCTGGTTTGAAGGAAACGCCATCGGCAAGTCTGGGGTGATTGGCCAAAATCATGAAATAAAAATCACGCCAGATGAGCTCGCTCAACCAAATAGTGGCACCCATGCTGCCAGCCAGCATACGGCGATGCGCCTCCCGAACTAGACCGCGAATCGATAGCATGCCAAAGCGTAAATGGGTCGATAGGTAGCTAACGCCTTTGATGGCCGGGAAGTCTCTACCAATCTGGTATTGATCAATTCGCGGAAGAAAGTCTTCCAAAAAATGTTGGCCGCCATCAGAACCTGGTGGCAAATAGGTTTCAATACCAGTTTTTGCAAACCCCATAGATTTAAGGCTGGGCAATGGTAAATCTAGTTTTTTTGGAATGGGTGCAAATTGATTCTTCTTGGGACTGCAATCATAAGAGGCCAAGTCTTTTTCTCGAAGAGTCTTGAGCCAATTATTTTTATATGGGGTAAAAATGGAAAAGACAGTATTCGAGTTGGTAAGTATTTCTTTCTTCTCAAAAATGACCTGGTCCTTGAGATCTTCAAATTCAATGTCAAGCTCGGACAGCTTGTCTTTAACCATTAGATCGCGAGCAATGGCAGAGGGTTCGTAATCGCGATTGGCGAAGACGGCGTCAACACCAAGCTCGCTAGCGATCTTAGGAATACATTCAACTGGGTTACCATAGCGAACGATGAAGCCACCACCTTTTTGGCGCAGCTCATCATCAATTTGCTTGACGCCTTGCCAGATAAAGTCGACCCGCCGATCATGCTTAAGCCCATTTTGATCTAACTCTCCTTGCATGAGGGGTTTTAAGATATTGAGATCAAAAATGAAGGCTAGCCAGACTTGATTGCTCTGCTGAAGGGCCTGATAAAGGGCTGCATTGTCATAAAGACGTAGATCGCGACGAAGCCAAACGAGTATATTTTTCATAGGTTGGCACATGCTAATTCATGACTTGTCTCTTTTGTGGAGAATTGCTGGATAATCTTTTCAAATTACCTATACCCTTCTTTATAACAGTCTATTACTTATTCTCGCAATATGAAAATATGCCCCAAAAAATTTCTGCAGAAATGAAAGGTCAAAAGCATCTTATCCACCCCACCTACAGACCAGATATAGATGGTTTAAGGGGGCTTGCAGTTTTGCTAGTAGTGATTTTTCACGCATTTCCAAATCTTCTGCAAGGTGGATTTATTGGGGTAGATATATTTTTTGTAATCTCTGGGTTCTTAATTACAACTATTATTTATGAAAATCTAAAGCTCAACAGTTTTAGGTTTCTTGAGTTTTACGCTAGAAGAATTAAAAGAATTTTTCCAGCACTTTTAATTGTTTTGATTTCTGCCCATATTTTTGGGTGGTTTTATTTATCAACAGGAGAATACAAGCAGTTGGGCAAGCATATTGCTGGCGGGTCTGGCTTTATTTCTAATTTAATTTTATGGAATGAAAGTGGATATTTTGATAATGCTGCAGAAACAAAACCACTATTACATTTATGGTCTTTAGGTGTAGAAGAGCAGTTTTATATCTTCTTTCCTTTTTTGTTCTATTTCATTTATAAGTGCAAATTTAGTTTTAAAGGGTCAATTTTTGTTGGACTTATTATTTCTTTTGTAGTGAATCTTATTTTTGCTACTTATATACCTACGGGGGATTTTTATTCGCCAGTTTCTCGATTTTGGGAGATCTTGACTGGATCAATGCTTACTCAGATTCCGAAGATAGATGCACAGACTCAAATAAAGGGAGTAAAGCTAGCCAATATTTTTTCTTTTTTTGGGTTTCTATTGCTTGGTGTTGGGTTATGGCTCATCAATAAGAATTTAGCTTTTCCGGGTTGGTGGGCACTATTTCCAGTCTTGGGGGCAGCGTTAATTCTTTATGCGGGTGAGAGCGCAATCTTAAATAAAAATCTTCTAACCTGTAAGCCTGCAATTTTTCTAGGGCTGATTAGCTTTCCTTTGTATCTAGTGCATTGGCCGCTTTTAACTTTCTGGCGCTTAACGAGAATTCAGGATATTGAGAGTTATACTTATCTTGGCCTGATTGCAGTTTCTATTGTGGTGTCATGGGCAATCTATGCCGTAGTTGAGACTAAAATTCGCCAGAGTAAGTCTACGAAAATTCTTTTGTGCTTATTAGCGCTCATGTCTATCGCTGCATTTATTGGATTCAATTGCTATCAGCGTGAAGGAATGCCGTTCCGTAAAATTGTTCAGAATAAATTCAATTACCATTTGACTTCTGCTAATGGTGTTTCAGGCTGCTTTAATGTATTAAGGGATGGCGTGCCAAACTGCCTTGATGTCTCTCAGACCAGAAGCTTTCCAAGGCCACTCGTTTTTCTCTGGGGCGATTCTCATGCTAGCCATCTCAATGCTGGACTTTTGCAAGCAATGCAAACACAACAGTTTTCCGTTTTTGATGCCTCGCAGTCTGCTTGCCCCCCGATAGTGGGCTTTAGCCCACGTGGAGAAAATTCCCTAGCTTTAAATGAAAATCAAAAGTGCCTCGAGCATAATGAGGCTTCTTTCAAATTAATTGAGCGCTATCGTCCTGATACTGTCATTTTGTCTGCTAATTGGGCTCAGTATGATGGCCTTAATCAATTCAACCACCTCAAAAATTCGAGCATAAAACAAACGCTCGAACGACTAAAGTTTTTAAATATTAAAAACATCCTATTGGTTGGTAGTTTTCCAATTTTTTATATTGACCAACCTAAATTGGCGGCAATCTATTTTATTACTGAGGGAAAAAATCGTAGCTATAAACGTTTTAACTATAACTCTATCGAAGTTGATAACGTAATGGCTAATTTTTCTCAATTACATGGCGTTCAATTTATATCCCCCATTCGCGGTCTGTGCAATGAAGACGGTTGCCTTTTGTCAGTTTCTACTAAGCTCCTCATTCCCATGGGGATGGATGAGAGCCATTTAACTAAGGATGGGTCAATTTTCTTCATAAATTATCTACTGGAATCCAATCAATTGAGTATTAAATGATTGGATTTAAAAATGGGGATGCTATCCGTGAATGATATTTTTTTTGTTGCTTCAAAAATTATGCAGTTTTTTCTTGCGCCTTTAAACTGGGTTATTGGCTTTGTAATTCTGAGTCTTTTATTTCAAGTGCTGAGAAAGCCTCATCTATGCAAGCGCTTTCTATTACTCGCTTTAGTTGATTTAGCTTTAGTGGGATGGCTACCCACTTCTGAAGTATTTTTGAGGGCGCTTGAGGATGTGGTTCCGAAGACTAATTTATCTCAGGTTTCCGCGAAAGATATAGGCGGGATCATTATTTTGGGTGGCGCCATCGAAGGCGGTGCAATCTCGATAGATCGAGGAGAGATTTCTATTTACGCTTCTGCTGAGAGGGTGACTAAGGCATTTGAGCTCATACGTAAGTATCCAGATTTACCTTTTATCTTTAGCGGTTTCTCAGGTCGATTATCTCCCGAGGGTATTTCAGAGGCTGGTGCCTTTAAGCAATTAATTGCTGAACAGGCCTTATCTGACCGGTCCGGCCATTATGAGAATCAGTCTCGTAATACCTATGAAAACGTTTTGTATATCAAACCAATGATTGGCGAGTTTGGGGAAAAGAGTGTTGATGGAGTCCTAAAGCCCTGGCTTTTGATTACCTCAGCAAGCCATATGTATCGATCGGTAAAGATTTTTCAAAAACAGGGGGTTGTCGTAATTCCTGTCCTAGTTGACTATCAAACGGCAAACAATTTGCAGTGGAGTGAGTTTGACTTAGTGGGTGGGGCTCAAAGATGGGATAATTTTCTTCATGAGGCGGTCGGTTTATTTATTTATTGGGCTACCGGAAAGATCTAGGAATTCGGTAAAATAAATCTACATGAGCTTGGCTAAAAAAGCCCCTGTGGGTAAATCACTAAAACCCACCAAAATTCAAACCTTAAGCGCTGGGTCATCGATCTCCTATTCTGCGGATCATCTGGCTAATCAGTTTTTAATTGCTATGCCTGGCATGGTAGATGAGAATTTTGCAGGTGCTGTGATTTATCTGTTTGAGCATACAGACAAGGGCGCGATGGGTTTGGTGGTTAATAGACCAACTGAGGTTGATTTAGCCACCTTATTTGAGAAAATTGAGCTCAAGCTAGAAATTGCCCCTTTGCTCGAACAGCCCGTCTACTTCGGCGGTCCCGTTCAGATAGAGCGAGGCTTTGTTTTGCATGAGCCCAATCCTACGTACTCGTATTCTTCATCTCTTACGGTACCGGGTGGCCTTGCTATGACCACTTCCAAGGATGTCCTAGAAGCGGTGGCCAATGGCCAGGGCCCCAAGAATTTTCAAATGACCTTGGGATACTCCGGTTGGGGGGCAGGGCAATTAGAAGAAGAGATTTCACTCAATGGCTGGATTAATGTTCCATTGAGTCGCGAGGAGATGGCAGAGATTATTTTTAATACACCCGCTAGTCAACGTTATGAGCGAACTATGAGTCATCTGGGGTTCGATCCCTCCCATTTATCGGGAGAAGCTGGGCATGCCTGAGGCGGAAAAAGAGCTCACAGTCATGGCTTTTGATTATGGCACTCGCAGAATTGGGGTGGCCGTGGGAAATACGCTGACCCGCTCAGGACAGCCGATCCACACTATTAATGAAAATAGGAATGATGCTCTGTTTGGGCTTATTGAGCGATTAATTAAGGAATGGCAGCCCGATCGGCTAGTTGTCGGGCTGCCGTGTCACCCAGACGGTACTCAGCACGAAATGACTGCAAAGGCTAAGCGGTTCGGAAATCAACTCAATGGGCGCTTTCACCTCCCCGTAGATTGGGTGGATGAGCGCTATACCTCGGCTGTTTTAGAGGGAAATCTTGAGATGCGAGACAATTTGGATGCACAGTCTGCTGCTTTGATTTTGGAGCAGTACTTTCATGAGAAGAATTGGAATAAGTTGATATGAATGCTGAGCAGTCCTACCTTAAGTTGCTAGAGCTCCTACGTCAGCGTAAGGCGTCAGGAGAAGTTTTTGAATTAGCTGGTTTGGCGATGGGCGGAGCATGGATTGCTGAGCGCCTAGCTGCCGACTTAGACTTATCTCACTTCGGCGTCATCAATGTAGCCTTTCATCGTGATGATTACGCTGAAAAAGGAATGACTGCGATTAGGACTTCTAAAACGATGCCTACTCAACTACCTTATGAAGTTAATGGAGCACATCTTATTTTGATAGATGATGTTTTGCTCACTGGTAGAACTGTACGTGCTGCCTTAAATGAATTATTTGATTTTGGTAGGCCGAAAAAAGTGGAACTAATGGTGCTCGCTGATCGACAAAATCGCGAGCTACCTATTGCTGCAGATTTCGTAGGTGAGCAAGTTCAAGCTCCCGACCATCAAGTACTGGTCTTAGAAAAGAATACTGATAGCAAATTTACCTTTCAACTTGAGGATCGCATCTTATGAGTGATTCCACTAAATTCTTCAATCAATTTAATTCTGCGGGAGATTTAACACATCTGGTGACCCTTGAAGGCTTGCCTAGAGAGCAGATTATTCATATTTTAGATACCGCTCAGCAGTTTGTAAGTGTGACTGATCCAGCTAGGGAGGTTAAAAAAGTGCCACTACTACGTGGTAAGAGTGTTTTTAATCTCTTCTTTGAAAACTCGACGCGCACCCGCACTACTTTTGAGATAGCAGCCAAGCGCTTATCGGCAGACGTTATTAATTTAGACATCCAAACTTCTTCCACCGCCAAGGGCGAGAGTTTGCTAGATACTATCGATAACTTGGTGGCGATGCAGGCTGATATTTTTGTCGTGCGCCATGGCGTTTCCAGAGCCCCGATTGAAATTGCACAACATGTACCCTCGCATGTTCACGTGATTAATGCAGGTGATGGTAGTTATCAGCATCCCACTCAGGGCTTGCTTGACATGTACACCATGCGGCACTTTAAGAAAGACTTTAGTGGGCTAAAGGTCGCAATTATTGGTGACATTGTGCATAGTCGGGTTGCCAAATCCAATATCTGTGCTTTGCGTACTTTAGGTTGTGGTGATATCCGAGCTATTGGCCCAGAAAGTCTTTTACCAAGTGATTTGGATATGATGGGCGTCAAAGTTTTCCACAGTATGGAAGAGGGTCTTAAAGGTGTTGATGTGGTGATGACCTTGCGCATTCAGAAGGAGCGCATGGAGGTTGGTCAAGTTCCAGAGGGTGCCGCGTTCTTTGGGCAGTATGGTCTAACGCCAAAGCGTTTGGCACTGGCAAAATCGGACGCTATTGTGATGCATCCTGGCCCAATGAACCGGGGTGTCGAAATTGATTCTGCAGTTGCTGATGGACCTCAATCTGTGATTTTGAATCAAGTGACATTTGGCATTGCTGTGCGTATGGCAGTAATGTCAATTGTTGCTGGTAATTAGTACATAAACCCGTGACTCAATCACAGAAAAAGAATTGGTTAATTTTGTCGCATGGCTTCAATATGGATGGCCGAGCATCCAGCCAGACTATCACCGATAAAATTCCTTATTTTCTTGATGCTGGCATCAAGCCTATCGTCTTTAGTGCAATTACTGGAATTAAAGACGAACGTTTTCTACACAAACAGTTTCTTGCTTGGGGCCCAGCAGCATTTCGTTTTGACTTTCGCCATTGGATCTCCAATCAATATGGGCGCGGTTGCATCTATAAGTTGTTAACTACAACAGTTTCAATTCTGCTAGCCCCATTAATCGGCCTAGAGAAGTTTTTTTTGGGCTATTCGAGTCAGTGGTCATGGGCTATGCCTGCATTTATGCATGGCTGGAGTTTGGTTCGTCAGGGCAAGATTGATCTGATTTACTCTACCGGCGGGGCATGGTCTGCACATTTGGCTGGTTTGTGGCTAAAGAAGACAACTGGCCTTCCTTGGGTTGCTGAAATCCATGATCCTCTAGTAATCCGTAAGAGTCCAAACGATCAGGGTTTTGGAAAACCAAAAAATCGGGATGCTCAGTTTCGTCAATATTTAGAGCGGCAGATTTGTCAGTATGCAGACTGGGTGTGGTGGTTTACTGATGGAGCATTTCATTACGCCAATGTTCGTAATTCCAATTTGAATACCAAGGGTAGCGCTCAAGGGTTTATGGTGCTGCCAGGTGCTGAACCGCCTGGTGGATTGGACATGATTCAAGCCCATCGCTAATCTGACATACTGAATCTATTCCTTTTCTGCTCCCTTGCTAATTACCGCTCTTTATCAACAATCTTGGTCGCATTAGATCTTCTTTTTAAAAAATATCCCGAAGCGAGAGACAGTATTCGAATACATGCTTATGGCGCACCCCTAGATGCATTGACGGTTGCAGCCGTTAAACAGTTTAACTTTCAGGATGTATTGTTGGCCCACGGTCGTTTAGAAAAAGATCCAGAAACTGGCAAGTCTGGCCGAGAGCAAGTTGTATCGAAGATGCAAGCGGCTGATGTATTAATTTTGCTCCATGGAAATGACGAGTGGTGCGCGGAATATATCCCATCTAAGTTTTATGAGTATCTTTGGATGGGTCGCCCTATTTGGGGGATAACGCATCGCAATCCCCAGTTGGACCGGATGCTTTTGGATAGAGGGTCTTATCTCAGTGCTGATGGCGACAATCAGAGTATTGCTATGGCGCTTGAACGCATTTGGTTAGATTGGCGCCGGCAGAGTTTGATTAAGCCTGCTTGGAACCCTATTGGCGTTGATCAGGCGGTTAACACCATTCTTGCAAATGTGAAACAGTAAAGGGATTTTGACTTGGAAGATATCGTCCTCTACTGTAAATCTTATAGCAATGACTTCTTACGCTTGAGGCGCCTCTTGCAGTCTGTCGGGGAATATAACTCTGAGCACATTCCATTTTATATTTCTACACCAACATCAGATCGAGCGCTGCTGATTGAAGTTTTAGGAGAGCAGGGTTATTGCTGGATTGCTGATGAAGATATTGTATTGGCCAATCCTAAGGCGGATTTGGAGCGATATAAGGCCATGCCCGGAGGTCTATCCCAGCAGATTATTAAATCTGAGTTTTGGCGCCTAGAGATTGCGAAGAATTATTTGTGCCTAGATTCAGATGGCGTATTTATTAAGAATTTTTATCGATCAGACTTTATAGCTGAAGGGGGTAGTCCTTATACTGTATTGCATCAAAATAAAGAATTCTTTCAGTTGGCAGCGGATCGTGGCTATTTGAAGATTGAGCAAGCATTAAGGTCTGAAGCTAAAAGAGTTCAAGCCATGTTCGAAAGAAAGGGCCCAACTTTTTATTGTGCACCAGCTCCTTTTATTTGGTCCGCCAAAGTTTGGGAGTCACTTGATCGAGAGCATTTAACTCGGCTTAATATATCCATATGGGAATTCATTAGTCTTGATTATCCCGAGACGTTAATTTATGGAGAGGCATTATTGAAATATCGAGCCATTCCACTACTAGCTATTGAGCCTCTATTTAGAACATATCATTACGATTGGCAATACTACCTAATGCGGCGCTTGGGTGAAACAGAGGCTAAGTTAAGACAAAATTATCTAGGCGTTATTTACCAGTCCACTTGGAGGTCTGAACTCAATTTTGAGAGTTCTAAAAAATCTCTCCTATCCCAGATACTTAAGCGGACAAAGCGATTAATGCGGTATTTACAAAGTTTTATTTAATTGACAATGAGTGAAAATTTCCCACTAATTAGCGTGTTGATGCCCGCGTATAACTCGGAAAAATATATTGCCGAGGCGATTCAAAGTATTCTAAATCAGACATATCAAAATTTTGAATTTCATATTATTAATGACGGCTCTTCAGACGGAACTGCTGGAGTCATTGATAGTTTTAATGATCCTCGTATAGTTAAATCCCATGAACCTAAAAATAGAGGTTTGGTTGCAACTAGAAATGCATTGATAGGGCGGGCTAGAGGAAAATACATCGCTTACCTAGATAATGACGATATTGCCTTCCCTGACCGTCTTGAGAAGCAGCTTGCCTTTCTAGAAGCAGATAAAGCCGATCTATGTAGTGGTGCTTATCAGACCTTTAATATGGAGACTGGTAAGCGACGCAATTCTAAAGAGCGCTATACCGATTCAGATATCAAAGCTCTAATTTCAGTCTATTGCCCTTTATGTAACCCTGCGGTGATGGGCCGCACTGAAATATTTAAAAAGTTTCCTTATAAATCTGGAAATGATCATGCTGAAGACTATTCTCTTTGGCAGGAAATTGCCTTAGCTGGGTATAGGCTTGCTAATCTTAAAGATCAATTAATTACCTACCGCATTCATCCGAAGCAAATTAGTCGCCTCCAAAGTGCGAACGCTACGGTTATATTTGACCGTTGCAGAGGCAATTATGTTCAAGGGCTTGGAATTGATGCTGCCCTCTGTCCGCGCAAGATGCCCTTTGTTGAGAGAGTGATGTTGGGATCGAGATTTTTATTTGAGTTAAATCAAAAAATAAAGAAGATTTCCTTTTTGGCAAATTATCAAATTTACTCCCGCTTTCAGTATCGAGGAAATGGAGTATGGACACCGTTGACAAGGCTGGAGCGACTTTTATTTTGCGCAATAGCTACAGTTATTGGGAAATATTAATTTAGATTCTTTCCCATGATTGGGGGAGTAAGTCGTTCCAATTCATGCAGTGATCATTTGTCCAATGTATGGGGCAGATCACTCTACCTTGCGCATTATTTCCATGGGCTAGCCACGCACCCCACCAACTCAGAGAACTATTGGCAATAAGGTGATACTTACATTGAGACATTAGGAAAAGCTCTTGAGGAGCTGAAGTCATATCAGGATTCACCTGAATGTAAGTAATTTTCTCCTGTAGTGGTAAATTTTCTTGAGCCCATTTGATGTCATCTGAAAATACAAAAAATTCGACTTCTGGATTTTTAGCTAAGAGGATGGCCATTCCATTTATATAATAATCAAGCCCTAAAAAACCATGGACTTTTGAGGCTGCTGCTAAATGGATATAGTCCCCTCTACGAATGTGAACCATGGCAGATAAGCTTTTTTTAATTTGATCTAAAAATGGCTGATACACTCCATTTAAGCTCATTCGCGGATGAATTTCTCTAATAAGTTGCTCGTGAATTTCAGAAAAATATTTATAAGATTGCCAATACCCCAAAAGGTATAAATCTTGATTTTGGTAAGTGCGTAATTTTCTAAGCCCCTCATCAAAATGATATGGCCTATTTTCGTTGTAGACGTATAGATTGAGGGGGAGAAGTTGCTGTGCAATACGTTGAATTGTTTTAGGGCGCTGCCTAAGGGGGGTGTGACATCTGAAACAAGTATCAATCTTGAGATCTGATAGCTGTACATCACGCTTTGTTACACCGATGTAGCTAGCCTCAAACCAAGCGGTATCCAGCTCTAGATTTGCTTCAAGTCGATTAGCTAGTGCCCTAGCAGTAGCATATTGAAATAATTGGTTACCAAGACCCCCTTGGAGCTGTGCGATGATATTCATAGTAGATAATTTAAACACCGATTGGATGCTGTATGAAGTACTTTTTTAAAGCAACTACATTATGGGTAAATTATGTTGATAGGTAGTATTTATGGCTGGGAGCTAGGTAGGGATGATATCTTTGATCCACTGAGCTCCCGTAACCGTGATGATTGCATGGAGCCGATGAGGGCGCTTCGAGACTATGCGCATAGTAAAGGCATAGAGCTCCACACTGCCGATATTGTTCAAGCCATGGGATTGAAGCCAGATTTTAATTTATACGTTGAATCAATACCGGTTGACAAGATAGCCGCTGGAATAAATTGCCTTCTTTTGTTTGAAACCCCGCTCACAGTTCCAATAAATTCTGATTATTCATATCTAAATCAGTTTGATGAGATATTTACATGGGATTTAGATTTGCTCGAGAGAAAAAGAAGTGGCGCGTTACTGGGAAAATTGGATTATCCAGAATTAACAGAAATTCGAACCCCCAATCCCATTCCAAAAGAATTTTATGAGCCTCCTCCCCACTTAGGATTCAACGGGCGGACTCAATTTTGCTGTTTAATTGGTAGCAATCGCCATGCTAATTTTCCAGATAAAAGGGAGCTCTATTCGGAGAGGGTCAAGGCTATTCGTTGGTTTGAGAAAAATGTCGGCGATCAGTTTTATTTATATGGTAATGGTTGGAATGTACCCAAGAAGAGACTTGGAAAAGTTGGGAAGCTAATTTACCGACTACAAAAAATAATACCATTCTTGACCCGTAGGCCTGTATTTCCTAGTTATCAAGGGCCTGCGAAAAGTAAGCATGAAGTTTTAAGCAAAACTAGATTTTGTATTTGTTACGAAAATGCTCGTGATCTTTCTGGCTATTTAACTGAAAAAATATTTGATTGCTTGTTTGCGGGATGCATTCCTATTTACTGGGGGGAGCCCGATATTGAAAAGTGGATTCCATCTGAGTGCTTCATAGATTTTAGAAAGTTTTCCTCTTATGAGGAATTATACAAATATCTTCTCAATATGCCAGAAGAAATTTTTATTGAAATGCAAAATCTAGGTAGGCACTTTATAGCGGGAGAGTCTTTTCAAATCCATAGCTCAAAAAGTTTTGCGAGTAATATTATTGATCGCATTTATAGTCAAATTAATTTATTGGAGCGGGTATGATTTTGGTAACCGGCGGAGCAGGGTTTATCGGTAGTAATTTTGTCATGGATTGGCTAGCCAATAGTTCTGCCGAAGGTATTGTTAATTTGGATAAATTAACTTACGCTGGAAATGTAGCTAATTTCGAGTCTCTTAAGGGTAATGAACGTCACATATTCGTGCATGGTGATATCGGCGACCAATTGCTTGTTAAAAAATTACTAGCTGAGCATCACCCGAGAGCAATTATCAATTTTGCGGCAGAGAGTCATGTGGATCGCTCAATTCATGGGCCGATTGATTTTATTCAAACTAATATTGTCGGAACATTTAATTTGCTTGAGTGCGCCCGTGACTATTGGAATACCTTAGATTCTTCTGAGAAGGCGGTATTCCGCTTTCATCATGTCTCTACCGACGAGGTATATGGGTCTTTATCTTTGACTGCCCCAGCCTTTACTGAAAAAAATCCTTACGAGCCCAATAGTCCATATTCAGCTTCTAAAGCCGCATCAGATCATTTGGTGAGAGCCTGGTTTCATACTTATGGGTTCCCAGTGGTGACAACAAATTGTTCTAATAACTATGGCCCATATCATTTTCCAGAGAAATTAATTCCTCTTGTCATTTTGAATGCCTTAGATAGTAAGCCATTGCCTATTTATGGTGATGGCCAGCAAATTCGTGATTGGTTATATGTTGGTGATCATTGCTCTGCAATTCGCGAAGTATTAGCAAGGGGAAGGCTTGGCGAGACCTATAACATTGGTGGCTGGAATGAGAAGGCTAATTTAGATGTAGTAAAAACCATTTGCCTTATTCTGGATCAGTTAAAACCTCGCGCTGATGGTAATTCCTATGCCAACCAAATTACTTTTGTAAAAGATCGACCTGGTCACGACCGACGTTATGCGATCGATGCTAGCAAGGTGGAGTGTGAGTTTGGCTGGAAACCAGCGGAAACCTTTGAAAGTGGTATACGTAAAACTATTCAGTGGTATTTAGATAACCCAAAATGGGTCGAAGGCGTTGTTAGCGGATCCTATCGCGATTGGCTTCAGAAGCAATATAAATAGGATGAAGATTCTTGTTACCGGCAAAGATGGTCAGTTAGGCATAGCATTTCAGAAGGAGTTTGACGGCTATTTTGAGAATGAGGATGTTGGTGTACAAGTTCGTTATGTTGGCAGACAGAAATGTGATTTATCAAATTTAAATGCTCTTGAGGACATTCTTCATAAGTATCAACCTAATGTGATTGTGAATGCTGCAGCCTATACGGCGGTGGATAGGGCTGAACAGGAATGCGAGGTAGCTTTTGCTGTTAATTCAGCAGTACTTGCTTCTATGGCTCAGTATTCGGTTGCTAACGGGGCATCCTTATTACATTTCTCCACGGATTATGTATTTGACGGATTAGGAACGGATTTTTATTCCGAAAATCATCCAGTTAGTCCGCTGGGGGTGTACGGCAAAAGTAAGGCTGAAGGAGAGCGGCTTATTGCTGAGGCGTTTTCTCAAGCAAATTTTTTGGGTGCTCGCTATGCCGTCTTTAGAACAAGCTGGATTTATGGCGAGGGCGAAAACTTCATTCGAACCATTTTGCTTATGGCAAAGGATCATCATGGACTCAAGGTAATTGATGATCAACATGGGGTGCCAACTTGTGCATCTTGGTTAGCCCAAATGACCTTGGCCCTAAGCATCGATAGGCGGGGTATAGTCAAAAACTTCCCGTCAGGCATTTATCATGCCGTTCCCAAGGGTGAAACTACTTGGCTTGGTTTAGCTTGTATGGCCATCCAAGCAAGCTTGGATGAGGGAGTCAGCATGAAGGCATTGCCTTCAGCTATTCAGCCTATTCTAACAACCGAGCATCCTCTTGCAGCGCGGCGCCCAATGAATTCAAGGTTGTCTACCCAAAAGTTGCAAACAACACTCGAGAATCTTGGCCATGTGTCAAAATTCCCAATGTGGGATGAGCTGGTGCGGACTTATGTTGCCGATCTGGTAAAAAATCAGTTTATTTAAGGGTGTAATTATGATGAATCGCAAAGGCATTATTTTGGCAGGCGGCTCTGGATCACGCTTGTATCCAGTGACGCAGGCAGTATCAAAGCAGCTGATGCCAGTGTATGACAAGCCAATGGTGTATTACCCATTGACCACTTTAATGTTGGCTGGTATTCGTGACATTCTTTTGATTTCGACGCCGCATGACACGCCTCGTTTTTCTGAGTTGCTGGGGGATGGATCGCAGTGGGGTCTGAATATTCAATATTGCGTGCAGCCAACGCCAGATGGACTTCCGCAAGCCTTTATTTTGGGAAAAAATTTCATAGGAAATAATCCTAGCGCCCTAGTATTGGGGGATAACATTTTTTATGGACACGAGTTAGTAAATCAATTGAATCGAGCAGATCAAATAAAAGAGGGCGCAACTGTTTTTGCTTATCACGTAACTGATCCAGAGCGCTACGGAGTTGTGGAATTTGATAAAGACTATAAAGCCATATCAATTGAAGAAAAACCACTAAAACCTCGCAGTAATTATGCAATTACTGGGCTTTATTTTTATGATAATCAGGTTTGTGATATAGCTGATTCCATTAAACCAAGTGCACGCGGTGAGCTTGAAATTACCGATCTAATTCAGGCATATCTCGATAAGAAAGAACTTAGTGTTGAGATTATGGGCAGAGGTTTTGCTTGGTTAGATACCGGCACTCATGACTCTTTATTGGATGCTGCCGGATTCATTGCGACATTACAAAAGCGCCAAGGGCTAATGGTGGCATGCCCCGAAGAAATTGCTTACCGCCAGGGATGGATTGATGCAGAGATCGTGGAGATGGTGGCCAGAAAACTAAGCAAGAATAGCTACGGTCAATACCTCAGTCGAATTTTGCATGAGCTTAATGCGGGGACTCAGCCCATTTCTTTATCGGCAAAGAAGGCGATTTAATGACATCTCATCTGAAATTGGTGAAGAGATCAACAGCTATTCGGGGAGTATTTGTTTTAGAACCAAAAATATTTAGTGATGAGCGTGGTTGGTTTACAGAGTCATTTAACGCTCAAAACTTTGCTAGTGCCATTGATCAAGATTATGAGTTTGTTCAAGATAATCATTCATTTTCGAAGCAGTGGACATTGCGTGGCATTCACTACCAGACTGATAAATCACAAGGTAAATTGGTGAGGGTGATTAAGGGCTCTATTTTTGATGTTGTGGTCGATCTTCGTCAGAATTCTCCTACATATGGTAACTGGGATGGGATGGAGTTAAGCGCAGATAGCCACAAACAAATATGGATGCCCCCTGGATTAGCCCATGGATTTTTGGTGCTAACGCCTACGGCAGAGGTTTTGTATAAAACAACAGACTATTACGATCCACAAAGCGAAGTTTGTTTGGTCTGGAATGATCCTACTATTGGCATTAAGTGGCCTTTGCCAAATGACGCCCCACTTCATATAAATGGTAAAGATTTGGCTGGCTTATCTTGGGATCAGGTGCCAAAGTTTTGAAGTCTGTTGAAAATTCTCCCCCTAAAATTCTATTGGTAAAGTTATCTTCACTGGGTGATGTCCTACATAACTTGCCAATTTTTTGGGATTTGCGTGCGCGTTTACCTCATGCGCAAATCGACTGGGCAGTGGAGGAGGGTTATGTTCACTTATTGCAACCCCTACTCTCTACAGATGGGTTTAGAGGAGTTGATCGCATCATTCCATTTGGATTACGGCGCTGGAAAAAGAATCTTTTTAAATTGCAAACATGGAAAGAATTTTTTGCT
>Ga0114964_10001219_pt1 | contig 18925 bp, 14 predicted proteins | sample C_131016_MF_Meta_FD_92638 | JGI IMG/M metagenome (GOLD analysis project Ga0114964, IMG submission 92638) | Freshwater microbial communities from Lake Croche, Canada to study carbon cycling - C_131016_MF_MetaG | ecosystem: Environmental > Aquatic > Freshwater > Lake | place: Lake Croche, Canada... | reverse complement strand
TGTCCTGCGCCGAATCCTGCGGAGGAACGGGGAAATAGCCGCCCTTGGTCTGGATGCGGTGGCCGAGATTGCCGCCTTCATAATCCGTGTCGCCATTGATCGGCAATTCGGACGAGTCGAGCTTGAAGCCCGTATTGTAAGGGTCCGACATGAACTTCACATCGTCAAAGATGAAAAATTCAGCTTCGGGACCAACGAAAATGGTGTCGCCGATACCGGTCGACTTCAGATAGGCTTCAGCCTTTTTCGCCATGCCGCGCGGATCGCGATTGTAAGGCTGGCCGGTCGATGGCTCAAGAACGTCGCAAACGATCGACATGGTCGATGCTGCAAAGAAAGGGTCCATCTGGGCCGTCGATGGATCAGGCATCAGGGTCATGTCGGATTCGTTGATGGCTTTCCAGCCCGCAATCGAGGAGCCGTCGAACATAGTACCTTCAGCAAAGATCTCTTCGTCGATCATCGTCTGGTCGAAGGTGACATGCTGCCACTTGCCGCGCGGATCGGTGAAACGGAAGTCGACATACTTGACGTCATTGTCCTTAATCGCCTTCAGGACGTCCTTGGCGGTCTTCATGGGTAGCATCCTCTTCTCAGGTTAAACGTGTCGGTCGTGGTTTAAGTAGCGTGCGTTAAATAATCGAGTAGCCAGGTTTTGAACGGTTCAAATCGCGTCCAAACCGGTTTCACCGGTCCGGATGCGGATCGCCTCTTCAACCGTTGATACAAAAATCTTGCCATCGCCGATGCGACCTGTTTGGGCCGCGTTGCGAATGGCGTTCACCGCCCGCTCGACAAGTTCGTCGGGCAATACGATTTCGATCTTCACCTTCGGCAGGAAGTCCACCACATATTCGGCACCCCGATAGAGTTCCGTATGGCCCTTCTGTCGCCCGAAACCCTTGGCTTCGGTAACAGTTATACCTTGAAGGCCGACATCCTGAAGGGCTTCCTTCACGTCGTCGAGCTTGAATGGCTTGATGATCGCCTCGATTTTTTTCATCTCGAGTTCCTAGCTTACTGCACCGCTCCGTTCGACTGTCGACCGGAGCCAGCCAACCGGATTTAGCACTATGCTTAATTTTTCGCCACGGAGATTTCGCAGGGAATGATGCCGAGATTTGCAATTATTGCTGAAAAAATAGGCAATTGTTTAAAATTTATTCGCGAAAGAAATCTTTTTTCCTCCTGAATTCGATGCATAGCTCTAACGCTTCTTCAACTGGTTCGAAGGATAATGATGCACTGGACCCACGATCATGAATGAACTTCTCACAACGCAAGAAATGGCTGAGGTTGACCGGCTGATGTTCGCAGCCGGTACGCGTGGGCTTGTCTTGATGGAACGGGCGGGCCGGGCCATTGCCCATGTGGCGGGAACAATGGCGCCGGTTGGCGGGCGTATCTTCGTTGTTTGCGGACCCGGAAATAACGGCGGAGACGGGTTTGTTGCGGCGAGGATTCTGCTTGGTCGGGGTTTTCGTGTTTCTTTGGCCTTATTGGGGGACCGGGATCGACTGACCGGGGACGCTTTCGCCGCCGCCGCGCTATGGACCGGTGCGGTTCTTTCACCCGATGATGCTGGGTTGGGCTCTTGCGACCTCATCATCGATGCCCTCTTCGGCGCTGGATTGTCACGTCCCGTCGAAGGCGAGGCTGCTAACCTTGTTACCGCCATCAACGCTTCCGAAAAGCCTGTCTTAGCGGTGGACATCCCGTCCGGCATCGACGGCAATACGGGACAGGTTCGGGGCCTGGCGGTTCGGGCGAAAAAGACGGTTACGTTTTTCCGCCAGAAGCCCGGTCATGTTTTGTATCCCGGGCGAAAAGCCTGCGGCGACGTTATCATCGCGGATATCGGCATCCCCGCGAAGATCCTCGACACTATCGGACCGCGTTTTTCGCTCAATGAACCCGAGCTGTGGCGCGATATTCTTCTTGTACCCGATGAAGAGGGCCATAAATTCAACCGCGGTCATCTCATCGTTTTATCGGGCGGCATTGAAAGTACGGGGGCGGCGCGCCTCGCGGCGCATGCTGCGGCGCGCGCCGGCGCCGGACTGGTAACGGTTGCCTCGCCTAGCGATGCGCTTGCGGTCAACGCGGCGGCACTAACGGACATTATGGTGCGTGGCTCCGACGGGGCGTCGGGCCTTCGTCGTTTGTTAGAAGACAGCCGCCGCAACGCGGTTGTGCTCGGGCCGGCCAACGGGGTAGGGGACGCGCTGAAGGAATGTGTCAAATTGGCGTTGGACTCCCATCGATCGCTTGTGCTCGACGCGGACGCCTTAACGAGCTTTTCTTCGGCCTCGGTCGAATTAAAGGGTTTTGTTTGCCTTGAACACGCTACCAAGGTCGTTATTACGCCGCATGACGGCGAATTTTCACGGCTGTTTGCAGATCGCCCCGACATTTTAGCCCCTGTTGATCGGTTGGGTCGGGCGGCAGCCGCCGCAAAATTTTTGGGTGTTGTCGTCGTTTTGAAGGGCCCCGACTGTGTGATCGCTTCGCCCGATGGGCGGGCCGCTATCAACCAAAATGGCACACCTTGGCTTGCAACGGCTGGGTCGGGTGACGTCCTGTCGGGTACGATTGGTGGGCTATTGGCGCAGGGGGCTCCAGCGTTCGAGGCGGCAGCGGCAGGCGTTTGGCTTCACGCGGAGGCGGGCAGGGCAGTCGGCCCCGGTCTTCTCGCGCATGATTTGCCGGTCGCTTTACGCGGTGTGATTGCGGCCCTGATCAACCGCAATGCACCGTGATAAAGCCCGACGATCGCTTTTTCGCTAGCGTCTTTCTTCGACCGTGCTATAGAGCCGCGTCCTGAAGAGGCTTGCCGGAGTGCGCTTGGCGTGGTCCGGTGGTGTCTTAAGGTGTCTTTTTTAAGACATCCGTTGGGATTGCGGGCGTGGCGGAATTGGTAGACGCGCTGGGTTTAGGTTCCAGTGACGCAAGTTGTGGGGGTTCGAGTCCCTCCGCCCGCACCATTAGGGTTTTTCGCCGTGCATTTGCACGGTTTTGTCAACGAAGGCTTTGAAGATCATGCAGGTTACGAACACCCTCTCGGAAGGCTTGAAGCGCGAATTCAATGTGGTGCTCGCCGCCCAAGATCTGGCCGAGCGCCTTACCACTGAACTCGTCTCGATGAAGGACAAGGTCCGGATCAACGGCTTCCGCCCGGGTAAAGTGCCGCTGGAACATTTGCGCCGCATGTATGGCCGTCAAGTGATGGGCGATGTGGTTCAAAACCTCGTGAACGAAACCAACCGGAAACTCATCGAAGAAAATGGCATCAAGTTGGCTGTGGAGCCAAAGATCGTTTTCCCCGAAGATCAGACGGTGATCGAAGCGGCGATTGCAGGCACCGGCGGTTTGGAATTCCAAATTCAGCTCGAAATTCTTCCCAAGATCGACATCAAGGACTTTTCCGGCATCGCCTTGAACCGTCAGGTCGCAAGCGTAGAAGAAAAGTCGGTCGATGAAACGCTGGCAGGCATGGCTGCGCAGTCGCGCCCCTTCTCGCCCCGCAAGGAAGGCAAGAAGGCCAAGACCGGCGATCGCGTGACGATCGATTTCGTCGGCATGATCGACGGCGTTCCGTTTGAGGGTGGCACGGGCACGGATGTGCCGGTCGAAATCGGCTCCGGCCAATTTATTCCCGGCTTTGAAGAACAGCTGGTCGGCGTTGTCGCCGGTGAGACCCTGATCGTTAAAGCGACCTTCCCGGTTGAATATCAGGCCGCCCATCTCGCCGGAAAAGATGCAACCTTCAACACCACCGTTAAAATCGTCGAAGAGCCTGGCGAAGCGGTGATTGATGATGATTTTGCCAAGAATTTCGGCATGGAAAGCCTTGAGAAGATGAAAGACGCTATTCGCGCCAATGTTGCGCGCGAATATGAAGTCGTTGCCCGTCGCAAGACGAAGCGCGAATTGCTCGACGCGCTTGATGCCCAATATGAGTTTGATCTGCCACCTTCCTTGGTGGAGCAGGAGTTCAATGGCATTTGGAGCCAGGTGACCAATGATCTGCAGCAGGCGGGCAAGTCGTTCGCCGACGAGGACACAACGGAAGAAGCAGCGCGCGAGGAATATCTCGGTATTGCCAAACGCCGCGTTCGCCTTGGTCTCGTTTTGGGTGAAATCGGCGAGACGGCAAAGGTCGTCGTCACCGAGGAGGAAATTTCCCAAGGGGTAATGGAGCGTGCGCGTCAATTCCCAGGCCAAGAGAAGATGGTTTGGGATTTCTACCGCCAAAATCCGCAGGCTATTGCCGAAATTCGGGCACCCTTGTTTGAAGAAAAGGTCGTCGACTACATTTTGGCCGGAGCAAAAATAATGGATCATACGGTTTCGGCCGATGTTTTGCTCAAAGAGGACGATGCGGACAACAGCAAGCCAAAATCCAAAGCAAAAGCCAAAAAGTCGGCCAAGGATGAGGGCGAGGCCTCTGACGATAAACCAAAGGCCAAGGCCGCTCCGAAGGCCAAGGCCAAGAAGGCCGCTGACGGCGAATAATCCGGCCGGACTTCGACAAAAAAACGCGGCGCTTGGGGATCTCCTCAAGCGCCGCACTTTTTTATCCAGACATGAGTTATTATATGACGGGCTGCGGTTTTACCGAATCGGTACGACGGCTATAGTTTTTTTTGTTTTTAAACGTGGGGCTAGGCATGCGCGATCCGATTGAAACCTATAATCAACTCGTTCCGATGGTGGTCGAGCAATCGAACCGCGGTGAACGCGCTTTTGATATTTTCTCCCGTCTTTTGCGGGAACGTATCGTCTTTTTGACAGGGCCGGTCGAAGACGGGATGTCGTCGCTTGTTGTCGCCCAACTCCTTTTTCTTGAAGCGGATAATCCCAAAAAGGAAATTTCGCTCTATATCAACTCGCCGGGTGGCGTTGTGACGTCGGGTCTTGCCATTTACGACACGATGCAGTTCATTCGCCCGCCGGTTACAACCCTGTGCGTGGGACAAGCGGCGTCAATGGGGTCGTTGCTGCTGGCTGCCGGCGCGAAAGATATGCGCTTTGCGCTCCCCAACGCCCGGATCATGGTTCACCAGCCTTCCGGCGGTTACCAAGGTCAGGTAACCGATATTATGATCCACGCCCGTGAAGTCGAAAGCCTTAAAAAGCGGCTCAACGAGATCTATGTGAGCCATACGGGCCAAGATTACGAGACGATTGAGAAGGCGCTCGAACGCGATAATTTCATGACAGCCGACGGCGCAAAAGAGTTCGGAATTATTGACAAAGTCATGGACAAGCGGCCCGTTGAGCCGGAAGTTGCTGCAGTATAACGAAATTTTTGATCGTTATCGGAATAAAAAAAGTTGGTCCGGTTGTTGCTAAACAACCGGATAGAAAAGATTTGTTTAGGATCGTCGATTATTGCTAGTTTAGTGTAAGGTAAATTCGCCTTCGCTAGGGTGTCACTGGCTCGACCGGCGGCGTTTATTAAGGTGTGGCCGGGCGTTGTACGCGACCGAGCGGTACGGAGAGAGAACATGAGTAAGGTCAGCGGGACAGAGTCGAAGAGCACGCTTTACTGTTCCTTTTGCGGCAAGAGCCAGCACGAGGTCCGCAAGCTGATCGCCGGACCTACCGTATTCATCTGCGATGAATGCGTCGAGCTTTGCATGGACATCATCCGCGAAGAGAGCAAAACATCGCTGGTGAAATCACGCGAAGGCGTTCCGACTCCGAAGGAAATCCGCAAGGTCTTGGATGATTATGTCATCGGTCAGGAACATGCGAAAAAGGTTCTGTCCGTCGCGGTTCATAACCATTACAAGCGGTTGAACCACGCCACGAAGCACAACGATGTCGAATTGGCGAAATCCAACATTTTGCTGGTGGGCCCGACAGGTTCAGGCAAAACATTGCTCGCCCAAACCTTAGCGCGCATTCTTGATGTACCGTTCACGATGGCGGATGCCACGACGTTGACGGAAGCCGGTTATGTCGGTGAAGACGTCGAAAACATCATCCTGAAGCTACTGCAGGCCTCTGACTACAATGTCGAGCGTGCGCAACGCGGCATCGTCTATATCGACGAAATCGATAAGATCAGCCGTAAGTCGGACAATCCCTCGATTACCCGTGACGTATCGGGTGAGGGCGTTCAGCAAGCCTTGCTCAAGATCATGGAAGGCACAGTAGCGTCCGTGCCACCTCAGGGGGGCCGTAAGCATCCGCAGCAGGAATTCCTCCAAGTCGATACGACGAATATCTTGTTCATCTGCGGCGGCGCGTTTGCCGGTCTCGAAAAGATCATCCAGTCGCGCGGCAAGGGTACGTCGATCGGCTTCGGCGCACGCGTCGAGGCTCCGGATGATCGTCGGGCGGGGGCAATCTTCCGCGAGACGGAACCGGAAGATTTGTTGAAATTTGGCCTCATCCCCGAATTCGTTGGTCGTTTACCGGTAATCGCAACGCTCGAAGATCTCGATGAACCTGCGTTGAAAAAGATCCTTACCGAGCCGAAAAACGCAATCATCAAGCAATACCAACGGCTGTTCGAGATGGAAGATGTCGAATTGACCTTCTCGGACGATGCTGTTTCCGCGATTGCCAAAAAGGCCATCGAGCGCAAAACCGGCGCGCGTGGTCTTCGCTCGATCATGGAAGGCATTTTGCTCGAAACGATGTACGATCTGCCGAGCCTTGACGGGTGCGAGCAGGTCGTTATCGGGCCGGAAGTTATCGATGGCAAAGCCCGTCCGCTCTATATTTATTCGGAAAAATCAGTGGAAACGGCAACGAGCGCCTAATTCCATTTTGGGTTGTCCACTGCAGGTGAGAATTTTGAGGCCGGCACGGCTTGAAACCGTGTCGGCCTCTCGCCATTTATGACTAGCGGGGTTCTGCTCATCAACGGTATGGTGCCGGAGAGATAGTTCGCAAGCGGGATGAATAAGTTCCGTTATCGACGCCATTGGGGTAGCCCATTAGGGTATTCTGGGGCCGTTCAAGATAAGGATGTTACGATGACACAGGCAAAAAAGCGTCCCACGGTAGAGACCGGTTCGCGTTCGACCTATTCGGTTCTCCCTCTGCGCGATATTGTTGTTTTTCCGCATATGATTGTTCCGCTCTTTGTTGGGCGCGAGAAATCGATCCGGGCGCTGGAAGATGTGGTTAAAAGCGAAAAGCTGATCCTGCTCGCCACCCAGAAAAATGCGGGCGACGACGATCCCTCGACAGATGCCATTTTCACGATGGGTACGCTTGCAACCGTCTTGCAGCTTTTGAAATTGCCGGATGGCACCGTGAAGGTGTTGGTCGAGGGCGTGGGCCGTGCCAAGGCTGAGGCTTTTGTGGCCGGAGAGTTCTTCTTGCAAGCCGAGGCTGTTGCGGTTCCCGATGAAGTCTCAAGCGACATCGAAGCAGAGGCACTGGCACGTTCGGTCGTCAACGAGTTTGAAGGCTACGTAAAGCTGAACAAGAAGATTTCTCCCGAAGTTGTTGCGGCAGTTACGCAAATTGAAGATTACGCTAAGTTAGCTGATACCGTGGCATCGCATCTTGCCGTTAAACTGACCGACAAACAGGACGTGCTCGAGTTGACGGACGTCGTGAAGCGTCTCGAGAAGGTTTTGAGCTTTATGGAGAGTGAAATCTCTGTCTTGCAGGTCGAAAAGCGCATCCGCTCACGCGTCAAGCGGCAGATGGAGAAGACCCAGCGCGAATATTACCTCAACGAGCAGATGAAGGCGATCCAGAAGGAACTCGGCGACGAGGAAGGCAAAGACGAACTCGGCGAACTCGAGGACCGGATCAACAAGACCAAGCTTTCAAAGGAAGCCCGCGACAAGTCGCTCGCCGAATTGAAGAAGCTACGGCAAATGTCGCCGATGTCGGCGGAAGCCACCGTCATCCGCAATTATCTGGACTGGATGCTTTCCTTGCCATGGGGCAAGCGTTCGAAGATCAAGAAGGATCTTCCCGGCGCGCAAGCACTGCTCGATTCCGATCATTTTGGCCTGGAGAAGGTCAAAGAGCGGATTGTCGAATACCTTGCGGTGCAGCAGCGGGCAAACAAGTTGACCGGCCCGATTTTGTGTTTGGTCGGCCCTCCGGGCGTTGGTAAAACCTCGCTCGGCAAGTCGATTGCCAAGGCAACCGGTCGTGAGTTCGTTCGGATGTCGCTTGGCGGCGTCCGCGACGAAGCTGAGATCCGCGGTCATCGCCGGACCTATATCGGTTCGATGCCGGGTAAAATCATCCAGTCGTTGAAAAAGACGAAAACGCAGAACCCGCTCTTCCTGTTGGATGAGATCGACAAGCTCGGCATGGATTTCCGTGGCGATCCGTCGTCTGCTTTGCTCGAAGTGCTCGATCCGGAGCAGAACTCGACGTTTAATGACCATTATTTGGAGGTCGATTATGACCTGTCCAACATTATGTTCATCACAACCGCGAACACCCTGAACATTCCGCCAGCCTTGTTGGATCGTATGGAAGTCATCCGGATTGCCGGATACACGGAAGACGAGAAGCTCGAGATTGCCAAACGCCATCTCATTCCGGAGGCTCGCACCAAACACGGTCTGACCGAGAAGGAATGGACCGTTGCGGACGAGGCACTTATGTTGGTGATCCGCCGCTATACGAGGGAAGCGGGTGTCCGTAACCTCGCTCGTGAACTTGCCAATCTGGCCCGCAAGGCGGTCAAGACCATCTTGATGTCGGCGGGCGAGGTACGGACCGTCCACGTTACGGAAGAAAAAGTTGCCGAATTCTTGGGTGTTCCGAAATACCGCTTTGGTGAAACCGAGTCAGAGGATCAGGTTGGTCTTGTGACAGGTTTGGCCTGGACCGAGGTGGGCGGCGAATTGCTGACCATTGAAGGGGTCATGATGCCCGGCAAGGGCCGCATGACGGTGACCGGCAATTTGAAGGATGTAATGAAGGAATCGATATCGGCGGCGGCTTCCTACGTCCGTTCCCGCGCGATTGATTTCGGCATCGAGCCTCCGTTCTTCGAGCGTCGCGATATCCATGTGCACGTGCCGGAAGGTGCAACTCCAAAGGATGGACCATCGGCAGGCATCGGAATGGCAACCGCCATCGTATCGATGTTGACGGGCATTCCGGTTCGTCGCGATATCGCGATGACGGGTGAAGTGACCTTGCGGGGTCGTGTTCTCCCCATCGGCGGTCTGAAGGAAAAGCTTCTTGCGGCCCTTCGTGGCGGTGTGAAGAAGGTACTCATTCCGGAGGACAACGCCAAGGATTTGGTGGACCTTCCGGATAGCGTCAAGAACGGTATGGAGATTGTTCCAGTGTCACGGATGGAAGAAGTCATCCTGCACGCTCTGGTGCGCCAACCAACCCCGATTGAATGGAAAGAAGATCTTACGTCGACCAAACTGCCGGTTACGACCGAGGATGATATGAGCGGCATTGTCGCGCATTGAGTGTAATCGGGTTGCAAAAAGGGCCGCGAGTTCATCCTCGCGGCCCTTTTTTGTGACCAAATTGATAGTTTTCCTTGGAAAATAAGGGTTTCCCCCTTGCGTCCGGGGCCTTGAACCGGAAGATCGCACCTTATGGCCGTATGATTCGGCACATCGTGTTGAAATGGAGAATTAAAATGAACAAAGGCGATCTCGTATCGGCTGTCGCGGATCACGCGAACTTGACCAAGGCACAAGCAGGCGCGGCAGTTGATGCTGTTCTTGACGCCATCACCGCGACGCTGAAGTCTGGCGATGAAGTTCGCCTCGTCGGCTTCGGCACCTTCGGCGTTTCGAAGCGTGCAGCTGGCACCGCGCGTAACCCACGCACCGGTGAAACGATTGCTACCAAGGCTTCGAACACACCGAAGTTCAAGGCAGGCGCGGGCCTTAAGGCTTCTATCAACGGCTAATCCGTTGTGTGTCACAGATGACTTGCGCAAGTGGGTCGTCCTGACATAAAGAAGGCGGCACGGGCGGTTAGCTCAGTTGGTAGAGCATCTCGCTTACACCGAGAATGTCGGCGGTTCGAGACCGTCACCGCCCACCAGATTTTAAACAAGCCCGGCGCCATCGCCGGGCTTGTTTTATTGTATGCCGTCCCTTTTAAAAATGAGGCGGGCTGCGGTTATTTGATGTCCGCGCGGTAATGCACTTGCTAAGGTAGGTTCTTGAAACGGGGGGCGTCGCGTTGCCTAAGTCCCAATTCGTTGAACGTTACCTGCTCGGCTTTGCCGTCCTCACCTTGGCGGGCGGCGGCTTGTTGGCTGGATCAACTACCGGATGGTTGGCGGCCTATTGTTGGGCTACCGGGACGGTTTTAACCTTGGTCTGGTTAGCGCTAACCGTGGTCACCTCCCTTGCGAAAGGAGCGATCGGTTTAGACGTGATTGCCGCTTTGTCGATGGCGGGGTCGCTCTATTTGGGGGAGTATCTCGCGGGCAACGTGATTGCGATGATGTTTGCCGGTGGGCAGGTGCTGGAAACCTACGCCCAATCCCGTGCCCGTCAGGAAATGAAGGCGCTTCTCGCGCGCACCCCGCGTCAGGCCACGCGATTTGAAGGGGAAAGCCTCGTCACTGTTGCTATTGAGACGATCAAAATCGGGGATCATCTGTTGATCCGGCCAGGGGATGTTTTACCCGTGGACGGGATATTGGCCAAAGTTCCTGCGCTTTTGGATGAATCGGTTATGACCGGCGAGGCCGCTCCCGTTTCGCATGGCATCGGCGATCTTTTGGTAAGTGGGACGACGAATATTGGCGGCGTGTTTGAACTCTCCGCAACCACGGATGCGAAAGGCAGCACCTTTGCCGCCATTGTGCGCTTGGTCGAAACCGCGGAGCAGCAAAAAGCACCTATGGCGCGGGTGGCGGATCAATACGCACTGGGTTTCTTTGGTTTAACCCTCGTATTGGCCGGCGTTGCATGGATCATCAGCGACGACCCTGTGCGGGCATTGGCGGTGTTTGTCATCGCTACCCCGTGCCCGCTCATTCTCGCCGTGCCAGTAGCCATCGTTGCGGGTATGTCGCGCTGTGCAAAAGTAGGCGTGATCGTCAAGAATGGCGGCGCTTTGGAAGCGCTCGCCGCGACCCGTTCTATTCTCTTTGATAAAACGGGGACCATTACGGCGGGACAACCTTTGGTAAAAGAGGTCAACCAGGCGCCGACGTGGACAAAGGATGCACTGCTTGCGGCCGCGGGTTCATTGTCGCAAGGCTCGACCCATTCCGTTTCAAAAGCGATTGTCCGATATGCCGACCATCTTGACCTGCGGATGCAGGTGCCTACCCATGTTGTGGAAGTACCCGGCGAGGGCGTCTTGGGTTCGGTGGGCGGCAAAGAGGTCTGTGTTGGCACGTTAGCCTATGTCGCTGGTCACGTTTCGCGCGACGGCTGGTTCTCAGCGGCCGCAGCGTTGGTTGCCGGCGGATCAGGCCTGATGACGGCGATCGGAATCGACGGAAAAATGGCAGGTGTCCTTACCTTTGAGGACGCTATTCGGCCGGAAGCGAAAGCCGTGTTAACGGCTCTGCGGGAAAACGGGATTGAACGACTCGGTTTATTGACGGGTGACCGTTTAATCGTCGCAACTAAAATTGCCGGGCTCCTGTCCTTTGATCACATTGAAGCGGATGCGAAACCAGCCGGTAAGGTTGAAGCCGTCTTGCGTGAAAAGAGATTGGGGGTGGTCGCAATGGTTGGCGATGGTGTTAACGACGCCCCCGCTTTGGCGTCAGCTGATGTTGGGATTGCGCTTGGCGCAAAGGGCGCGGGGGCATCGGCTGAATCGGCCGATGTGGTGATCCTGGTTGACAGTCTGCAACCCTTGCCTGCGGCCTTCGATATCGCCAAGCGGACGTTTGCGATTGCAAAGCAAAGCGTCTGGGCTGGCCTCGGACTATCGGCAATCGGGATGATTCTCGCGGTGTTTGGCGTGCTTGCCCCGATTGAGGGAGCGGTCGCCCAAGAAATAATCGACGTTGCCGTCATTCTGAATGCCTTAAGGGCCTTGGGCGGAAAAACGATTGTCACAATCGCCCATTAATGTTGCGTTCATGGCGTTATGTGTAGAGGAAGCGCCATAGAGCATATTCGTGTGGCTTGACTTGTCGGAAACGGTCCCTTATTGCGTCTTCTGCCTGCTGACGGTTCGCCGTTTTGGGGGAGTAGCTCAGTTGGTTAGAGCGTCGGCCTGTCACGCCGAAGGTCGCGGGTTCAAGTCCCGTCTCTCTCGCCATTCTCTACCGTTTTAAGGGTAGGGATGGCACTGGGGCCCGATCTCGACCAGCACACGCGAAAATGCCTGTTTGGATTTTACGCGGTCGGGATTTAACGATGATAATCGGTTCAAGTTTGACATTTGCGGTGATTGCGGCGGTCTGTGCCGCCGTGTTTACGTTTATCGCGATCCCCGTGATGATGCCGTTCCTCCAGCGTCATGCGCTTGCGAAGGTCACATCCCGCTCAAGCCATAAAGTGCCTACGCCGCAGGGTGCCGGCATCGCTATCGTCATTTCCATGGTTGCCGTTTTTGGCATTGCGATTTTTTTTGCGCCTTTCCTTACCCTGTCGGATCGTACTTTATTGGGTGCCTTGGCCGGCGGTGCGGCCTTGATCGCGTTTTTAGGGTTTCTCGACGACGTTCGCCCCTTGCCGATTTTGCCGCGTATGGGAGGTCAACTCGCGCTGATTTTCATGCTCCTCTACGTCACCCCTTCTTATGTGACGTTGTTTGATGGTGTGCTCCCTTTGCCGGTTGAGCGCTTGATCGCCGGCTTTGCCTTATTGTGGATGATCAACCTCACGAATTTCATGGACGGTCTGGATTGGTTGACCGTTGTCAATTTCATCCCGCTGACCATTGTGATTGCGGCGTTATCCGCCGTTTCGATGCCGACGCCTTTGGTTGCCGTTATTGCGGCCCCCATTTTGGGTGGTTTGGTAGGTTTCGCGCCATATAACAAACCGGTGGCGAAATTGTTTTTGGGTGACACGGGCAGTCTGGCGATTGGTCTGGTCGGCGGTTATGCGCTCTACCGCGTCGCCGCCGATGTCAGCTTCTTCGCCGCAGTGATTATTCCGATGTATCTGTTTGCCGATTCAACGATCACGCTTGTACGGCGGTTGCTGAAGGGCGAAAAAATCTGGACACCGCATCGCAGTCACTTTTTCCAGCGGGCCACCTCGATGGGTTGGACGGTTAATCAAGTGGTTGCCACCGTTTCTGTTTTGAATATTTTCTTGGCCGTATGCGGTTGGGCCGCGGCGCATGCCACGTCTAACGCGGTAACCATGGTATCGTTTATGATGGCCCTTGGTGCGGTTTTGGTGACGTTGCGAGCCTTCACACGGGTGCCGTCGGAAGCATTGGCCGTTTCTAATCTCTGATCCTGTCGGTTTTACGTCAGCCGATAGCGCCAATGGTCCAGTGCGCTGGCGAGCCCTTCTTCATACCCCACCAAGGGTAGCCAGCCTGTTTGCGCCAGCTTTGCACCATCGGCGAACAAAATCGGCGGATCATTTTCCGGATCCTTTCGGGCACCGCGCTGGAATACATCCGAACGCCCGCCGAGTTTTTCAAGCATATCGAGAAGAAGGCTGAGGCGGATCGGTCCACCGGAACCGATATTGACGGCACCTTCGAGATGAGAGCCGGTTAAAGCGACGATACCGCGCGCAAGATCGGTAACATGCAAAAAATCGCGCCATTGAGACAGCGATCCGAACGCTGCCGGTTGTCCCTTTATGATGGCGCTGCAAGCGGTTGGAACCAATCGTCCGGGCTTTTCAAAGGGGCCGTAAACAAAGAATACCCTCGCGGTTGCCGTTGAAACGTTGCCGCGTTTTCCTTGTTCCATCAAGGCGCGATGAAACGCCAATTTTGCCGCGCCATAGGGCGTTGCGGGTTGCTCGGGGGTTATGCCTTCAATCATTCGGCCGTTTTGCCATTCGTATTCGGCCACCGATCCCAGATTCACGAAGCGTTTGCCGCCCTTGCGGATAAACGCGTTTGCAAGCTTGAGGCTCGCATCGATCCAGCGAGTATTGGCTGGATCATTCCAAAATGTCCCATGATCGGTAACCCAGGCCGTATGGATGATTTGGCTGGGCTTGATGCGGTCGATGAGCGCATCGGGTACTGCCTCATCCAACAGATCCGCTTCGTGCCAATAAACGCCGTCGATGGAGGATATCGGACCTGAGGTCGGCCGGTGAGTAGCGTGGATCTCGCCCCACCTTCCATCCGCCTTCAGCGCTGTCAGGAGATGACGCCCGACAAAACCTGCGCCACCCGTGACGAGAATACGCGGCGTGGGGGTCATAACCGAAATCCGCTCTCCAACAGCGGCAAAACCAAATCCCGTTCACCCACCAAGCTTGGCGGCGACGGCCATTTTATCCCGATCGTAGGGTCGTCATATCGGAAGCCGCTTTGCAGTTCGGACCGATAGGGTGAAAAGAGATGGTATGACAGCGTCGTATGATCGCTCAACGTCAGATAGCCATGCGCGAACCCGCCAGGCAGATAGAGTGCTTTGTGATTGTCTTCGGCCAATACGTCACCGAACCATTGGCCGTAGGTTTCGGAGTCGCGGCGAAGGTCAACGGCAACGTCAAATGCCGCCCCTTGGGAACAGCGCACCAGTTTTGGATCAGGAAACGGGCTTTTTTGGTAGTGCATGCCCCGAAGCGTGAGACGGTTGGGATTCGAAGCCTCGGCCGTGTGATCAACCTCCGTTGAAAGACCAGTGGCTAAAAATGCATCTTTCTCAAAACTTCGGACAAACGAGCCTCGTGGGTCGATGTGGGGTGCTAACGTAATAATAAAACAGCCTTTGAGCGGCGTTTTTCTAATGTCCATGAGGCTCCCCATCGAGCAAACGGGGAAACGGAATGGGGACGACAAATCTCCCGCCCCACTCCTTGATGAAGGCAAATTGTTCGGTGATTTCGTCGCAAAGATTCCAAGGTAGAATGAGAACGATATCAGGCTTGTGCTCCGCAATGGCCTGCGGATGCAGAATAGGAATATGGGAGCCTGGAAGGTAGCGGCCTTGTTTGGATTCCGCCCGATCGACCGTGAAGGCGATGATATCCGCGTCGATGCCGCAATAATTCAGCAGCGTATTGCCTTTGGCCGGTGCGCCATAAGCCGCAATATGCTTGCCCTGCCGTTTGAAATCATCAAGGAGGGTCTTCAAGGCTCGCTTCGTATGTTCCGCCTTTGCCGCAAGGTCGAGATAGGGGAAATCTGTGTCGAGTCGGGCATCTCTCTCTTTGTCCCGAACGGCTTGTAACCGCGCTGTTTCCGAATGAGGTGAGCCGATATGACCCGCCAAGACCCGTAAAGATCCGCCGTGGGTAGGTAATTCGTCGACGTCAAATGCGCGGAGTCCGGCCGCCGTCAGCACATGTTCCAATGCCAAGAGCGAGAGATATGAAAAATGTTCATGGTAAATGGTATCGAATTGGCCGAGCGTGATAAGGTTCAAGACGTGCGGAAATTCAAACGTGATAACCCCTTCAGGCTTTAATAGGATCTGGAAGCCTTTGACGAAATCGTTGATATCCGGGACATGGGCAAGAACGTTGTTGGCGATCAATAGATCGGCAGGTCCGTGGCTGTGTTTGACCCGTTCCGCCTCTGCAACGCCGAAAAAAGCCTCGATCGTCGGAATGCCGTGCTTATTTCGGGCAATTTGGGCGACATTTGTCGCGGGTTCGATCCCCAGAACGGGAATGTTCGCCTTTTTGAAAAATTGCAGCAAATATCCGTCATTGCTCGCGATTTCGATCACGCGGCTATTTGTGTCGAGATTTTCATTCGCGATCATGGTTTTGGCATAATGCGCGGCGTGGGCGAGCCAACTGTCCGACATGGAGGATTGGTAGGCGTAGTCGGCGCCGAACACATGTTCGGCCGGCACGAAATCTTCTAATTGAACCAAGCGGCACGAACGGCACACAAAAGCGCGAAGCGGGTAGGACGGTTCGGGGTTGGTCAAAGAACCCGCATCAAGATAGTCGTTGGCGACCGGCATTGTGCCTAAGTCGGCAAAGACGAGTTCAAGCGGTGTCTGGCAATGGCGGCATGTTGGTTGAGGCGAGGTCATCGAATTACCACCGCTTCCACGGCGATTGTCCCGTTCGCCATAATTCCTCGAGATAGGTCTTGTCCCGAAGCGTATCCATCGGATGCCAAAAGCCATCGTGACGAAATGCCGAAAGCTGCCCTGATTTTGCAAGCGTCTCCATCGGTTTGCCTTCCCACACCGTCTCGTCGCCGTCGATCACATCAAAAACCTCGGGCGAAAGGACGAAAAACCCGCCATTGATCAGGCCACCATCTCCCCGTGGTTTCTCGGTAAAGCCGCTCACATGACCGTTATCGTCGAGATCCAATGCACCAAAGCGCCCCGGCGGACGCACCGATGTAACGGTTGCCTTTAACCCGTGTGTAACATGGTGGTCGATGAGGGCGTCGAGATCGATATCGGCAAGACCGTCGCCATAGGTCATGCAGAAGGGGCCGTCGTCGAGCAGTGGTGCAACCCGCTTTAGACGACCGCCGGTCATGGTAGCTTCGCCGGTGTCGATCAGGTCGATCTTCCAGTCCTCGGTCCGGCGATTATGGTAAGTGATGCTGTCGGTTGAAAAATCGAGCGTTACATCGGAGCGGTGAAGCAGGTAATTGGCAAAAAATTCTTTGATCAAATAGCCCTTATAGCCAAGGCAAATCACGAATTCCTTGATGCCCTGCTGGTGGTAAATTTTCATAATGTGCCAAAGGATTGGTGCTCCGCCGATTTCAATCAAAGGTTTTGGGCGTAATCCCGTCTCCTCCGAAAGGCGGGTGCCAAATCCCCCTGCCAAGATCACTGCTTTTTTGACGATCACTTCGGTCGTTCCATTCGGCTAACAAGAATATATGACGTTACGTCATTCTATCATTTTTAGAACGAAGAGCGTGATAAAATCCTCAACAAAACTGCTTTTTTAAGCATCAAAATTTTATCTACGATTTTAATCAATCGCCTACGTCAAACGGATGAAAAATAAGCCGAAATCTGGCTCTTGGTCAGCGTGGCAAGGTGTTCGGGAGACGTCGATGCCGTTCTGAACCAGAGGGCGGTAGCTGCAATGGCCTCGTCGAGTGATAGCCTGGAATGCCAGTTTAAATCGCGATGGGCTTTGGTCGTATCAATCGAAAGACGGGCGGCTTCATGTACGTCACTTGGTTCAATAAGAACGGTAACGGGTTGCCAATGGTCGGCTAATTTGCGCAATAGTGATTCAACGGAAATGCAATCGGAGGGTGAAGGGCCAAAATTCCACGCTTCACCGGAATTGTTCGATGTCCCGTCAATGACGCGCTGAAGCAATAGGGCATAACCATGAACGAGGCTTAAAACGTGTTGCCACGGGCGGGTCGCCCGCGGGTTTCGGATGGTTAGTGGGGTTCCGGTGGCAACGGCGCGGGCATAATCGGGTATCAGGCGATTGTCCGACCAATCCCCGCCGCCAATGATATTGCCGCCACGCGCACATTCGATCACGAGGTTACGTTGCCAGGAGGCAAGCGATCCGCGATAGCCCATGAGTGCCATTTCCGCTGCCGCCTTCGAAGCGGCGTAGGGGTCGTAGCCTCCTAACGGGGCCGTTTCCGAAAAGGGGTTGCCCTTGTCGGCATTGATATAAGCTTTATCGGTGGTGATGGCGACGATGCCTGCCACGCTTGGCGTAACGCGCGCGGCTTCCAGAACATGCACCGTACCCAGCGCATTTGTCCGGAAGGTCTCGACAGGCTCGCGATAGGACCGAAGAACGAGAGGCTGTGCGGCGAGGTGGACAATCGCGCGTGGTTTGATCCGGCTCACGCATTTGATAACGCTCGCATAATCGCCGATATCGTCAAAGGTGTGGCTGGCGAGGAGCCTTTCAACGCCGGTCAATTGAAACATGTTGGGTGAGGTGAGTGGCGGCAACGCGAGACCGTGAACGCGAGCGCCAAACCCCGTGAGGACGTGGCAAAGCCAACTTCCGGTAAACCCGGTATGGCCTGTCACGAGTATATCGGTATCTTTGAGCGAAGAGAAAAGCGACACATCACCCCCGTTTGCGCTCGTTGATTATGAGCGCAAACTGACGTAACGGCAATTTAAAAAGATCCGGTTAAGATCAATATGTGGCGCGTCCACCGGACAAATCGAACACGGCGGCCGTGGTAAACGAATTGTCCTTCGAGCACAGCCAAGCGATCATGGCGGCCGCTTCATCCACCTGCAGGAACCGACCCCGTGGAATGCGCGACAGCATATAATCGATATGTTCCTGCTTCATTTGGTCAAAAATGGCGGTTTTGGCGGCGGCGGGCGTTACGCAATTCACCGCAATATCTTGTCCAGCCAATTCTTTGCCCAAGGATTTGGTCAACGCAACAACGCCAGCCTTCGAGGCGGAATAGGCAGACGCGTTGGGGTTGCCTTCCTTGCCTGCAATCGATGCTATATTGACGATCCGGCCATAGCCTTGGGCCTTCATGGCAGGCACAACATATTTGCAGCAGTAAAAGACACCATTGAGATTGATGTTGATGATGTCATGCCAAGCATCCAACGGATATTCGGCTACCGGCATATTGGGACCGGCGATTCCGGCATTGTTCACCATAATGTCGATCCGACCGAATGCCTTGAGCGTGCTTTCTGCTGCGGCCTGCACAGACGCCGCGTCCGATTGCTCGACCTTGATGACAATCGAGCCGGCAAGCGTTTTGGATGCCTTCTCGGCAAGCGCCTCGTCGCGATCCCACAACGCAACACGGGCCCCCGATTGGGTCAGACGGGAAGCGACCGCATAGCCAATGCCCTGCGCACCGCCTGTGACAACGGCGAATTGGCCCTTCGTATCGATCTGGTTTGACATCGCTTTTCCCTGTTTCGTTGATTTTGTTG
>Ga0114964_10001218_pt1 | contig 18925 bp, 17 predicted proteins | sample C_131016_MF_Meta_FD_92638 | JGI IMG/M metagenome (GOLD analysis project Ga0114964, IMG submission 92638) | Freshwater microbial communities from Lake Croche, Canada to study carbon cycling - C_131016_MF_MetaG | ecosystem: Environmental > Aquatic > Freshwater > Lake | place: Lake Croche, Canada... | reverse complement strand
GCTGCGAGCATGTACCAGCGAACTGCATCGGCGCCATGCTGGTCCATTAAGGAGATGGGTTCAAGAACATTTCCTAAGTGCTTACTCATCTTTCGACCATCTTTATCAAGGATATGACCGAGGCAGAGCACGCTCTTGTAAGAGCTCTCATCGAAGACAAGAGTTCCAATTGTCATCAAGGTGTAGAACCAGCCACGAGTTTGATCGATAGCTTCACAAATGAAATCTGCAGGGTAAGCAGCTTTGAACTTCTCTACGGAACCTGCTTTATGTGGATAGCCCCACTGCGCAAAAGGCATCGCACCTGAGTCATACCAACAGTCGATAACTTCAGGTACTCGATTCATAGTCAGAGAACACTCTGCGCAAGCAAACGATATGTCATCTACAAAAGGGCGGTGGGGATCTAAATTGCTGAGCTCTTGCCCAGCCAATTGACCGAGCTCTTTCAGTGAGTCAACGCAAATCTCATGCTTATTTTCACATCGCCAGATTGGAAGAGGAGTTCCCCAATAACGGTTACGTGATAGCGCCCAATCGATATTGTTATTGAGCCAATCGCCATAGCGACCAGTCTTAATGGTTTCAGGATGCCAGTCAGTCTTATTATTTTCACGAATCAACTCATCTTTAATGGAAGTCGTACGGATGTACCACGATGGTTGTGCGTAATAGATAAGTGCAGTGTGACATCTCCAGCAATGTGGGTATTCGTGCTCATAAGGTTGGTGTTTATATAAGGCGCCACTTGCCTTTAACTCCTTAACAAGAGGCTTATCCGCTTCCTTAAAAAATAGCCCACCGACTACTGGTACTTCTGGAAGAAATGTTCCATCGGGCGCAACAGGATTTACGACAGGTAATCCGTAGGAACGACAGACAAGTAGGTCATCTGCGCCGAAAGCGGGGGATTGATGCACAAGGCCGGTTCCATCTTCGGTGGTGACATATGTTGCAAGAACAACAAAATGCGAATCCGGGATTTCAACGTAATCAAAAGGCCTCTTATAGGTAATCCGCTCTAGCTCCTTACCTTTAAGAGTTTTCAGAATCTTTTGTTCTCCGGCAACTGCTGACAGAAGCGGTTCGGCGACTACCAGCACTTCGCTGGCTTCATCGACCGTTGTTTCTACAACCACATAATCAACATCAGGATGCACTGCGATGGCGGTATTAGAGACGAGAGTCCAAGGAGTTGTAGTCCATACCAATAAGGAGGCGTTAAGTTTGGCTAACTCTCCTGATGTAATTGGGAAGCGCACATAAACCGAAGGATCAACAACTGTTTCATACCCTTGAGAAAGTTCGTGGTCTGAAAGTCCGGTGCCGCAACGCGGGCAATATGGCGCAACGCGATGGTCTTGTACAAGAAGACCTTTCTTCCAAATCTCCTTAAGGCTCCACCATACGCTTTCAACATACTCAGGTGCCATCGTCCAATATGCCTGATCAAAATCTACCCAGAATCCCATTCGCTCTGTCATCGTTGAAAATGCATCAACGTGACGAGTGACAGATTCACGGCACTTCTCATTAAATGGGGCGATTCCGAATTTCTCAATATCACCTTTACCTGCAAAACCAAGTTCCTTTTCAACTGCAATCTCAACTGGCAATCCGTGACAATCCCATCCAGCTTTACGGGTTACGTATTTACCCTTCATTGTTTGGTATCGAGGAAATACATCTTTAAATACACGCGCTTCAATGTGGTGAGTTCCGGGCATTCCATTGGCTGTGGGTGGGCCCTCGTAGAAAGTCCAAGGAGTTCCTTCAGCACGTGACTCAGTGCTCTTATGAAAAATTTCATTGTCTCGCCAGAAATCTAGAATCGAGTGTTCCATTGCTGGAAGATCGATCTGCGCGCCAATAGCGCGAAATGGTGATGACATAAAAAATCCTCCAAGAAGTTAAGAACTCTTGGAGGGACGAACAGTTTCGTTCGCGGTACCACCCACCTTGTATAAACCACAGCGTGGCTCATACCTCTTTATTCACTTGCCGCGGCTGGTTCTACCCCGCCATTACTAGCGGATCTTCCAGCGTGCTCCCGAGGTGATTGCCTCTTCAACGCACTCTTCGCAGAAGGTATTGCACTTCGAAGTCTAAACCATGCGTGGCAAAGTTGGTTACGCAGAGAAAAAAGCATAGGGTGCGCGGCGTGCCAGGAAAAAAAGTTGTGAAGAAGGCGGCTAAGAAAGCTCCCGCTAAGAAAGCCCCTGCGAAAAAGGTAGCGGCTAAGAAAGCTCCAGCTAAAAAATCTCCTGCAAAGAAGGTTGCCAAGAAAGCACCTGCCAAGAAAGCACCTGTCAAGAAAGCACCTGTCAAGAAATCAATACCTGTTAAGAAAGCACCTGGTCGCCCATTTCCTTCCAAGGTTGGCAAGACAACGCTGACAGTTGATGAGAAATCTCAAACAGTTTCCGTTGCAACGGTAATGGCTCCAACGGCTGCGCCGGTAGTTGAAGAACGCCGATTAGTGATGCCACCACCACCACGTCCTGTAAAGAGCGGAAAAAAAGTTGCACCGCTAAAGCCAATTAAGTCAGCGCCAACACCAGTGACCGCATCCGTTGGTGAAGCGCCATGGAGCCCTGCAGAACTTAAAGCGGTAAAAGCAGAGATCTCTGCTGATCTAGAACGCTTGCGCCGAGAGTTAGCAGTTGTAGAAGCCGAAATGGATGAATTGATTTCAGATTCTGGTGAAGGCGCCGGCGATGATCAAGCAGACTCTGGAACTAAAACATTTGAACGCGAACATGAAATGTCACTCGTTATTAATGCCCGAGATATGGTTCTACAAACCGAACGTGCGCTCGATCGAATCGAAAATAAGACTTACGGTTTCTGCGAAGATTGCGGATCTGCAATTGGCAAAGCACGACTTCAAGTATTCCCTCGCGCAACTTTGTGCATGATCTGCAAGCAGAAAGAAGAGCGGCGCTAAGGTGCGCCGATTTACATTACCTGCTCGCTCAATCTGGCTGACTGCCTGGACTATTTGGCTCTTTGATTTTGCCTCCAAACAGTGGGCTATCAGTAATCTCTCTTCAACACCTCAAGAAATATTTGGTTCACTCTTACGTCTTACCCTCGTTCGAAATTCCGGCGCAGCATTTAGTTTCGCAACCGGTTTCACCATTATTTTCTCATTCCTTGCAATCGCAGTCATCGTAACTGTTATTCGCTTTGCATCTGTCATCACTTCACGAGGTTGGTTGGTGACTGCCGGGCTACTTCTTGGGGGAGTTTTAGGAAATCTCACCGATAGGATTTTTCGCACGCCTGGCTTCTTGACTGGACATGTGATTGATTGGATCGAACTTCCGCATTGGCCAATTTTCAATATTGCCGATATCGCAATTTTCAGCGCAGCGACAATGGCATTTGTGCTCACTGTGAGAAATATTCCGCCTACTACAGCGGTAAAGTAGCCACCAATGACACGAGAATTAAGAACGTTGAGTGTGCCTGAAGGCGTTGAGGGCGAGCGAATTGATAGCGCCCTCACCAGAGTTCTTGGTCTTTCTCGTACTGCAATCGTAAAGTTGCTCGAAGACGGTGATATTAAAAGTGGTGGAATCGCGATGCAAAAATCTGATCGCGTCTTATCTGGACAAGTTATTGAAGTCCTATTGCCGGCGCCAACAAATCAAGATCCGATTCCGCTTACTCCGCTTGAAGGACTCACAGTGGTCTACAACGATGATGACATAGTCGTCATAGATAAGCCGGTTGGTTGTGCTGCGCATCCAAGTCCAGGATGGATGGGACCAACAGTCGTTGGCGCCTTGATGGCAGCTGGATACACAATTTCAACATCGGGTCCAGCAGAGCGGGCAGGAGTAGTGCATCGCCTCGATGCTGGAACAACTGGTCTGATGATTATTGCGAAGACAGATGCTGCATATTTGAAATTAAAAGAAATGTTTCGAAATCACGAAGTAGAAAAGACTTATCACGCACTTGTGCAAGGACATATGGATCCTGCCAGCGGAACAATCGATGCACCCATCGACCGACATCCGAAAGAAGATCACCGCTTTGCAGTTGTTGCAACAGGCAAAGAGAGCATTACGCATTATGAAGTTATCGAGTATTACCGTTCTGTCTCACTTGTAAGAGTCGAATTAGAAACAGGTCGCACTCATCAAATTAGAGTTCACTTCTCTGCCTTGAGCCATCCATTGGTAGGGGATACGACGTATGGAGCAGATCCAGTTCTTGGTAAAAAGATGAAGATGTCTCGACCTTGGCTTCATGCTCTCGAACTTCGCTTTAACCATCCGACACAGGGAACGCCACTCACCTTGCGTGCGCCGTACCCGCCAGACCTCACAGCATCTTTGGCGTTGCTATCCGAAGCGGTACTGCCTTAGGCGCTAATGTTGCGCCACCATGTCATCTGAAGATTTTTCAGCTTCACGGGCATCGACGAAAGACTCTTTTGTACATTTGCATGTACACACTGAGTACTCGATGCTCGATGGTGCCGCGCGCGTCGGAGATCTCGTAAAAGAAGTTGCTCGCCAAGAAATGCCGGCGATTGCAATGACAGACCACGGAAATGTATTCGGCGCATTTGATTTTTATAAACAAGCAACAAATGCGGGCGTAAAACCAATCATCGGGATTGAAGCCTACGTTGCTCCTGAATCTCGATTCGATAAGAAGCGTGTTCAATGGGCCGACGGCGGCGAAGATGACGTATCAGGCGGTGGCGCATATACCCACATGACAATCTTGGCCGAAAATAATCAAGGCCTGTCAAACCTTTTTAAACTTTCATCACTGGCATCACTCGAAGGTTATTACTACAAGCCGCGTATGGATCGCGAACTCATCTCTCGTTATGCAGATGGGCTGATTGCAACAACAGGCTGTCCTGGTGGTGAAATTCAAACCAGGCTTCGAATGGGAAATTATAAAGAGGCGCTTCGAGCTGCTAGCGATTATCGAGATATCTTCGGTGCGAATAACTTCTATCTAGAAGTTATGGATCATCAGATTGATGTTGAAACTCGTGTGAAGGCTGACCTTCTCAAGCTGGGCAAAGAACTCAAACTTCCATTGCTTGCAACTAACGACCTGCACTACACATTCCATGAAGATGCTTCAGCACATGCGGCGCTCCTCTGTGTGCAATCTGGGTCGACACTTGCAGATCCCAAGAGATTTAAGTTTGATAATGATGAGTTCTATCTCAAGACTCCTGCGCAGATGCGCGAACTTTTCAAGGAGATTCCCGAAGCATGCGATAACACTCTTCTGATTGCCGAGCGCTGTAATGTGAAATTACGTGAAAACGAAAACCTTTTGCCGGCATTTAGTGTTCCAGCGGGTGAAACAGAAGATTCATGGCTACGTAAAGAATCTGAACGGGGACTGCGCGAGCGAATGGGCGATAAAGCAACACCAGAGCACTTCACTCGTTTGTGCTTTGAACTCGACGTAATGATTAAGATGGGATTTCCCGGTTACTTCCTCGTTGTTGCAGATCTTGTAAGCCATGCCAAGAGAGTTGGAATCCGCGTGGGACCTGGACGTGGCTCTGCAGCAGGGTCACTTGTTGCCTATGCATTGGGAATCACTGGACTTGATCCGATAGAGCATGGACTTCTCTTTGAGCGATTCCTTAATCCAGAACGTATCTCTATGCCAGATATCGATCTCGACTTCGATGAACGTCGTCGCTCTGAAATCATTCGATATGCAACTGAAAAATATGGAGAAGATCGAGTTGCCCAGATCATCACCTATGGAACTATTAAATCTAAGCAATCGCTGAAGGATGCAACCCGTGTACTTGGCTACCAATATGCAATCGGGGAGAAATTAACAAAAGCTCTTCCACCTTCTGTTATGGGTAAGGACATTACGCTTTCGGGAATCTTCGATACTAAGGATGCTCGCCATGGCGAGGCAGGAGAGTTCAGACAACTCTATGAGACCGATCCTGACTCTAAGCGAGTAGTTGATTTAGCAAAGGGTCTTGAAGGACTCAAGCGACAGTGGGGTGTGCATGCTGCCGGCGTAATCCTTTCTCGTGAACCGCTCCTTGATGTGATTCCGATTCATCGCCGTGAAGCAGACGGTGCGATTATTACTCAATTCGATATGGGGGCTTGCGAATCTACAGGGCTGCTCAAGATGGACTTCCTTGGACTTCGAAATCTCTCAGTTCTCGATGATGCACTCTTAAATATAAAGGCCAATCAGAATATTGATGTAGTGCTTGAAGATTTACCACTGAGTGATCAGAAAACTTTCGAACTCCTATCTCGTGGAGATACCCTGGGTGTTTTCCAACTTGATAGCGGTCCAATTCGAGCACTGCTTCGCAATATGGCGCCAGATTCTTTTGCAGATATCTCTGCTGTTATTGCTCTCTATCGACCAGGGCCAATGGGCGAGAATGCACACAATAACTATGCAGATCGTAAGAACGGCCGCAAACCTGTTGAACCAATTCACCCAGAACTCTCTGATGCGCTCCTTGATATTCTCGGTGATACATATGGACTCATCGTCTATCAAGAACAAGTAATGGCTATTGCACAGAAAGTTGCTGGCTTTACTCTGGGACGCGCGGATCTCTTGCGCAAAGCGATGGGTAAGAAAAATAAAGAGATTCTAGATAAGGAATACATTCCCTTCGAAGCTGGAATGAAAGCAAACGGATTTTCTACCGCTGCAATCAAACGTTTGTGGGAAGTCTTGATTCCTTTCTCCGATTATGCATTTAACCGTGCGCATAGCGCGGGGTATGGCGTGGTCTCATTCTGGACTGGCTATCTAAAAGCTAATTTCCCCACTGAATACATGGCAGCACTTCTTACAAGTGTTCGCGATGATAAAGATAAATCTGCGTTATATCTTTCAGAATGTCGACGTATGGGAATCAAAGTTCTTCCACCTGACGTCAATGAATCAGATGCCGAGTACACGCCGCGTGGCAAAGATATTCGCTTTGGACTTGCAGCTATTCGCAACGTTGGCGAAGGTGTAGTTGCCTCTATTAAGAGCGCACGCGACACTAAGGGCGAATTCACTTCATTCGGTGATTTCCTTGCAAAGGTAGATGCAAATGTCTGCAATAAGAAGACTATTGAGTCCCTCGTTAAAGCTGGCGCATTTGATTCCCTCAGCCACCCACGTAAAGGTTTGATGGCTATTCACCTCGAAGCTATCGATTCCGTCATCGAAACAAAGCGTGCCGAGGCAATCGGGCAATTTGATCTCTTTGGTGGAGATTCGATTACTCAAGTTGCTGGTCTTGATATTGAGATACCAGCAACCGAATGGGATAAATCAACACTTCTGACATTTGAACGCGAAATGTTGGGGCTCTATGTCTCAGATCATCCATTGCTTGGCGTAGAGCATGTGCTCCGATCACATACAGATATGTCTATTAGCCAACTGCTAGAAGATGGTCCCGAAGATGGCATCGTCACAATTGGGGGATTGGTCACCGGAATTCAGAGAAAAGTTTCTCGCCAGGGTGCATCGTGGGCCGTTGTAAATGTCGAGGATCTAGAAGGAGCTATTGAGGTTCTCTTCTTCTCAAATACTTATAACCAATATGCACTTTCACTCACTGAAGATCGCGTTGTTGTAGTGCGTGGGCGATTCTCGCGCACTGACGAGCAAGTCAGATTTACGGCTCTAGAGATGAAGATGCCCGATGTCACTGCAGCTCCGACTGGTCCACTTTTAATTTCACTTCCTGCGGCGCAGGTAACACCGCCAATCGTTGAGAGAATGAAAGAGATTCTGCGCTCTCATCCTGGAAAACGAGAAGTTCACTTGCAGGTGATTGATCAAGAGAAGTCAACGACACTGAAAATTGACGCGCTAGTAACTTCTTCACCAAGTTTGAGCGCAGATCTCAAAGCAATATTGGGGCCAGATTGCCTCGTGCGCATTTAAGCCTTTGGCAAAAATAGGTCTCACCGCGCCACAGCGTCAAAGTAGAATAAGCAAGTGATTCGCTCTCTCGATCTTCGTGGAAAGTCCCTGGATAAAGCTGGCTATCAGGCGCTGCTTCCACGTGCGACTCTCGATGTTGCATCTGCGATGGTGGCAATTGAACCAATCCTCAAGAGAGTGCGAGAAGGTAATGAGTCAGACCTCATTGCACTTGCTGCAGAATTTGATGGAGTTACCCCACCATCTATTCGAGTTCCACAGGAAATTATTGATGCAGCGCTCAACGAACTTGATCCGAAGATTCGCGTAGCACTTGAGATTTCGATGGAACGCATTCGCGCCGTGCATAACGATCAAGTACGTACCGATAAAACCACAACTGTTGTCGATGGTGGTGTAGTCACCGAGCGATGGATTCCAGTTGATCGTGTAGGTCTTTACGTTCCTGGTGGTCGCGCTGTTTACCCAAGCAGCGTGATGATGAATGTGATTCCTGCACAAATTGCCATGGTACAAAGCATCGCTGTTGCATCTCCGCCCCAGAAAGAATTCGGTGGATTTCCTCACCCAACTATTTTGGCAACGTGTGCACTACTTGGAATCACCGAGGTATATGCAATCGGTGGCGCCCAAGCAATCGCACTCTTTGGTTACGGGATGCAAGACCTTTGTCTCAAGTGCGATCTGGTGACTGGTCCCGGAAATATTTATGTTGCCGCTGCAAAGCGCGCGCTTCGCGGAATTATTGGAATCGACTCTGAAGCAGGTCCGACCGAGATCGCAATCCTTGCCGATGAAAGCGCACTTGCCGCCGATGTTGCAGCTGATCTCATCAGCCAAGCTGAGCACGATGTCATTGCCGCAGCTGTTCTTGTTACTACATCTGAGAAATTGGCTCAGGATGTTCGGGCAGAACTTGAAATCCGTGTTGCTAAAACTCGTCACTCAGAGCGAATTCGCACCGCCCTTTCAGGAATTCAATCTGCAATTGCACTTGTTGATTCAGTTGAACAAGGAATCGATGTTGTCAATGCATATGCGGCAGAGCACTTGGAAATTCAAACCAGTAAAGCTGAACGCGATGCCTCAAAGATTCGTAATGCTGGCGCAGTATTTATCGGACGCTTTTCACCTGTCTCACTTGGCGACTATTCGGCAGGTTCGAATCACGTCTTACCTACAGGTGGGTGCGCATGCCACAGCAGCGGGTTATCAGTACAGACATTCCTCAGAGGACTTCACTTCATCAAGTATGAGAAGGAAGCATTTGTCGATATCGCGCAAACAGTAATTACCCTGGCAAATTCAGAAGATCTTCCCGCGCACGGAGAAGCAATGTCTGCGCGTTTGGAGAATTTATGACCGTGCAAAATTGGCCAGACTGGCTGCCGCTTCGCACCAATCTCCGCGATCTTTCTCCTTATGGTGCGCCGCAACTTCCTGCAGATGCAGTGATGAATACCAATGAAAATCCGTACGCACCATCACCGCAACTCGCTCAAGCAATTTCAGAACGAGTAAAGCAAGTTTCTCTCAATCTCAATCGATATCCAGATAGGGATGCTGTTCTTCTTCGCGAGAAACTAGCAACTTTCATTAATAGCCTCTCCGGCACTGGATTTACGAGCCCGCATGTGTGGGCGGCAAATGGCAGCAATGAAATTATCCAATCTCTTTTCATGGCATTTGGATCTGGTCCGGTCATCGGATTCACTCCTTCGTATTCAATGCATCCTCTGATTGCAAAGACAACTCAAGTGCAATGGATAAATGGCACCCGCCGCGCAGATTTTTCACTCGATACTGATAGTGCTATCGAGCAGATTCAATCTGTCAAACCAGTTCTCACTTTTGTCACCACCCCAAATAACCCAACAGGATCATCAATTACTTTGGCAGAAATCATCAAACTCGCTGATTCAACTCCGGGACTTTTGGTAATCGATGAGGCATATGCAGAGTTCTCGGATGAAATTTCGGCAGTAACGCTTATTGAGAAGTATCCACATGTCGTTGTTATACGAACCATGAGCAAGGCATTCGCATTTGCAGGGGCGCGCCTTGGTTACCTAGTAGCGAATCCAGCAGTGATTGATGCAATGTTCTTAGTTCGCTTGCCCTATCACTTGAGCGCTTTAACCCAAGCGGCAGCAGAAGTTGCTCTCGACTTTAGCCAAGAGCTCCTAGGAACAGTTGCAGAGATTCGCAAGGCACGAGATCGCATGTCTCAGGATTTGCGAGCACTTGGGCTCACCGTTCTGCCTAGCAGCGCGAATTTTCTTCTCTTTACTGGCTTCACATCACCGTCTGCGCAATTGTGGCAGGCGATGCTCGATAGGGGAGTTCTGATAAGAGATGTGGGATTATTAGGCCACTTACGAGTCACCATTGGCAATGAAGCCGAGAATAAAAAATTTATTGATTCACTAACGGCATGCCTGGGAGAATGAAAATGAGAACAGCTCGCGTAGAACGATCAACAAAGGAATCAAGCGTCCTTGTAGAACTAAATCTCGACGGCTCTGGTGAGATATCAGTTGATACCGGAGTTCCATTCTTTGATCACATGTTGTCCCAACTCGGTAAGCACTCTGGATTTAATCTGACAGTCAAGACCACTGGTGATGTTGATGTGGATTCTCACCACACAGTTGAAGATACTTCACTTGCATTTGGTCAAGCACTTCGCGAAGCACTTGGTGACAAGGCAGGTATACGTCGCTTCGGAGATGCCATGGTTCCGCTGGATGAAGTTTTGGTTCAAGCGGCTGTTGATCTTTCGGGACGTCCATATTTAGTACATCGCCAACCAGAAATCGTAGAACTCATCGGAACTTTTGATACAACTCTGGGAAAACATATCTGGGAATCAATGGTGGCAGAAGCGCGCATCGCACTTCATGTGCGTGTACTTGAGGGCAGAAATGCTCACCATGTATTTGAAGCACAATTTAAGGCCGTTGCCCGAGCACTACGGGATGCAGTTGCCATTGACTCTAAAGTAGTTGGAATTCCTTCAACAAAGGGCTCGCTCTAAATTCGTGATTGCAATTCTTGATTACGGTTCTGGAAATCTCAGGTCTGCTCAACGTGCATTTGAAACTTCTGGCCGCGAAGTAGTTATCACCTCTGATTACGACGTTGCTCTCAATGCACATGGTTTAGTTGTTCCCGGGGTAGGCGCATTTGCTGCTTGCATGAAGGGGCTGACATCAGTTCGCGGAGATGAAATTGTTCGCGCCCGTATCTCTGCCAATAGGCCTACGTTAGGCATTTGTGTCGGGATGCAGATTCTCTTTTCACGCGGTGTTGAACATGGCGAACATCATGGTGTTGGAATTTGGGATGCAACAGTTGAGAAATTAAGCGCACCAATTTTGCCTCACATGGGATGGGACACAGTTTCGCCGGCGGCAGGAAGCGCGCTCTTCTCCGGAATTGAAGATCAATCTTTCTATTTCGTTCACTCGTACGCGGTAAAGAAGACAGTGGGAGCTCAGCCAACTTTTGCCGAATATGGAGATAGATTCCTCGCGGCAGTTGAAGATGGTGTCATTGCAGCGACTCAATTTCATCCCGAAAAATCAGGAGCAGCTGGCTTACAGCTGATTAAGAATTGGAGTAATTCACTATGAGCTACTTGGAACTTCTACCGGCAGTTGATGTCAAAGATGGTCGCGCTGTTCGGTTGGTTCAAGGGGAACTTGCTGCAGAGACTGCTTATGGAAATCCGCTCGAAGTTGCCCTCGAATTTCAATCAGCAGGCGCAGAGTGGTTGCACCTTGTGGATTTAGATGCCGCGTTCGGGCGCGGAGAAAATACTGCGCAATTAGCTGAAGTTGTTGGCAAGCTCGATATCAAAGTTGAACTATCAGGTGGAATTCGAGATGACGAATCACTTGCTCGCGCACTTGCAACAGGATGTACCCGAGTCAACCTTGGAACAGCAGCGCTTGAGAATCCCGACTGGACTGCGAAAGTTATCGCTCAACATGGAGATCGTATTGCAGTTGGTTTAGATGTACGTGGCCATGTTCTTGCAGCTCGCGGGTGGACGAAAGAAGGTGGAGATCTCTTTGAAACAATCGAGCGCTTAGAGCGCGATGGTTGTGCTCGTTATGTTGTTACCGATGTAACAAAAGATGGAACTTTGCAAGGCCCAAACCTCGCGTTACTTCAAGAGGTGTGCGCTGCCACGAAGAAGCCAGTTGTGGCTTCGGGTGGAATCTCATCTCTCGATGACATCAGAGCGCTAGTTGCACTTAACAACTCAGGTGTTGAAGGTGCGATTGTCGGAAAAGCTTTATACGCCGGAGCATTCACTCTTCAAGAAGCACTTGGATTGACGCGACCATGACTCTCTCGGTTCGAATAATTCCATGCTTGGATGTTACTGATGGCCGCGTAGTTAAAGGTGTAAATTTTACAAATTTAGTCGATGCTGGCGATCCGGTAGAGATGGCATCTCTCTATGACATCGAAGGTGCAGATGAACTTACCTTCCTTGATATTTCGGCAAGCGTTGCAGGACGCGAGACAACGCTAGATGTAGTTCGTAAAACAGCAGAACAAGTATTTATTCCGCTGACAGTTGGTGGAGGGATTCGCTCAGTTGAAGATGTTGATCGCCTGCTCCGAGCAGGGGCAGATAAGGTAAGTATCAATACAGCGGCAATTGATCGTCCAGAACTCATCGCAGAAATTGCAGACCGTTTTGGCTCGCAAGTTTTGGTGATTTCAATTGACGCCAGACGCGCCCGAACTGATTCTGGATTTGAAGTAACAACACATGGTGGACGCAAGAGCGCTGGACTCGATGCATTGTCATGGGTTGAAAAGGCTTGCGCACTTGGAGTCGGAGAAATTCTTCTGAACTCTATGGATGCAGACGGAACTCGAGCAGGGTATGACATTGGAATGATCAAGGCAGTGCGCGCAGTCTCCCAAGTTCCATTGATTGCAAGCGGGGGAGCCGGATCTCTGGAAGATTTCAGTGCAGCCCTTGATGCTGGAGCCGATGCTCTTCTAGCAGCGAGCGTCTTTCACTTTGGAGTACATCGCATAGGTGATGTGAAGAAATACCTCAACGCCCATAATTATTCAGTGCGCAACGCCCATCCGGCGTAAGGCAGAATAGGCACATGAGCCAACAACTTTCCCCTGAAATTGCTGCGCTCCTGAAAGATCCAAGCGCACTGATTCCAGCGATTGCTCAAGATAAAGATTCTCTTGAGGTATTGATGTTGGCCTATATGAATGCGCAATCACTAGCGATGACTCTTGAGACCGGCAAAGCAACTTATTTCTCACGCAGCAGAAATGAACTCTGGGTAAAAGGTGAAACATCTGGCCACACTCAATTTGTCCACTCCATCGAATTAGATTGCGATGGAGATTCTCTGCTACTTAAAGTTGAGCAAATCGGTGCTGCCTGCCACACCGGAGATAGATCATGTTTTCACAGAACAATCGGCGGCAAGAAGTGAAGATTGAAGATTTTCGCGAATTTGCAAAGAGCAACAATGTTATTCCCGTCTATCGCACCTTGCTGGCAGATGGTGAAACTCCACTGAATGTCTATAAAAAATTAGCTAAGAATCGCCCCGGAACTTTTCTTCTCGAATCCGCAGAACACGGTGGAGCCTGGTCGCGATATTCATTTATCGGCGCCCATAGCCAAACGACACTTACCGAAAAAGATGGCGTTGCTGTATGGATTGGAAAACCGCCGGCTGGAGTTCCGGCTGGAATGGATCCACTGACTGCTTTACGTCAAACAGTTGCGCACCTTAAATCACCAAAGATTGTTGGCCTTCCTACCCTCACCGGTGGCCTTGTTGGTTATATGGGGTACGACGCAGTTCGGCGATTAGAGAAACTTCCACAGACTGCTGCAAAAGATATTAATCTTCCTGAAATCTCATTCATGCTTACTAGCGACTTGGCAGTCATGGACCATAGCGATGGAACAATCACATTGATTGCTAATGCAATTAACTGGGATGGTTCGAATGAACGAATTGATGAATCTTATCTCGATGCAGTGGGACGACTTGATCGGATGCAGGATGAGTTACTGACATCTATACCCGGAGATGTTTCTGCGCTACCTTCGAAATCCACACCAAATTTCAAACGAAATATGAGCGAAGAGCAATATAAAGCTAAAGTGGAAGTTGCTAAGGAAGAGATCCGATCAGGTGAAGCATTTCAAATAGTTCTTTCTCAGAGATTTTCAACACCGTGCCATGCTGATGCCTTGGATGTCTATCGAATGTTGCGACTAAATAATCCGAGCCCTTACATGTATCTATTTCGATTTGAAGATGGTTATGAAGTAGTGGGTTCAAGTCCAGAGGCGCTCGTTAAAGTCACTGGTGATGAAGTAATGGTGCATCCGATTGCAGGAACGCGTAAACGCTCCTCTTCTTTAGAAGAAGATGTCCGACTTGGCGAAGAGCTGCTGGCAGATCCTAAGGAGCGAGCCGAACACCTCATGCTCGTAGATTTAGGAAGAAATGATTTAGGCAGAGTCTGCACACCCGGATCAGTAGAAGTTGTTGATTTCATGCACATTGAACGCTACTCACATGTGATGCACATTGTCTCGACTGTCATTGGCAAACTGGCAAAGAGTTCTACGCCAATTGATGCACTCTTTTCGGTCTTTCCGGCTGGAACTCTCTCTGGTGCACCAAAGCCACGCGCCATGGAAATTATTGAAACTCTCGAACCAACTCGTCGCGCTCTCTATGGTGGGGCTATCGGCTACTTTGATTTCACTGGCAATATCGATACCTGTATTGCGATTCGAACCGCTCTCCTTCATAAAGGTATCGCCTATGTTCAAGCTGGTGCAGGAATCGTGGCAGATTCTGACCCAACTTCTGAAAATGATGAAACCTTAAATAAGGCTGCAGCAGTTCTTGGCGCCGTCACTGCAGCTAATGAAATTAAGCGCTAAAAATGTTTAAGATTCTTATCTCACTCTTAGTTGTGGCTGTAATTGCAATTGCCTTAAGTCGCAGAATGAAATTGTCATCAAAGTATGAGCGAACACCACGAGTACTCAATGAGTGGAACTCGCTCGATAAAGGCATTGATCCAACCGAGGAAATCAAATGAGCGTTTTAGATTCAATTATCGAAGGCGTGCGTGAAGATTTAGCGATGCGGCGACTTCCTCTGGCACAGATTCATGAAGCAATCGAGAGGGCTGCAGCGCCACTCGATGGATATGCATCACTTTCCACAAACGAGATGAATGTAATTGCCGAGGTGAAACGTTCTTCTCCAAGCAAAGGCGATCTCGCATCCATCAAGGATCCAGCAGCGCTAGCTGAGCAATATCAAGATGCTGGTGCTGGCGCAGTAAGTGTTCTTACAGAACGCCGTCGCTTTGGGGGATCGCTCGAAGATCTCGACGCAGTGCGTTCGCGCATCTCGATTCCTGTGCTTCGTAAAGATTTCATGGTTGACGAGTATCAATTCTTGGAAGCACGTGCACATGGCGCCGATATTGTTCTCTTAATTGTTGCAGCACTTTCAAAATCTCAGCTTAAAGATTTCTATGATCTCGCTACAGAACTTGGCATGTCAGCCCTGGTTGAAGTTCATACCCCTCAAGAACTTGAGAGTGCGATGGATATCAATCCGCGCATGATTGGAATCAATTCAAGGAATTTGAAGACCCTCGAGGTGGATCCTGTCGCATTTTCAGAACTCATCCCTGCGATTCCGCACGAGATTATTCGGGTCGCTGAATCTGGAATCTCTACACGGGGTGATGTTGAATTTGCACAGAACGCGGGGGCAAATGTGATTTTGGTCGGAGAAGCCCTCGTCAAGGCCGGAGATCCAATTTCTGCCATGCAGGAATTACTAGGCCGCCGGTAGTCTTGCACCTATGACAACGACCGAAAATAGAACTGGCCACTTTGGTCAATACGGCGGTCGCTTTGTCCCTGAAGCTCTCATTGGAGCGCTTGAAGAGCTCGATGCTGCTCGTATCGCTGCGCAAACTGATCCGATCTTTATCGAAGAGCTCGCCGAATTACATCGTACCTATACCGGACGACCAAGCATTATTACTGAGGCAAAACGATTTGCAGAACATGCAGGCGGTGCACGAATCATCTTGAAGCGTGAAGATTTAAATCACACTGGCAGCCATAAGATAAATAACGTTCTTGGTCAAGCACTTCTTACTAAGCGTATGGGCAAAAAACGTATCATTGCTGAAACTGGAGCAGGTCAGCACGGTGTTGCATCCGCAACTGCTGCGGCCCTCATGGGTCTCGAGTGTGTTGTCTATATGGGCGAAGAAGATACGCGTCGCCAATCACTCAATGTCGCACGCATGAAATTACTTGGCGCAGAAGTTGTACCTGTTACTTCGGGCTCGCGCACATTAAAGGATGCAATCAACGAAGCAATGCGTGATTGGGTAACAAATGTAGCGACTACACATTACCTATTGGGCACTGTTGCAGGTCCGCATCCATTTCCTTCTATGGTGCGTGATTTCCATAAAATTATCGGCGAGGAAGCGCGTGATCAAGTTTTAGCCCTCACCGGCAAACTGCCAGATGCAGTACTTGCATGTGTCGGTGGCGGTTCAAATGCAATTGGTATTTTCCACAGATTTATCTCCGATACTTCAGTGCGGCTTATCGGTTTAGAGGCAGCCGGAGATGGCGTTGAAACTGGGCGACATGCAGCATCAATTTCAGGTGGCTCTGCAGGCGTTTTGCATGGCAATCGCACATATGTTCTACAAGATGAAAATGGACAGACAATCGAATCTCATTCAATCTCGGCAGGTCTTGATTATCCAGGTGTTGGTCCAGAACATGCTTACCTGCACGATATCGGCCGCGCTGAATATCGCCCCATTACAGATGCGCAAGCAATGGAGGCTTTCGCACTTCTTTCAAAGACTGAAGGAATTATTCCTGCAATTGAAACTGCTCACGCACTTGCTGGCGCGATTCAAGTTGGAAAAGAACTTGGGCCTGAAGCAATTATTTTGATTAATTTATCTGGACGCGGAGATAAGGATGTTCAAACTGCCGCACAGTACTTCGGAATTCCGCTGTAAATGAGCACTCCTTTAGATGATCTCTTCGTAAAAGTTCGCGCCGAAAATCGTGCGGCACTAATCGCATATATTCCGGCAGGGTTTCCAACCAATGATGGATGTAAAAAAGTAATACAAGCATTTGTTGATGGCGGAGTAGATGCCATCGAGATTGGTTTTCCCTATAGCGATCCTGTAATGGATGGACCAACCATTCAAGCTGCTGCTGATAAAGCGCTATCGCAAGGCACCGGAGCAAAAGAAGTTTTTGAAGCCCTCAAATCTGCCACTGATTTAGGTGTTCCAGCCGTAGTTATGACCTACTGGAATCCGATAGAAAAGTATGGTGTTGAGAGATTTGCACAAGCAATTACCGATAATGGAGGTTCAGGAGTCATCACTCCTGATTTAACAATCGAAGAATCTGATTCCTGGAAGAGCGCCGTTGAAAAGAGCGCAATCAATCCTATTTATGTAGTGGCTCCTAGTACTTCAGATGCACGTTTGGGCGATGTTACGTCTCGCTGTGGAGGTTTCGTTTATGCGGCAAGTTTGATGGGAGTTACAGGAACTCGCACAACGGTTTCATCTGGCGCATCTGATTTAGTCGCCCGTATTCGCAAAACTACTCACACTCCTGTTGCTGTTGGACTTGGTGTTTCAACCAGAGACCAAGCAAAAGGCGTTGCAGGGTACGCAGATGGCGTCATCGTAGGCTCTGCATTTATAAATCTTCTTCTCGAGGCTAAAGATGAGGAATCTGGATTAACTTCAGTTCGCGAATTGGCAAAGGAACTTGCGAAGGGAGTACGTGAAGGTCGATGAAACATTATCAACCAAAAAATTATCTACCAAAAAAATATCAATCTTGGGTGGCACTTATTGCTCGTCTTGTACTCGGGGGAGTGCTGCTTGCAGCTGGTCTTTTAAAGTATCAGCATCTTGATAAATCACAGATGGCTGTCCGTGCCTACGAACTACTTCCAATCTCTCTTGCGAATTTTCTCGGAATTGTTCTGCCATTTGTTGAAATTGGAATTGGAATTCTTCTGATTCTTGGCGCTGCAATTCGCGTCTCCTCAATTCTCGGTGCATTTCTGATGTTCATCTTTATTATCGGAATCTCTCAGGCCTGGGCTCGTGGTCTATCCATCGATTGCGGGTGCTTTGGCGGCGGAGGGCAAGTTGAGCCTGGAACTGCCAACTACCTTCCTGAGATCCTCCGTGATTTAGGACTCGCACTCCTTGGAATTTACCTATTTCGCTTCCCACAAAGTAAATTTGCACTCGATAAAACGCCACAGGAAAAGGGAATCTAGATGACCAGCAAGCCACTACCAGGAAAAGATAATTTCACGCGCAATTTAGTAATTGCAGTAGTTGTTGGTGTCATCTTGCTTATGCTCGTACCAACTCTTGTTTCAAAGCAAAGTAAGTCATCCGCCAAAATTCCTGCGAGCGTCAGTGCAAGCCATGGCTACGGAATAGTTTTCAACGCAGATCTCAAAAGCGTTCCAGTGATAGATATTTATGAAGATTTCCAATGTCCAATCTGCGCGCAATTTGAAGCGACCCAAGGTAGCTACATTGAATCTCTCATTACAGATAAGAAAGCAACAGTTGTCTTTCATACCCTCTCATTCCTAGGGCCTGAATCAGTTGCTGCTGCAAATGCGGGTGCATGTGCAGCTGATGAAGATAAGTTCCTTCAATATCACTCAGCGCTCTATGCAACTCAGCCGAAAGAAAATTCAGGTGCCTGGTCTAATTCTGCACTCGCTTCCGTTGGTCCACTTGTTGGAATCAAGTCGCAGAAATTTACATCGTGTGTAACTGGTGGAAAGTATGCTGATTGGGTTGGCAATGTCGCTGCTGAAGGCGCAAAGAAGAATGTCAATGCAACCCCGACAGTCTT
>Ga0114964_10001217_pt1 | contig 18936 bp, 17 predicted proteins | sample C_131016_MF_Meta_FD_92638 | JGI IMG/M metagenome (GOLD analysis project Ga0114964, IMG submission 92638) | Freshwater microbial communities from Lake Croche, Canada to study carbon cycling - C_131016_MF_MetaG | ecosystem: Environmental > Aquatic > Freshwater > Lake | place: Lake Croche, Canada... | reverse complement strand
CCGGAGCTGAGCCTTGCGGGTCGCTTCCAGCACACTCTGCTTGAGTTTCGGCCAGTCGCTGTCTGACACGTCCAACCCCGGCCTCGCGGTGCGCAGGGACTCGACAAAACCCATGAGCCGCAACAACTCCGACTGCAACTGCGGGAAATCCCGGCCGGTCTTCTGTTTGTACTTCAGAGTCCGTTCCAGGCTGAACAATGCCACGCTGGCGGCGTGCGGGTACACCTCCATCGCGCGCCTCGACGACGACGAACGAGGATCGAGGTCGAGGTCCAGCTCAGAACACAGCCGCGCCCCGCGCCCGCCGTCGGAGAACCACGCCAGACCGGTGTTCGCCGGGTGCGCTCCGGCGTCGTATCGGCGAAAGTCGCGGTTCAGCGCGGCCTCACACGGCCTGTTCCCGGAGGGATTGGTCACCACCAGTGGGGCATCGATCGCCACCACGCATGCACCGCCGACGTACGGCCCAAGTTGGGCCAGGACGTCGGCATCATCGCCGGCCACTCCGATATCGCAAAGCTTGCCGCGCCCATCGAGCACGGCCACCCCGGTCGGGCTGCGCTGGCCCCAGGCGAGGTCGACTCCCACGAAGTACACACCCCAAACCGTAAGCTGTGTGTTTGTGACCACCCGCGCCGCGATCCCCAACGTGCTGGCCAACCGGTACGCCAGCGCTGAAATGGTGGCGATCTGGTCACCGGAGGCCAAGATCGTCGCCGAACGCCGTCTGTGGTTGGCGGTGCTGCGGGCGCAACGCGAACTCGGTGTCGAGGTACCCGAGACGGCGATCGCCGACTACGAGCGATCACTGGAGCACGTTGACTTGGAGTCCATCGCCGCCCGCGAACGAGTGACGCGTCACGACGTGAAGGCCCGCATCGAGGAATTCAATGCCCTCGCCGGCCACGAACACGTGCACAAGGGCATGACGAGCCGGGATCTGACCGAGAACGTCGAGCAGTTACAGATCCGGCAATCACTGCAACTCGCGCATGCCCGCGGAGTGGCCGTCGCAGCCCGACTGGCGGAGCGGGCCGCGACCTACCGGGACGTGGTGATGGCCGGCCGCAGCCATAACGTCGCCGCGCAGGCCACCACACTGGGCAAGCGGTTCGCCTCGGCGGCCGAGGAGACGCTCATCGCCCTGAGCCGCGTACGCGAACTCATCGACCGCTACCCGCTGCGCGGCATCAAGGGTCCGATGGGCACCGCCCAGGACATGCTCGATCTGTTCGACGGCGACACCGCGCGGCTCGCCGAACTCGAGCGGCGAGTGGCCGAATTCCTGGGCTTCACCGCGGTTCTCGACAGCGTGGGCCAGGTGTATCCGCGCTCGCTGGACCACGACGTGGTCTCCGCGCTGGTGCAACTCGGCGCCGGGCCGTCGTCGCTGGCGCACACCATCCGGCTGATGGCCGGTCACGAACTGGCCACCGAGGGCTTCGCACCGGGACAGGTCGGATCCTCCGCCATGCCGCACAAGATGAACACCCGCAGCTGCGAACGCGTCAACGGGCTCCAGGTGGTGTTGCGTGGCTATGGGTCGATGGCCGCGGAACTGGCTGGGGCGCAATGGAATGAGGGCGACGTGTTCTGCTCGGTGGTGCGCCGGGTTGCGCTGCCCGATGCGTTCTTCGCCATCGACGGCCAGATCGAGACGTTCCTGACAGTGTTGGCGGAGTTCGGTGCCTACCCGGCGGTGATCCAGCGCGAGCTTGACCGCTACCTGCCGTTTCTGGCGACGACGAAGGTGCTCATCGCGGCAGTTCGGGCCGGCATGGGACGCGAAGCCGCCCACGAGGTGATCAAGGAGCACGCTGTGGCAGTCGCGTTGGCCATGCGTGAACGCGGCACCGAACCGGACCTGCTTGACCGGCTGGCCGCCGACCCACGGTTGCCGTTGGACCGGGCTGCCCTGGATGCGGCACTGGCCGACACCGAGTCGTTCACCGGAGCCGCGGCAAGCCAGGTGGATCGGGTGATCGCCGAGGTCGACGATCTGGTGGCTTCCTACCCGGAGGCGGCCCGGTACACGCCCGGAGCGATCTTGTAAAACGATGTCGGACAACGAGTTAGCCGATATCGACCTCACCGATCTCGACAATTTCGCTGATGGATTCCCGCACCGGCTGTTTGTCATCCATCGCCGTGTGGCTCCGGTTTTCTGGCACGACCCCACCGAACACACCCCCGATAGCGAGGGCTTCTGGTCGGTTGCCACCTACGCCGAAACCCTAAGCGTTCTGCGGGATCCAGTGACCTTCTCCTCGGTCACCGGGGGAGAGCGGCCCTTCGGTGGCACGCTGCTGCAGGATCTGCCGGTCGCCGGACAGGTGCTCAACATGATGGACGATCCCCGGCACGCGCGAATTCGGCGGCTGGTCAGCTCCGGGTTGACGCCGCGGATGATCCGCCGGGTGCAGGACGATCTACGGATGCGGTCCCGCGTTCTCCTCGACCGGATCGAACCGGGCGTTCCTTTCGACTTCGTCGTCGACGTGGCCGCCGAGTTGCCCATGCAGATGATCTGCATCCTGCTGGGAGTGCCTGATCAGGAACGGCATTGGCTGTTTGAAGCCATTGAGCCGAGTTTTGATTTCGGCGGATCACGCAAGGGCGAGGTGGCTCGGCTTTCGGTGTCCGACGCCGGTTCGCGCATGTACGAATACGGCAGTCGGCTGATCGCCGAGAAGCGGGCCGCACCGTGCGATGACATGCTCTCGATCGTTGCCAACGCAACCGTCGACGACCCCGACGCACCATCGCTGTCTGATCTCGAGCTGTACCTCTTCTTCAGTCTGTTGTTCAGCGCGGGCGCGGAGACGACCCGCAATGCGGTCGCGGGCGGATTATTGGCCCTGGCCCAACATTCGGACCAATACCGTCGGTTGCGGAAAGACCCCGCGCTGCTGCCGACGGCGATCGAGGAGATGGTGCGATGGACAACACCGTCGCCATCGAAGCGTCGCACCGCAACCCGCGACACCACACTGGGCGGGCATACGGTTGGTGCGGGGCAGAAGGTTCTGGTGTGGGAGGGCTCGGCCAACCGCGACGAGTTGGCCTTCGCCCATGCCGATGAATTCGATATCGGCCGCACACCCAACCCGCACTTAGGGTTTGGACAGGGCGTGCACTACTGCCTGGGTGCCAACCTGGCCCGACTGGAACTGCAGGTGCTGTTCGGGGAGTTGCTGGCGCGGTATTCGAGCGTGCGGCTGGTCGCACCGGTGGAGTGGACCCGTAGCAATCGGCACACCGGAATCAGGCACCTGCACGTCGAACTCAGCTGAGGGCCGAGCGCGCCTGGGTCACCCGGGCCACCCCGGCCGATCGCAGTTCCAATGCTGCGAGTCCGCGGACCGCGGCAGGCTCTTCGCGCCGCCAGGCACCCACCGGGTCGCCGTCGACCTCGGTCAGTTTTCGCAGCGGCCGGTTGGCCAGCGCCCGCAGGGCCAGCAGTTGCTCCCCGGCCGGGGTCTGGGCCAATGCGATCACCGTCCACTTGCGGCGGAAGAACTGGATGCGCAGGAACAGCCACGGCATCGCGATGGCGATGATGGGCGGCGCGGCCACGGCGATCGCTAGCAGCACCGCCAGCCATGTCGCGGTGGTGTTGAGGTTTTGCCCGGCGCCAGCCAGATCGAGGGCAGCCTCACTGGCTGCGCGCAGTGGCGTGGACACCGTGTCGCCCACCAGGGGAATCCGGTTGGCGCTGTCCCCGGCGGAGTTGAGGTTGTCGGCGATCCCGGTGGCGCCATCACGCACCTGGGTACCGACGCCGGCGATCGTCGCCACCGCATGATGCACGCCGAGTCCGACGAACACCCACAGGGAGATCCACAAGCCGACCAGCAGGTCGCTGACCACCTGGGCGGTGAACCGGCCGGGTGTGGTGGCGTAGGGAAGAAAGCGCGATTTCATGGAACGATCCCAGCACAGTCCGACGGTGGTCGGCCGATAGGCTGACCCGGTGCGTCCCGCCCTGACCGATTACCGTCACCTGGCCAGCGGCAAAGTCCGTGAGCTTTACCGTGTCGACGACGAGCACATGCTGTTCGTGGCCTCCGATCGGATCTCGGCGTTCGACCACATCCTCACCACGCCGGTGCCGGACAAGGGCCGAATTCTGACCGCGATGAGCGTGTTCTTCTTCGGTCTCATCTCCGAGGCGGGCGGCGCACCCAATCATCTCGCCGGCCCGCCTGACGATCCCCGGATCCCGGCCGAGGTGCTCGGCCGCGCACTGGTGGTTCGCCGGCTCGACATGGTGCCGGTCGAGTGCGTTGCCCGCGGTTACCTGACCGGTTCGGGACTGCTGGACTACCAGCGCACCGGTGCGGTGTGCGGAATCGAGTTGCCGGCCGGACTCGTCGAGGCCAGTAAGTTCGACCACGCACTGTTCACGCCGGCGACCAAGGCCGAAATCGGTGCTCATGACGAGAACATCTCTTTCGACCGGGTCGGCGAGATGGTCGGCACCGAACGCGCCGAGCAGTTGCGGGACCTCACGCTGCAGACCTACACCCAGGCCGCCCAGCACGCATTGACGAAGGGGATCATCATCGCCGATACCAAGTTCGAGTTTGGCGCCGATAGCGACGGACGCCTGGTGCTCGCCGATGAGGTCTTCACCCCGGACTCGTCGCGGTACTGGCCGGCCGATAGCTACACCGAGGGTGTGGTGCAACCCAGCTTCGACAAGCAGTTCGTCCGCAACTGGCTGACCGGGCCCGAATCCGGCTGGGACCGACACGGCGCCGCGCCGCCGCCGCCGCTGCCCGATGCCATCGTCGATGCGACCCGGAGTCGCTATATCGAATCCTACGAACGTATTTCGGGGCGCAACTTCGCCGACTGGATCGGCGCATGACAGCTCGCAAACCTGATGTCGCCGGCCGTCCGGCTCCGGTATCTGATGTCGCCGGCCGTCCGGCTCCGGTATCTGATGTCGCCGGCCGTCCGGCTCCGGTCCCCAAGCGGCTGGACACCCGCCGCGTCCATCACGATGACGTCTTCCTCGATCCTTACGAATGGCTGCGGAACAAGTCCGATCCCGAGGTGATCTCCCACCTTGAGGCGGAGAACGCCCACGTCGAGGATCAGACAGCTTATCTGGAACCGTTGCGGCAGAAGATCTTCGACGAGATCAAGTCGCGCACCAAGGAGACCGACCTATCGGTGCCGACCCGACGCGGTGACTGGTGGTACTACGGTCGCAGTTTCGAGGGCAAGCAGTACGGCGTGCATTGTCGTTGTCCTGCGGCTGGACCCGATGACTGGGAGCCCCCGGTTCTCGATGAGCACACCGACATTTCGGGTGAGCAGGTGCTGCTCGACGAGAATGACGAGGCCGTCGGCCATGACTTCTTTGCCCTCGGTGCGAGCAGTGTGAGCCCGGACGGCAACATCCTGGCCTACTCCGTCGATGTCGTGGGTGACGAGCGTTATGCGCTGCGGTTCAAGGACTTACGCACAGGCGAGCTCTACCCCGACGAGATTTCCGGTATCGGCAGGGGAGTCACCTGGACGGCCGACAACTCATGCGTCTACTACACCACCGTCGATGAGTCGTGGCGCCCCGATACGGTATGGCGCCACCGACTCGGCGCGAGTGGGTCCGCAGAGCAGGTGTTCCACGAACCCGACGAACGGTTCTGGTTGGCTGTGGGCCGCACCCGAAGTAACGCCTACATCTTCATCGCGGCCGGATCGTCGATCACCTCGGAGGTCCGATTCGCCGATGCCGCCGACCCACACGCCGAGTTCACCACGGTGCTGCCGCGACGCGAAGGCATCGAGTACTCCGTCGAGCACGCCGTCGTCGACGGCACGGACCGGTTCCTGATCCTGCACAACGACGGTGCACCGAATTTCACCCTGGTTGAGGCTCCGGTTGAGAACCCGGGCGCTCAGACGACGCTGATCGCCCACCGCGACGACGTTCGCCTCGAGGGTGTGGATCCCTTCGCCCATCACCTGGTTGTCCACTACCGGCGGGAGGCGCTGGCACGCCTGCAGCTGTGGCCGATCGACGGTGGTTACGGGACACCCGAAGAGATCACTTTCGACTCCGAGTTGATGGCGTCGGGGCTCGCCGGCAATCCGAACTGGGAGTCACCCCGGCTTCGGGTCGCCGCGACGTCATTCGTCACCCCGATGCGGGTCTACGACATCGACCTGGCATCCGGCGAACGGATCCTGCTCCGCGAACAACCCGTGCTGGGTGACTATCGCCGGGAAGACTATGTCGAACGACGGGACTGGGCCACCGCCGACGACGGCACCCGTATCCCGATCTCACTCATCTACCGCGCTGGCGTGCAAACCCCGGCTCCCACCGTGCTGTACGGCTACGGCGCCTACGAGTCGTCCGAGGATCCACGGTTCTCGATCGCCCGACTCTCGCTGCTCGATCGCGGCATGGTGTTCGCGATCGCACACGTCCGCGGCGGCGGCGAGATGGGCAGGCTGTGGTACGAAGGCGGCAAGCTGCTGGATAAGAAGAACACGTTCACCGACTTCATCAGCGGGGCAGGCCATTTGATCAGTTCGGGTATGACCCGACCGGAGAATCTGGTCGCGCTCGGCGGCAGCGCGGGCGGACTGCTGATGGGCGCTATCGCCAATATGGCACCCGAGATGTTCGCCGGCATACTGGCGGAGGTTCCGTTCGTTGATCCGCTCACCACGATCCTGGATCCGTCGTTGCCGCTGACCGTGACCGAATGGGACGAGTGGGGAAACCCGTTGGCGAATGCCGACGTCTACTCCTACATGAAGTCCTATTCGCCCTACGAGAATGTCGAGGCCAAGAATTACCCGGCCATTCTGGCGATGACATCACTCAATGACACCCGGGTGTTCTACGTCGAGCCCGCCAAATGGGTGGCCGCACTTCGGCACACCAAGACCGATGCGCGGCCGGTGTTGCTGCGCACCCAGATGGCGGCCGGTCATGGCGGAATCAGTGGTCGCTATGAACGCTGGAAGGAGACCGCCTTCCAGTTCGCCTGGCTACTGGCGACGGCGGACCCGCAGCGATTCGGCGCTGGGGCCAGGTAGCGTCTGCTCCCATGTCCCTGGCACAGATTCCCCTGACTACCCTCGACGGCAACCCGACCTCGCTGGCCGCGTACGACGGCCGCGCCGTGCTGGTGGTGAACGTCGCCTCCAAGTGCGGTCTGACGCCGCAGTACGGCGCACTGGAACAGTTGGCGCGCGACTATGGCGACCGCGGGCTGACCGTGATCGGCGTTCCGTGCAATCAGTTCATGGGACAGGAACCCGGCACACCGGAGCAGATCGCGACGTTCTGTTCCACTACCTACGGGGTGACGTTCCCACTGCTGGCTAAGGCCGACGTCAACGGCGCAGATCGGCATCCGCTCTATGCGGTGCTGACTGAAACTGCCGACGCGGGCGGTGACGCCGGCGATGTGCAATGGAATTTCGAGAAGTTCCTCATCGCGCCCGATGGCGCGGTGGTCAATCGGTTTCGGCCCCGTACCGAGCCGGATGCCCCCGAGGTCATTGCGGCGATCGAGGCCGTACTTCCGTAGTGATGCGCACCTGACCGCTGACGTCCAACTGGACGACACCGACCCGACACCTGGATTTGGCATGCTCATGGCGTGCATGGCGAGTTGATTGTCTCGGTGTCCGGGATCAGTAATCGGTCCCTGCCGCATCTCGATGAATTCCGTCAGCAACTCGATGCCCGGAACGTACCGGTGTCGCTGTTCGTCGCGCCCCGACTGAAGGGCGGTTACCGCCTGGATTCCGACGACACCACGGTCGACTGGCTGCAGCGCCGCCGATCGTCCGGTGACGCGGTGGTGTTGCACGGGTTTGACGAAGCGGCCACCAAACGGATGCGCAGCGAATTCGCGACGCTGCCCGCACACGAGGCGAACCTTCGACTGATCGGCGCGGACCGGACACTCGAACAACTCGGCCTCCGAACGAGGCTGTTCGCAGCACCGGGCTGGACCGCCTCCGCCGGAACCGCTATGGCACTGCCGCGCAATGGTTTCCGGCTTCTCATCGGGCTGTATGAGACCGTGGACCTATTGCGGGGCACGACGTCCCGGGGACGTGTCATCGGTATCGGCGCCGGATTTCTCACCGAGCCATGGTGGTGTCGGACGGTGGTTCTCTCCGCTGAGCGCACAGCGCGTCGCGGCGGGACGGTGCGCCTGGCAGTGTCAGCGCTCCAACTCGGCAAGCCGGGCCCCCGGCAGGCGGTACTTGATGCAGTCGACCTCGCGCTGATGCACGGTTGCGCTCCGGTGGTCTACCGATGGCAGCCGGATCCAGCACTCGCCGACGCGGCCTGATACCCGAACGGCTATCCGCTCGATCCGCTGGCGGTGGTGGCGATACCGCCGTCGACCGGGATCACCGCGCCGTTGAGGTAGGAGCCGGCCCGGCTGGCCAGGAAGATTGCGATCCCGGCCATATCGTCGTCGCGGCCGATCCGGCGCAGCGGAGCCGAGGCTGCGATCGCCTCGCCGAATGCCTCCAGCGTGGCAGCCATCATCTTCGATGGGAATGGTCCCGGGGCCACCGCGTTGACGGTGATGTGTTGTGGCCCAAGTTCTTTGGCGAGAACTCGGGTCAGCTGGTGGATCGCGGCCTTGCTCGCCGAATAGGAGTAGGTCGTCATCGGGCTGACGTGGATTCCGTCGATGCTGCCGATGTTGATGATGCGGGCCGGGTCGTCGTGAGTGCCGGCGTTACGCAATGCCGGCAGCAGTTCCTGAACCATCCAGAACGGCGACTTCACGTTGAGGTCCAGTACCCGATCCCAGGCCGCGGTGGGGAACGTTTCCAGCGGCTCGCCCCAGGTCGCGCCGGCATTGTTGACCAGGATGTCGAGTCTGTCGGTGTGGCTGAGCACGTCCGCGGCCAACCGTTTGCACTCGTCCTGGCGCGACAGATCGGCCGCGACGGCGCGCACCTCGCCGAACGCCGACAATGCCTCGACAGCCTGCTCGCAGGCATCGGCCTTACGTGAGCTGACCACGACGCGTGCGCCCGCCTGCAGCAGACCGCGGGCGATCATCATGCCGATTCCCCGAGTGCCGCCGGTAACGAGTGCCGTCTTGCCGCTGAGTCCGAATAGGTGCTCGAGATCGGCTGTGCTCACGGGTGTTCCTTTCGTTTCGTTAGAACCGTACCGAGTTCTCCTCGGTCAGTATCCGGAAGTCGGTATCGGTCATTTCGGTCAGGCGGCCGTAGTAAATGCCGCGGGCCTCCGGGGCGACGATGCCCTGGTGGATCGGAACGGCGTGCCGGGGCGCCACCGCGCGCAGGTAGTCCACGGCCTCGGAGATCTTCATCCACGGCGCGGCGGCCGGGGTGGCGAGCACCTCCACCGGTTCGTTGGGCACGAACAGCGCATCACCGGGGTGCATCAGCTTGGCTCGGTGCTCGTCGTCACCGATCAGGTAGGAGATGTTGTCGATCACCGGGATCTCAGGATGGATGACCGCATGCCGGCCGCCGACGCCACGCACGGTCACCCCGTCGACCATGAAGTCGTCGCCGACACCGACCGCTCGCCAGTCGCCGCCGAGTTGGGCGGCGGTCTGCGGATCGGCGTACAACGCCGCGCCGGGGTTTGCCTCCACCAGGGCCGGCAGTCGCGCAGGGTCCGCATGGTCCGGATGCTGATGAGTGATCAGGATCGCCGACAGACCGGTGATGCCCTCGAAGCCGTGGCTGAAGGTTCCCGGGTCGAACAGCAGTCGCGCGACACCAAACTCCGCCAGCAGGCATGAATGTCCGAAGTGCGTCAATTCCATGCTTACGATTGTGCGCTTAGAGAGAGGCCAGGATGCGAACGGTCCTCGCGGTGCCGACCGGGGCAGCCGTTGCGCACCGCCGACCTCAGCTCGTGCCCATGAACCGCCGCTAGGATCAACCTGCACCATCCGCCGCGACAGAGGAGCTCCAGTGCCCCGGGTTTTTGTCCATGTGATGCCCAAAGCCGAGATTCTCGACCCGCAGGGCCAGGCCATCGTGGGTGCGCTCGGCCGCCTCGGGCATGCCGGCATTTCGGAAGTCCGGCAGGGCAAACGATTTGAGCTTGAGGTCGACGATTCGGTGACCGACGACCAACTGGCCGAGATCGCCGAGTCACTGTTGGCCAACACCGTCATCGAGGACTGGTCGATCAGTCGGGAGTCGTCGTGAGCGCTCGGGTCGGGGTAATCACGTTTCCGGGCACCCTCGATGACGTCGACGCCGCTCGCGCGGTGCGCCTGGCCGGGGCCGAAGCGGTGAGCCTGTGGCATGCCGACGCCGACCTCAAGGGTGTCGACGCCGTTGTTGTTCCCGGCGGATTCTCCTACGGCGACTATCTGCGATGCGGTGCCATCGCTAAGTTCGCCCCGGTCATGGGCGAGGTGGTGGCCGCCGCCGGCGGCGGTATGCCGGTATTGGGAATCTGCAATGGTTTCCAGGTCCTGTGTGAGGCGGGACTGCTGCCCGGGGCGCTGACCCGAAACGCCGGTCTGCACTTCATCTGCCGCGATGTGTGGCTGCAGGTGGCCTCCACCACGACGGCCTGGACGTCGCGCTATGAGGCGGGTGCGGAACTGCTGGTGCCGCTGAAGTCCGGCGAGGGTCGTTATGTGGCAAGTGAATCCGTGCTCGACGAACTCGAGGCCGAGGGCCGGGTGGTCTTCCGGTACGTCGACAACATCAACGGCTCGATGCGCGGGGTCGCCGGTGTGAGTTCGGCCAACGGCAGGGTGGTCGGACTGATGCCGCACCCTGAGCACGCGACCGAAGCACTCACCGGCCCGTCCGACGATGGCCTCGGGATGTTCTTCTCGGCACTCGACGCAGTGCTGGCTGCCTGAGCGATGACCGAGGCCACCGCGCGCGGACTGTGCGAGTTCATCGACGCCTCGCCGTCTCCGTTTCACGTCTGCGCAACGGTGGCCGAACGGCTGCGAGCGGCCGGTTACACCGAACTCGATGAGACCGACCGGTGGGATGAGGCTGCCGCCGGACGCTTCTTCACTGTGCGGGCCGGCTCACTGATCGCATGGCACAGCGGTATAACTCCGAATCCGGTGCCCATGCCATTCCGGATCATCGGTGCCCACACCGACAGCCCCAACTTGCGGGTCAAGCAGCACCCGGATCGGGTCGTTGCGGGCTGGCAGGTGGTGGCGCTACAACCCTACGGCGGGGCGTTACTCAACTCCTGGCTCGACCGCGATCTGGGTCTCAGTGGCCGGATCTCGGTGCGCGATCGCGATGTTCGCGGTGGCGTCGCGCACCGATTGGTGAGTATCAATGAGCCGCTACTGCGGGTGCCACAGTTGGCGATCCATCTGGCGGAGGACCGCGGATCGGTGAGCCTGAATCCACAGTTGCACCTCAACGCCGTCTGGGGTGCCGGAGATCGGCCACGGTCGCTGCTCGGCTACGTCGCCGAGCACGCCGGTATCGCGTCGGGCGATCTCCTTTCGGCTGACCTGATGACCCACGACCTGACGCCGTCAACGCTGATCGGGGCGGACCAGGATTTCGTCAGTGCGCCGCGCCTGGACAACCAGGGCACCTGCTATGCCGGGCTGGAAGCACTCCTGGCCGCAGAGCCGTATGACTACATTCCCGTGCTTGCCCTTTTCGACCACGAGGAAGTCGGCTCGACGTCGGACCACGGCGCACAATCAGAGTTCCTACGGACCACCCTTGAACGCATCGTGTTGACCTCGGGCGGTGGGCGGGAGGACTTCCTGCGCCTGACGACTGCGTCGATGGTGGCCTCCGGCGACATGGCGCATGCCACCCACCCGAATTACCCCGAGCGTCACGAGCCGGGCCATCTGATCGCCGTCAACGGCGGCCCGGTGCTCAAGGTCCAGCCCAACCTGCGCTACGCCACGGACGGACGGACTGCGGCCGCTTTCGAGTTGGCTTGCCGACAGGCCGGGGTGCCGTTACAGCGCTACGAGCACCGCGCCGACCTGCCGTGCGGTTCTACGATCGGACCCATGACGGCGGCCCGGACCGGTATCCCGACCGTCGACGTCGGCGCACCGCAGCTGGCCATGCACTCCGCTCGAGAACTCATGGGCGCCGCCGATGTCGGCGCCTATGCCGCCGCACTGCATGCCTTCCTGGTACCTGAATAAGCTGTGGCTGTGATCCCTCCCGTCGACACGGTCGAGCGCGCCGCGGCCACGCCCGATCAGCCGCAGCCGTACCGCGAACTCGGACTCAAAGACGACGAGTATCAGCGCATCCGCGAGATCCTCGGCCGCCGGCCCACCGACGCCGAGTTGGCCATGTATTCGGTGATGTGGAGCGAGCACTGCTCGTACAAGTCCTCCAAGGTGCACCTGCGCTATTTCGGCGAGACCACGACCGAGGCGATGCGGGCCGGAATGCTGGCCGGCATCGGCGAGAACGCGGGCGTCGTCGACATCGGTGACGGCTGGGCCGTCACGTTCAAAGTCGAATCCCACAACCACCCCTCGTTCGTCGAGCCCTATCAGGGCGCGGCCACCGGTGTCGGCGGCATCGTGCGCGACATCATGGCGATGGGAGCGCGGCCGGTCGCGGTGATGGACCAGTTGCGCTTCGGCGCCGCCGACGCACCCGACACCCGCCGCGTGCTCGACGGTGTGGTGCGCGGTATCGGTGGCTACGGAAACTCCCTCGGCCTGCCCAATATCGGCGGCGAGACCGTGTTCGACGCGTCCTATTCCGGTAACCCGTTGGTCAACGCGATGTGCGTGGGCGTGCTGCGCACCGAGGACCTGCACCTGGCATTCGCCTCGGGCACCGGGAACAAGATCATCCTGTTCGGTGCGCGCACCGGTCTGGACGGCATCGGCGGCGTGTCGGTGCTGGCATCGGACACCTTCTCCGGCGATGAGAGCGGCACTGGACCTGGATCGAAGCTCGATCCCGCAAGCGGATCTCGGAAGAAGCTGCCCAGTGTTCAGGTGGGCGATCCCTTCATGGAGAAGGTGCTCATCGAGTGCTGCCTTGAGTTGTATTCCGCACATCTTGTGGTCGGCATCCAGGATCTCGGCGGAGCCGGTTTATCCTGTGCCACATCAGAATTGGCGTCCGCCGGTGACGGTGGAATGACCATCGAATTGGATCGGGTGCCGCTGCGTGCGGCGAATATGAACCCGGCAGAGGTGCTATCGAGCGAGTCGCAAGAACGTATGTGCGCCGTGGTGGCACCGGAGAATGTCGAGAAGTTCATGGCGGTGTGCCGCAAGTGGGACGTGTTGGCGACGGTGATCGGCGAGGTCGCCGACGGAGACCGGCTCACGATCACCTGGCACGGCGATGTCGTCGTCGACGTCCCGCCCCGCACGGTCGCCCACGAGGGTCCGGTGTACCAGCGGCCGCTGGCGCGACCGGACACCCAGGATGCACTGATCGCCGACACCAGCGCGAAACTCCTACGACCCCAGACCGCCGACGAGTTGCGCGCGACCCTGCTTGCATTGCTGGGCAGTCCGCACCTGTGCAGTCGGGCGTTCATCACCGAGCAGTACGACCGCTATGTGCGGGGCAACACCGTGCTGGCCGAGCACGCCGACGGTGGAGTGCTGCGTATCGACGAGACCACGGGGCGCGGTATCGCGGTCTCGACCGACGCCTCCGGCCGCTATACCCAACTCGACCCCTACGCCGGTGCCCAGTTGGCACTGGCCGAGGCCTACCGCAACGTCGCCGTCACCGGCGCCACCCCGATCGCGGTGACCAACTGCCTCAACTTCGGCTCCCCGGAGGATCCCGGCGTCATGTGGCAGTTCGCCCAGGCCGTACGAGGCCTGGCCGATGGCTGCGCCACCCTGGGCATACCGGTGACCGGTGGCAACGTCAGCTTTTACAACCAGACCGGATCGACCGCGATCCTGCCCACGCCCGTGGTCGGCGTACTGGGCGTAATCGACGATGTGCGCCGTCGGATTCCGACCGGCCTGGGAGCCGAACCCGGCGAAACCCTGTTGCTCCTGGGCGACACCCGCGACGAGTTCGACGGTTCGATCTGGGCGCAGGTCACCGCAGACCATCTCGGTGGCGTACCGCCGACCGTGGACCTGGCACGCGAAAAGCTCCTTGCCGACGTGCTCACCGCCGCCTCCCGCGACGGACTGGTCTCGGCCGCCCACGATCTGAGCGAAGGTGGGCTAATCCAGGCCGTTGTCGAAGCCGCCCTGGCCGGAGAAACCGGATGCCGGTTGGTGCTGCCCAATGGTTGCGACTCCGTCGCTGACGCGTTCGTCTTCCTGTTCTCCGAGTCTGCCGGCCGCGTTCTGGTGGCGGTGCCGCGGACCGAGGAAAGCCGCTTTCGGGCCATGTGCGAAGCCCGCGGACTGCCCGTCACCCGCATCGGGGTCTCCGACGAAGGATCGGATCGCGTTGAGATCCAAGGCCTTTTCACGGTGACACTTGATGAACTACGCCGGATATCCGAGGGAGTGCTGCCCGGACTCTTCGGATGACCGAGACCCGGGGCGGCGCCGGTCCGCAGGCACTCCGCGCGGCGGTGGTCAACCTCGAAAGCTGGCTCCGCGACGACACCGCCACTGAACCCGCTTCCGCGGAGATCGCTAACGCGGTCCGGCTCAGCGCCCGCGCACTGGCCGCACTGGACCCCGGTTCCAGTGTTGAGGTGCGGATTCCGCCTTTCGTTGCGGTGCAATGCATTTCAGGTCCGAAGCACACCCGCGGAACACCACCGAACGTGGTGGAGACCGATCCCCGAACCTGGCTGCTACTGGTCACCGGACTCAAAGCCTTCGAGGAGGCTGTGACGGACGGTCGGCTGCGACTCTCCGGCGCCCGCGCCGCAGTGATTTCGCCATGGTTTCCGCTGGTCAGCCTCAGCGAACGCGACGGCGGCTGACACGGCGCGATTCGATTCCCGCTTTGGCTGCCGATGGCCGTAGACTTAGCAGCAAGCCAGCCAAAACCCCGTCAGGGAGCAGCTCATCATCGTGACCGGCCAACTGGAAGATCCACCTCGGGAAGAATGCGGCGTCTTCGGCGTCTGGGCACCCGGCGAGGAAGTCGCCAAACTCACCTACTACGGCCTCTACGCCCTACAGCACCGCGGCCAAGAGGCTGCTGGGATCGCGGTCGCCGACGGCTCCCAGGTATTGGTCTTCAAGGATCTCGGTCTAGTCAGTCAGGTGTTCGACGAACAGACCCTCGGCGCCATGCCGGGTCACGTCGCGATCGGGCACTGCCGCTACTCGACCACCGGTTCGACGACCTGGGAGAACGCCCAGCCAGTGTTTCGCAACACTGCCGCCGGAACCGGAGTTGCGTTGGGACACAACGGAAATCTGGTTAACACTGCCGAGCTTGCCGACCGGGCGCGCAACGCCGGTCTGATCAACCACAACATGCCCGGCGCTGCGACCACCGATTCCGACATTCTCGGCGCACTGCTGGCGGGCGGTGCCGCCGATTCCAGCATCGAGCAGGCCGCCCTCGAACTGCTGCCAGGCGTGCGGGGCGCGTTCTGCCTGGTTTTCATGGACGAGACCACCCTTTATGCCGCGCGCGACCCGTACGGCGTGCGTCCGCTGTCGCTGGGCCGACTAGACCGCGGGTGGGTGGTCGCCTCCGAGACCGCAGCACTCGACATCGTCGGCGCTTCATTCGTGCGTGACATCGAGCCGGGGGAGTTACTGGCCATCGACGCCGACGGCGTCCGCTCCACTCGCTTCGCTCCCCCCACCCCGAAGGCCTGCGTGTTCGAGTACGTCTACCTCGCCCGGCCCGACAGCAACCTGGCCGGGCGGTCGGTGCACGGCACCCGCGTCGACATCGGCCGGCGGCTCGCCCGGGAGAAGCCGGTCGAGGCCGATCTGGTGATCGGTGTGCCGGAGTCCGGCACACCCGCGGCCGTGGGCTACGCCCAGGAGTCAGGCATCCCGTTCGGACAGGGCCTGATGAAGAACGCCTACGTGGGCCGCACCTTCATTCAGCCGTCGCAAACCATCCGCCAGCTTGGTATCCGACTCAAGCTCAACCCGCTCAAAGAGGTCATCCGCGGCAAACGGCTTGTCGTCGTTGATGATTCGATTGTGCGCGGTAACACCCAGCGTGCTCTGATCCGGATGCTGCGGGAGGCCGGCGCGGTTGAGATTCACGTGCGAATTGCCTCGCCGCCGGTGAAGTGGCCGTGCTTCTACGGCATCGACTTCGCCACCCCTGCCGAACTGATCGCCAATGCGCCGGGTACCCAGACCGACGATGGCGAGATGCTTGAGGCCGTTCGTCAGGCCATCGGCGCCGACAGTCTGGTCTACATCTCCCAGCAGGCCATGATCACGGCAACCGAACAACCGGCCAGTCGACTGTGCTGCGCCTGTTTTGACGGCAAGTACCCGATTCCATTGCCCAGCGCGAATGCCCTGGGCAAGAACGTCGTGGAGAACATGCTGGCCGCAGTGCAGGCCGACAACGACAACGCCTCGGCGCTCAGCCGGCCCTGAGTCCGGTCAGTTCACCGACGAGGTGATCCGCCGCACCCGGCGATCCAGTGCCATTGCCTGCAGTGGCCGCCCGGCGAACCAATACAACCGGCCGGCAAGTCCGCGCGGGTAGAAGATGGCCTGCTGTTCATAGCGGCTTCCGGTGCCTTCCGGGGTGACGCGCATTTCCAGCCAGCGGTCACCGGGGCCCCGTCGCTCGGCACGCAATTTGAGAACCTGTCCGGGTTCGCGTTCCTCGACCCGCCAACGCGCCGGGATGCTGCGCTCGACGGCCTTCCACAACTGCTCGGGACTGACCGATGTGTGCTGGGCGCGGGTATCGGTGAACACCACCTCGCCGGCCCACTCCGGATCACTGGGTAGGTTTGCGGCGGTTCCGGTGTTCCAGGTGGTCTCCACATCGCCGCGGGCGATGCGGGCCAGCGCCAGGGAGACGGAACGCTTGTAGGACGTGAGACCTGCTTCGGGCGCCGGGATGATGCTGTCGATGTCGTGATTGTCCATCACTGCGTCGCAATGCAGTGACTCCACCAGCGGTCGGGCCAGCCCGGTGGGAATCGGGGTCACCAGCCCGACCCACAGCGAGGCGATGCGCGGGGTGAGCACCGGAAGCACCAGAATGCGACGCGGCCGTAACCCGGCGACCTCGGCGTAGATCTGCATCATGTCGCCGTACTCGAGTACGTCGGGCCCGCCGATGTCCCATTCCCGGGACTTCGGAACCGGGCAGTCGGCCGCGGCGACCAGGTAGTAGAGCACATCGCGGATCGCGATCGGCTGGATCTTGTTGTGCACCCACTTGGGCGTGGTCATCACCGGCAGCCGGTCGGTGAGATGGCGGACCATCTCGAATGACGCTGAGCCGGATCCGACCACCACCCCGGCCTGCAGGACGATGGTCTCGATGCCCGAGGCGATCAAGATCTCGCCCACTGTGGTCCGTGACCGCAGATGTTTGGATAACTCCATGCCCGCGGGGTGCAGGCCGCTGAGATAGATGATTCGGCGCACCCCCGCCTTGCGGGCAGCGTTGACGACGTTCTCGGCCGCGCGACGCTCCTCGGTTGCGAAGTCCTTGGAGAATCCCATCGAATGAACGAGGTAATACACGACGTCGACGTCGTCGAAGGCCGCCTCGAGCGAGACCGGGTCGTTGAGGTCGCCACGGGCGACCTCAATGCGATCGCGCCACGGGACACTGCTGAGCTTGTCGGGTGTTCGGGCCAGCGCACGCACCGCGAAACCGCTTTCCAACAGGCGTGGCACCAGGCGTCCCCCGATGTAACCGGTGGCACCGGTCACCAGGCACCTCAGCTGTTCCGCCCCCACCCGCGCCTCCGATCGTCGCACTGCTGTCATCCAACATACTGCTGCCCCGGTCTTGCGCGGGAGTGCCATAGCCGTCATCGCTACGTCAGGAATTGCGGCATCGGAGACAATGCACCATGGCGTTCACCGGGTGGCCCGTCGAGGGTGTCGAATTTTACGAGGGTCTGCAGGCCGACAACTCGAAGGTGTACTGGCAGGAACACAAGGCCGTCTACGAGCGGGATGTCCGTGGCCCAATGGAGCAGTTGCTGGCGGAGCTGGCCGATGAGTTCGGCGCGGGAAAGTTGTTTCGCCCCTACCGCGACGTCCGCTTCAGCGCTGACAAGACGCCGTACAAGACCAACTGTGCGGCGACGCTGGGCGCCGGCTATGTCTCGTTCTCCGCAGACGGGTTGTCCGCGGGCGCCGGGCTCTACCTGCCTGACTCGGCGGCATTGCAGCGCTACCGAACCGCGGTGATGCGGGAGAAGTCCGGCAACGAACTCGTCGCGATCGTTGCCGCCCTGCACCAGGCCGGCTACGAGACCATGGCCCATGAGGTCCTCAAGACTGCGCCGCGCGGAGTGCCGAAGGACCATCCCCGAATCGACCTGTTGCGGCACAAGGGAATCGCGATGATGACAACCTGGCCGGTGGGCGCTTGGCTCGGCACGGCACAGGCCAAAGAGCGCGTGGTCACCGCGCTGCGCGCCGCCGCGCCGCTGGGTGACTGGCTGACCCGTTACGTCGGTTGACCGGTGCCGGGCGGCTGCCGGTAGCCTTAGCGCCGATGAGCAAGGAAGACGGCCGGATCTCCTATGCCGCGGCCGGTGTCGATATCGAAGCCGGTGACCGAGCGGTCGAGTTGTTTAAGCCGCTGGCCAGGAAAGCCACCCGCCCTGAGGTGCGTGGCGGGCTAGGCGGTTTCGCGGGACTGTTCGCGTTGCGGGGAGGCTACCGCGAGCCGGTGTTGGCCGCGTCCACCGATGGGGTGGGTACCAAACTTGCGGTGGCCCAGGCCATGGACAAGCACGACACCGTGGGCCTGGACCTGGTCGCGATGGTGGTCGACGACCTGGTGGTGTGCGGAGCTGAACCGTTGTTCCTGCAGGACTACATCGCCGTCGGG
>Ga0114964_10001216_pt1 | contig 18940 bp, 18 predicted proteins | sample C_131016_MF_Meta_FD_92638 | JGI IMG/M metagenome (GOLD analysis project Ga0114964, IMG submission 92638) | Freshwater microbial communities from Lake Croche, Canada to study carbon cycling - C_131016_MF_MetaG | ecosystem: Environmental > Aquatic > Freshwater > Lake | place: Lake Croche, Canada... | reverse complement strand
CGCGGTCCAGTGGAAGCCTCGTATTGGCGCTTAAGGCCTCCGAGCTGCCCCGCCATCAAAGCCTTCATTCGCAGAATGTAGCCACGAAGTTGCTGCGGAGATGAGGCGGATTCAATTCCAGCTTGCACGTCCGTGATGGATTTGTCCGTGATGTGCCCCGCGCCAATAAACTTGGCCACTTCTTGCGACACGATAGCCTTGACCGCATTAAAGTCGGTCGGCGCGTTTGCACCAGTTTGCTTGGAGAAATAATTGGAAACGCGGTTGAATGTTGGATAATTGCCGTTTGCGAGCGCATCCGCAGCTTGCCCGAGCGTGTCGAGGTGATCCAGTGCAACCGAAGCTGTGCGGACAACATCGCCATTTTTGCCGCCGATAAAGCTATCCAGCGATTTGGCCTGTGCGTGGATCATTTGCGAATGAGCAATTGCGCCTTCAATACCGCCGTAGCCCGCAATCTTTTCAGCAATGCGGTTGGCAATTGCAGCTTGGGCTGGTTTGTTTCGGGAATATCCTGGGGGCGGCGCACCGTTGAATTTTTGCAATCCAAGTTCTGCCGCCGCGTCAATGGCGTCAGGAGATAAGCCGCCCACCGTGCCGCTGCTAGATGGATCACCTCCCTTCAGGTTGTCTGGGGTAATGTCTCGCACCTTGCCGCCGCCCTGCGAGGCATCGCCCGAAGGCCGTCCCTCGATCATCGTGCGCAGCGTTGTCTGCCCGCGCTTGAAGTTGCGCGCGACTTGTGCCGCCGCAGCATTCAGGCCTGCCTGCACAGAGGGGAATTGCGCCAACTTGCCCGTCTTGGGGTCCATCAGCGCAGCGGGGTTGTTGTACTTGGGATCAACGCTTTCGTTTGCCGTCATGGCCTTGGCGACTTGCATCGGGCCGAGATGCGCAATGTCATCATCAAGCCCGACACCGCCGAGCATTTGCGATGCCTGCGCCAGTTTGTTGTCAACCGATGCATCAGGATTAGCACCGCGCGGCGTCCAACCGCCTATACGTCCCGGAGCAGCATCAGTGCCATTCGTACCGCCGATCTCATAAATGTGCTGCTGGCCGGTGGCGGGATCGGTCACCACCTTATATTGCGGCTGTTCCGGCTTGGTCGGAGCCTGATATGTGACCTTGCCTTCGTCCACCAGCGAGTTGCCGTAGCCAAGAACATGTGTGCCGCCGCGGGCTTCATGGATGGTCTTGAGATTGTCAGCAAAGTCTTTGCCTACTGGCGACGCGGCAAGTGCTATCGTCGCAGCGCCGCGTGCGCCTTTGACATCCCCTGCTTTGATCATGTCCAACATCTGCTGGACCATGGGTTCGCTTTTGCCTGCTGCCTTGTCGGCCTCAAGGCGCTGCTCAAGGGCTGTTTGCGCAAGTTCAGGCTTGCCAGCGTCCAACGCCGACCAAACCTGCCCAAGCTGGTTGATGTCGGCAGTCTGCTGTTCTTTGTTGCGCAGGTTCCAGCTATCCGTGATCGGTTTAAGCTGGTCAGGATATTTCAGGATAAGGTTAGACACCCCTTCCGAGGTCGGGTTATGCATGATGTCCGCAATGTCTTGCGTCCATGCCTGTTGCTGCCGCTGCGCAAGCTGATCCGCCTGCTGCGCCTGTTGCAGCTTGTACTGATTGAACTGGCTGACCGTATTGAACTGCTGCGTCTGCGCCTGCGTATGCTGGAGATCCGCAGCGTCCTTTTGGCCCTGCATGAACCCGCCCACCGGGTCGGGCAGAACCTTCATGATTGAGAGGAAGTCATCGGCCATTAGAAGATACCCGGATTAGACGCGATGGTATTGGCCGCGCTTGAAACAACGCCAGCTGTGGGCGTCACAAGACCAAACATGCCCAGCGGCGCGTTTTGCACCGCATTGCCAAAGCTCTTGCCAATGCTGTTGAAGGCGTTGTTCCAGATGCCTGCGCTGCCAAGAATGCCACCGGCCTGCGATTGACCTTGTGCGTTCATCAAGTTCGATTGTGCGTTGGCATTGTTTTGGCCCAGCTGGCCCAAGTTCTGTGCGCTGTTTTGCCCCGTGCCGCTGATGCCGCCGAGGTTGGTGATCTGCTGCTGGATCACTTGCGCCAGAGTGTCCGCGCCGAAGTTGGCCAGCGAGTGCTTCATGTTACCGCCGCGAAGCCCGCCGGTCGCCGCTGCGTTGTTGAGCAGCGTTTCCTGCCCGTTGCGGTACAGCGATTGATACAGCGGCGATTGCTGGAGATGCTGGATCGCCTGCAACTGCGCATCGTTGGCCGATACACCCGGCATGGCTGGCATGGCTGGCATGGCATAGCCGCCATAACCGCCCATGCCGCGGTCCATTCCGCCATAACCGCCAGCGTACATTGCGGGCGTTCCTGGCGTGGCTGCGGTGCCGCCAATCCCGAGCAGATCCATCTGAGCCTGAAGCGCCGACTTGCCTGCTGCCAGCCACGGTGCCTGATTTTGCTGTTGAAGATCAAATTGGCGCTGCTGCTCATTGATTGCGCGCTGCTGCGAGGCCGTCTGCTTGTCGGCTGCGCTGCCCATGGCGTCAGATGCGATGACCGCGCCGCCGATCGCAGCCACGCCGCCGATGATCGCCGCCGCGCCCATTACGCAGCCTCTGACAAAGGCAGGCGCCACACGCGCCCATGTGGATGAAAGCCCAAACGCTTCCACATGGTATCCATGCGCGGGCCATCGCCGCGTTCGCCGGATTCGCCGTAAACCTCATCAATCCCGCGCGCTCTGAGCGCCTCAATGGCCGTTCGGTGCAATTTGAGCCCAAGGCCGGGGAATGAGGGGTCCGCGTAAAATGTCGTGTGCGCTGAAATGGTGATGTCCTTTGCTTTCAAAGAAGGACCGATCGGGGTCATCAAATAACCAAACAGCCTGCCATTTGACCGAGCTGTCACGACTTGGAGAAGGCCGGCAGCGTCCAGCTTGCGCATCAGCGAGATGTTCTTGCGCGTCCAATCACCTGGCGCTTCACCGACCAGAACAAGATGATCGTCAAACAGGCGCTGCGCGTCTTTAAGCCACGTCTCAAACGGTTCAGTTTGCAGCGTGATGCCTTCAGGATCAGCCACCAGCTTGCGCGCCATAGCGGCAAGGGTTTGATGCTTGGCGACAGACGCCAGCTTGGTCAGCGCAGGCCGATACGCTTCAATGTATCGGACCAGTGCGTGCATGTCGCATTGGACATTGACGTTTGCCAGTTCAGCCCAATGCAGCCAATCATGAGGCAGGTTCAGGCAATGCTCAAACACCGCCGCGCAGGTCGCTTCGGTTGCCAAATCCTTGAACGTGACAGACAGGCAATCGGTGCGCGTTTCGATCTGGTCCAACTTGCGATCAAGCTTGGTCATCTCGCGCGTCAGAATGTTGCGATCGAACACGCAACCCGGCAGGCGCATGAGGCTTTCGACCACCTCGGCAACCGGGCGGCGCACAACGACAATCCGCGCAGACGGTGCGAATTCATTGATCATCCGCCACCACGGCGCGGCCATCGTTTCGGCGCTGCCTATGCAGGGCTGGCTGAACCACGCACGCACATCATCCAGACTGCGAGCGCGGCGCAGTTCTTCATGACCACAGACAAAATCGCCGTAGGTCAGAAACCGCGACAGCCATGCCGTCCGGGATCGAGGAAGACCTAAAATGATGAAAGGATGCGCGGACACCAAGAAGCCTTGCTTCAATGGTCCGGCGCAACCGCTAACAGCCGATGCGGCGACAATGCCGCCACGATTTTTAATATCAAGTCAGATTGCTCATGGGGTTGGTGGGGCGGGGTCAGGATCGGCAGGCGGCGGGTCGGTTTCAAGCACCAAATCAGCGCGCACCACATCCCAATCCGGTTCTGCGTCGAACCAGTAGCGTTTTCCTTCAGGATCAACCCAGACTGCCATTATGACCAGTTCCCCACTGTTGCGACGTTCCCTGCGCCGACGCGCACGAAACGGATGTACGACCCGTTTGCTACAGATGCCGCCGACGCCGTTGTCAGTGACACTGACGGTATCAATGTGCCTGCGTTGATGTGGATCAAGGCGTGCAGACGTATAGTGGCCGCAACGGCGGTAGTAGCGATAACAACCGGCGCAGTTATACCTGAGAGCGTGGTTGCGATGGTCGTACCATTTCTTGCAGCGGCAACACCGGCTGTCGCGCTATCGATACCTATGATGTCGATAAAGTTGCTCATGCCCGTAAAGATCGACGCCGTCCCCGCGCCTTGGATGTCGATCCCCATATTACCAGATACGCCAGACATGCCGGTTATCTGCAATAGCATGTCCACAACATATGTGCCCGCGATCAGCGTAACCGCGCCGTTTGTCGATCCGTTAAAAATTTTCTGAAGCGCGGTGGTGCTGCTGTTGAGAGGAAATGAAGCTGCTGTGATCTGCGTAAAAGCCCCGGCCAGAAACGCAGACGCGGCAATGGACTTTTGGGTGCCGCCGGTTTCGGAAAGGGTCAGTTCTGTGCCGTCAAGGTACGTTGCAGCGGTCAGGCCAGCCAAACTGATCGGAGCCGCCCAAGCGCCGTCACCGCGCCAGAACGTGCTGCTGCTTGCACCCGTACCGCTGTTGAACCGGGCAGTTGCGAGGTTGCCGGTCAGGCTAGTCGCAGAAAGGGATGTGAGCGCCGAACCGTCGCCAGAAAACGCCGTAGCGGTCAGTGTGCCGCTTGATGGGACAAACGAAAGTTTTGATGAACTGATGTTGACGGTGGTCGCACCGGACGAAGTTCCTGTCCGCCATACCGGGTAAACGGTTGACGAAGATGCGACATCGTTTGTGACCGCTACGCCCGTGATATAGCCAGCATCGTTAGTAAATGCGGAGACAACCGTAGGCCGTCCCGTCAAGTCTGAGTACGCCCCGGAGGTGGCGACTGCGGCTAGCGTGAGGCTCGTGCCCCATGCCGTGCCAGTTGAGACAGCCACACCCGCGCCAGGGTAGACCATGCCGCCGCCGGATGGCGTTGCCCAAACCCCGTCTCCGCGCCAGAAAGTCGTGCTACTTGCGCTAGTTCCGCTGTCGAACCGGGCAACGGCCAGATTGCCGGTCAGGCTAGTCGCAGGCAAACTGGTTAAACTTGCGCCGCTGCCGCTGAAAGTCGCCGCGGTCATCGTCCCGGTCAGGTTGGCGTTGCCGGCGCTGTCTAGGTAAAATTGAGCCGTGGTGTTTGTGCGGAACGTCATGCGGTTGTTGCTGTGCGTGTACTGAATACCGCCGGCAAAAGTGCTGGTGCCGTTACCAAACCAAATGCTGCTGTTTGTGTTTATTCCGCTTGCCGCCGTGTTGGTCAGGTAAAGAATCGTGTCATCACCCACCGCCGAGCCTGCGTTGAAAGCGCGGATAGCGGTGTCACTACCTGTAGGGCCTTGCACATCAAGATTCATTCCTGACGAAGGCGCTGCGCCAATGCCAACATCGCCAGCGGCTGTGATCCGCATCCGCTCAGTGCCAGCCGTAGAAAACATGAGCTGCCCAGAGACACCGCTGGCCCGCATTTGCAGGATAGCATTCGTGGCCGGCGCGGTTATGTAATTCAGACCGTCGTAAGAATAGGAAATATCGTTGCCACCATTGGTGACGTTCACGCTGCCTGAAGATCCAGCAACTTCCAGCTTCGATCCCGGCGAGGTAGTCCCGATCCCGACATAGCCTGCGCTGGTGAGGCGCATACCTTCATTGCTTCCGGCCCAAAGCGCAACCGAACCGCCTGTCCCTATAAGCTGGCCTACTACCAAGTCTGTGTTATTTTCAGTTGTAAAGAGCCGGCCAGTTCCCAAGCTATCTACGTCAAAATTGTACTTGACTACAGTGTTGTCTTTATCGTTGAGCGTGATCTGTCCGCCTTCGCTGCCGTCGCCGCGTACTGTGATATTTCCGGTGGTTGTCTGGCCATTTACGTCCAGCTTTGTTGCTGGCGTCGTAGTCCCGATTCCAACATTTCCGCTAAACGATGTGGTGCCGCTAAACGATGTAGGGCCGCTAAACGATGTGGTGCCGTTAATCCCTACCGTAGTTGCGCCTGAAGAAAATCCGCCAATGGTAATTGCAGTAGTGCTGCCTGCATCACCGTTGACGCCAATTTGAATGGTTTTGGTTAAGCCTGTTTCAATGGCTCCGTTGCCGACAAGGATGGCTTGATTTTTAGTGGACTGACCTAAATAAAGCGACCCTGTAGCGGTAGTTCCGCCAATACCGATGACTCCAGATACTTGGCCCGCGCCGAAATAGCAACTAGAAGAACCTGCTGAAGAGCCAAGGGAAACACCGCCCGCGACTTGCAACTGATAGCCGGAAGACGCGACCCCAATACCGACATTCCCAGATAAGGTCGGCCCCGCTGAAAGAACCACCTCCGTGCCGGTGCCAGTTGTGCTATAGCTTGTGCCCCAAGCAGATCCGGTGCTGTTGGCGATGCCGGCGCCAGGATAGACCATGCTGCCGCCGCCTGTGCTGGAAATGACGCCCGTGCTGGCATTGTAAGAAATTCCGGTTCCGGCAGACAGTGAGGCCCGCGCCCTGGCTGTCGTAAAATAGAGGTTTGTGCCTTCAGCCACATTGGTGGTGCTTAAGGCGTATTCTGCCGCCGCTGTGATGCGGCCTTTGTTGTCGAATGTTATCGACACAGTTTTGGCCGCACTGCCCAGAGCCGCGCCTGTAATGACATTGGCAAGGCCCAATGTGTAATTGGCGTTTGCCCCGCCATCCGTGCCGGTGAGCTCGCCAGACACGGGCGTAAGCACGCGCTCAGAGCCTACATTGGGGTCAAGCGACAGCGTTAAAAATTGCGCCGTTGATAGCGCGCTGTAAATGCTGGTAGTATCGCTTTGCAGACTTTCAAACGCGGTTATCGCGCGGTGCGTTGGCAGAAACTGCGATAATTGATCACGCGGGATCAACTTGGTTTTGAGCGGGTTCATGCCGCCAAAGCTTCAATCTGTGCTTCCAGCCGCGTAAAGCTCGAATAGTTGGTGCCGGTGCCTCGAAATTTGAACGCGATGAAATGCGCAAACCGGCGATTAGGCCACCAGACCAGCCGCTTGGCACGCTCCCCAGCCTTGCCGGCGGAAATGGCAAATTCCAATCCCCACAGTTCGCCATCATTGGACGAGGAGATAAAAATCTTGTTGTCTGCTGAAGATGTGCCGCGGCCTGTGAGGCCGACCAATTCAAGCCGGTGGACGATCCCGCCTTTGCTTTCGTTGTAAACAAAGTTCGTCTGGAACTGCCAGCCGACTTCACTGCCCCACCGCGTAGGAACGCTGTCGGTTAGATAGCCGATCAAGCCGGTCGGCGATCCAACGACCCATTTTCCATAACAGAACACCAGGTTTCGGGCGCTGTATGATTGGTCAATCAACAAGCCGTCACGCAGCGTCATCCAGACCGCTTTACCCGACGCAATAGAAGCCTGGTTCATGTAAACGAGCGTGCGATCGGGCAGATGCACATAAAGCCGCTGCTCGTTTTGCTCGTTTCGTTGTTCCATCGTGATTGCGGCAATCTGATCCGGTGTCAGCGCCGCCAGAAGCGTATCCACTTCCTGCGTCGAGATCGATAAGGCCTGTCCCGCGCTGGCGACCATGACGGTGGGCTGCTCGCGCCTGCCGCCACCGACAAACGCAAAGCTTTCATTGAAGTAACACCAGCTCTTACGCCCCGCGATCCCGCGCGGGATCATGCCGCCAGGATTGTTTGCAAAAGGAAAGCCCGCTCCGCCCACATCTTGTAAATTCTGAATTGTGTATTGCCCCAGCGCGTAAACCTCGTTGCGCACCTTGCAAATGGCTTGGATCGGATCTGGGTCCACTTCGGCAGAACCGTACTTCAGCGGATCAATAGAGGTCGGGTCGGACAATTCCGTGATGACAAGATACGTGCCATCCGTGAGCATAAACCGCCCATCAACGAACATCACGTCGAACACTTTGCCAACGTCAACGTCCGTGACCTGCGACAAAACACCAGTGGCGGTCAGATAAAACAAGTTTGAATTTGAGGTAATTGCCAGCCGGTCAAACGAATAGTCCATTGACACGGGTAAGCCGTCATTCCCCACATTGCCCAGCACTGTCACCGCGCCGTCGCTTGCAACAGAGACTAGGCTTGAACCCATGACGCGGTATACGGTGCCGTTCCAGTTGATCGCGCCTCGATCTGCGCCGTAACCGCTGGCCCACTGCACGATGCCAGACACCGTGCCCAGATAGCCGCGCGAAATGCCGTTATCGCCGATGATCGGTTCTTTGTTGATCGGCATGGCCGAACGCCAATCAGCACTCTCATCCGTGTAAGTGCCGTTCAGGATCGGAATGGCGGTCATGATGCGGTGACCGTTGCCACCGTGTCATACGGGCTGTTTGTGGCCCCTGGAAGCGTTTGCCGGATGGTCATGGTATACGTGCCAGCAGGCAGAGCTGCGGCTTCCAGCAACGTCCCCTGAAGCGTGAACCGGCCAGACGCATCGCTTGCGATCGTAAGTTGCGCACCTTGATGCGCGTTGCCGACTGTGGTGGCAAAATCCAGTGTGGCTTTCGCCGCCGGGTCGGCCAACACAATATCAGCCAGGATGACCGTATCCGCCCAAGTGTCGGTCTCAAACGGAAACCAGATGTTCCATGGCTTCCAACCGCTGCCCGTGGCCGTTGTCTTGGGCAGTTTCATGTTCGGAATAGAGGATGTTTCTGCAAACAGGAAAGCTTTGCCGTCTGCCATGGCTTTGCGTGTTTCAGCTGAAAGCGTCTTGCCGATACCCGGCGCGGCGCGAAAGGCCACCCACAGTGCTACAGTGTCCATAGCAGCGTCAGGAATGCCGATATATTCAGTCGGCAGACTTTGTCCGAATGTGGACGGGAAATTGTAATTCAAAGCGCAGCCCTGCGCCTGCCACTGCGCCAGCAGAGCGTCGGTCTTGCGCAGAACTGACAATTCTTCGTTTGGCGTGCGGTCAAAATCATAACCAGCGCGGCCCAGCTCTTCAAACACCATGTCAATGAGCTGGGCTTTGGTCGCTGTCGATGGGTAAGGATTAAGCACAAAAGCCCCCTTTTAGGCGGTATAGCCCTGCGCATTTATATAGATGCCACCCGCCACCGCGGTTATTGCCGCCACTTCGATCAGATTGCCCGCAGATCCCTTTAGTGCCGGGTCAAGGTTGATGGTGTTGGTCGCGAGCGTGTTGCCCAGAAGCCTGCAGCGCCACAGCACCGTGCCTCCCGCGCCGTCACGGATTACAAATTCCGTAGCGGCACCAAGGTTGTCCGTGGCGATTTGTATGGATCTTACGTAATTGGCCGCTGTTGCGCTGGGCGCTGCTACAATGGTCACACCTGTTGTCGAACTGACAATGCCGCCTGCCGCCGCCGCATATCGCCATGTGCTGATTGGCAATTCGCCATTCTCAAGCAAGTTGGCGCTTAAGATCGCGCCCAACTTTTCGCCCTTGCCGTCCGTGGTCGTGACATCCGCCACAACCATTGCAGAGCCATCATTTGCGCGCCGGATCGCCATTAGATGCCTGCGCCGATCGTGAAATAGATGCTGCCCGTAGATCCTGCGGCGATGCCTGCGATGTAGATCGGGCCAATCAGCGCCGGGTTGATCGTGATGACCTCGATGGCGCCGGATGGAATCGGATAATCAGTCGACGAGACGGCTGTCACCGTCGCATCGCCAAGCTTGACCCAAACGGTGGCAGTGCCGTCGTTGTAGATCCGAAGTTGCTGCACACCGCCTTGCTGCGATGCCAAAACGCGCTGCGATGTGCTGCTGATTGAAAGGTTGACGGTGTTGCCAGAGGGGCTGAATGGACGCGGGGTCATTGCACCGTCTCTTTCGCTTTGGGAGGTCGGCCTCGGCGCGCTGGTTCTGCTGGAACGCCGGCATCGGTCGTGACAGGCTTGTGCGGCACCCAGCCGTCCGCAAGCGCGGCATCAGCCTCGTCCTGATCCTTGACGATCAAGCAATTGAACCATTCACCGTCCCAAAGGAAATCGGTCCCAGGCTTATACACCATAGCGGGAAATTCCACGCGCGATCCCCTTTGTTTAAGGCGGCGAGGCCGAAACCCCGCCGCCTTATTGTCACGACAGACGGTAGGTGACGAACGTGCTGGCCGCAGTCTTCAGCGTGCGGAAACGACCCGTGGTGCTGAGAGCCACCGCCGCAGCGCCGACAATCGTGTGGCCGGTCGAAGCCGTCACAGTGAATGCGTTGGCTGCGCCGGTATTGATCGCCGACCAATCGAAGCTATCGCCGATCGCAAACGTCGATGCCGCGTCAAGAATGGCGCCGGTATCAAGCGTTGCCGTCACCGCAGCCGCCGTGGTTGAAGTCACGATGCCGCCCTGGATCAGCGCAGCGGTCAAAGTGCCGGTTGCGTTGAGAGTGCCAGGCGTCGGCTGATAGTTCTGGCGGTCAAACAGCACCGGACCCACGCCGACGTTGTACGTGACCGGAGAACCACCCGCGAGAATGAGAACCGTGGTCGCATTGGTGAACGCAGAAGACGTGTTCAGGCCTGAACCTGTGAACGTCGCGATCGGCACTGGGGTGGGATAGTTGGCATAGGTCGGGTAGCTGTTGACCTGATAAGCCTGAACGCCATACGTTGCCACGGCGCTCGATGCCGGGACGGTGACGGTTGCGGAGCCGTAAGGCTGAATGGTAGTCGAAGCCATTGGAAAACCCTTTCAAAACGGGCGAGGCCGAAACCCCGCCCTCAAGACCGTTAGGCCTGTCCAAACATCATAAGCCCTGACATTTCCGGCTGTTTGTTGACCAAGCCGTAGTACACGTCCCAGCGATAAAACGTGTTGAGCGCGCCGATCGCAGCCTGCCGCGACATGGTCACGGTAATGCCGTTGTCGGTCGTGGCACGCATCACAGCCAGACCAGCGTCTTCAGCAGGCCGGTAGTTACCCGGCATGATTTCGAACGCATCGTCCTGCCAGAATGGGTTCACCGCAGCGGTGGTCGTGTTCAGGAACGTGATTGCAGCCGTGCTGGCCGGGGTCGCCGAACAGTTCTTGTATTGAAGTTCAGGGTCGCTGTTGCCGCCTGCCGAAATGATCGGCGGGCTGATTGTGAGCGTGGTCGAAGACGGCACCGCGATGACACGGAACGTCTTGAGGGTGCCGGTGTCTGCCTTCGTAATGTGATGCACTTCGTTGACCAGCGCGATCGTAAACGCATCGCCAGCCTTGACGCTTGTGGTCGAGTTGACCGTGATCGTCTGATAGCGATTGTCGACGTTTGCAACTTCGCCGGTCGCCGCAGTGCTGGTGGCCTTGGGCACATAGTACTGGTTGGCGGCGTTCATGGTAATGCTCGAACCCGCAGCCGAAGCCAGACGGTAAGCATAGTCCAGCTTGTACGTGTCGAAACCAGCAATCTGACCGACCTGGGCCTTGCGCAATGCAGGGTCCGAAATGTCGTTGCCAAACGTGCGGGTCGATGCGGCGAGGTTGCTGGCCATGCCGTTGTAGTCTGCGGTTGAAAGCAGAACCTTGCGGTCGTTCATGGGCACGCCGTTGCGGTTGAACGCCAGATCGCACTGCGCAATATCGTCAAAACCCGCAGCCGAAGACGTGCGCTTGACAAACACGGTGCCGGTCAGTGCGGCAAGGTTCGAACAGTCCACGTTGATGTCCGAAGCCAGACGCTGAAGCGCGGCATCGCCCAGGCGCTTCTCCTGAAGCATGTCGCGCAGTTCGGTGGCCGACAAGGTCAGCGGAACCGAGTGCGAATAACCCAGCGTGGTCGGGACCGAGAGCTGCGTGTAGTTGCGGCCAAAGTTGGCGCTCTGATCAATGCCAGTATAAGACTGCGCGATGTAAGGCTGCGGGCGCCACACGGTGTTGCCGGTGCGCTCTGCCATGGTATCGGCAAGCTGATACTTGTTGAACAGCTTGGAAATGATGAGGTTATCAGCGAACTTTTCGAAAACCTGCTCGAAAGCAACGATTTCCTGCTTGTTAAAACTATTTGCCATTGTAGCGGCCCTTCAGATGACGGTTGAGACACGGGAAGGCCGCGAGGGCCTTGTTTTCGCCGTTGTCTCTTCCGTCACAGCCGAAGGGCGCTGATAGTTGGCGTTGCGCGGAACCATGCCGCGCAGATTTTTAATTACAAGCCGTGTTGGTCTGCTGCGATTTGGCGCATCTTGCGCTTGTAAGAGAACACCGCTGATAGATCGCGAGTACGCTCCGCTTCCTTTTCGAGCCGTTCCAACTCTTTGTCGGTTGCGTTGTTGGTCGGCGCACCGCCTCGCGTGATCTTCTCGGGCGGCGGTGCAGATGCGCGGGGCATGGCTTTGATCTTTCCTTTGAGTTCGCCGATCGCAATCGCCAACGCAGTCGGATCGTTCTTCATCGCGACCAGCTTGGCGAGTGCCGCGGGGCTGGCATTGAGCGCCGCGACCAGACGCGGATCGTCGGCATAAATGAGAATGGCCTTGGCAATGTTGCCTTGCTCATCATCACCGAAGTGGTCGCCCACAGACGCAGCAATATCTGCGAAATTGGGCACCAGCTCTTTAGCTTTGGTTTCGAACGTCGTGACGCGGTCAGCCCATGTTTCCTGGGCCTTGCGGGCCGCTTCGGCTTTGGCTTCGGCTTCGCGTTCAGCTTTGCTTTTGCGCTCATGCCATTCAATCAACTGCCGGTCTTTTTCATCCTCATCATAGCCGCAGCTTTCCAGCGTTGGCTTGGGGCCGATCTGATTTGGTTCGGGCTTTACCTTGTCCTGAAGCTCTTTGATCAGCCGCGCCTGCTCGCGGGTCTTTTCCCGCAACGAGCGGATGACCGTATTGCCGCTGTCCTCTTCGGCGGGCTCATCGCCTTCGAAGGTAAATGCGACAGTGTCGGTGATCTCAAGATCCGGCGCCTCATCTGCCGCCGGTTCCTCTTGAACCGGCTCGTCCAGCACAAGCGGCTCATCTGGCAAGGTCGCCACGTCAATGACGTTGCCGGTTTCATCTGTAATGGTCGCCATGGGTGTTTCCCTTTTCTCAGCATTGCGGGTGCCGGTCCCGGTGGTGGAAACTATGCAGCCTGTTGCCTGCGCCTCATTTCGGCTTCAGCGGCCTTCTGCGAGAGCGTGTAGCCCTGCAAATTTACCTTGTGCGCGTTGGTCACAGCGCCGTGCGATGCCACCGCCATGCGGTGCTGGAGCGCCTGCGTTTGCGCTGCGGTGTGGGCCACATCCGCTATACGCTGCGCCTGATCGATCGGGTCTGAAGGCGATTTGAGACCGTCTGGTGCTGCCGGCACCTTGTCTGGCCCGCCGATCGCCTGCGCCTGTGCCAGTTTCAGCAGCGCGCTTGCCTTTTCGGTGTCGGCCTTTGCGTTCTTCAGCGCCGCGTCTGCCATGTAATCCTGTGCCTGCGCCTGCAATGCAGCCGATTGCGGATCGGGCTTCTGAGCTTGCGCGTTCTGCGCCATGGCCTGCTTTTCTTCAGGCGTTGGCTGCGTCAAGCCAAGTTGCAGCATCCGCTTGCGGTTCCAATCCTTCAGATCCTGAAGGCCTTCGCCGTCCATGTTGCTGATCGCTGTGGCGATGCAGGCAACTGCAAGTTCATTGTCGCCCACCTTACCTGCCGCCTGTGCGACCTCCGTCATGCGGCGCACCGTTCGATCGCGCAGGGTGCTGGTTGCCTCGGTCACTTCGGCTATGACTTTGTACCGGCCACACCCCAAGTCGTTGCGAAATGCAAAAACACCAGTGATCGGATCGGTTGTAGCTTCCTTGATCGTCTCCTGGCCGTCCTGATCGTCTGCCGACATGGTGTCCACCATACGGCCTTCGCGGCTGTAAACCTCGCGCGCCATGGCAAGGTAAATCTCGCCTTCGCGCTGCACAGATTGGCGCATGTTGTCGATGTAGATACCAGACTTGGCATCGATCCGCGTAGCGGCCACATCCATCGCTTCGGCGCTGGTGTTGGCGCGAACCTCGTCTGCGCCGTCATTGGCATTGGTCAGTTCGGCAATGTCGCTGGCAGTGATCTGAAGCAGCGCGGCAGTGACCGGCGCGACTTGCGGCGGTGAGACCACGCCAACCGGGCCTGCCTGAACGATTCCGCCGTTTTCATCCCGCAGCGATTTGACCAAAGCATAGGGGTGGCGTTTGACGTTCTGCTCGGCCCACAGATCCTGAAGCTGCGGCGGCATCTGCTCGGGATCGAACATCGGCACTTCGCGCGGGGTCAGTGCTGCCGTCTCGACCAGCTTGCTGATCTGCGCATTATAAACCCGCGCCGGGTCCATCGCCATCTGCACATGGCCGGTGAAACGCTCCAGCCCGTCGATGTATTCACGGTTGCCGTAAACCGGCACCACGGGGATCTCAGATCCGGCGATGTAGCCCTGATCTTCCAGAATGTCCGCGCCAGACATGATCCACTTGTGAACGCGCACACGTTTACGGCGCTGGCCTTTGGCCTTGTAACCCAGCGCCTCAAGTTCGGACTTTTCGCCGTCTTCCAGTTCACTTGCCCAAAACCGCTGCTCATCCTTGCTGATCTGGTGCGTGAAGCACCACAGCATCTCGGACACGTCTTCCTTGCAGTAATACTCGGCTTCGATCACCTGCGTTGGGGCAAACCATTCGTAATGCGGCTTCCAGAGCGAGACCGGAAAGTCCGTGGCAGCTGCATCCGGCCAAGCCGCCTTGAACGCATCCGGCGATCGGGCCGTTAGCACCACGCACCACTGCGCGTCGGACTTGTCGTACAGCTGACTGTCAGGGTCGAAGAACACGCGCTGATCCGCATCGGCGATGAGCAGCGCAGGATTGACCCGCTGATCATCGCTGTCCTTGTCGTAGGGGTCGGCGTAGTCGGTGCAAAGGCGATACGCGCCAAACCCGCCTGCCGACGCCTCGCGAAAGGCGTTGTCACGGGCCTGCTGCGCCTTGAAGTGATAGCTGTCAGCCCGGTGCAGTCCAGATAACGTCTGTGCCGTATGCTCGTCACTGTCATCGCCGACATTGCGAAATGTCGGGACGATCCGATTGGCGAGGTAGTCCAGGATGATCTTGCGATGGCCGCGCGCCGTCTTGTTGATCTCGACCTTGATGCTGTGGTCGAATTGCAGACCCCATGGGCCTTCCCACTGCGCGCCGGGGATTGAGACAAAGCGGCGAGCCTGAAGCGCGAGCGCGCGGATCGGCATTTGCGAGCCGATTACTTCATCGACTTGCCGAATGGCCCGTTTGTGCAGTTCGGTTTGCTCGGAGGTCATTGCGCGGGACAATGACTCGCGGATTTTTAATTACAAGCGTGGTTACCGCACAAGCAAAACCCTCCAAACCGGTGAAGGCTGGAGGGTCCCGCGCGAAAGATTGGAGCCGATCGCAAGGGCATTCCTAACCCCACCGCGGCACTAAATCAAGCGGCCTATTTCCAAGCCGTTCGTGTGCTGGGAATGGTCCAGTTTGCGGTGTCATCCACCTTTGGCGCATGGTGCGACAGCATCACCTCAGTAAGCGCCCAGACCAGTGCGTCGACGCGGTTCGGCGAGCCTTCACCCATGTACCCGCCCGGTGTCATTAGCACCATCTCGTCCTCTAGCGCCTCGAGCCCCGGCATGTGGCTGATGCGGCCCTGCTCGTATAGCGCGCTGATCGGCTCGGCGCGCACGGCCTTGCCCCGGCTCGCGGTCACTTCCTTGAACGGCACCGACCTGTCAGCACCGCGCACCACCGCTGCCACCATAGCCCCGCCGAAGTTGCGCTCGGCCACGATGCGATCGGCTTGATGCTGGTGATACGCTGTGATGGCCCGCCTAGCCCACGCATCCGGTGACAGCTTGCACGTCACGTCCGCGATCACATATCCGCGCCCATCCACACCGCGGCCAGCGACAACGATGCCAACGTCATCGCCTTCGTCTGCGCCGTCTGTGCCGCTGGGATCGATCGCCACCACCACACGGGCCATGTCGGGCAGATCCTGCACGCGGTTCGCATCAAGCACTGCGCGCGTCCACAGAGCGCCTGGCACGTCATCCAGCATTTCGCCGTCCAATTCCTGTCTGCCAAGCCGTGTGCCAGCGTAGCGTTCCATCATTGCCGCCACCGATCCCGGCGCAAGGTTGCCAGCATTGTCCAGCGTCTTGCCGCGCGTCACATGGGTTGCCGGATCGGCCAACATGCGGCGGATGATCGGCAGCGGCCTTGGTGTGGTTGTCACCATGGCCTGCGGCTGTTGGCCGAGGCGCAGCCCGAACACGAGCTGGTCCCACAGATCCTGCGCTTGCGGGAACTTGGCCAGCTCGTCCACCCAGGCGTAGTGATGCTGCGGGCCTCGCAGCTGGTCAGGTTCGCTGGCGTTATAGCAGGTCGCCATCGATCCGTTCGGCCATGTGATGCGGCGTTTGGACGGCTCGTATAGCGGACGATCCTTTTCGGGATGGACTGCCAGAATACCGCTCTCACCCTCGACGATCACATCTCGCGCGTCGGCTGCGGTCAAGCCAACCAGCGCAATCCGGCATCCCGGCACCTTGTGCGCGACACTGCGCACCCATTCGGCGCCGCAGCGGGTCTTCCCCCAGCCTCGGCCTGCAAGGATCAACCAGACGCGCCATGCGTGGTCAGGGGCGATCTGCTCGGGCCTTGCCCAGAATTGCCAATCGTGGAGGAGGGCAGCTTGTGCGTAGACACTAAGCCGCGCCAGTTCCGCTTGTTGCTGCTCCGGTGACAACGCCCTGAATAAGTCGGCTGCGGAGTGCGTGTGCATCGTTGGTTGCCTGCTCAAACAAAATAGCCGCGCCGTCTGCGCCGGTGTGTTCATTGCGGATTGTTTCTTTCCAGCCCATCTGCGTCTTGGCATAAAAAATTGCGGCGGTCATGTTCCCGCCCAGCGCGGCTTTGACAATGGCACCGCCGACTTTGGCCTTAGCTTCCGCCGCGCCTTCATTCAGATCATCGCGGCAATGCTTGGCGAGCGTGTCCACACAGCGACCGATCAGAGTGGCGATCTGCTCTTGAGTGATGCCTAGCCCAGCGTACATGCGGACGCGCTTGCGCTCTTCCTCAGTGGGCTTCCAAGGCTGTGGGCCGCGCTTACCCATTGACAGGCTCCCGCTCGGCCATCTCCGCAAAGGTCTTGCCGGTTTCAGCGTGCGTTGCCTCTTGCCCGGTGAAGTCTTGCCAGCGTTTCACGGCCACATCGACATAGGCGGGCGATATTTCCATAACGCGCGCAACTCGGCCAGCCATCTCACATGCAACTAAGGTAGAACCACTGCCGCTAAAAAGGTCCAGCACGATAGCGCCTGCCTTTGTAGTCTTGTCGATTGCTTCAATTGCCAGTGCAACTGGCTTCTGGGTTGGATGTTTGTAAGTAGCAGCTCCATCTTTGTTGATGGTCCAGACACTACCGATGCGCTTGCCGCACAATTCAGCACCTCGGTTCCATACCAGCGCCACCTCATAATCACTGGCGAAGGTGCGCTTGAGGTCGCCAATGCCACCGCCGGGTTTATGCCACACCACCATATTTGTCGGGTAGCCGAAGCCCTGCAATTGCTCGATCCAGCGGTTCTGAACCTTCCAACTAGTCCAGACAAACACCCACCCGTGCGAGTGGGCTTCAATAATCGGCGTAATATCAAGCTCGCGGTCATCATTTTCCAGCACAGCAAACTTGGCTGTCTTCGTCCGCATGTTCGACTGGTATTCAACGCCATAAGGAGGGTCGGTGAATACTAGGTTCGCCACGTCTTCCTGCATTAGCCGGTCTGCATCAGCTAGAACCGTGCTATCCCCGCACACAATCCGGTGCTTGCCCAGCAGCCAAACATCGCCCAGCACACTCACCGGATCGGCAGGCACCTCGGGAATGTCATCGGGATCGGTCAGGCCCTCGGTCTTCTCGGCCAGCAGCGCGGCGAGCTCGTCATCGCTGAACCCAAGCAACGCCAGGTCATAGCCATCCGCGCCAAGCCCTTCAATCTCGCTCGACAGCAATTCCATGTCCCAGCCCGCGTTCAGAGCCAGCTTGTTGTCAGCGATAACGTAGGCGCGCTTCTGGGCGTCTGTCAGGCCGTTCAGCGGTATTGTCGGCACTTCGGTAAGGCCAAGCTTGCGAGCGGCCTGTAAGCGCCCGTGTCCGGCAATAATGCCGTTGCTGCCGTCGGTCAGGATCGGATTGGTAAAACCGAACTCGCGGATGCTTGCTGCGATCTGCGCAACTTGGGCATCGGAGTGCGTTCGGCTGTTGCGTGCAAATGGAATTAGGTCGGCAACATTACGCTGCTCGACTTTTATAGTCCCGATGGTTTCCACACTGGCACCCATCATCCGCACTCCAAAGGTCCGCGATACCGCAGCATGAACTGACGAATAGCGTACTCGGTTTTGGGCATGACCCGCTTGCCGGCGCGTATTCTGCGGATGATGTAATAGTTCCCGCATGAAAGGCAACCGAACTTCCCTTCGTCGAGATGTGGGTGCTTTTCGAGGAACAGCGTAATCTCCTGCTCCAACACTGCGGCCATCCGCACGACACGTTTCGGCGTGTGGTTGGGTTTATAGCTGTTGTAGATCGCGGGCATCGCTTCTGCTCCCTTGTGTGATCCGGCTCGCCCGCATGTCCTGAGCGCGCTGTAGGATGCGCTGCCGCTGCCGGTCAGGCCTGCCTCGATCATTTCCCATCATGCACCGCCTTCAGCTCGCGCAGAACCAATTGGATGCCTTGGATCTTGACGCTTATGTCGTGCAGCCCGTGAGCATCGCGTGCGTGGAAGAAAACCTCTGCCATGTCCCAGCAGATGTGTTCGCGAATGGTGAGCGATTTGATCTTGTCGGTGATCATGCTGCTTGCTCCGCTACGTGATCAGGCCCGCCCGCCAAGGCGGGGCCGGATATACGTAGTATATGGGTTATAGTTAGGGGAGACTTAGGGGCGTTAGGGGGGCGTTAGGGAAGCGTT
>Ga0114964_10001211_pt1 | contig 18974 bp, 19 predicted proteins | sample C_131016_MF_Meta_FD_92638 | JGI IMG/M metagenome (GOLD analysis project Ga0114964, IMG submission 92638) | Freshwater microbial communities from Lake Croche, Canada to study carbon cycling - C_131016_MF_MetaG | ecosystem: Environmental > Aquatic > Freshwater > Lake | place: Lake Croche, Canada... | reverse complement strand
TGATCAATCTCATAGAGGTTTTCAACACCTTGCATCAAGAAAGCAACACGCTCCAAGCCCATACCTGTGTCAATGTTTTTCTTTGGTAGCTCCCCTAGAATCTCAAAATCTTCTTTGCCGCCACCTTGACCACGTTCATACTGCATGAACACAAGGTTCCAAATTTCGATGTATCTATCTTCGTCCGCCTCAGGGCCGCCCTCAATTCCGTAGCTTGGACCTCGGTCATAGTAAATTTCACTGCAAGGTCCAGCAGGTCCTGGTTGGCCAGTAGACCAGTAGTTATCTTTCATCCCTCGCTTTTGGATTCGTTCGAGTGGGATGTCAGCTATTTCGCGCCATAAAACTATGGACTCTTCGTCGTCTTTGTATACAGTTACCCAGAGCAATTCCTTGTCTAGCCCAAGACCACCGTCTGTTGTTGACGAGGTGAGAAATTCCCAAGCGTATGCGATTGCCTCGCGCTTAAAATAATCTCCAAAGGAAAAGTTTCCATTCATTTGGAAAAAAGTTCCGTGTCGAGTCGTCTTTCCAACTTCCTCGATATCAAGCGTGCGAACACATTTCTGCACGCTTGTTGCTCGTTTATAAGGGGCAGGAATGAGCCCTGTCATGTAGGGAATGAATGGCACCATACCGGCAACAGTAAATAGAAGTGAAGGGTCTTCGCTAATCAACGAAGCGCTAGGAACAACAACGTGATCTTTGCTTGCGAAAAAATTCAGCCAGCGTCTTTGAATCTCTGCTGTCTTCAAGGATTACCTCGCACGTTTGGTAGTTGACGGAACTTGCTTAACGGTGGCAGATCGCGTTGTCTTTTCTGGAGCGGAGGCCTTAGCTTCTTGCTCCTTATAGCCAACAGCCACGGCGTTAGCAAAGTCCTTTGCCTTTGCAGTGGCGCTTTCAACCGCCTTCTTAACTTCCGGGTTCGATTCAATTTGTTTCGCGACTAGGACTCCAATAGCGATGCCGGCGAGGAGAAAAGTTGATTTGCGCATAACTACTTGCTTTTTCTACCCAATAGGCCAGTAACGCCTCTTACAATTTCTCCAACGCGTAACAGCGGTCCGCCGATAGTCTCCGCAAGAGTTGTGATAAGTGAAGAAATGCTCGTCGTTGTCTCAACAACACTGTCAGTGATGACATCGATTTTTTCTAGCTGTCTATTCGCTGATTGAGTTGCCTCAGTAAGCTCGTCTAGCAGAGGAACTAGGCTGTCTCCTGTTTCACGAATGGTTGCAGAAGCTATGTCAACAAGCCTTGCTAGCCTGACCAGAACTGCCACTATGGCTATTACTAGAACTGAAAAAGCTATTGCGCAAATTGTCGCTGCTAGATCTGCACCATTCATGACTGGGATCTCTCTCGACTAGCGAGCAGCGTAATACTCAACCACAAGCTGAACTTCACAGGTGATTGGTACTTCTGCACGCTTTGGTCTGCGTAGAAGAGTAGCTTGAAGCTTGTCTAGCTCAACAGATAGGTAACCAGGAACTGGTGGTAGAACGTCGACATGGCCTCCAGCAGCTGCAACCTGGAAAGGTTCAGTCGATTCGCTCTTCTCGTGAACGTGGATCATTTGTCCGATCTTCACTCGCGCAGACGGACGGTCAACACGTAGTCCATCGATCAGAATGTGACGGTGAACTACCATCTGACGGGCTTGGGCCATAGTTCTGGCAAAACCTGAGCGTAGAACTAATGAGTCAAGTCTCATCTCTAGAAGCTCAACAAGGTTTTCACCGGTCAGACCTTCTTGACGCTTAGCATCGTTGAAAGTTTTGCGAAGCTGTGCCTCACGGATACCGTACTGTGCGCGAAGGCGCTGCTTCTCACGCAGACGAACTGCGAAGTCGCTATCAGTCTTGCGCTTGGTGCGGCCATGCTGGCCCGGAGCGTAAGGACGTTTTTCTAGGTATTTTGCTGCTTTAGGTGTTAGGGCGATGCCCAATGCTCTAGACAGGCGGGTTTTGCTTCTGGTACGTGTGGTTTTAGACACATTTTCCTTTCGGGAAATCAATTAGTTAGCTAAATTTTTGTGCCCGGCATCTCTTGGCTAAACAAGAAATACTCACCGTTAGAACAACTCGCAGCCATGAGTTTATTCGGGTCGGCAACCTGTAAATCTTATCAGGCAATCAGCGGACAAGCCAAGGGCTAGCGACTTCTCTTCAAAATGGCAAGGATGCGTTTGAGGCGTTCCGACAGCGTTGCCTCGAAGCCTATTTCCTTGGGGCTGTAATAGGTTCGCTGCGCCTCAATTGGGACGTATTCCTGATCAGAAATTCCTGCCTCTAAGTCATGAGGGTAGATATAGCCAGAATCTTTCCCTATGGCCGCTGACCTGAGGTGCCTCGGAACGTTGGGGGTCAATCCTGACTCCACCGCTGTAATTGCGGCGTTCACTGCTAAATAAGCTCGATTGGACTTGGGTGCTAGGCAAAGGTAGATGGTCGTTGAGGCTAATGGGATTCGTCCTTCGGGCATACCAATTTGGCTGACAACCTGCATTGTCGAGTTTGCAATCACTAAGGCGTTCGGATCGGCTAAACCAATGTCTTCAGAGGCTAGTATTACTAGCCTCCGCGCTATGAATCTTGGGTCTTCTCCCCCGACAATCATGCGAGCTAGCCAATGTAATGCTGCGTCAGCATCTGAACCTCGCACCGATTTGATAAAGGCGCTGATTATGTCGTAATGCTGATCGCCAGTGGCGTCGTAGCGATTCAAGGCCTTGCTTATGGCTGATTCGACATTGTCATTCGAGATTGACTGAGAGCCCGAGCGCTGAGAAGCAACGGAAGCTGTCTCTAAAACGGTCAGAGCCTTCCGTCCGTCACCCCCAGAGAGTCTTGCAATCTTCTGAAGCACCTCTGTTGATACCTCAAAGCGTCCTTCAAGACCTCTATCGTCTTCTAGTGCCTGACGAAGAATCAGCACAAGGTCATCTAAAGTAAGCGGCGACAATTCAACAACGAAAGCTCTCGACAGAAGCGCCGAAGTAAGGGCGAATGCTGGATTCTCGGTAGTTGCCCCTATCAAAACAATCTCTCCTGTCTCTACTGCTCTGAGCAGAGACTCTTGTTGCACTTTGGAGAACCGATGAATCTCGTCGATAAAGACTATTGCGGCTGCTAAACCACTCTTAATGTCCGCTAGGGATGTCTGCATCGCCGCCCGAAGATCTGCAATAGAGCTATTGATAGCACTTACCTCAATGAACCGACGACCGTTCTGTCTAGCGAGCAAACGAGCAATAGTGGTCTTCCCAGTACCGGGTGGTCCATAGAGCACTATTGAAGGTATTTGCCCTTGAGTATCTGAGCCCTCGTCGAAGAGTCGCCCCAAAACGGCATTAGAGCCGAGGACCTCAAGGTGACCGTGTACCTCAGAAAGGTTCCGAGGGCGCATTCTGGCAGCAAGCGGCATTCCAATGGGAAAATCGAATAGGTCGTCAGTATCCACTATTCAAGGGTAAACCACTCGGAGACTGCTCTAAAATCAAACAAGATAGAAATTTTATGGAGGCTAAATTGGCTAAGAGCAGCAAAAACACCTTGGACTCAGCAAAGAAGAGCTTAAAGAGCTTCGAAGCTAAGCAAGTGGTCAGCGATCACAAGGTAAAAGTAAGAATGCGTGACAACCGTTTAGCGATAATCGTCACCGCAGCAGTAGTTTTTCTGTCTACCGGATCTCAGTTCCTATACTTTAACTTCGGTCCAGGTGTCTCACCCACTGCCTGTATTAACTTCACTCAGACAAAATTTCCATCTGTTGATGGCAAACCTAATCCAGCGCAAATCCCTGATGCTGCTATTTCACAATGTCGCGATTGGGTAGGCACATTGCAGATCAACGACTCCAAGATGAAGATCAAGCTTGATGGTAATAAAGCACCTCAGGCAACAGCAAACTTTATTAAATTGGCTACCGAAGACGGTTTTTACAATGGTGTCCCATGCACAAGACTTACCACCTCTGGAATCTTTGTTCTGCAGTGCGGCGACAACAAGGGAGATGGAACTGGAAACCCTGGTTACGAATTCGGCCCCCTCGAAAACACACCTGAAGCTGCCAAGGGCGCTACGCCAACTTATAAAAAGGGTGTGATTGCAATGGCTAGATCACGCGATAACGATAAATCTATGGGTAGCCAATTCTTCATCGTCTATGCAGATTCAAAGATTCCGAACGATAGTAAGGGTGGCTACACTATTTTTGGTGAGGTCACAAGTGGATTGTCAGGTCTTGATTCAATTATTAAAGCTGGAACCAAAAATGGAAGCGGCGATGGAGCACCTAAGATTTCAACAAGTATTCAATCCATTACACTCAAATAGCAAGATTACCCAGGGAGCACTAAGTGTCAACAGTTGAGGCAAGTTTCGGCAGAGTCGATGAAGGCGGCAACGTCTTCGTTATTGATGGCGGAGTCGAGCGACTAATTGGGTCTCAACCAGAAATGACAATCGAGCAAGCGGTTGCTCTCTACACTAAAAGATTTCAGGACATTGCAGACCAAGTTCGCATTCTCGAACAGAGGGTAAAAGCTAAAGCTGATCCGAAGTCGATTTCAAAATCTGCTGACAAGCTGCTTAGCGATTTGACAGCCCCCGCTGCTCTCGGCGACCTAGCTGCATTGCGGATTCGAGTTAGCGCAGTGAAGGGGTCACTATCTGAAGCCCTTGCCGAGGCATCGGCAAAGCACGTCGAGGAAGTCACTGCAGCTCTAGCAGCTCGTGAGGCAATCGCCGTAGAAGCAGAGAAAATCGCTGCGTTGGATCCAAAGAAAGTCAACTACAAGAGTTCAGGTGCGAAAATGACTGAACTGTTCGCAAGTTGGCAGGATCTTCAGAAGAACTCAGTCAAACTCCCTAAGACCAAAGCTGACGAAATTTGGCACCGCTTTTCTAAAGCTAGGAATACCTTTGACTCACATAAGCGTTCTTATTTTGCAGCCGCTGACGCAGCCGCCAAAATTGGAAAACAAGCCAAGCTCGATTTGGTGACTAAAGCAGAAGCTCTAGTTGTCAAAGGTGCAGACGCGGTAAACGACTACAAAGATCTGCTAACCGCCTGGAAGGCACTTCCGAAGGCAAAGCTAAAGACCGATGATGCACACTGGGCTAGGTTCAAGGCAGCTGGAGATGCAATCTATGCAGCTAAGAGTTTGAAGTCAGCGGCAGACGATGTCGAATACTCAGCAAATCTAGCTGGCAAGTTGGCTCTCCTCGAAGAGGCCGAAAAGATTGATCCAGTTCCGAATCTGGAAGCTGCCAAGTCTGCTTTGAAGTCCATAAATGCGAGGTGGGAGAAGGCTGGAAAAGTTCCCCGAGACCAGATGCGATCTACCGAGGACAGACTCAAAGCCGTTGAAGCAAAGATACGTAAAGTCGAAGAGGAATTGTGGCGTAAGAGTGATCCTGCGACTATTGACCGGACCAACTCTGTTCGTTCGCAATTGGAAGCACAGATTTCAAAGTTGGAATCCGAACTTGAAGTGGCTAAGGCTAGCGCAGACGCTTCTAAGATTGCTAAGGCTCAGGAAGTCCTTGACACAAAGAAAACTTGGTTAGAAGTAGTTCTAGCCAACAGCTAGGAATTGCTCACTCTATAAACGTCATAGACGTTATCTATTCGTCTGACCGAGTTCAGTAGAGCATCCAAAGCGGCTGGGTTACTCATTTCGAACACAAATCTACTCAGCGCCACGCGATCTGCCCTTGTTGAGACCGATGCAGACAAAATGTTGACGTGGTGCTCACTTAGAACACGCGTAACATCACTTAGCAATCCTCCGCGATCGAGAGCTTCAATCTGAATTTGAACTAGGAACAGAGACTTAGCGTTGAGATCCCAAGTAACTTCTATAAGCCGCTCAGGCTGATTGCGTAGATCATCTGCATTCTTACAATCACTCCTATGAACAGAGACTCCGGTTGCTCGAGTAATAAAACCAAGAATTACATCGCCCGGCACTGGTGTGCAGCACCGCGCTAGTTTAACCATGACATCTGTGTCGCCTCTAACCAAGACTCCCGAATCACTGTTGCGCAGTTTTGTCGCAGGCTTATTGGGCAGCTCAAATACTGCTTCCTCAGCGTCTTCATCTAGTGAAAGAGCAGCCGACATCTTCTCGACCACGGATTGAGCCGAAATGTGATTGTCGCCAATCGCCGCATATAAATCTGCCGGTTCCGCGTAGCGCAAATCACTCGTTATCTTGAGCAAACTGTCCGTCGCTAGTGCGCGCTGAATGGGAAGATTTTGTTTGCGCAGTGCCTTCGCTAAAAGATCCTTGCCACGCTCAATCGCATCATCTTTTCGCTCTGCGGAGAACCAAGCTTTGATTTTCGATCTAGCTCTTTGGCTCTGAGCGAATTGCAACCAGTCTTGACTTGGTCCGGCGTCCTGAGATTTTGAGGTAAGAATTTCAACGACATCCCCTGAGTGCAGAGGTGTCTCTAGTGGTACTAATCTTCCATTTACCTTCGCACCCATGGTCCGATGACCTACTTCGGTGTGAACGGCGTATGCAAAATCAACAGCAGTTGAGCCAGTCGAAAGTCCTATGACCCTTCCTTTGGGAGTGAATGCATAAACCTCTTTAGCACCAATCTCAAATCGGAGTGCGTCTAGGAATTCGCTTGGGTCAGCTGTTTCATGTTGCCAGTCAGAAAGATGCTTTAACCAAACCAAATCATCATCGTTACTGATCCTGCCATCGGCAGATCCCTCTTTGTATTTCCAGTGAGCGGCAACACCGAACTCAGCACGGTTGTGCATTTCCTGTGTACGTATCTGTATTTCTACTGGTCTACCACTTGGACCAATAACTGTGGTGTGAAGTGATTGGTAAAGATTAAACTTCGGCATGGCTATGTAGTCTTTGAATCGGCCTGGCACCGGATTCCATCTTGCATGGATAGAGCCCAAAATGGCGTAGCAGTCTCTAACCTCAGGCACAATTACTCTGATACCGACTAGATCGTAGATGTCATCAAACTCACGGCCTCGAACAACCATCTTCTGATAGATCGAGTAGTACTGCTTTGGTCTGCCGGCTACATTGCCCTTAATCTTGTTATCTTTTAGATCTGAATCAATGGACGAGATCACACCTTGAATGAATTCATCGCGCTTTGGGGATCGTTGCTTTACAAGGTTGACTATCTCGTCATAAACCTTCGGATATAGCACTGAGAACGAAATGTCCTCGAGCTCCCACTTGAAAGTTGAAATTCCTAGTCGGTGAGCCAGCGGAGCATAAATCTCTAAAGTCTCTTGAGCCTTGTATCGAGCCTTTTCCTCCGGCACAAAGCCCCATGTTCTAGCATTGTGGAGTCTGTCAGCCAGCTTGATGACAAGCACCCGAATGTCCTTAGACATGGCAACAACCATCTTGCGTACAGTTTCCGCCTGAGCAGTGTCCCCGAACTTGACCTTGTCAAGCTTGGTAACACCATCTACTAACATGGCCACTTCTTCACCAAAATCGGACCTGAGCTGATCCAGCGAGTAATCCGTATCTTCTACGGTGTCATGTAATAGAGCTGCGGCTAGTCCGGCAGGACCGATACCTAGGTCAGCGAGCAGTTGAGCGACCGCTACGGGGTGAGAGATGTATGGGTCGCCACTCTTACGTGTTTGACCTAAATGCGCCTTGTCCGCAGCAACAAAGGCCTTTTCCACAATTGAGAAATCCGCCTTTGGATGAGAACTCTTGGCAGACCGGATTACGTCCGCAATTCCAGAGCCTTCAGCAGGACGAGTGAATATTCTAGGCAATCGAGAACGCAGAGCCGCTAGTGCTCCACCAGAAGATATATCTGTCATTACTTACCTCTTTGCCACGTATCTATAAAGGTTACTCTGGCAAACCAGTAACTTCTAGGCGCGCTTGGCAAAGACCTTCTTGGCAGCCTTCAAATACTTTGCTTCACCCTCTCGAAGGTGAGAGTAGAACGGAGCTGCGATGAAGATAGTCGAGTAGGTGCCTACGATAATTCCGATGAACAAAGCCAAAGAAATATCTCGCAAAGTTCCTGCTCCAAGCACAAAAGCACCTATAAAAAGAATCGCAGCTACCGGCAACACAGCAACTATCGAGGTGTTGATCGATCTAACAAGTGTCTGATTGATGGCTAGATTCACTCGCTCAGCGAATGTTGCTGTTTCACTGAATTCAACTTCAAGAGTGTTTTCTCGAATCTTGTCAAAGACTACGACCGTGTCGTAAAGGGAATATCCAAGAATGGTGAGGAAACCGATCACAGCCGCGGGGGTGACTTCAAATCCAAGTGCTCCGTAGACTCCGGCAGTTATGACCAAGTCATGGAGCAGGGCTAGGAGTGCAGCAGCGCTCATTTTTATGGTTCTGAAATACAGGGCCATCAAAATAGCGGCGAGGATCACAAACGCTACTAAACCAGAAATCGCCTTAGAGGTGATGTCTGCTCCCCAGTTAGGGCCAATAAAAGAGCTAGCAACATTGCTGTCTTTGACTTTATAGGCCTTAGCTAAAGCTAAACGTACGCTTTCTGATTCAGTATCGGAAAGCTGCGGGGTTTGAACGCGGATTGTGTTTGCACCAATTGTGGAGGTGTTTACCTGGACACCAGGCTTAATAGTGTGCACAGCGTTCTCGGCCGCGATAGTTGAATCAACCTTGCTCGCCGAAACTCGATATTCGGATCCACCACGGAATTCGATACCAAAGTTAAAGCCGCCACGTGCTGCTGGAAGAAGTATAGAAAGCGCAAGCATCGCAAGAGCAACTAAATAAAAAACCTTACGTTTGCTAATGAAGTTTATTGAGCGTTCACCGCTGTAAAGCTGGTTACCAAAATCGTTAAATCGAGACATTAGTTGGTCTCCTCCTGAGTTGAAGAAACTGTGCTGTCAGCAGCAGCTTTGCGTTCGGCGATTGTCTGTCTACGTTCGGCTTCCTTAGAAGACTGCGCCGCCTTTGCGCCAGAAACCTGCGGAGCAACTCTAAATTGCCCCCTGCCCGTATAGCCGAAACTGCTGGATTCACGAATCTCTAAACCAGAGAATCTATGCCCTGATGCGAAGAACTTAGTTTGCGCCAGCAATCTAAACATTGGGAAAGTAAACAGCCATACGACAGCGAGGTCGATCAACGTTGTCAGGCCAAGGGTAAAAGCAAATCCCTTCACGTTGCCCACTGTCAAAGCGAATAGGGTGCCCGCCGCCAGCAAGCTCACCGCGTCAGAAACAAGGATTGTCCGCTTCGCTCTGTTCCAACCTGCTTCGACAGCAACATTCAAGGCTTTTCCCTCTCGAAGTTCATCTCTCACGCGTTCGAAATAAACGATGAAGGAGTCCGCCGTGATACCGATGGCAACGATGAGTCCCGCGATTCCAGATAGTGACAGGCGGTAATCCTGTCGCCAGGTGAGCAGTGCAATCATTAGATATGTTAAGGCCGCAGCAATGCCGAGCGAGCCCAAAGTTAGCAATGAAAGAGCCCGATACTGGAACACCGAATAGCCAACAACTAACAACAGACCAATCAGTCCGGCAAGAAGACCAGCCTGAAGTTGTTCAGATCCTAGAGTGGCGGAGATGTTCTCTTGACTCTGCACCATGAATGAAATCGGCAATGAACCGTACTTAAGCTGATCGGCTAAGACACTTGAGCTTTTTTGATCAAAGGAACCGGTGATTTGTGCGGTTCCACCAGTAATAACTGATCGCGTTGCCGGGGCGGTAATAACATACCCATCAATGGTTACTGCAAACCTGTTTCTAGGTTCAGCCAAAGGAAAAAGACGTCCGGTAATTTTGCCGAACTTATCTCCACCAGCACCGTTGAACGAAAGATCAACAGCCCACTCATTCGTGGCGGTTCCATTTGCACCAGTAACAGTTCCGGATTGCGCATCAGATAGATCTTGACCGTCGAGTTCAACTGGGCCTAGAACATACTTTTCTGTTAGGTCTCTATTACAAGTAACCAGTGGCTTATCAGTTGGATCAATCTGCCCAGGCTTCCGGAACGATTTAGCACAGTCCAACTTCTCGTACTTCTTCTGGGTTGAAGCGTCAATCAAGTTCAAGTCGCTGTTATCTTTTGGTTTTGCTGTCGAAGTCTTAATCGGCTTGGAGCCTTCTTTGCCGATTGTTGTCTTAGTTCCAGCGGAAGCAACTAGAACAGCTCTGAATTCAAGCTTCGCTGAGCTCTTGATTAGGGCAAGAGTGTTCTTATCTGGAATACCTGGTATCGAAACGACGATGTTATTACCGGAGGTGTTGATTTGAGATTCGCTCACACCGGTTGAGTCAACTCTTTGACGAATGATTGACACCGCTTGGGTTAGTTGTTCTTCTTTCACTTGAACACCCTCAGCAACTACAGGGGTGAGAATAATTTGTGTGCCTCCGGATAGATCTAGAGCAAGGTTAGGCACAAACGTGGCTTTCGCCTCACCGGAGAGTTTATTTAAGCCAATGATGCCAGCTATGCCAAACAAAAGAACTAGCAACCAAACTAAGGATTTGATTGCCGCCTTCGAAATTCCGTTTCTTGTAGACAAGGTTGTGCCTTCTTCTCTCTAAATTCTTACTACTTGGAAGGTTTCTTTACCGCAGGCTTTTTCGCAGCTGCTGGTTTAGTTGCTGTTCGAGCTGGAGCAACCTTCGGTTTGGCCGAGGTTTTAGCCGCAATAGGCTTCTTATCCAGCGTTGGAAGCTCAACGCTACGGACTGCAGCGGTGAGAAATTCGATTTTGGTGCCAGGGACTGTCTCAAGAATTACAGAGCCATCTCTAACCTCAGTGATAACTCCCTTGATGCCTCCGACCATCACTGCCTTTGATCCAGCCTTAAGAGAGGATGCTAGTTCTTGAGCGGCGTTCTTGCGCTTGCGATTGCTAAAAAAGATGAATCCAACAAAGAAAATGAGCATTGCGAAAGTTAGGAATTCCATGAGGACCAATCAGTTAGAAGTTTGCGATAACTACTTGATTATAGGCGAGTCACTAGCCGAAAAGGTCTGGTTCCCCTTTCGGAGGGGTAATGCCCATGTGGCGATAACCGGCACTTGTAGCTTGTCTACCCCTGGCAGTCCTTGCAAGGAGTCCAGTTCTAAGTAGGAAAGGCTCAACAACACTCTCAATAGTCTCCTGCTCCTCCCCTAAGGCAACACTGAGTGTATTCAAGCCAACGGGTTTTCCTTCAAATTTGACTATGAGGGTCCTTAGCACGGCCCTATCGAGACGATCGAGACCCAGGTCATCAACTTCATAGAGCTCGAGAGCTTCAGCCACAGTGCTCTCCTTTACCTTTCCGCCATGATGAACCAGAGCAAAATCACGCACTCTTCGCAGCAGTCTGTTTGCTATCCGTGGCGTGCCCCTAGATCTAGAAGCAATCAAACTGATGGAATGTTCATCTACAAGCAGTCTCATGAGGTTTGCTGCTCTTGAGACCACTCGTTCGAGTTCTTCGTTCGAGTAGAAATCTAGGTTTGCTGTAAATCCGAACCTGTCTCTGAGTGGATTTGGGAGTAATCCACTTCTAGTAGTGGCGCCAACCAGAGTAAATGGATCTAAATCGAGTGAAATGCTAGTTGCTCCCGCACCTTTACCCACCATTATGTCGACCCGAAAGTCCTCCATAGCTAGATAAAGCATCTCTTCAGCAGAGCGTGACATACGATGAATTTCGTCGATGAAAAGAACTTCGCCAGCGGTTAGTGACGACAACACTGCTGCTAAATCACCTGCGTGCTGTATCGCGGGGCCGCTGGTCATCCTCAAGGGCCTCTTCGACTCGCTAGCTACGATCATCGCCAATGTTGTCTTACCCAACCCTGGCGGACCAGCAAGGAGGATGTGGTCCGCTGTGCGCTTCTGCATGGCGGCAGCATCAATTAGCAATTGAATCTGACTACGAACCTTTTCTTGGCCAACGAACTCATCCAATGTCTGTGGTCGGATCGCTGATTCGAAAATTAGGTCAGATTCTTCAGCTGCCCCGCTGAGCAACTCATCACTCATCTGTGTCAATCTTTCTTGCATTGGATAGCAGAGCCAATGCAAACCTAAGCAACTGTTGCTCACTGGATTCAGGATGCGCAGCCGATGCTTCCTCAACGATTTTACGAACGCTGCGTTCTTGATAGCCAAGTCCGACAAGCGCAGAGGTCACGTTGGCCGCTTGAATCGAACTCGGGGCAGACTGATTAGCAACCGAAACAAGTTTTCCTGTTAGCGATAGAACAATTAGCTTTGCTGTTTTAGGGCCTATTCCTGAGACCGATTTAAACATTGAATCATCTGCTGAAGCGACCGCCTTGGATAAACCTTCAACGCCGAGCGAGCCGATTACTGAAAGCGCAGACTTTGGACCAACTCCAGACACCGAGCACAGTAGATTGAAGGCCGCTAATTCTTCTTCTGATTGAAAACCAAAAAGTAATTGCGAGTCTTCACGAATTATGTGAGCTGTGTGAAACTTGACAGAGATTCCAACTTTAAGTTCAAGTGCGGATCGAGTTGTTAAACTAACCAAGTATCCCAGTCCATTAAATTCGATAACGGCGTCGGTTAAGCCAACGCGGGAAACAGTTCCTGAAATAGAGGCAATCACAGGTAAAGGATAACTGCCGATTACTTTGATTGCTTGGAAGATGCGATTGCTAGACGCCATTTCTTCTGGGCAGATGTTTCAGATGTGGATAAATCACTATTCAGGCTTGATGTGTCGCCTTGCCAGGCAGAGGTAATCGCAATAGCGAGCGCGTCCGCAGCATCTGCTGGCTTGGGAATCTCTTTCAGCTTGAGAATCTTGGTAACCATTAGCGTTACTTGATCCTTAGCTGCTTTTCCGCTACCAGTAACAGTAGATTTAACTTCTGTTGGAGTGTAAAAAACGACAGGTATCCCCCGCTGATGGGAAAGATACGAGATAATTCCAGAGATTTGAGCAATTCCAATTACTGTGTTTAGGTTCTTCTGACTGAAGACTCTTTCTATCGCAACCCGAGTTGGCTTTTGCTCATCCAGTACCTTTGCAATTCCATCGCCGATAAGAGCGAGCCTCGCACTTATGTTCATTGCCGAAGGAGATTGAATAACCCCTACGCAAACAAAACTTACTGTTCGACTCTTGGTTTTGGTAATGACCCCATAACCACATCGAGTGAGCCCAGGGTCGATGCCGAGAATAGTTTCAGACATCTACTCGGCGTCTAGAGCTGCAGCAACTTCGGCACTCATGTCAAAGTTTGAATAAACATTTTGGACTTCATCCGAATCCTCGAGCGCATCAATTAGGGCGATTACTTTTCGTGCAGTATCGATGTCCACTTGAACAAGCATGGTGGAGATGAATTCAACATCGGCACTTTCGTAATCTATGTCAGCTGCCTGTAGAGCGGTTCGAACGCTAACCATCAGGCTTGGATCTGTAGTCACAATGAATTGATCCCCACGGTCTTGGATGTCGTCAACGCCAACTTCAAGGACAGCTTCCAATATTGAGTCCTCATTAGCCTTGTCATTCGCCTCAACGACGATAACTCCCTTGCGACTGAACTGATATGAGACAGAGCCTGGGTCTGCCATCGTTCCACCATTGCGAGTCACAGCTAACCGGACATCTGCTGCTGCTCGATTCTTGTTATCTGTCAGACATTCAATGAGCATCGCAACACCGTTCGGACCGTAACCTTCATACATAATCGTCTGATATTCGACCGCCCCGCCATCAAGCCCAGCTCCGCGTTTGATCGCTCTTTCGATGTTGTCATTCGGCAAAGATGATTTTCGACCTTTTTGAACTGCGTCATAAAGAGTTGGATTACCGTCGAGATCAGCTCCACCCATACGGGACGCGACTTCAATGTTCTTGATTAGCTTGGCAAATAGCTTTGCTCGCCTGCCATCTATGACGGCCTTTTTATGTTTCGTCGTTGCCCATTTGGAATGGCCGGACATGTGAATCTCCTAGATACTCGCTGACGGAACAAGTTTAGTTAGTGGCGGAGAAATTCGCAGTTTTACACATCTCGACGAAATATTTATGAACGCTCGAAACTCCCGTAACTTCTGGATGAAAACTGATGCCAAGTAGGTTCCCTTGTTGCACGCCGACAACCGTGCCATTTCGAAGTGTTGCCAGCACCACTACGGTATCGCCGACCCTAGTTACGGCTGGTGCCCTTATGAATGCAACGTTTATGGGATCTTGAATCCCGGTGAAAAACAATTCAGTCTCAAACGAGTCGGTTTGAGACCCAAAAGCATTTCGAGAGACTGTCACATCGAGCCCACCAAAATTTTGTTGGTCTTCTGGGCCACCGGTGAATTCATTCGCGATCATAATCAAGCCGGCGCAGGTGCCAAAAACAGGGAGTCCTTCAGCTATAAGTTTCCTGATTGGATCTCGAAGTTGGTAAATTCTGCTGAGCTTATCGATTACGGTGCTTTCCCCGCCAGGGATAATGAGTCCAGAGATGTTTTCAAGATCAGCTGGTTTTCGAACCCGCACTGCAGGTGCATCAATTTCAGCAAGAACCGCAAGGTGCTCTCTAAAGTCTCCTTGGAGGCAAAGAACTCCAATTGGCCCCAATTGCTACCAGCCGCGATCAGCCAGACGATGCGGGGCAGGAATATCGGCTACGTTAATACCAACCATCGCTTCACCTAGACCGCGAGAAACTTCAGCCAGAACATCAGGATCATCGAAAGAAGTAGTTGCCTTAACAATTGCTGCAGCTCGAGCTGCAGGGCTTCCAGATTTAAACACACCGGACCCAACGAAAACACCGTCTGCTCCGAGTTGCATCATCAACGCAGCATCTGCTGGAGTTGCAACACCGCCTGCTGTGAAGAGAACAACTGGAAGCTTTCCAGTACGAGCAACCTCTTGCACTAATCCGAATGGAGCTTGAAGTTCCTTTGCCGCGACATAGAGTTCATCCTCAGTTTTTGCGCTCAGTGCACGAACTTCGCTCAGAATCGTTCTAATGTGTTTGGTGGCCTCGCTCACATCTCCGGTGCCAGCTTCACCCTTTGAGCGAATCATTGCCGCACCTTCAGTGATTCTTCTAAGCGCTTCACCAAGATTGGTAGCACCACAAACAAATGGGATGTCGAACTTCCACTTGTCAATGTGATTTACATAATCAGCCGGAGACAGCACTTCTGATTCATCGATGTAGTCAACTTTTAGAGACTGAAGAATTTGCGCTTCCACGAAGTGTCCGATACGAACTTTAGCCATCACTGGAATTGAAACAGCAGCCATTATCTGTTCAATCAAGTCAGGATCGCTCATGCGTGCTACGCCACCCTGAGCTCGAATGTCAGCTGGAACCCGCTCCAGAGCCATTACGGCAACAGCGCCGGCATCCTCTGCAATTTTGGCTTGGTCAGCGGTAACCACGTCCATGATTACGCCGCCCTTTAGCATCTCCGCAAGGCCACGCTTTACTAATGGTGTTGAACTATTGTGATGGTTTTTTTCAGACATGAACAAAGTCTAAACCAGAGTCGCAAAAGCCGCACTCAAGGTTACGAGATTTGACTCCAGGCTTTAGCTATTTCTGCGCGAACTTCACCCAAGAGCTTTGGAAGGGCTTTGGTTTGAGCGATGATCGGGAAGAAATTGGAGTCATTTCGCCAGCGAGGGACAATGTGCTGGTGAAGGTGAGCCGCTATTCCAGCGCCAGCCACAGCGCCCTGGTTCATGCCAATGTTGAAGCCATGAGCTCCCCCAATTGCCGAAAGAACTTGCATAGCCTTTTGGGTAAGTAATCCATACTCAGCAACCTCAGCTGCAGTGGCATCCGTGTAATTGGCTATGTGGCGATAAGGAACAACGAGAAGGTGCCCAGAGTTGTAGGGGTACAGGTTGAGCAACACAAAGCATGTTTCCCCACGGTGCACAATGAGAGCTTCTTCATCCGTTAGAGCCGGACCTAGGCAGAATGGACACTGGTCATCTGCTGGCTGAGTGCCTGTTTCAATGTAGACCAGACGGTGCGGCGTCCACAACCTTTGGAAAGCGTCTGGTGCACCTTGCAGATTATTTCCATTTTCAACTTCATGTTCAGACATTAGACCTGCACTTTTTCCGCGATGTCTTTCAGAATTCTCGATATCGCTTCCGTCCGTGGAACACCATTGACTTGAGTACCGTCTCTAAACCTGAATGAAACTGCGTCATTGGCGATGTCCTCAGCCCCTGCTATCAAAATATATGGCACTCGAGAAAGAGTGTGATTGCGAATCTTCTTCTGCATTCGCTCATCACTATCGTCAATCTGGATGCGCACACCGGAACTACGTAACTCAGTAGCGATGCCATGAAGATACGAAGAGAAATCTTCTGCCACTGGAACACCAACTACCTGAACAGGAGACAACCATGGCGGGAAATGTCCAGCGTAATGTTCGGTGAGTACACCGAAGAAGCGTTCAATTGAACCAAATAGTGCGCGGTGAATCATGACCGGACGCTGTTTAGAACCGTCAGGCGCTGTGTATTCGAGATCGAATCTTTCAGGAAGATTAAAGTCAAGTTGAATTGTCGACATCTGCCAGGTTCGACCAATGGCATCTTTGGCTTGCACGGAAATCTTAGGGCCATAGAAAGCAGCACCGCCTGGGTCGGGAACCAACTCCAAGCCAGAATCTTTGGCTACCTGCGCAAGTGTCTCTGTTGCTTCTTTCCAAATCTCATCGGAGCCAACAAACTTAGGGTTCCCCTCCTCTTTTGTAGATAGCTCTAGATAGAAATCAGTGAGACCATAATCACGAAGCAAATCGAGAACAAAGTTCAAAACATTCGTTAGCTCAACGCCGATGCTCTCTCTTGCTACATATAGATGCGCATCATCTTGGGTAAACCCTCTAGCTCTTGTTATACCGTGCAGCACACCGGATTTCTCATATCGGTAGACAGTTCCAAATTCAAACATTCTTAAAGGTAAATCTCGGTATGACCTGCTTTGTGATTTGTAAATCAAGCAGTGGAACGGACAATTCATTGGCTTTAGATAATAGTCCTGAGCCTGACGCTTTACATTTCCTTCATCATCGAGCTCTTCGTCAAGTTTGAGGGGCGGGAACATACCCTCTGCGTACCACTCAAGGTGCCCAGATGTCTCAAACAGACTCGCCTTAGTAACGTGCGGACTATAAACAAACTCATAACCACTCTGTTCATGCCTAGCTCTGGAGTAATCCTCCATAACTTTGCGGATGATTCCGCCCTTGGGGTGGAACACCGCCAAACCTGAACCTATCTCCTCAGGGAAAGAGAAAAGATCTAACTCAGCACCAATTCTCCGATGATCACGTTTAGCCGCCTCTTCGAGTTGTGTCTGATGCTCTCTGAGCTGATCTTTGCTAGGCCACGCTGTGCCGTAAATTCTCTGCAACTGCTTATTGCTTTGGTCTCCCCGCCAATACGCTGCTGCCACTCGAGTTAGGGCATAACCGTTGCCAATCATTCTGGTGTTGGGTAAGTGTGGTCCTCGACAAAGATCCTTCCAAACAACTGCGTCAGCTTTAATGTCGAAGTTGTCATAGATTGTCAGCTCCCCTGCCCCAACTTCAGCTGATGCTTCACCAATGTCTTGAGCGCCTGACTTCAGTCCAATAAGTTCAAGTTTGTATGGTTCATTAAATAGCTCAACTGTCGCGTCCGCATCGTTGGTCACCCGTCTAATGAATCGCTGTCCACTTCGAATAATCCGGTCCATTTCCTTCTCAAGAGCTCTCAGATCTTCAGGTGTGAATGGATTTGCGACATCAAAGTCATAGTAAAAGCCATCTTTAATTGGCGGTCCAATTCCCAGCTTCGCCTCTGGATTCAGAGTTTGAACGGCTTGAGCTAGAACGTGAGCGGCAGAGTGTCTGAGGATGTTGAGTCCGTCGGGACTGTCAAGATGGACGGGCAGAACAGAATCCCCTGCACTTACTTGGTAGGCGAGATCTCTAAGTTCACTATTTACTTTCAAAGCAACAATAGATTTCTCAGTGAAAAGAGTAAACCCAGTAGAACCGACAGGGATGCTGAGCTCCACCCCGTCAATAGTGGCTTTGATCTGGTCAATGCTGTTCAACACGTCTCCGTTTGCTTGTATCTCTAAATCCTAAACCAGAGGTTAGGCGTGCCTTGCTAGCGCTAATCGACTTTATAGTGTTTTCTGAATCTATGACCAAACCTAACGACTCAGTGGTAGACGCTACAATTGCCTCGCTAGAGTCGACTCGGAACGCCATGGCAAGCAAACTCAATTGGCTCAGAGCGGGTGTGTTGGGGGCGAATGATGGAATCATGTCTACCTCCGGTCTGATTCTCGGCGTCGCCGCGTCACCGGGAACTACATCTGCAACCATCGTCATTGCTGGCGTAGCTGCTGTTGTTGCGGGTTCAATTTCTATGGCTGGTGGAGAATACACATCCGTCAGCGCTCAAAGAGACAGCGAAAAGGCCGCTATCGCAATCGAGAAAGAGGAACTTGCGACTAATCCGGAAGGCGAACTTCGAGAGCTTGCCTGGTTTTACGAGCAAAAAGGAATCTCGCCACAACTTGCCATCAAGGTTGCAGAAGAATTAACAAAAAAGGATGCGTTGAGGGCACACGCGGAAGCGGAACTAGGGATAGATTCCGAGCATCATGTGAGCCCGTGGCAGGCAGCATTCTCCTCATTCGTTGCTTTTGCTTTGGGCGGACTGCTTCCACTAATTGCAGTAATCGGGCCTTGGGTTGATTATCGAATTCAAGTCACAATCGCTTCCGTTATCGTAGCGCTAGTACTTACTGGCTATCTCGGTGCAAAGATTGGCGGTGCTAAGGCACGACGAGGAATCCTAAGAAATCTAAGTGTCAGCTTGATGACTATGGGAATCACCTACGCAATTGGCCATCTAGTAGGTACTAGCCTGGTTCATTAGCGAACTACTTTTGAGGTCTTCGCTGATTTCATCAAAAC
>Ga0114964_10001210_pt1 | contig 18979 bp, 19 predicted proteins | sample C_131016_MF_Meta_FD_92638 | JGI IMG/M metagenome (GOLD analysis project Ga0114964, IMG submission 92638) | Freshwater microbial communities from Lake Croche, Canada to study carbon cycling - C_131016_MF_MetaG | ecosystem: Environmental > Aquatic > Freshwater > Lake | place: Lake Croche, Canada... | reverse complement strand
TGACCCAGAGCGAGTGAAGGATAAAGTTTTGGGTTTTGTAGAGAACTTTGAGCGTCGCCTTGAACGATTTGTTAATGGTGCTTTTTCTAAAGCATTCAAATCGCAGTTGCAGCCGGTTGAAATTAGTGCTGCTATCAAGGCCAAGATGGATAAAGGTGCGGCTGTAGTTGACCGTGATCGTATCCTCGCTCCCAATGCTTACTCAGTCAGGCTCTCCCAAGCAGATTTCTCAAGGCTAAAGCCGATGGGTGAATCCCTAGTTTCTGAGATCACTAAGCAGGTTTCCGCTCACTCAAAGAAGCAGCGCTACCAATTCTCAGGAGAATTACAGATAGCTATCGAGGCATCTACTTCATTAGCGGTGGGTCAAATCCAGGTAAGTGCTGCTGGAGCTAAGGCTCCTGAGGTTGCCAATGTGGCTTGGACTCCAGCCCTTGATTTTGGTGGCAAGCGATACCTCCTAGCTAAGAGCAGAACAACTGTTGGTAGAGATTCATCTGCGGATCTGCCAGTCAACGATGCTGGTCTTTCGAGAACACATTTTGCTATTAACTGGGATGGCTCTTCCGCGACTGTCGAAGACCTAGGTTCAACTAATGGCACCAAGGTTGCTGGGAGAAGTATTAAGTCGCAGAGCATTTCTGCTGACACAGTGATCGAAGCTGGCCGAACTGATTTTGTTTTTAGAATCATCGCCAAGAATGCTGATGCAAGCAAATGAGTGAACTAGCGCTGTTTATTGTTAGAGCAGGATTGCTGCTCGTGCTCTGGTTATTTATTTTGAGCATCATCGCAATTATTCGTGCAGATCTATTTAGTGAACGAGTGTTATCTCGAGTGGTGGAAAAGAATCTTCCGGAATCTGTTTCTTCACCCACTACTGGTCTTACTAACGTAAGTGACTTCTCAGCAGCACCTGGTTCTGCCTCTGTTGTTTCTGCGATGAATGCGGTGCAAACAACTTTGGTTGTTATTGATGGACCGTTGCAAGGGTTAGAGCTGGTTTTAGATAGAAAAGAAATTCGTATCGGTCGAGCTCCTAATAGTGATTTTGTAATTGAAGATGACTATGTCTCATCACAACATGCCCGCATTCAAAGAAATGATGAAGGTTGGCAGATCCAGGATTTGAATTCAACTAATGGAACATATGTTGATGGTCAACGAATTGGAGCGCCCGTAAACATCACTGCCGACATGCAAATTCGTATTGGTAAGACAATATTTGAGCTAAGGGGCTAAGCATGGCCCTAAAGATTGTCAGCGTATCTAAAAGCGATAAGGGTAAGGTTCGTTCAAGTAACCAAGACAGTGGTTACTCTGGTGTGAATTTGTTTGTTGTTGCTGATGGTATGGGTGGTCACGCTGGTGGAGACATTGCATCAGCAATAGCAACGCAGCACGTTGCGCAAGTTGATGATGTTTATGAAGATGGCGAGCTTGCTATCGGTGTATTGCTTAATGCGATGCGTGAAGCAAATGAGAAACTCACTGAAACGGTTTCAAAATTTAACTATCTTGCTGGCATGGGTACCACCATGGATGCTGTCCTGGTAACGGAGAACCTAGCTAACATCGCACACATCGGTGACTCAAGAGTTTATTTACTTAGAGATAACATGATGACTCAAATTACAAAAGATCACACTTTCGTTCAGAAGCTAGTTGACTCAGGAAAGATAACTGAGGAAGAAGCTTTATACCATCCACGCAGAAATGTTTTGATGCGAGTCCTTGGTGATGCTTCTGAAGAACCCGAGTTTGATATTCATCAACTTGAATTACAAATTGGTGATCGCTTGTTACTTTGCTCCGATGGTTTGTGTAGCTATGTGCCAGGAGCGATCATTGAAGAGAACCTAAGGGTTAGCAATCTCGATGAGGCCATCGATCTGCTTATTGATGAAGCTAAAGAGTATGGTGCTCCCGATAACGTAACCGTACTGCTTCTTGAAGTTCGGGAAGCAACCGAGCCAAATGAGATGACCCAGGGTATTACTTGGCTTGGTTCAGCTGCTAATGAAGTAGTTATCAAATCCAATAGCGCAGGCAGAATCCTTGAGATCTTTAGCCCGGTTCGCTGGCTGGAAGCCTTTAGAGACTCGGCTAGCAAAGAGGAGTTCTTTTCTGAGAAGGACCCCGCGCTGGCTAAGGCCATTAGTGAGTTCGGTGGCAGGGTTAGAAACTGGAAACGACGGGGGGTGGCTCTATTTATAGCTCTGGTATTGCTCTCCGGTGCTTCCATCTGGGGAATCTATAGCTACACCCAGACCAGATATTACCTAGGTGTTCAAAACGGCAACGTAGCTATTTACCAGGGCATCAAAGAGTCCTTTGCTGGTTTCGGTTTCTCACATCTTTATGAGCAGTCAACTGTTCAGGTATCTGGACTACCCGATTTCCAGCAGGAGTTACTAACTAGAACAATCTCCGCAGATAGCTTGGCTGATGCCAAGGCGAAACTAAAGCAAATAATCGAAAGTACTAAGAATGGCTAGCCGAGTTCGAGTGCTGCCAAAAAAGCGCAACCTCGAACTATTTATGTTGCTATTTGGTTTTGGTTTATACGCCTTTGAGTTAGCGCAAGTTCAGTTGGCAACAATCTTTATTCTCAGGCCTGATGCTTGGTTCTTCTGGTCACTGCCGGTTGTTGCCGCAATCATTTTTCATTTGGTGCTCAGGTTTAGAGCAAGCGATGCAGACCCGTTGATTCTGCCAATAACTTTTTTGTTGAATTCACTCGGCATAGTGATGATCTATCGACTAGACCTTGTGAAATCTATAAGTGAAATAGATAAAGCTGTTGGTGAGCGTCAAGTTATCTGGACTGTCGTTGCAATTGTTCTAGCAGCCCTTGTGCTGTTCTTGGTGAAATCTCATTTATCTTTCCGTAGATATATTTACATCTCAATGGCTCTCGGTGTCCTCTTACTTATTCTCCCGTTAGTGCCTGTTATCGGTAAGACCGGTAGCGGAGCACATCTGTGGGTGAACTTAGGTCCCCTTAGTTTTCAGCCAGGTGAGCTAGCCAAGATTGCGCTGACTATTTTCTTTGCAGGTTATCTAACTTCGAGAAGAGAAGCGTTAGCTGTTGTTGGTAGAAAAACTTTTGGCCTAAGAATTCCACCGGCACGTGAACTAGGTCCGATTGTCTTTATTTGGCTAGCTAGCCTTGCAGTTCTAGTGCTGCAGAGAGACCTTGGAACTTCGTTACTGTACTTTGGTTTGTTTTTGGTTTTGATCTATGTTGCAACCGGTCGAGTGTTTTATGTCCTTGTCGGTTTGGTGATGTTTATTGCTGGTGCACTAGTTGCATCAAGACTGATGAGTTATGTTGGTGGTCGACTAGATGGTTGGTTAGATCCACTAAATGACGCCAACTATTCTGCTGTTGGTGGTTCATATCAAATAGTGCAATCGATGTTTGGTTTAGCGCACGGTGGTTTATTTGGAACCGGCTTAGGTGGCGGTTTACCTTCGATAGTTCCATTAGCGCAAAGTGATTTCATCATCTCTGCAATCGGTGAAGAACTCGGTTTAGTTGGTTTGTTTGCTGTTCTTGCGATGTATCTGGTTTTGGTATCTCGAGCACTTCGAATTGCTAATGCGCATGCTGATGATTTCAGTAAGTTACTTGCGGTTGGTTTAGGTTTTGTTATTGCACTGCAGTGCTTCATTGTTATCGGTGGAGTACTCAGAGTTGTTCCACTAACGGGACTGACAACACCATGGTTGGCAGCTGGTGGATCATCTCTAGTTGCTAACTGGATCATTGTTGCTTTGCTACTACGTCTTTCAGATACTCTCCCTAAAGCTGGGACGGTGAGCGAATGACCCCAGAAATCAAAAGGGTTGCGAATGTCATTCTGTTGATGTTCTTAGCGCTGTTCTTAGCCGCTAGCACCATGCAGGTTCTGAACGCTGATTCCCTAAATAATGATTCAAGGAATCAGCGTGCCGTCTATGACGGTTATAAGACTCAACGTGGATCGATCCTCATCAATAACAAACCAATCGCTGAGTCCATCAAGACTAATGATGCCTATCAATACCTACGTCAATACACCGGTGAGCAACACAGCTCGCTAACCGGTTTCTATTCGCTCTATCAGGGTAGAACTGGTTTAGAGAACTTCCTTGATAGTTCTCTCCGGGGAGATAACTCAGCCCAGTTCTTTGAACAACTAAATGCTTTGTTCTCAGGCAACCCGGTAACTGGGGCATCAGTAGAACTAAGCATTGATGAAACTGTTCAGCAGGTGGCTTGGGATGCCTTAGGCAATAAAAAAGGCGCAGTCATAGCCATGGAGCCAAGCACCGGAAGAATCCTTGCGTTAGTTTCTAAGCCAGGCTTTGATCCAAACCTGCTCTCAACACACAACACCGCCGATGCTTCAACGAATTACAAGAAACTGCTAACCGATAAAGATGCTCCACTAATTAATCGAGCTATCGGTGGCGGTCTGTATGCCCCAGGCTCGGTATTCAAGTTAGTAGTTGCCTCGGCTGCCTTTGAATCAGGTAAGTACACACCTGAAAGCCTGCTACCTAATCCACGCAAATACACTCTGCCTGGAACCAAGACACAGATCAGTAACTCAGGGGAGAGTAGTTGCGGTGGGGCCAAAACAGTTTCTATTGCTACAGCTCTCAAACTCTCCTGCAATATTCCCTTTGCTCAGTTGGGAATAGCTCTAGGGCAAGAAGCAATAGCTAATCAGGCCAAAGCTTTTGGTTTTGGTGAATCAATAAACATTCCACTCAAATCAACAGCAAGTGTTTATCCAGAGAACATGGATGCTGCTCAAACTGGTTTGTCTTCTTTTGGTCAGTTCGATGTTCGAGTAAGTCCATTACAGATGGTGATGATTAGCGCGGCTATCGCTAACGCTGGTGTTGAGATGAAGCCATATCTAGTTGATCAGATTTTTACTTCTAATTTGACTCTCCTTGAAGAAGCAAAGCCGACCGAGCTTAGAAGGTCAATTACTACCAGCACTGCTGAACGAGTGAAGCAAATGATGGTGGCAGCTGTCTCTTCTGGGGTTAGCTCTAATGCACAGATACCTGGTATCAAAGTTGCTGGTAAAACGGGCACTGCTCAGAATGGTGTTGGTCAACCATACACACTTTGGTTCACTGGTTTTGCTCCCGCTGATAACCCTCAGGTAGCGGTAGCGGTAGTTATTGAAGATGGTGGCGGTATGGGTCAGTCCGGTCGAGGTAATACCTTGGCTGCTCCTATCGCTAAGAAAGTTATGCAGGCGGTGTTGCAGAAGTGAAACCAGAAGAAGGCAAGATTTACGGTGGCAGATACCGTCTGATATCTCGTATTGCAACAGGCGGTATGGGTGAAGTTTGGCAAGCTCAAGATGAAGTTATTTTGCGTAAAGTTGCCATCAAAATCCTGAAGCAGCAATACATGGGCGATCCTGATTTTGTTGAAAGATTTAGAACTGAAGCTAAACATGCGGCAATGATTAATCACGATGGTATTGCTAACGTCTATGACTACGGAGAAGACGATGGCTCAGCGTTTCTAGTTATGGAATTAGTTCCAGGTGAATCGCTATCTTCAATTCTGGAAAGAGAAAAGAAGCTTCCCCAGCAACAAGTTATTTCAATCATTGCTCAGACTGCTTTGGCACTTGATGCTGCTCATCGCGAAGGTTTGGTTCATAGAGATATCAAGCCTGGCAATTTACTTATCTCACCTGAAGGCCACGTCAAGATAACTGACTTCGGCATTGCTCGATCTGCTAATCAGGTCTCTCTTACACAGACCGGTCAAGTAATGGGAACTGTTCAGTATTTGGCTCCTGAACAAGCAACCGGCAAAGCTGCCACGGCGGCAGGAGACATTTACTCACTCGGTATTGTCGCCTACGAAGCACTAGCCGGTAAGCGTCCATTCAAAGGTGAAAGCCAGATGGCTATCGCTATGGCGCAGATCAACGACGTTCCACCGCCGCTTCCAGATGAGATTGATCAGAAGCTCGCCAAGTTGATTATGGATTGCATGGCTAAAAAACCAGATCAAAGACCTAGCTCGGCTTTGGCTTTAGCTGCTCGAGCAGAAGCATTGCTTGCTGATGCACCTGGCCACATCCCCGTCAACACAGTTGTTCCCCCAGCAGTTCGTGAAGTGAGTGACGAGACCACGGTTATCAACACTGACACCAAACCAACGGTCACGGTTCCTGCTATCTGGCCGTGGGTAGCGCTTATTGTTATTTTGCTCTCCACCATCGCAGCGGTTGTTTGGGCTGGGTTGATTGCTCCTAAGACAACTATCAAGCCAGCTCCGAGCCCATCGAACACTAAGACCCAGACAACGGAACCAACACCAACTGAAACAGCTAAAGGTGTTGCTGTCTTCAAAGCGGACTATACGGGTTTGGATGTCTCGTTAGTGGTTCCTAAACTAACCGAATTAGGTCTAGTGGTTGAGCCTATTGCTGGCACTTCTGTTCCTGCTGATGACCCTCGTATTTCACAGGTCTATGACTTATCACCACTTGGAACAATTACTGTTGGTAGCACCATTCAGGTTTATTACTACCAACAGGTAGTTGATCCAAACACGGTAACTAACTAACAGCGAACACTAAGTTTTATTAGCGGTTGGCAAAGATAAACTTTGAGAAGTTGAACAACATTTGAATTGGAGCGGTGCATGACTGAGAACAGCAAGATCATCGCTGGCCGTTATGAACTAGGGGAACTAATCGGTCGCGGCGGTATGGCTGAGGTTTACTCAGGTGTTGATACTCGCCTTGGCAGAACTGTTGCTATCAAACTACTCAAAGCAGATTTAGCTGCTGATTCAAGTTTTGAAATACGTTTCCGCCAGGAAGCTCAAGCTTCTGCACGAATGGCGCACCCAACTATCGTTCGGGTCTATGACGCCGGCGATGAAGTCACCATGGATTCAAATGGTGTTGAAAGACACCTGCCTTACATAGTTATGGAGCTAGTTCGCGGTGAAGTGCTTCGAGAGATACTTAGATCCAGAAAACTAACCCAGCAGGAAGCTATCGCTTATGCCACCGGTGTGCTTACAGCTCTTGAGTTTTCTCATGCTGCCGGAGTTGTTCATAGGGATATCAAACCTGCGAACGTGATGATTACCGATTCGAATGCTGTCAAGGTGATGGATTTTGGTATCGCTAGAGCGGTGAGTGATTCGTCAGCAACACTGGCACACACCAACGGCATTGTAGGGACAGCCCAATACTTCTCACCTGAGCAAGCTAAAGGTGAAACGGTTGATCTGAGAAGTGATCTTTATTCGACTGGTGTTTTGCTTTATGAAATGCTTACCGGTCGCCCACCTTTCACCGGTGAGACAGCTGTTTCGGTTGCCTACCAACACGTGAGCGAAATAGCTCCAACGCCTTCGACAATCAACCCAAGTATTTCAAGTGCTATCGATTCTGTTGTGATGAAGTCATTGGCTAAAGATAGGAATGCTCGTTTCCAATCGGCCAGTGAATTCCGAGCTGCATTAGTAGCCAGCGTTAGCGGTCAATCGGTCCAAGTATTTGATGACGGTGCCCAACCTGCTACCGCTCCTATGCAACCAATTGACCAAGCCGTATTAGAGCCAACTACAGTTCAACCAGTGCTTCCGGAAAGTGATCCTTTTGCCGAACTCTTAGCGAGCGCTAATGAAGAAGCCACGGGAACTGTTGTTACCACCCCTGAAGTTGAAACTGAACTTATTGAAGATAACGGCTTTAGCCAACTGGGTTTCGAAACTGGCAGCACTCAGGTGCTAACCACAACCATAAAGAAAAAGAACAGCACAGATAAGCCTTCAGCTGCTTTGATGTGGGGGTTTGGTAGTGGAGCTGGTGTTCTAATTATTGGTCTGATTGTTTGGCTAATAGCTGGTGGCGCATCATTACTAAACTTTGGTGGCGGAGGCGGTGGCAAGATCTCAGTTGCAGATGTTGTTGGTAAAACCTACGAAGACGCATACACGACTCTGACTAACCAAAAGTTGTTAGTTGATAAACAACTGCAAATGTCTGACACTGTTCCACTTGGCACAGTAATTTCAACTGATCCACCAGCAGGTCAGCAGGTTGGTTCGAAGACAACTATCACTGTTCTAGTTTCAGCAGGTAAAGAACAAGTCTTGATGCCTGACCTTCGAGGGTTAACCGAGCAAGAAGCAACGCTCGCTCTTACCGAGGCGAAACTGGAACTAGGAACAATTACTCAATCCGATTCGGCAACTGTCGCTCTCAACTTGGTAGTTTCATCCGACCCTGCGGCGAACATAAGTATTCCAGCAGGAACGATTGTGAATCTTGTAATTTCAACTGGAATGGTGAATGTTCCATACGTTGTGAACTTAGACAAGAGTGATGCAATTGCTCAGCTATCTTCCCCGCAAGTTGGATACACGGTGCAATCACAGGTTGATCCGAGTTGTTTAGGAACTCCAGGAACCACAGTTATCGCCCAATCGATAATGCAGGGATCACAACCACAGTTGCAAACCATTGTTCTTACTTTGGAATGTATTAACTAATTAGAGATTAACTAGCGGGTTCAAGCCTTTAGCTGTTTCTGCTGCGCCTTGGAGTCCTATTGACTCCAACCAGTTACCCAGCATCTGGTAGCCACCTTGGGTTAGCACTGACTCTGGATGAAATTGAACTCCATAAATAGGTAATGACCTGTGTTGTAATCCCATGATGACTCCACCTTGAGTCTTACTAGTCACAATCAAATCTTCTGGAACGGTACCTGCAACAACAGCAAGCGAGTGATACCTGGTTGCTGTGAAAGGTTCTGGGACGTCTTTATAGATCAAGCTGTTGTCGTGGAAAACCTGACTGGTTTTGCCATGCATTAGTTCTTCAGCCCCTTGAACGGTAGCCCCCATGGCTTCGGCGATAGCCTGATGACCTAAACAAACACCAAAGATCGGTTGACCGGATTTGAGTGCCAACTTCACGGTTGGGATGCTCAGGCCAGCATCAAAAGGAGTGCCTGGGCCGGGAGAAATCAAGACAGCATCGTATTTAGCCAGTAATTCAGGCAATTCGGCCTCAGTTACGACATCGTTGCGAAGCACCTCTGTTTGAGCCCCAAGCTGCTGAAGGTAGCCGTTGAGCGTGTAAACAAAGGAATCGTAGTTATCTAGAACAAGAATCTTGACCATTAGGTTTTAAGCCTAACTTGGTTTAAGCCCCTTGTATTAGAATTGCCCCATGTCTGAAAACGAAAACAAAACCAGCAAGTTACTCAAGCGTCCAGCCAAGCCAGCAGTCCCTGACTCCGTCAAGGCTCAGAAGGCTAATAGCGGTAACCCTGCTTGGTTCTTACCAGTAACGCTGACCCTAATGATTGTTGGTCTACTTTGGATCATGGTTTATTACATCAGCCAGACTCTTTACCCGCTAGGTTCAGGTTCTCCTATCAACCTAGGAGCTGGAAACATCATCGTAGGTTTCAGCTTGATGATGGTTGGCTTTGGCTTCCTAACTCGCTGGAAGTAATTAGCCAACTATTGCTGGAACTAAAGAGTTCCCGAAAACCCAAAGTCCGATAAGAATTACAAGAACTAAACCAATTCCTAAGAACTGTAAGTTCTTCTGTTCACGTTTTCTCGTATAGGCCAAAACAAAAGCTGTTGCACCACCGGCGATCAGACCACCAACGTGCGCTTCCCAAGCAATGCCTGGAATAAAACCTAGAACTAAGTTAATTCCAATGATGATATACATCTGTCCAGCATTTAGCTTCAATGCTCGAAGGAAGATCAGATAAGCAGCCATCAAACCAAAGATTGCTCCGCTTGCTCCCACGACACTTGTTCCAAATGGAGCCATAAACAAAACACCGATAGCTCCTGCAAACATAGAAATGAAATACAAAGCTAGAAAACGAAGCTTGCCGATCATTGGTTCAATAACAGTTCCCAACACAAACAAGGAGTACATGTTGAAAAGAATGTGTGTTATTTGACTCGGTGAATGTGTGAAGCCGGAGGTGAATACACGAATGATGCTGCCTTGGTCAGTGCTGCTGCCAATGTTTGCGTAAAAAAGAGAATCTATAAGAGTTGGATAGATGTTTTGCGCGATGTAAACCAGAACGTTTATACCTATAAGTGCAAATGTTACAGGCGCTGCCTGCAGTGGAGACTTTTGAAAACCAGCGCGACTAATCTTTACTCGGTCCCCGGCATCTTCTGGGCATAGGAAACCAACTGCACCAGAGGTGGCGCAATCGGGACAGATGTATCTGTCACAACGTTGACAAGACACCCCGGTCTCGCGATCGGGATGTCTATAACAAGTTGTAGTGAGATCCACTAAGCCGAAACCTTTTCGACGCTGATTGATTCAATGGTTACTGCATCCAGCGGCTTATCGCCAGGACCGGTTGGAACGGCTGCAATGTTGTCCACTACTTCTCTTGAAGCTGCATCCGCTACCTCACCGAAGACTGTGTGCTTGCCATGCAGCCATCCAGTTTCAGCCACAGTAATAAAGAACTGTGAACCGTTGGTACCGGGACCAGCGTTAGCCATAGCTAGCATGTATGGCTCTTGGAAGTTGTGTTCGCTAATCTCGTCGTTGAAGTTGTAGCCTGGTCCACCCATACCTGTTCCGGTTGGGTCGCCTCCTTGGATCATGAAGTTAGGAATAATGCGGTGGAAAACCACGCCGTTGTATAGCGGCTTATTGGAGTGTTTTTCACCGGTACGAGGATCAGTCCACTCTTTGGTACCGTCAGATAGCCCAACGAAGTTGGCTACTGTAACTGGGGCGGCTAGGCCAAAAAGGTTTACCTTTATGGCTCCGTGGTTGGTATTGAAGGTTGCTACGTGTGTATGTAAATTCATGTTCCTATTCTCGCACGACGGTAAATAGAACATTTAACGTTTGTTAAGTCATAAATGGCTTGAATTGCACAAAAATGTCGGTGGTTCTATTTACAATGTTTGAGATGTTCCCTATTGGGAATATTGCTCGTTCCAGACAACTACGGGGCTAAATGCAGATAGAAATACTCGCATCCAGAGGCGAAACAGTGACCTCTTTTGAGTTCCCTGAGCCTGGCCGCATGCGCGTCATCGTTCAGATGGGCACACCGGCCGAGAGACTCACCGCCATTTGCCACCCAGCGCTGACTCCTGAGGTGCTAAATCAAGTTATTCGACTCTGGTCGGACCCAGAACATTGCCGTCAATTCGAGGAATTAGGTCGAAACTTACTTATCCGCGATTGCGCTTAGGTTTAGCGGGCCATCCCAAGGCTCCAACAGCCTTCAGAAGCTCTTCTGGGGAGACTTTTAGCTCAAGACATAGTTTGCCAACAGTTCCCGATGGGATCTCGCGCTCAAGGTGGAAATAGCGACTAAGGCTAGATTTCTGCATACCTGTGGCGATTGCGAACTGGTTTAGGGACCTGTGACCCTGTTTTTCATACTTTGCGACGAACCAGCTCCAAGCCGATTCAACGTGTTCTGCGCTTTGTTTCTGTACCATTCTTTGCGACTTACCTGACTTCATATAAAGCCCCATGCGTTTGCATCCAAAATCAACTTTATCTGGATAATCGGGAACATGTTTAAACTGTCAACAGTTTCGCAGGAATGTCAAAAATGGGATTTTTTAGACGCGATGCTGCGATGTAAGCCAAATGGCAACACGATGGTGAAGTAAAACAGCACGATAGGCCAGAGCGATGAATCCAAGCTAACAAAAGTGCCACCTATAACAAGTCCCCATAGGAGTAAAGCGGTAATCCATTCATCTGCAATCACGAAGTCTGTTATGAAATCAACAATCGCCCTGGCTGCTCGAATCGCTTTGCTGTCAGGAATAGCAATCTCTTTGCTTTTACGTAACGACGCTTGACTATTATTTTGTCTCAAACGTTTTAGCCAAATGACACAGAGATACGAAACAAGAGCAACCCAAGCACCAATAAACAACAACATCATATCCGCATATGGCCAGGTGAAACCCATTCCTTCAGTCGTCCAGAAAATTCCGAAAGTTGCGGCCATGATTCCAACTACAAACTTCAAAGTGTTCTCTGGAACTCGAGCTAACGGTTTACGAATTACGAAAGCACTTCCAGCAACAATTACTAGAGCAAATAGCGCTGCCAGTGTTGCTGTTCCTATAGAGTTTTTCAGCGCACCAAAGGTAAGCACAATAAAGATAACCTCAAAGCCTTCAAGTAAAACTGTTTTGAAGGTGAGGGTAAATGAATATTTATCTAGATCAGCAAATAGTTTCTTTGCATTAGCTGATTTAGCAAGATCAAGTTCTTTAGCAAAAATCTTTTCTTCATCATGTAAAGCTTTGAAGCCACTTGATCTAAGTACCGCTTTTCTAAGCCATTGCAATCCAAAGATAAGTAACAGCACACCAACAATTATGCGAAGTAGTTCTATTGGAACTAAAAGTATTGAAGGACCTGCGAAGAGAACTATTAGTCCTAGCGTTACCAGTGCTACCGCAGTTCCAGTTAGTGCTGAACGCCAGCCTCTGACTGCACCCATAGCCAGAACAATAGTTGCTGCTTCAACCATCTCAACAGCGCTAGCTAATGAAACAGTTAGAAATAGTGCAACTAGTTGTTGATCCACAATATTTCTCCATGACCTTCGAATTCATAAACGCGAATGTAATCCACATGCAGTTTGTTAGATGACGCAAGATCATCAGCAAGTGGGCCACCTAGATTTCCACCAACTGCAAGGTTGAGGAGCATATAAAACGGGTGTTCATAAACCCATTGGTTCGGTGCAACACTTTCTGGCGTCGCTTTGAAATATTCTGTTTCATCAACAAACCAAGAAATTTCATTTGGTTTCCAGTTGATAGAGAACTCATGCCAATCATCTGAAGCTGGTGCTGCAAGCTCAGTCTTACCGCCGCAACCATGATCACCGAAGTAACCAGGACCATGAAGTGTTCCTAAAGCTTCGAGTGGTTTCTTGCCGACCCATTCCATGATGTCAATCTCACCAGCTAAAGGCCATCCCTCTTGATCCATTGAATCGCCAAGCATCCAAAATGCTGGCCACAGTCCAACACCTGCAGGAACCTTGGCCCTAATGACTATCCGGCCGTATTTGATGTGTAACTTGTTCTTGGTTACCAAGCGAGCACTAGTCCACTGAACGGGACCGTAATAAGCATCGCCTGCCGAACCATCACTGATTTGCTTAGCTTCCAGCTCTAAATGCCCTAATTCGTTTACGAAGGCGTTTTCCTCGGTATAAACCTGTAATTCGTTGTTACCCCAGCCGGGAATGCCGTAACTAGAGCCATCTCCCGTGTCTCTTCCCCAAATAGCAGGGTCAGGGGCAGATCCTGCCACTTGATTGAACTCTTCAGACCAGAGCAATTTAGCGTTAGACATAACCACTTTCAGATTTAGGAATACGGGATATTCACAGCCTAACGGCACACTATTGTTATTTAGTTTTGGGTAGTCTTTAATCAACTCAGGAGGAGAGTGTTATGAAACTACAAAAACTTGCTATTGCCGTTCTGTTCGCAGCCGGAATGATTGGCGCATCAGCTTCTATGGCCAGCGCTGCGGATGAGAAGCCTCAGATTGCAATCGACTGTGTCGAAGGATACGAAGCTGTATACAGTGACGATGGTTCTTCAGGTACCTGTGAACCGATAGCAACAACCTTCGAAGAACCTACCGATGGTTCATGTTGGACCACAGCTGACGGCGGAAATGTTTGTGCACGTGGCGGAGTTAACACTCTTGGTTCCACTGAAGATCCAGTAGATCCTGTCGGTTGCTCAACTGCACCAGATGCAGATGGTAATCCAGTAACAATTTGCGCAGATGCAATCGAATACAGCACACCGCCCCTACAAAATGATGGAACAGGTGTCGATTGCTCCGTGGATGCTGCTTCTTGCGAAGTCATCATGCCTGCCGTTGGAAATGAATCGCTAATGTTCAAGAACAACTCGGCTGCACCTCTAGGTACAACCTCCAATTCAAATACTCTTGCCGCTCTAGGTGTTCTAGTTGCAGCTCTAGGTGCATTTGGTATTGGTCTTAGCAACCAGAAGGCTGCCAAGAAATAATTACTTCAAACTAATAACAACCGCAGTCCTTTTGGGCTGCGGTTGTTAGTTTTAACGGGTGTCTAAAAAACAAAGTGTTGTTCGCCAGCCTGGCTTTCTTGCCTTGTGGATTGGTCAATCTGTAAGCGCAGTTGGATCTCAGATCTCAGGTATAGCAATTCCTGTTATCGCTGTTACTTTTCTTGGTGCTACTGAATGGGAAATGGGTTTACTAACGGCTGCTGATACTTCAGCGTTTTTAGTTTTTGGTTTACTAGCTGGTGCACTAGTTGATCGCTGGATAAAGCGTCGAGTCATGATGATTGCCGATTTAGTGAGAATGCTAGCTGTAGCTATTGTTCCTGTGCTGTGGATATTTGGCATATTGAATATTTATCAACTGATGATTATCGGGGCGGTGCTGAGCATCGCAACTGTGTTCTTCGATGTCTCCTATCAAAGTTACATACCTATCCTCCTTCCCAAGGAATACATCGGTGTTGGTAATGCCAGGCTAGAAACAACGGGACAAATCTCGGGTATTGCAGGTCCCGGTCTAGTTGGTGCATTGCTTCAAGTATTTAAAGCGCCACTGCTATTAGTAGTTGACGCTCTCAGTTTCTTTGTTTCAGCTGTTTCGCTTTGGTTCATCAAAGATCGTGAAGTGCCGAAAATCAAAGCAGATAGAAAACCTTTAGTTAAGGAAATAGCGGCCGGGCTGCATTTTGTTTGGAATCAAAGACTCATCAGAGCAATCTCTTTCACGACTTCAACTAGCAATCTATTCAGCACTATCGCCGGAACAATGTTCGCGCTGTATTTCTTTAGAGAACAATATCTAGGATTTAATACAGCTGCTTTTGGACTTCTAGTATCGGTAGGGTCTATCGGTGGATTACTGGGTGCGACCATTACTCCTAGTCTCATCAAGTTTTTTGGTGAAGGTCCATTAGTTGTAATTTCAGCTATTGTCTCCGGTTGCGTTCAGCTATTACTCCCACTGGCTTGGTATGTTCCTAGAGATTATGCGTTGGTGCTTTTGGGTGTTCAGTTCTTTATGACCTCAATGTTGGCTCTGACATACAACATCACTCAAGTAACCGCTAGGCAACGTATCTGCCCTGAACACCTTCTTGGGCGTATGAATGCGTCCATCAGGTTCATGGTGTGGGGGTGTATGCCGATAGGAGCACTCATTTCAGGCTCGCTTGGTACATTTCTTGGAGTTGTTCCAACTCTTTGGATTGGAGCAATTGGCGGGCTATGTGCAGCGAGCTTTGTCTTCTTCTCACCACTTCGAACAATGCGTGAGATGCCTCAGAAACCTGAGGACTAAGCTCTTTCCCTGCTCATAAGGCCTACCGGGTTGCCTTCTGAATCCTCTATAAATGCCAGCCATTCGTTGCCTGGCTCATCAAAGACACCGTTAGGGTCGGGGAAAACTATGTGCGGCTCACTAGTGATCTTGAAGCCACGTTCACGAAGATCAGATACCGCTAACTTCACATCAGGTACTTCAAGATAAATCAATGAAGCGGGACCACCCACTTCAATTAGCAACCTGGTCCCCTCTAAATCAAAGAAGCAAAAGCCTGGCGGGTTGAATACTGCCGTTGGCTCAGTGCCCAGAAGCCTGCTATAGAAATCTTGTGCTCGACTGAGGTCTTTACAACCTAGAGCTATCTGTCTGATCTTCATAATCACAAAATACAGCAACATAGAGCAAGTAGATTGGTCTAGTGGCCAAAAGTTCAGCGTTGAGATCGTTCAAGCATCGTAACTTTCGAATACTCTATCCAGCTAACGCCCTATCAAATATTGGCACTTGGACTCAACGAGTCGCTCAAGACTGGCTTGTTCTTGAACTCACAAACAATGATGCTGCAACCCTAGGTCTAGTAACTGCTATTCAGTTCCTACCTGCAATGTTGCTAAGTCTCTATGGGGGTTTACTGGCTGACCGGTTCAGTAAGCGAAAGCTATTACTGCTTACGAATTTTGGTGCTGGTTTATCTTCTGTTGTTCTTGGCGTTCTTGTAGTTACCAATTCGGTTGAACTCTGGCACGTTTATGCTCTCGCGCTATTACTTGGAATCTTTACAGCTATTGACTCTCCTATTCGAGTGAGCTTTACCAGTGAACTAGTTGGTAAAGATGATCTGGCTAACGCGGTTAGTTTGAACTCAGCTAATTTCAATGTTGGAAGACTAGTCGGCCCTGCTCTGAGTGGTTACCTGATTTATTACTTCGGAACAGGTCCATCGTTTTTGATAAACACTGCCACCTACGTTGTGATGGTTGCAACACTTCTTGTCATTCGCGATAAAGACCTACACATCACCGTCAAACCTAAGAGAGCAAACAAACTCAGCGAAGCTTTCACATACGTTAGAGATCGAAGAGATTTGATGTTGGTCATGCTGACGGTCTTCTTCACAACTACTTTCGGTTTGAACTTTCAGATATTTATTGCCCTTATGGCTACCCATGAATTTGGAATGGGTCCTGATCAGTTCGGAGCATTAGGAAGCATTCTGGCAGTTGGTTCTTTATCGGGTGCCCTCATTGCTGCTCGTTTGGAAAGACATCGAACCACTACAAACATTCTTAGAGGTGCTTCCATATTCGGTGTCTTAGTAATGGCTTCAGCTTATTTACCTAGTGCTGTTATGTATGCCGCCATGCTGCCGCTGATGGGGGCAACCGTATTGCTAACTCTCATCTCTGCTAATACTTATGTTCAGAGCAATACCGACAGCGCTCTTCGAGGCAGAGTTATGGGAATCTACCTAATGATCTTTATGGGCGGAACACCTATTGGTTCACCCTTGATAGGTTTTCTTGCCAGCCAGTTTGGGATCAGAGCAACCATCATGTTCTGCGGTGTTGTCGTGCTACTCGCAGCTCTCATTCTCAGGAATATATTTAGAGACGTTAAGCCAATCGCCAAATAATTTCCACTATTTCTGCACCTCTCGCATTAGCAAAATAGGTGTCTTCGCCAACAACAACGAAGCCATTCTTCTCGAGTACTCTTGCTGATGCCAAATTATCGAAAGCTGTTCTGGCTTCGATTGGCCTCGATTGATCTAGTTCCAACAATTGAGCCAAGGCTTTCGTTGCTATCGATTTGTTCTGAAATTCAGAGCCAATCCAATAGGTAACTTGAGCAGTCCCGTCCATGAAGTACCTGGCTAAGCTGCCAACTACTTCGCCATCGGCTAATACTGTTCGGTTGAGGGTTTCTGGATCACCAAGAATCTTTTCCCAATGCTTAGTATGTGCATCAAAGTCACTGGGGTCTGCGCTTGTGAAAGCAGCCTGCCATAACGATTCTTTGTCCTGCATAAACGAAAAGAACACCAAGATATCCTCTTGGTGCACTTCTCTAAGTTGAATCTCTATCCGTTCAGTCTTTCTAGTTCAGCATCCACAGCAGTCTTGAGCACCTGAAGATCAGAGCCACCAACAGGTCCATACTCAAAAGTTTGGTCATACTGAGTGTCTTCGCCCGTCGAGGAGACCAATAGACCATTGAGAACGGTGAACTTAGTGTCGGCCATGGTGCCGCCATCTTCACCGTAGACATGTTGGCTCCAGGTGTATGAACCATCATCGTTTCTCTTGATGTGATGCTCGTAATCTCCACTGTTGTCGTGGTGAGCTTCCTTCTGCATTGATAACAGGTAACTAGGTCCACACACGGTTAGCTCAAGTTCATAAACAACCTGAACTTTGCCTTTGTTATCAATAGAAATCGCACTGTAATTCTTATAAGCATTGTCTCTTGAAAGAGCAATGATTCTTGCCGGCTTGTCATTTGTGTATTTCTGAATGACATCATCCTTTTGAGCCTTAGCGCAGGAGTCCTTGGCGATCTTGATAAAGTCAGCTTCAATCTGAGCTTGAGATTCGGCCGGAGCACATCCAGCAAGTCCAAAAACTAAACCAGCAGCTAGAAGAACTTTGAGTGCAGAAACTTTATTCATCTCAATCCCCGATCACAATCACTTTGCAGAACCTTACCTAGTTTGATGCTACTCTCACAAACCAGACCGCTTTTACTTTGCTGGCGTTACTCAACTACCTTGTCAAAGAAGGCTTGCTGTTCAGCACTAAGTGGGCCGTAACTTACGACTGTGTCCATGTTGTTGTATCGACCATATCGGGTAATTAACCCATTAGTGATTTGATAAACATTTTCTTCTAAGCTGGCTCCGCCGTGGTGCTGTAACCAGGCATAAGAGTTATCTGCCATCTTGTCGACTTTGTGCTCTAGAACTGGAGCATCAGGTTCTGCTCGATGAGCTTGAATTTCTAGATCGCAGGGATCAAAGAACGACGGCAGATAGTTGTAAAACTTGCCTGCGCTTGCTTTGCCTTTTTCAACAGTTACTTGATCGAAAGGCCAGTCAGTAAACTCGTCTTTCTCTGTTGGGCGGAAGTAAGTTGTGTTCTCGCTATCGGTAATAATTAGGCCGTCTGTTTGGGCCTTCTTGCAGCTCGCTATAGCAATGGTTAGGAACTCTAACTCAAGATCATCTTTGGCTAACAGAATTTTGCTTCCGTAATCAAGGCCTGGCGGAAATAACGGTTTTTGAGTTTCGGTTTCAGTTGGGCTGTTACTTGGGTCTGGGGAACTAGATGCTTCATCTTTCTTTGCACCGCTTGAACAACCAGAAACTAACAGCGCTCCAAGTAAAAGCAGTGTCCCGACTCTTGTTAGTTTTCCAAGTTTCATTCTCAAAGCCCCTCGTTGGAATCAATAATAGAGATTAAATGAAAAGACCGGCCATTTCTGACCGGTCTTTCCACTTGAGTGGAGACTAGGGGGGTCGAACCCCTGACCCCCTGCTTGCAAAGCAGGTGCTCTACCAACTGAGCTAAGTCCCCATTCGGAAGCCC
>Ga0114964_10001209_pt1 | contig 18979 bp, 13 predicted proteins | sample C_131016_MF_Meta_FD_92638 | JGI IMG/M metagenome (GOLD analysis project Ga0114964, IMG submission 92638) | Freshwater microbial communities from Lake Croche, Canada to study carbon cycling - C_131016_MF_MetaG | ecosystem: Environmental > Aquatic > Freshwater > Lake | place: Lake Croche, Canada... | reverse complement strand
GCGTGATCGACAAAATCACGGCGTGATGGACAAAGCCAACTGACTGCTGAAGGCGCGGACCTGCGCCGTGTGGGGGTCGGTGAACATCACGCTGTGCGCCAGCAACTGCAAGGGCTGGCTGAAGTCCTCGGCTTCATCAGGCCCGCGCAGCACAGTGGGGTAAAACAAATCGCCTTGCAGAGGCAGACCCAGTGCCAGCATGTGCACCCGCAACTGATGGCGTTTGCCGGTGACCGGTTCGAGTTGGTAGAGCGCCCGTTGCCCCTCGGACTTGAGCAGGCTGATGCGGGTTTCGCTGTTGGGCTCGCCAGGGACTTCCATCATTCGAAAGAAGGGAGTGCCGGCAGCCAAGCGGCTGGTGTGTATGCGGGGCAAGGACACGTCAGGGTCAAATGAAGCGACCGCGTGATAAACCTTGCGGATGTGCTTGTCGCGGAACAAGGCGTGGTAAGCGTCGCGGTCTTGCACACGTTTGCCCAGCAGCACCAGACCCGCTGTTTCACGGTCGATCCGGTGCAGGGGCACCAGGTCGTCGTTGCCGGTCAATTGCTTGAGTTGCACCAGCAGGCTTTGCTGCACATAACGGCCCGCCGGTGTGACTGGCATGAAATGCGGTTTGTCGGCCACCAGCAGATGGTCATCTTCAAACAGAATGTGCGCTTGGCTTGGCAGCGCCGGTTCGTTGTCCATGTGGCGGTAGTAAAACAGTTTGGTGTGGGGGCGGTAACGGTCATTTGCACGCACGGGTTGGGCGGCCTCATCGAGAACCAATTCGTGGCTGAGTCGATCGCGCCATGCTTGGCGAGAAATGCCGGGCATGCGCTCGACCAGAAAGTCCAGCACCGTTGCCCAGGGACCTGCGGGCAGAGACACGCAACTGGGGCCCACACCGTTGCGTGTTGGAAGCTGCATGGCCTAAACCCGTTGGAACACGAGATCCCACACCCCATGGCCGAGCTTGAGGCCTCGGTTTTCAAATTTGGTCAGGGGCCGGTAATCAGGTTGCTCGGCAAAGCCATGATCGGCCGTTGCGGTGTTGCGCAGCAAGGGCTCTGCGCCAATCACCTCCAGCATTTGCTCGGCATAGGGTTGCCAATCGGTGGCGCAATGCAGGTAGCCACCGGGCTTAAGGCGCAGTGCCAGTTTGTGGACCAGTCCGGCTTGAATCAAACGGCGTTTGTTGTGTTTGGTTTTGTGCCAGGGGTCTGGAAAGAAAATATGCACCCCGTCCAAGCTGCCTTCAGGAAGCATGTGGTCGATCACTTCGACCGCGTCGTGCCGCAAGATGCGGATGTTGTGCAGTGCGTGTTCGCCAATCCGTTTGAGCAAAGCGCCAACGCCTGCCTCGTGCACTTCGCAGCCTAAAAAGTTGTCTTGCGGACGCACCTTGGCAATGTGCGCCGTGGCCTCGCCCATGCCAAAACCGATTTCTAAAATCACAGGCGCCACACGGCCAAAGGCGGCTTCGGTGTCCAGCGCTTGCGGGGTGTAGTTCAAAAGGTGGGTGGGACCGTAGACTTCATAGGCCTTGGCTTGCCCGAGGGTGGTGCGGCCTGCGCGCAGCACGTAGCTTTTGACCGTGCGCAAATACACATCGGGCGGCGGGCCTTTGCGGGGCGCGGCGGGGTCGGGAGGGATGCTGGCGTCTGTGGCCATGTCAGATGTCCATTCGGTGGCCGGAGTGGGAGAGGTCATGCACGAAGCGGGACACGCAAAGCCCGAATTGTAGAGCCTCAGCCTTGCCGCGTCAGTTGGACCCAATCGGCCAAGGCTGACGGTATCGCCCCGGATTGCGCTGGCAGGCCCAAAACAGCGGCTGCCGCATTGAGTGCCACCAAAGGGTTTGACAAGTCCAGCGCCTGCGCGCCGTTTTGTTTGGAGAGTTTTTCGCCATCTGCGGCCAAGACCAAGGGCGTGTGACGGTACTGGGGCGTTGGCAGGCCGAGCGCTTTTTGCAGCACGATTTGGCGCGCCGTGTTGTCCGACAAATCAGCGCCCCGCACCACATGGCTGATGCCTTGTGCGGCGTCGTCCACCACCACCGCCAATTGGTAAGCCCACAAGCCATCGGCGCGCAGGAGCACAAAATCACCCACCTCGGCGCTGACGTTTTGCGCCTGTTGGCCAGCCAGCGCGTCATGCCAAGCCGTGGGCACGGGCAGCTGGAAGTGGTCAATCACCGCATCCAGGTTCAAGCGCCATGCTCTGGCGGGCTTGCCGTTCAAACCTTGCCGACAGGTGCCCGGGTAGACCGCCGCGCTGTGCCGGGCCAAGGGGCGGGTTTGCACCGCATCAATTTCTTTGCGCGAGCAAGCGCAGGGGTAAGCCCAGCCTTGCGCCACCAAGCGGTCGAGGGCTGTTTGGTAGTGCGCTGACCGCGCTGATTGCCTCAGGACAGGGCCATCGCTGTACAGGCCGCAGGCGGCCAGTTGGCTCACAAGGAGCGACTCAACCCCGGGCATGCAGCGGGCTGTGTCAAGGTCTTCGATTCGGATCAGCCATTGACCGCCATGGGCGCGGGCTTGCAGCCAACTGGCGAGTGCCGCCACCAAGGAGCCTGCATGCAAGGGGCCGGTGGGGGAGGGGGCAAAGCGCCCCACATACGTCGTACCCGCCACCTGCTGCCCGTTGCCCAAAAAGTCAGGCCGATGTGGCCACAGCCAGCGAGAGCTCTAAGCCGGACACAAAGCCATCTTCCACCCGATGCCCTGTGCACCAGTCGCCACAGATACCCAGTTGCAGCGCAGCGTCCCACAGGTGGCTTTGGCCGAGTGTTTGCAAGGTCTTGGCATAGCGCCAGCGGTGCACATCGGCATGGGCCGGTGTGGCGCGGATGCCAGTGATTTCAGAAAACGCTTTGAGCAATTTGGCTTGCACCCGCTCGGGCGCATCTTCCAGGTGCTCTTGCGACCAAGCAGCGCTGGCCTGGATGGTCCAGCGCTCGGTTTGATTGCGCCCGGGCTTGGACGACTCCCTGGCGAGCCAAGCCACGCGGTGGTGGTTGCTGCGGGCTGCATTCCATTGCGGCCCCAAGGTGATGGGCTGCGCCGCATGGGGAAAGGCCACCATCAGGGTCCAGCAAGGGGCAATTTGCACTTTGTCGAGCTGCTTGGCCATGGCCGGGGCCAGCTTGGACGTTGTGAGCAACTCGTGTGCTTGCAGCGGTGGAATGGCCATCAGCACGCCATCAAAACCACCAAACACATGGTGCGAGTCTTCGGCGCCATCGGTTTGCAGTTGCCATTGTTTTTTGTTCAGCGCGTCGCGCTGGATGCGCATCACACGGGTGCCGATATGGATCTGGCCCTGCAATGGCAGCGCCCAGGCTTTGACCAAGGCGTTCATGCCAGGCTTGGCGACCCAGTGTTTTTCGCGATGGGGCAATGCGGCTTCAACCAATCGGCCCATGGCGTCCAGCACACGCACCGCGTTGGCGCTCCAAGGCTTGCACACGCCGGGTGCGGTTTGCAAGGCTTGTTCAAAACGCATGTCGCGAACGGTGAAGTACTGGGCGCCATGGTCAAACCCGCCAAACGGGGTCTGGCGGGTGCTCATGCGCCCCCCCACACCTTGGCTCTTTTCAAACACAGTCACCTGGTGTCCGGCTTGCGCCAAAGTGCGTGCACAGGTCATGCCGGCTATACCGGCGCCGATGATGGCGAAATGTTTTGTCATGCGTCTACTCTACACGCGATAGTGGGGTTGCAGCAATGCGCGTTGCGTTGTTTCGCTCTGCAGTTGCGCTAACCACCACTGCAAAGCCTTGCCGGGGCTGGATTTGCGGCTGTTTCGCCACGCGTAATGGGTTTCCCCAGTGCACTGTGCCAGCGTGACTTCTTTGGCCACAAGCCGACCGGTGCTGATGTAAGGCAGGGCCATGCTCAAGGGCAAAAACCCCGCGCCCAAGCCGCGCAATTGCGCCTGCAGCTTGCTGTGCATGTCGGGCACGGTAAAAACATCCTGCCCGCCCAGCAAGCCAATGCTCAGGCCACTGCCGCGCGGCACCGAGTCGGCTACCGCCACAACCCGGTGTTGCTGGCGCAGCTCTTCGCTCAGAGGCTCTGGCGCGGCGGCCAAGGGGTGGTGGGGCGCTACCGCGAACACGAATTCGACAGGCCCCAGAGGCAGGTGTTGCAGGTCGGCTGCCAAGCCAGTCTGGCCCATCACGCCGAGCGCCAAGTCGGCTTGGCCGGAGGTCAAGGCGTTCAAAGTGCCTGACAAAGTTTCATGCCGCAGGCGCAGTTGGGTCGGTGACTTCAGGGCCAAAAAGGCCTCGCACAACTCCATCAACACAGTGCGCGAGATGATGCTGTCAGCGGCCACCGTCAGCACCGCCTCCCAGCCGGTGGCCACGCGCTTGACCCGGTTGGCCACCGCCTCCACATCGCTCAAAAGCCGCCCTGCTTCGTGCAGCAAGGCTTGCCCCGCCGCGGTGGGACGCGCTTGCTTGGCGCTGCGGTCAAACAAAAGCACGTCCAAGGCGTCTTCGATCTGCCGGACCCGGTAGGTCAGGGCGCTGGGCACCACCCCCAACACCCTTGCTGCCGCAGCGAAACTGCCACTGCTGCCAATGGTTTGCAGCATGTCCAAGGCTTCGGGGGTCAATATGTCGCGAGGATTTTGCATGAAGAGTTGAGTTTAATTCAAAATAATTGAACGTAGACGGCAATGCTGCTGCATGTTGCTGGGGGCTCTTGGCCCTACATTCAGGGTTCTGAATCAAGGAGCTCAAAATGTTGACATTGCGTGCCAGTGGCGATCGTGGATTTGCAGACCATGGTTGGCTCAAGTCATTTCACAGTTTTTCTTTTGCCGGTTACCACGACCCTGCCCACATGGGCTGGGGCAATTTGCGGGTCATCAACGAAGACCGCATTGCGCCGGGCACCGGCTTTGGCACCCACGGCCACCGCGACATGGAAATCATCAGCTACGTGCTGTCGGGCAACCTGGCCCACAAAGACAGCATGGGCAATGTCAAAGGAATTCCGCCAGGCGATGTGCAACGCATGAGCGCCGGTAAAGGCGTGATGCACAGCGAGTTCAACCACGCCGAAGGTGCGCAAACCCACTTTCTGCAAATCTGGATTGAGCCCAATGTGTCAGGCATTGAGCCCAGTTACGAACAAAAAACAGTGCCCCTCAACGCCAAACGCGGGCAGTTGCAATTGGTGGCCTCGCCCCGGGGTGAGGGCCATGCTGTCAAGATCAGCGCCGACGCCGCTCTCTACGCCGGCCTTTTAGACGGCTCAGAGTCAGCCTCGCTGCCCCTGAACCCCGCCCGCAAAGCCTATGTGCATCTGATCCAAGGTCAATTGCAGGTCAACGGCCTTGCACTGCAGGGCGGTGACGCGGCATTGATCGAAGGCGAAAGCTTGCTCACCCTGAACCAAGGCCACAACGCCGAAGTTCTGGTGTTCGACCTTTGCGCTTGAAATCTCTGTCATCCCCGCGAAAGCAAGACCCTGTCATTCCCGCGAAAGCGAGACGCTGTCATTCCCGCGAAAGCGAGACGCTGTCATTCCCGCGCAGGCGGGAATCTATTTCTTTTCTCAACCCTCAAGGAGTTCTCTCATGGCTAAAACCATCGTCATTTACCACTCAGGCTACGGCCACACCCAACGCGTCGCCCAGTTCGTGGCCCAAGGTGCCCACGCGCAAATCATCGCCATTGACGCCGACGGCAACATCACCGATGCCGACTGGGAGGCCTTGGACGCGGCCGACGCCATCATCTTTGGCTCACCCACTTACATGGGCATGGCCTCTTGGCAGTTCAAAAAATTCGCCGACGCCACTTCCAAGCGCTGGTTCACCAGTGCCTGGAAAGACAAAGTCGCAGGCGGCTTCACCATCTCGGCGAGCCCAAGTGGCGACAAGTTGTCGACCATCCAGTACTTCATCACTTTGGCCATGCAACAAGCCATGGTCTGGGTCGGCCAACCGGCCATGAACGACGGCACCACCAACCGCTTGGGCTCCAACTCCGGTTTGATGGCGCAAGTCGGCCCGACCAGCCCGGCCGAAGACATTCCGCAAAGTGACTTGGACACAGGCAAAGCCTATGGCGAGCGCGTGGCGGCTGTTGCAGCCCAATTGCGCGGCTGATTGACTGATCATTGATCTGATGAATGTCCCCTGCGTACCACTTGTGGGTACCATGGGGGCATGAAAATCATCACCCTGCTGCCTCTGGCCGACTGGTTGGCCATGGGCTGCTTTTTGGCCATGTGGATCGGTTACGCCCTGTTTGCCAAATACTGGGGCCGACACGAGCGCTCCTTGATTGCCACCACCAACCGCTACCGCGCCCTGTGGATGCTGCAAGCCACGGCCCGTGACCCGCGCATGCTGGATGGCTTGATCACACAAAACCTGTCCCACACGCCTTCGTTCTTTTCTTCCACCACGATCATCATCATTGGCGGCCTGCTGGCCCTGATGGGGACCACCGACAAAGCGGCCGAGTTGGTGCGCGACATCCCCTTTGTCACCCAAACACCGATGTTTGTGTTCGAGTTCAAAATCATGGTCTTGCTCGGTGTTTTTGTGTATGCATTTTTCCGCTTTTCTTGGTCGATGCGGCAATACACCTTTGTGGCCTTGGTGATTGGTGCCATGCCCCCGGCCCAGGAATTTGAGGACGGCTTGCATGACCGAAAACAAATCGCTGACAGGGCAGGGGCTTTGGTGGGCGCGGCCGCTGAGACCTTCAATGACGGCTTGCGCGCCTATTACTTTTCGTTTGCTGCCATGGCCTGGTTTTTTTCACCCCTGGCGCTGATCGCCGCCACCGCCTTGGTGGTGCTCATTTTGTACGGCCGCGAATTTCACTCGGATGTGTTGCATGTGCTGCGCGACGAGCGCTTTTGAAACATCAACCCGAGACAATCCCCAAGGTGCTCAAATCAGCCGCCAGCGCGCGGCGTTCGTCAAACACAAAGCAGCCGCCTTCGTAGTGGGCGCCGCCGGTCGCTTCAAAGTACTTCAAGATGCCGCCTTCGAGCTGGTAGACATGGGGCAGGCCGGCTTCGCGCATGTAAATAGCGGCTTTTTCGCAGCGGATGCCGCCGGTGCAAAAACTGATCACGGTCTTGTCGACCAACTCGGCTTTGTGGGCCTGCAGGGCGTCCGGGAATTCGGTGAACTTGTTCAAACGCCAGTCCATCGCGCCTGCAAACGTGCCTTCGTCCACCTCGTAGGTGTTGCGTGTGTCCAGGGTGACCACCGGGCGGCCCAGGTCATCATGCCCTTGGTCCAGCCAGCGTTTGACGGTGTGCGCATCGACGGCCGGCGCGCGCCCTTGCGCGGGCTGAATGGCGGGGTGGTTCATGCGGATGATCTCGCCCTTGACCTTGACCCGCATCTTGCGAAAGGGCTGGGTGGCCGACCAGCTTTCTTTGGGCACGATGTCGGCAAAGCGCGCATCGGCCTGCAACTGGGCCACGAAGGCGCGCACGTCTGACGCAGGACCGGCCAAAAACAGATTGATGCCTTCTTCGGCCAACAAAATAGTGCCTTTCAGGTCCAAAGCCACAGCACGCGCAGCCAAGGTGTCCCGCAAGGCCAATGTGTCGGCTAATGGGACGAATTTGTAAGTAGAAATATTGAGAATATCGTTCACAGGCGCTATTGTAGAAAACTACCTGCCGCCAGCGCCGGAATTCCGATGGGCGCTTATACAATGAACCCATGTTTGCCCATCTTCGCCTCCATTCCGAATTTTCTGTGGTCGATTCCACCTGCCGCATTGACGAGGTGATCAAGGCGGCCGCCGCTGACGGTTTGCCCGCCTTGGCCATCACCGATTTGAGCAATATTTTCGGTGCCGTCAAGTTTTACAAGGAAGCCCGAGGCCAAGGCGTGCAGCCACTGATTGGGGTCGAGATTTTCTTGGAGGGCTTGGGTGCCGAGCTCACCTCCACTTCGCGGGTGCTGCTGTTGGTGCAAAGCACCCAAGGCTATCTGAACTTGTCTGAAATGCTGGCCCGGGCCTGGACGCAAAACATCGTCAAAGCGCAAGCCGTGGTCAAGTTGGCTTGGCTCAAAGAGTTGTCGGAGGGGTTGATTTTGTTGTCCGGCGCGCAGGCCGGGCCGGTCGGGCAGGCCTTGGTGCAGGGCGACGAATCCCGCGCCGCCGAAGTCGCGCTGCAATTGGCCTGTGTTTTCCCGCACCGGTTTTATTTGGAGTTGCAACGCGCAGGTCGACCTGAAGACGCGGTGCAGGTGGCCGGTGCTGTGCGCTTGGCCGCGCGCCTGCATCTGCCGGTGGTGGCCACCCATCCGGTGCAGTTTTTGCTAGAAGATGACTACGAAGCCCACGAAGCGCGGGTCTGCATTTCAGAGGGTGAGATTCTGGGCAACCCCAGGCGCGTGCGCAAATTCACCAGCGACCAGTATTTCAAAACAGTGGCGCAAATGTGCGCCTTGTTTGCCGATGTCCCCAGTGCCTTGGCCAACACCCTTGAAATTGCCAAACGTTGCAATCTGACGCTGGTGCTGGGCAAGCCACAGTTGCCTAACTTTCCGATTCCACCCGTCCAGGGTGTGGTCATGTCGGTGGAAGACTATTTCCGCCATGTGTCGCAAGAAGGGCTCGAAGAGCGCTTGCGCCATCTGTACCCCAACGATGCCCAGCGCAGCGCACAGCGACAGCGCTACGTCGATCGTTTGGCGTTCGAGCTCAACACGATTTTGAACATGGGTTTCCCGGGCTACTTTTTGATTGTGGGGGACTTCATTCAATGGGCCAAAACCCACGGGTGCCCGGTGGGGCCGGGTCGAGGTTCCGGCGCAGGTTCTTTGGTGGCGTATGCCCTGAAAATCACCGACCTGGATCCACTCCAATACAACCTGCTATTCGAGCGATTTCTCAATCCCGAGCGGGTCTCCATGCCCGACTTTGACATTGACTTTTGCCAGGCCAACCGCGACCGGGTGATCGACTACGTCAAAGACAAATACGGCCGTGATGCGGTCAGTCAGATCGTGACTTTCGGCACCATGGCCGCGCGTGCGGCGATCCGCGATGTGGGCCGCGTGCTGGACATGAGCTACACCTTTTGCGATGGCATCAGCAAACTCATACCCAACAAGCCGGGCCAGCACATCACCATTGCCGGGGCCATCCTGGCCGAGCCGATTTTGGCCGAGCGTTTGGCCAAAGAGGACGAGGTAAAAACCCTCTTGGAGTTGGCACAAAAGCTCGAAGGCTTGACCCGCAACGTTGGCATGCATGCGGGCGGTGTGTTGATTGCGCCGGGCAAGTTGACTGATTTTTGTGCGCTGTACCAGCAGCCGGGCAGCACTTCGGCGGTGAGCCAATATGACAAAGACGATGTGGAGTCGATCGGCTTGGTCAAGTTCGACTTCTTGGGCTTGGCTACGCTCACTATTTTGGAGATTGCCCGCGATTTCATTGTCTCGCGCCACAAGGGCCAAGAGCGCTTTGCTTATGAAGATATCGCGCTGGACGATGCCGCCACTTACACATTGTTTGCCGATGGCAAAACCGAAGCGGTCTTCCAGTTTGAAAGTCGCGGCATGCAAGGCATGTTGCGCGATGCACGGCCCAGCCGCCTGGAAGACCTGATTGCCCTGAACGCCTTGTACCGTCCGGGCCCAATGGACTTGATCCCGAGCTTTGTGGCGCGTAAACACGGCCGAGAAGAAGTGCAGTACCCCCACCCTGCGGTGGCCGACATGCTCTCTGAGACCTACGGCATCATGGTTTACCAAGAGCAGGTGATGCAGACCGCGCAGATCCTGGGTGGCTATTCTTTGGGTGGCGCGGACTTGTTGCGCCGCGCGATGGGCAAGAAAAAGGCCGAAGAAATGGCCGAGCACCGCGAAAAATTTCGCGCCGGTGCACTGGCCACGCACAACATCGCGCAGGACAAGGCCGACGAAGTCTTTGACCTGATGGAAAAGTTCGCGGGCTACGGCTTTAACAAGTCACACGCTGCCGCTTACTCTTTGTTGGCCTACCACACCGGTTGGCTCAAGGTGCATTACACCGCTGAGTTTTTCTGTGCCAACATGACGGTGGAGATGGACGACACCGACAAGCTCAAGGTCCTGTATGAAGACGCGTTGAAATTCGGCTTGAGCTTTGAGCCGCCCGACGTGAATCGGGGTCGTCATCGTTTTGAGCCGGTGTCGGACAAAGTCATTCGCTATGGCTTGGGGGCCATCAAGGGCACGGGTCAGCAAGCGATTGAGGCCATTGTCAAAGCCCGCGAGGAGGGCGGTCCGTTCAAAAGCTTGTTTGATTTTTGTTTGCGCGTCGACCGCAGCCGGTTGAACAAACGCACGGTGGAGGCGTTGATCAAAGCCGGCGCCTTTGACGCTTTGCAGATGAACCGTGCAGCCTTGTCGGCCTCGATTGATCGGGCTTTTGAGTTTGCAACAGCATCCATCGCCAACGCCAACCAAGGCGGTTTGTTCGACATGATGGGCGACGATGATCATGGCTCCAGCACCCAAGAGCCTGACCTGGTGGAGTTGATGCCTTGGGGCATCAAAGAGCGACTGACCTTCGAAAAAACCGCTGTGGGTTTTTACCTGTCGGGTCATTTATTTGATGCGGTCGAGCACGAAGTGCGCCAGTTTGCCCGCCGCAAAATTGACGAATTGATCGACAGCCGCGAGCCCCAATTGTTGGCGGGCATTGTGAGCGACATCCGCGTCATCAACGGTCAACGCGGCAAGGTGGCTATTTTCAAACTCGATGACAAATCGGGTGTGATGGAAGCCACCGCTGACGAAAATTTGATCAACAGCACTCGGCATATTCTCAAAGAGGATGAGCTGGTGATTGTCATGGCCAAAATGCAGGCCGACCGCTTTTCGGGCGGGTTTCGGCTCAAGATGGAACAGATCTGGGATTTGCCCACCGCACGCTGCCGCTTTGGCAAATACCTGCATCTGGCGGTGAATGGCCGCGCGCCCGAAATTGCACGCATTGTCAAAGAATTTCCTGCGCAACGCATCGTGACCGACCAAGGTGAACTGCTGCGCGGCCTGTCTGTGCGCTTAAGTCTGTCACGCCAAGCCGAGGGCGTGGCTGCCCAGGCCCAAGTTCAACTGGGCGACCAGGCACGTTTCTTTCCATCCGACGCTGCGCTGGCCAGCTGGATCGCCCAGGCAGAGGGTGGCAAGGCAACCATCGCGTACGAATAGGGCAAGCCCATGCATGACCATTTCACACTGCTTTATGTGATTTTTGGCATGGTTTTTGGGGTGCTCGCGGTCAGCGTATTGCCGCATTACCAGGGCGCAGCGGGACGCATTCCCAGTTACCACTTGCTCAGTGCGATGGTGCTGGCGGCCTGTGCCTGCTTGGCTTATGCTGCCGCACCCTTCAATCTGTACTTTGGGGCATTGGCAAATGCTTTGGGTTTTGCATCCTTTTATTGTGCTGCACTGTTGTGTCGTTCGCTCAATCGGCCTTTGCCTCACAGTCTGGGGGTTTGGTCGGTATTTGGGGTGAGCTTGGCCTTGGTCCTTTTTGTCAAGATTCAGGTTTTAGACTCTTTTGTGGCCAGGGCCGCATTGACATTCGCTGTTCTCAATGGGTTGTCACTGTGGCAATGGTGTGAACTGTGGGCATACCGCCGATCCCATCGTTCCCTTCAATTGCATTTGGCGCTGGTGTTCATTGGTGTTCAATTGGTTTTGTCATCGGTTCGGATTTACCTGTTGTTCAATTCAGCGCATGTCGGGTATGCATTGGCCAGTGAGCCAGACACCATCGCGACCTTGCGGTGGATATGGTTCGCCATGGACATAGGACTGTTGATTTGCATGGCCGGCGTCATCCTTGATAAGTTGTCCAAGACCAATGTGCTGACAGTTCAAGAAAATGAGCGAATTCAGGCTTTGAAAACGCAGCTTGAAGGCCATCTTGCAGAAAAAAACAAAATGCTGGAAGCCCTGATTTTTTCCAGCAAGTCCAGCAATGTGGGGCTTTTGCTCAGCAACCTGACGCATGAAATTGCGCAGCCCCTGAGTGCCATGCGTTTGGTCACAGAAATTGTTCTGCAAGACACGCAAATGACACGGGACGCCAAAGAGCGTGCGCTCCATAAAGTACTGCAAGAAATAGACCGAACTGTGGACATTGTTCACAAATCAAGGCAATTTTTCACAGGCCAGGCACGGCCATCTGGACCCTTTGATGTGCGTGTGCTCATCTTGGAAACACTCCGATTTTTTCAACAGGATTTGATCAAGTTCAATATCCAGGTCAAGCCAGAACTGACAGAGGGCCTTATGTTGCAAGCCAACAGGGCCCAAGTGGAGTCGGCATTGCTGTATTTGATTGGCCATTTGATTGACTCTGTCAAAACTGTGAATCATCCCAAAGAAGTTTCCATTTCCATGCGGTGTCATGACAATCAAGTGATCCTGAATCTGTCGAACAATGCGCAGGTGCTCCCGGCTGCGATGCGGGATGCTTTCTTTGAAATCAATTGTCCTTCTTCCATGGCCTTTCCTGAGTTTGGCTTGTGGTTGGCTCGTTCAATCGTCGAATTTCACAGCGGCGCTGTCGCGGTGCTGCCTTCGAATTCAGGCCGACATATCCAACTCGCGCTGCCAGCTTTTCACAGCTGATGTGGAAGTCATTGGCCATCGGTATCCTCCGAATGGAGGATGCCTAATGGAGAGTATTCATTGATAATTTGGGTCTTTAGGGTTAATCGGTTTCTGAAAGGACACCATGAAAACAACTCACAAAGGCCCACAGGACTTTTTCTCAGAGTCCTATGTGCATATCGTGGAAGATGATGCCGCCCTGCGTGAAAGCTTGGAGCTGACTTTGCGATCCATCGGTTGCAATGTTTACGCTTACAACACGCCGCTTGAATTTTTAAAGTTTTCAAAAAACACCATGGAGTTTCATCCCAGTGTTTTTGTCTTCGATATGCGCATGCCGGGCATGACAGGACTTCAATTGCATCTCAAATTACAACAAGCAGGATCCAACATCCCTGTGATTTTTGTGTCGGGTGAAAGCAGCATGGAACAAGCGGTCAACTCCTTGCAAAGCGGTGCCTTCCAGTTTTTGATCAAACCAGTGACCCGAACACACTTGATTCAAACGGTGAAAAAGGGTTTGACTGAAGATCGCATTCGCCATCAAACCTGGGAGCGCAAACAGTTGATTCAAAAACGAATGGCGTTGTTGACGCCACGCGAAAAGGAAGTCTTTGAACTGGTGATTCGGGGTTTTGGAAATACAGAAGTTGCTGGCGAATTGGGCATGTCTGTGCCCACTGCCAAGCAGCACAAAAGTCAGGTGATGCTGAAGTTTGAGTCCCGTACTTTTGCACAATTACTCGATTTCATCGATCTGGAACCCCGACAATCATGAGCTGCAAGCCTTGGCCATGGCCTGGCCAGACGCCCTTGGGCATCTTCAAAATGCGTAAGTGGCCGAAGCCATGAAACGTTGATTGTTGGGGCGAGACTCGATGTTGGTGCTCTGCCAGCTTTTGTAGCCGCCCAAGCCCTTGGCCCAGGTCAGGTTGTACGACAGGCCCCGATACTGGCCCTGTAATTGCAAACCGGCAGCTTGCAAGGTGTCGAAGTTCCAAGTCTGAGTGGCACTGCGGTTGACGCTATTTTCAATGTACCCCGCATCGTAGAAAGCGCCTGCCATCCACCGACCTTCAAACGCTCGGTTGACCTCCACGACCCCCAGCACGCCGCGGTCACCCACCCCATCCACGCTCGTGTAGGCGCGGACACCGCTGACGCCTCCCATTGCAAACTGGTTGTAAGTGTCCAAATTTCGCTGGCTCCATTGCCCTTTGAACTTGGTTGTGAGCGTCCAATTCTCGGCGTTGTTCAACGCTGTTTGTTTTTTGCCCGACACATCCAGGCGGGTGTAGCTGCCTTCAGGTAAATTGGTGCCGACCACGCGCGCGTAGTTACCCAGGGTCAGGCCCAATTCCAGGCGTGTGCTGCTGGTCGACAAACGCTCATTGTCTGAAGTCAAGCGCAACCGCAATTGACGATCTTGGGTGCGTGAGATCTCTGTGCCTGTGGCCATCAAGTGGCTTTGGCTTTGACGTGCTGACAACTCCAGCGAACCTTTGTACACACTGTCCCTGTTGCCCCCTAGAATGCGGCTCAAACCAGCGCCGATTTCCTGGCCCAGATTGTCTGTGGTGGCCGAGCCCGTTTGAACCGAGTGGCTGTCCGAGCGTGACCCCCATAGGCGCCAGCGGCTGCCTATCCAAGGGGCCAAGCCTTCGAATTCACCGCGCACATAGCCAATACCTTGGGACTTTTGTGCGGTCAGGTTCAAAGACGACTTTTCGGCCAGACCGCCCACGCTGAGCACGCCCAGCACTTGAGTTTGCCCATATTGCTTGAGACCGTAGTTGTTCATTTGCACCAATGAACTCAAGCGGTCGCCGCCTCTGGAGGCGACCGCTGTGATGTTCACAACCAAATCCAGCAGCTCTGGCCCCACCGCGCGCAGTGTGGCATCGAGTTCAATGGGCAAGTCGTAGCAGGCCGAGTCGAGCCGCTGGTCCAAGCCCAGCGCGTCCAAGGTCATGCCAGGCCGAAAGTCCGTTTCAAAGCGCTTTTGCAGCAGGCTGGCGTATTTTTGGGCCAACGCAGGGTCTTTGGACAAGATGCGAATAGAGCCCACGCGAGGCTGCAGGGTTTGAATGACCAGGCGTTGCCCTTGTCCCGAGGGGACCACCTCCGTGCGGGCGTAAGCCAAAAAACCCGCTTGGCGTGCTTTTTCATAAAACCATGCGTGAAACGCCTGGATGTCCTCTCGGGTCACGGCACGGCCCACAAAGGGGCGCCAATAGGCCTCAATGTCTTGTGTGAACAGGGCGCCGCTGCTGTCCACGGACGCCAGTTTGTCAATCTGTGTGTCTGTTTCCAAGCCCAGCATGTCCACATTGGCTAAAGGCCTGGGCGTGCGTTCACGCAGAACCTGAAGGGACTGTTCAATGTTCTTTTGCGCCGCGTTGCCGTTGGCTTGCGCGAGAGTCAATGCGGGCAGGGTGCTGGCGATGCTGGCCAGGGCGAGGGTGGTCAGATGATGTTTCATTTGGTGTTGAACAATTGGTTGAACCATTGGAGTGGGCTCGACTCCGTTGTGTTGTTGGTGTTGGATTGTCTGGACGGTTCCACGCAGACTTCAATGGATTGCGTGTCGGCTTGCTCGCACATGCACGCTTCAATCCGTGATGCAGAGCATTGGCCGCTCTCCGCTGTGCCCAAGGCTGCACCAGATTTGCTGGTAAAACCCAGGTAGCTGACGCGGCTGAACCCGTTGGCGACAGGGGCATAGACTGACAGGGGTGCGAGTGTTTTGGTCTCACTCAGAATGCGTCCAGTGGCCTTCACGGGCGACCAGGTGTAGTTGGAGGTCACCCCACCGTTGGCGCCATCGCTCAGGCCATACACCACTGTGACGGGTTTGCTCTCTCCGGGGGACGCATTGTCAAATTGACCCGTAACGCTTGAAACGTTCAGGGATTCCCCCCCCACCAAGCCGGTCAACTTGCCGGGCGTGACCGTGGCGGCCGTCAGGCCGTCATAGACTTTGTCGGCGACTTGGGTGTTGACAAAGCTGATCGGGGCCTTGGCGATGGTCAGCGGATTGTTGGTGTAGCTGATGCTGTAGTTGCCCACGTCAGCGCCGGTGGCCAACAAGCTGGCGTTGTAAGTGCCTGCATTGCGGCCCGTGGCCAGGCCGTTGGCTGTGATGCTGTCGCCGGGAACAAAGCCGTTCAGTACCGCTGCACTTTGCGTTTGCGTTTGGCCGTTGTACACGACACTGGTGGTGGGCGCGGTGATGCTGGCGCTGAGTTTGTTGATGACCAAAGAGGCGTTTGTATAGGCGATGTTGTAATTGCCCACATCCGCGCCGGTGGCCAACAGGTTGGAGGTGTAAGTGCCTGCATTGCGGCCCGTGGCCAGGCCCGTGGCTGTGATGCTGTCACCGGCAATAAAGCCGTTCAGACCCGCTGTACCTTGGGTCTGCGATTGGCCGTTGTACACCACACTGGTGGTGGGCGCAGTGATGGTGGCACTGCGCGGCGTGATGCTCAAAACACCATTGCCATAAGTGACCAGGTAGTTAGACGCATCCGCACCTGACACACCCAAGGCGGCGGTGTACTGACCCACATTGCGGCCGCTGGGCAGGCCGGTAAAGACCAGTGCATCGCCAGCAATAAAGCCTGAGCCTTGGGTGCCCAGCAGCGTTTGCAGACTGCCGTTGTAGACCACGGTTTGGTTGGCGGCAGCCAAAGAGGCGGCCCGCGGTGTGATGGTCAGCGGCAGATCGAAGAACTGAATGTTGTAATTGACCACGTCGGCCCCGGTTGCGCCCAGGCTCGAGTTGTAACTGCCTGCATTGCGACCATTGGCCAAGCCGGTGGGCACCACACTGTCGCCTGCGATGAAGCCACTCAAAGTGGCAGCGCCTTGGGTTTGCTGTTGACCGTTGTAGACCAAACTGGTGCCAACCGCTGTGATGGTGGCCCCCAGCTTGTTGATGACCAAGGGGGCGTTCACATAAGTGATGTTGTAGTTGGCCGCATCAGATCCCGAGGCGCTCAAATTGGAGCCATAGGTGCCAGCGTTGCGTCCGCTGGCGACGCCAATAGCCTGAACATCATCACCCGCCAAAAATCCGCTCAAGATGGGGGCATTTTGTGTTTGCGTGGCTCCGTTGTAGCTGACGGTTTTGCCGGTCTCTGAGATGGTGGCACTGGCTTTGTCAATCACGCCCCCAGTGCTGTTCACATAGGTGATGGCGTAATTGCCCGTCATGTCGACGCCGCTGCTGTCCTTGATTTGGGCGCCGACCACCGTCACAGTTTTGCCTGTACCAGCATTCTTGTCGGTAAAACTCAAGTTGCCTGCGTTGGCCACGGTGTCGCCTTGACCGGCCAAAGCACCTATCAAGCCGGAGCCGCTGGCGCTCAAGGTGCCGTCGTAAGTTTTTTGTGCCGCTCCCGCTGTGACGGTCAGTGCCGCTGGCGTGATGCTGCTGGTGGTGTTGTTCACATAGCTCACCACATAATTGCCGCCACTATTTCCATCGTTGACCGTCACCGCGCTGGTGCTCACCGTTTTGTTGCCGCTACCCACGTTTTTGTTGGTGAAGGCGAAGCTGCCGCCACTGAGGCTGTCGTTGCCAAATAAATGGGTGGCCCCCACTGCCACTGCCGCCGTGCCTGATGCGCTCAACGTGCCGTCATAGGTCTTGCTGACGTTGGTGGTGGTCAGGCTGAGGGGTGCAGGGGTGATGCTTGCGTTGTTGCCAGTCAGGCGGTTGCCATTGCTCAGGTAGTAGTTGCCCAGGTCTGTGCCGGTCAAGTTCAGGTTGTTGAAAGAGTAGCCCAGTTGGGTGCCCACATTTTTTTGATTGAACACACCGTTGCCGGAGATGTCCAACTGGTCGCCGGTCAACTTGCCGGTCACCACCAGCGTGGCGTTCGTCGCGGAGGTGCTGCCGTCGTAGACCTTGCTGACACCGCTCGCACTGGGCGTCACGGACTTTGGATTCACGGCCAGGTTGCCCACAAAAACAGGGGCGCCCAAAAAGTTAGCGCCGGTGATGACGGGATGGAGGTCTTCAACCAGGTAGTTGCCCACCACCGTATGGCCTGAAGTACTCACCGCCGCCGCAGAGCTGCCGCTGTAGGGCTGCAAATTCAAGGTCACCGAGCCGCCCGCGTTATCGCTGAAAGTGGTGGTATTGCCCGAACTCGACGGCGTGAGCGTATGGATCACGTTGACCCCGTCCAGGTACTGTGCAGTTGAGCTGTAAGCGGGCGCAGTGCCGTAGACGGTAGAGACGTTGGTGGTCTTGATCAGCAAGGTGTTGGCTGGCACGATCGTGTAATCACCGTTGCTGTAGGAGATGTTGTAGTTGCCCGAAGTCAATCCACTGGCAACCAAGGTTCCCGCGTAGTTGCCAGCGCCAAGGTTGGTATTGGCATTGGTGCGGGCGATGGACAGGGTGCCGCCCAGTACCGAATTGGCTTCGCCGTTCACCAAACCATCGTAGTGAACGCCATTGAATCCAAGCGCATCGGTTTGCGTGACAAAGCGCGAATCTTTGTTGACGGTCACGACGAGATTGGCTTTGTTGATCACGCTGGTGGTGTTGTCCACATAGGTGATGTTGTAGTTGCCCGTCATATCGGCGTTGTTGGCATCTTTCAGGCTCACACCCGAAGCGCGCACAGTTTTGGCTGTCCCTGCGTTGGCATCCAAAAAGACTTGGCTGCCCGCGTCATTGATGCTGTCAAGGGCAGAGGCCAGAGCGCTCACAGAACCTCTGCCTGTCGCGCTCAAACCACCGTCGTAGGTTTTGGTGACCGTGTTCGCCGTCACAGTGAGTGGGGCGGGTGTGATGGCGGCCGTGGTGGAGAGCGAACCGGTAGTGGTGAGGTTGTAATTGCTCCAAGCCCCTGTGCCATCGGTCTGGGTCAAAGTCGCCACGTTAGCCACGGTCACCGACTTGGCGATGCCGACATTCTTGTCAGCAAAGTTGCCGCTTCCGCTCAAGGTCAGGGTTTCGGAGCCTGCCGTGCCAGCGACCGTGCCTGCAGTGATCGTGGCACTGGTGCTGCCGTTGTAAATTTTGTCGGATGCAGTGATGGCGTTCAAAGTCACATCTTTTTTAAGGATGGCTGCGGTGGTCGTGAGGGTGCCTGTGGTGGTGAGGTTGTAGTTCCCGGCGTCGGCGCCGCCGATGGCCAGGCCTGCCACTGTCACGGTCTTGCCAGAGCCTGCGTTCTTGGTGTCAAACGTTGCGCCCGAGTTGCTCAGCGTGACGACGTCAGTTCCAAGCTTGTTGCTCGCCAGTGTGGCCGTCGCTGCGGTGGTGGTGTCGTAGACCTTGTCAGCGGCGGTGGCGCTGATCGCCAGGTCGGCCTTGCTGATCGCGGCGGTGGTGGTCGTGCTGGTGTTGGTGAGGTTGTAGTTC
>Ga0114964_10001208_pt1 | contig 18984 bp, 22 predicted proteins | sample C_131016_MF_Meta_FD_92638 | JGI IMG/M metagenome (GOLD analysis project Ga0114964, IMG submission 92638) | Freshwater microbial communities from Lake Croche, Canada to study carbon cycling - C_131016_MF_MetaG | ecosystem: Environmental > Aquatic > Freshwater > Lake | place: Lake Croche, Canada... | reverse complement strand
CCCTGCCGTTGGTGCGCTATTACGGCGCAAGTAGTTGGCGTACGCTAGAGCCACAGAAAAAAGGGGTGTCACAATGAAGATTGCCATGATTGGCGCAGGAGCAATGGGCGAGTCCTTACTAGCTGGAATGTTGCGTGGCCCAATTTCACCGGATGACATCAAGGTTGCGGAGATACGCACCGAGCGTGCTGCCGAGTTAACCGATCGATATCAAGTCACCTGCAGTGACGCCCGAACTGTAGTTGCTGATGCCGATGTAGTCCTGCTGGTGGTCAAGCCCCATGACATCGCCGATGTTCTTGTTGAAATTTCATTGGCCCTGCCGCCCAAAGCACTAGTGGTGTCATTGGCCGCCGGAATCACTACAGCGGCAATCGAAGCAAAACTTAACTCAGGCCAACCTGTTGCCCGAGTGATGCCGAACACTCCATCGTTGGTGGATCAGGGTATGGCTGGAATTAGTGCCGGCGCTCATTGTGTAACGGAGCATTTAGCTAAAGCCGTCACTTTAATGAACAGCGTAGGCAAGTCAGTCGTGATTCCAGAGGAGTTACAGAATTCATTAACAGCAGTTTCTGGCTCAGGCCCGGCGTATATTTTTTATGTAATCGAATCCATGGTGGCCGGCGCAGTTGAATTAGGGATTGATCGCGAGATGGCCACGGAGTTAGTAGTGCAGACAGTATTTGGCGCAGCGACCTTGATTCAACAATCTGGTGATGAGGCACAAATTTTGCGTGAACGCGTAAGTTCGCCGGGCGGTACCACCGTTGCCGCGATTAATACACTCGATACGCATGGCGTCCGGGCTGCTTTCTCTGCCGCGATGTCAGCCGCGCGCACAAGATCCGAAGAACTTGGCGCGCAAACCAACTAATTACATCGTTGTAACTCGTCAAAACCACTTTCACATCTGTAACAACTGCCACTATGGTGGGGTTTCTACTTGTTACATGTGAGTCCACCCCAGAGGGGTTGCTGGTGGTGGCTCGCACCAAAGGTAAAGGATGCGCTGTGATTTCAGGCAATGATCGTCCATTAAGCGAAGTTCGGTTTTTAACCATCGCTGAAGTTGCAAGCGCAATGAGAGTCTCCAAAATGACTGTGTACCGTTTGGTGCATAGCGGTGAATTGCCAGCTGTTCGAGTGGGTCGCTCATTCCGAGTTACTGAGCAAGCTGTGCATTCCTATCTGCAGGATTCTTTTGTAGAAGCTGGTTAACCGCATACTGATGTGCAGCATCAGTGGCTAAATGCGTAGACTTTCTATTCAGCAACAAAAACAACTTACGAAGGTGGTCGTGTGGGCTCCGTTATTAAGAAGCGCCGCAAGAGAATGGCGAAGAAGAAGCATCGCAAGATGTTAAAGAAGACGCGTTCAAAGCGTCGTAAGTAAACTTAAGAATTTTTTGACCGGGAGCGGCGCATGGCAGCAACAGCCATGCCTGCTCCCGCTCCTATTAGGGCCACAGCAGTGGTAGCCGCCGGAACTGCGTAGCGCTTGATCAAGTGTTCACGTCGGAAATCATGAATCGGCCAAGAATGCTCTTGTGCGAATTCGCGCAATTTGGCGTCGGGGTTAACTGCTGTCGGGTGTCCGACGCTAGTTAATAACGGAATGTCATTACTTGAATCTGAGTAAGCAAAACTTTGCTTCAGATCTATGCCGTGTGCATTTGCTAAATCAATAACCGCCTGAGCCTTCTGTGGCCCATGCATTGGCTCGCTTTTGAGTTGGCCGGTATATCGACCGTGAATAATTTCACTCACTGTGGCAACTGCGCCGGTTAGTCCGAGTTTTGTCGCGATTACATTTGCCAGTTCAATTGGCGCAGCAGATACCAGCCAAACCTGATGGCCAGCAGCTCGATGCGCATGAGCAAGCTGGACAGTGCCCGGCCAAACTTTATCTTCCATGATGTCGTCGTAGATTTCGTTAGCCAGTATTGAGAGCTCCTCAACACTGCGGTCTTGAACAAAAGCCAAAGCACTTTCGGTGACCTTCGCCATGTCGGTGAGGTTCTCCTTGCCGGATAGCAAGAACTTTCCCTGGGTGATCGCGTAATCAGCTAAGTCGCGAGGAGTCAGAATCCCTCGAGCGAATAGCCCGCGCGCCAAGTGGTAGATGCTCGCACCACGCATGATTGTGTTATCAATGTCAAAGAATGCAGCAATCTGCTGCGAGCCCGCGTCATTCTGGGCCGTCATGTGATTAGCCTTATCCTGATTCAACTCATCCACTCTCTCAGCGTACTCTTGAATCCTCGCTAGATATTTTAAGTAAATGCAACGCAAGGAGTCAGCGTGTCAGTTCGGGTCCAGTTAATTGGAAAGCCAGGCTGCCACCTGTGTGAAACTGCGCGAGTAGTCATTGATGACATCTGCACAGACCTGAAAATTGAGTGGGAAGAGCTTTCCATCCATGACTCAGCAGAACTAGCAGACCAATATGGCGAATTCATTCCTGTGGTCTTGATTGATGGAAAGCAGCACGATCAATTCGGGGTGAGCGAAACCCGCTTGCGACGGGCACTTCGTACTTAGGCAACAAAATGTCCTGTTTACGGGCTTTTTCCTGACCCGTGTTTGCTGGCGCTGAAATGGCCCAGATTTTGGCCCGATTGCATACCACGAATATGCCCGTCTGCGCCAATTTTGTCCCTAGGGGAAATGTGCCTAATGTGAGTGCCATAAGCCTACGTGTGGAAGTTGGTTTCGATGCCACTGTCAGAGTCGCCCAAAGCGTCATATCACGTGCGCGCGGGTATTCCAGATGCCACGGTGACTCGACTCCCGATGTACCACAGAGCACTTGTTGCAATGGCAGCTCGTGGCACTGAATTGGTTTCGTCAGAAGAATTAGCAACAGCAAGCGGCGTTACCAGCGCCAAACTGCGCAAAGACTTATCGTTCCTTGGTTCCTACGGAACCCGTGGCGTCGGTTACGACGCAAACTTTTTGCTTTACCAAATTGCTCGCGCACTCGGCCTGACTCAAGAGTGGTGCGTTGTAATTGTTGGTGTCGGAAATCTGGGTCACGCACTTGCCGGCTATCCAGGGTTTGCTTCGCGTGGTTTCCATGTAGTCGGACTTTTTGATACCGATCCAAATCGCATCGGCGAAACAGTCGTTGTCGGCGGGGCAGATGTGACCGTAGCGGACCTTGCAACTTTGCCAAAAGTGATGCAATCCACCGGAGCTTCAATTGGTGTTATTGCAACACCAGAAGGCGCCGCCCAAAGTGTTTGTGATCTGCTTGTCCGCCACGGCGTGACAAGCATTTTAAATTTCGCACCTGTCCTGCTGGACGTTCCCCAAGGTGTAGACGTGCGACGAGTGGATTTAGCAACTGAGTTGCAAATCCTCGCGTTTCACGAACAACGCAAGGCTGAAGTGGCCTTGGGAAGCAGCAATGTTGGCTAGTCCAATGATGAATGAGGCAGGTACAACAATGAGTCAGGTCGGTGCATAGATGCCATCCACCCAACCAATAGCAGCATCTGGTGTTGCGTTTGTCGTAGCGGGTCCAGGCGAGAGCGACCTATTAACAGTTCGAGCACTTCGGTTGCTACAAACTGCTGATGTCGTGATTACCGATAGCGAAGTAGTCGCACTTGCACAGGAAGTGGCCACTGGTGAAGTGCTAGTAGCCCTGGACAATGTCGGCGCTCCGTTATCGCTTGCCGCGCGCACGAATGCGGTTACGCAGACGCGCAAGTCAGGCAAGACGGTGGTTCGGTTACTCTCTGGTGATCCAGTTATTGACGGCCGCCTCGAGATGGAAACCTCGGCGCTGGCAAAAGCAGGACTCACTTTTGAGGTTGCCGCCGGTGTCTCACCGTTAACTGCAATTCCAGCGCATGTTGGGTTTTCGCTAACCAGCGGCCGCACTCGCGAGGTGCGCATTATTGATGCAGACGCACCAACAGTTGACTGGACCACACACATTGATCCGACCGTGACTCTGGTTGTTCATAACGCCGCAGACCGCGCAAACGAGGTGTCAAAAGCACTTGTCCGCGCAGGTCGCGATCCGCAGACTCCAGTGGCTATCGTGCGTGACGGGGCAACCATTGAACAGCGCTCCTTGCACTCGACTCTGGAAGCATTACCAGCTGCAATGAAGTTGGCAAAGCATTCGGGTGCCGGCCTAGTGATTATTGGCGAATCCGCAGCGCAGCGCACGCCTTGGTTTGAATCTCGCGCATTGCATGGCTGGAAAGTCCTGGTGCCACGCACTAAAGATTCAACCGAAAATTTGCAGGAGATGTTGCACACTTTGGGCGCAGTGCCATTTGAGGTACCAACCATGTCGGTCGAGCCGCCACGCACACCACAGCAAATGGAACGTGCCATTCACGGACTTGTTTCTGGCCGATTCGAGTGGGTTATCTTCACTAGCGTCAATGCAGTTCGGGCAATTCGCGAACGATTTGATGAGATCGGCCTAGATGCTCGATCGCTTTCTGGCATTCGAGTAGCGGCAATTGGTGCAGACACTGTTGATGCGTTGATCGCAATGGGTGTCCGCCCAGACCTAGTGCCTGAAGGCGAGCAGACTAGCGCCGCACTTCTTGACGAGTGGCCAGAGTTCGATAGCATCATCGATCCGATTAACCGCATCTTCCTGCCACGTGCTGACCTCGCAACTGAAACACTCGTTGCTGGATTAACGGCGCTTGGCTGGGAAGTTGAAGACGTAACGGCCTATCGCACAGTGCGCGCAGCACCACCACATGTGAGCACTCGCGAAGCCATCAAGAGTGGCGGGTTTGATGCAGTGGTATTTACCTCAAGCAGCACAGTGCGCAATCTTGTCGGAATTGCTGGCAAGCCACATGCAGCCAGTGTGATTGCCTGTATCGGTCCAGCTACGGCAAAGACTGCCCAAGAGCATGGCTTGCGCGTTGATGTACTTCCTGAGGAACCAACTATGGTTGCGTTGGTTCAGGCACTTGCCGCTCATGGTGTAGCACTGCGCGAAGAAGCAGCCCTTGCCGGTGCTGTTGCTTGGCGGCCATCGCGTAAGCGCTCTGCATCTCGCCGACGCGCAACTTGATTCGTAGGAGCAGTCCATGAGTGATGAACAGACCATCGTTCATTTGCTACGCCATGGTGAAGTACATAATCCGGAGAAGATTTTGTACGGACGCTTGCCTGGTTATTACCTTTCTGAACTCGGTAAAGAGATGGCACAGCGTGCTGCGCAGACACTGGCAAATCGGGATATCGCTGCAGTAATTTCTTCGCCACTCGAGCGAGCGCAAGAGACAGCTGCCCCGATTGCGCAAGTCCACAAACTGGAAATTGCCAACGACGCAAATTTGCTTGAAGCAGAAAACATTTTTCAGGGCCAACGAGTTGCAGTAGGCGATGGCGCATTACGTGATCCAAAATCATGGCGTCATTTATACAACCCCATTCGTCCGTCTTGGGGAGAGCCGTATAAGCAGATTGCAAATCGAATGCAGCAGGCAGTTGAGGATGCTCGGTTGTTGGCTCGAGGACATGAAGTGGTTCTAGTTAGCCATCAGTTACCAATCTGGATAGCGCGACTGGCTTTTGAAGGCCGTCGTTTCGCCCATGATCCGCGTCGGCGTCAATGTAGTTTGGCTTCGCTTACTTCGCTGACTTTTACCGGCGACACACTTGCTGCAATTGTTTACACCGAACCATCAATCGATCTTGTCGAAAAAGCTAGCAAAATTGCAGGTGCCTAACATGTTTAGGCGAGCAGTCGTCCTGTGTTTCGCAGCAGCACTTTTAGCGTCATGTGCAAAAGGATCTTCAGGAACCTCAAGTGAACTTAGCTATGTTGCTGGCGATGGTTCAACAATCTATGTCTCAGCCGACAAACGAGGCTCGGCAATTGCAGTTGCTGGAACCACCCTTGACGGTTCTGCGCTAGATACCAAAGCATGGCTTGGCAAAGTTGTTGTGGTAAATCTATGGGCCTCATGGTGTGGCCCGTGTCGTGGTGAAGCAACTGCATTGGCTAACAGTTACAAAAATCTGCGCACACTCGGTGTGCAGTTTGTTGGACTCAATACCCGCGATGGGCTAGCCGCAGCGCAGGCATTTAGCCGCCGTTTCCCAACTGGCTATCCGTCACTGCAAGATCAAAATGGACAGTTAATCTTGGCCTTTGGCAATCTTGGGCCAGCAGCAACTCCGTCTACCATTGTGCTCGACCGGGCTGGCCGGATTGCGGCTCGCATTCTTGGCCCAGTTACGCAGGCCCAGTTACGCGATGTCGTTACCGCAGTGATCTCGGAGAAGTCATAATGATCCACCAAGATGTTGTTGCCACCGTGACTTCCGGCTCGCTGCTCTTAGCAATGCCACTAGCGTTTGCCGCGGGGTTGATTTCATTTTTATCACCATGTGTTTTGCCACTTGTTCCAGGTTATTTATCATTTATGACCGGAATTGCTGGTGCTCGGGCAAATGGGCAGTCAGCAAAGCGCAGTCGCGCATTACTTGGCACGCTGCTTTTCATTGCTGGATTTTCAGTCGTCTTTATTTCCTTTGGTGCGATCTTTGGTGGACTTGGCCAAAAACTCTTAGTTCATCAACGCCTAATTCAGTCAGTCATGGGCGTGGTTGTGATCATCCTTGGCTTAGGTTTTATTGGGGCGATTCCGGCGCTGCAGCGTGAAGTGCGCCTGCATCGTCGCCCTACTGGAACTTTGATCGGTGCATTTATTCTCGGCGCGGTCTTTGCAATCGGCTGGACGCCTTGCATCGGCCCAACATTGGCCGCCGTGCAAGGGATGGCGCTACAAGAAGCAAGTGCAGGAAGAGGTGCAATCCTAAGTGCGACTTATTGTTTCGGACTTGGACTGCCGTTTATCATTATTGGCCTACTGATGGAAAAAGGTGTGCGAGCAATTAAAGTGCTACGCAAGCATTCCAAAATCATCATGAATATCGGTGGTGTGCTCTTGATCACCATCGGCCTACTTCTAGTGACGGGATACTGGAACACGGTTAACATTTGGCTACGCGATCAACTTCCAGTTTGGGCGGTGCCGTTCTAGTTATGTCTGTTCTTGCTTGGCTGCGTTGGTTGTGGCGCCAACTTACTAGTATGCGTATCGCCTTATTCTTACTTTTCCTTTTGGCTCTTGCTAGTGTGCCTGGCTCACTATTTCCACAACGAGGTACCGCGCCGGCAAAGGTTAGTCAGTACATTCAGGCTCATCCCAAAGCTGGTCCATTACTAGACCGGTTCCACATGTTCGATGTATTTGCTTCACCGTGGTTTGCCGCCATCTATTTATTGCTTTTCATCTCACTTGCTGGATGCGTTATCCCGCGACTGGTTGATTACTGGAATGAATTGCGCCGAGAGCCGCCGGTTGCGCCCAAGAATTTAAGTCGACTTGGTGTTTACGAGAGTTGGATATCAACAGCTGAGCCAACTGGGGCAGTAACCGAAGCTGCGCTACTTTGGCGCAAAAAAGGTTGGCGTGTTCGCACTGGCGCTGATTATGTTTCAGCCGAGCGCGGTTATTTCCGAGAGTTTGGCAATCTGCTATTTCACCTTTCACTTTTAGTGCTGCTGGTCGCCGTCGGCGTCGGAAGTTCATATGGTTTTCGCGGGACGGTGATTGTGCGCGAAGGCTACGGATTCGCTGACAACATCACGCAGTATGACAGCTTCACACCTGGCCGTGCTTACTCAGTGAGTTCATTGCCACCGTTTTCATTTACGCTGACCAAATTTCATGCTGCTTATCAAATCGGCGGCATGCAAGCTGGTGCGGCTCGGGAATTTCATGCCAACGTTTTGGTTAAGTCATCGCCCAATGCGCAGGCTAAATCAGTACGAGTTGAAGTAAATGAACCGCTAAGGGTCGATGACGTGACTGTTTACTTGGTCGGTCATGGCTATTCACCTGAGTTCACGATTCGAGATTCAAAAGGGAATGTCGTTTGGAAAGATGCGGCCGTATTCTTGCCGCAAGATTCAAACTTCACTTCAAACGGCGTAGTCAAAGCGCCCGATAGCGTGCCGCAGTTGGGCCTGCAAGGGTATTTTTTGCCAACTGTAACCTCAGATTTCAGCATGGGACCGCGCTCAGTATTCCCCGCGCCAAATGACCCGAAAGTTTTTCTCAGTGCTTGGCAAGGAGACCTTGGCTTAGATAACGGAACTCCACAGAGTGTCTATCGCCTTGATACCACCAAGATGAAGCGACTAGGCATCGAAGAACTATCCCCCGGTCAGAAGTGGGTTCTGCCAAAAGGTCAAGGTGTAGTGGAATTCACCGGTTATCGTCAGTGGGCGGCATTTACTTTGGCTCACGATCCTGGCAAAGGTTGGGCATTGGTCTGCGCGATCTTGGCAATTGCTGGCCTGTCGATGTCGCTATTGATTCCCCGGCGACGGGTCTGGCTGCGGATTACCCAAGATGCGCAAGGCGGTAATCTGTGTGAAGTTGGTGGTCTAGCAAAGACGCAAGCACCAGGTTTGCCAGCAGATGTTTCTCGACTTGTTGGATTAGCAAAACAAATAGCTCCGGAGGTACCGAGTGATTAATCAGTCACTGGCACATGTCAGCAACATCCTTGTTTACGCAGCTATGACCGGCTTTGTTCTGGCCATGGTTGTATTTGCTGTCTCCCTTTCCAAAAGTCGTCGACTGGAAACTCTCGAAGACTCAGTGCTGCGCACCAATTCAGTATCGCCAGCTGCGCGTCTTGGTGGAACCGCCACATTAGAGCAGTCTTCGGTTTCAACCGCGGTTGTTGACGGGCAGGAACGTGGCGCTGGTCGACGGGCTGGAAATATTGGCATGTCACTCACTTGGCTGTCCATGTTTCTGTTGGGCGCGGCTCTCGCCAGTCGTGGCTTATCTGCGCACCGTTTGCCGTGGGGCAACATGTATGAGTTTTCGCTAGCCGCTGGCTTCTCGGTATCTTGCGCGTACTGTGTGCTTTCGCTTAAGCGCGATCTGCGTTGGCTCGGGCTCTTTACTGTGGTACCCGTTCTACTTGACCTTGGTTTAGCTACAACGGTTTTATACACCGACAGCGAAGAACTAGTGCCGGCCTTGCATTCGTATTGGTTAGCCATCCATGTCACGGCAGCCATAATTTGTGTTGGAGCTTTCACCGTTGGCGCCGCGCTATCAGCGCTCTATCTGGTTGCCGAACGTGCTGAATCTCGAATTGAAGCTGGCCAAGACGCTGGCCGGATCGGTACATTAGCCAAGCGTTTGCCAGCCGCAGACCGCCTGGACCTGATGGCTTACCGAATTCATGCCTTTATGTTTCCGCTTTGGACCTTTGCAGTTATCGCTGGCGCAATCTGGGCCGAAGCGGCTTGGGGTCGCTATTGGGGCTGGGATCCAAAAGAAACTTGGGCATTTATCACCTGGGTGATTTACGCGGCTTACTTACATGCTCGGGTCACTGTGGGCTGGCGTGGGCGTAAGGCTGCCTACATCGCACTTGCTGGAATCTCCGCGATCATGGTCAATTACTTCGTCGTGAATATCATCATCCCTGGCTTGCATTCCTACTCGGGTGTTAAATAAGCCGGCACCTGCGGCAACCACCAGTGGTAAATACTGATGGCTTGAACTTTAGACTTAGTGTATGAAGCCAACTTTTATTTACACGATTTCCCGGCTCGGTTTACTCGGACTGTGCCTAGCCTTAGGTTTCCTAGTCCATCTTCGCGGCATCATTTTGTTAGTAGCGGCTTTTCTCGGTTCGGGCTTATTGTCCTTTGTGCTACTGAATAAGCAGCGCAGTGCGATGGGAGAAAAAATTGGCAGCGCACTTTCATCAGTGAACGAAAAAATCGAAGCAAATACGCGTAAAGAAGACCTGGATTAAGAATTCAAGATTGCAAAGCTAAGCAATAGTGAATACACCAAAAGTGTGCGGCCGGTTCCAGCTAGAACTGGAATCAAATCTCGCCCGCCCGCACCAGAGCGAATCACTTTAATGGGTTCGATTGCGATGAACGTCGCGCCAACAGCAATCCATGCAAGGTTCGGTCCGCTGCTCGTCGCCGACATAACCACAGCTAGCCAGATTCCCAACAACACTGTGGCCTGATATAGCTTTCGGGTGTTCTGATCGCCAATTCGTACGGCAAGTGTACGTTTGCCAGCCTCAATGTCACTTGGAATATCTCGCACATTATTTGCTAACAGAATTGCTGTTGATAACAAACCGCATGAGATGCCACCGAGTATCGACAGAGTTGAGATTTTTCCGCTCTGACTGGCGCTGGTTCCAATTACCGCAACCAATCCGAAATAGACAAAGACAAAAAATTCGCCTAAGCCGGCATATCCGTATGGGTGCTTGCCGCCGGTATAAAACCATGCGGCGATTATGGCGGAGACTCCAACTGGTATCAGTATCCAGAGCCCGCTTATTAGCGTCATGCCCAAGCCAGCAAATGCAGCAATAGCAAAACTTAAATAGGCAGCTTGTTTAACTTTGGCTGGCGCTGCTAATTCCTGTCCAACTAATCGAACCGGACCGATACGTACTTTATCGGTGCCGCGGATGCCGTCGCTGTAATCGTTGGCGTAGTTAACACCCACCTGAAGTGCCAGCGAAACTAATAATGCACACGCCGCTATTTGGTAGTTTGCGCCGTGTTCGAAACTGGCAATCGCAGTTCCGACGAGCACCGGAGCAATTGCCGCTGGCAGGGTGCGCGGTCTGGCGCCAGCGAACCATTGCGACTTTGTAGCCATGAATTTCCTAGCGCTAGTTAGAACCTGGATGTGAGATGTTGCCTTGGTCGATATCTTGACTTGCTTGTAACCGCAAAGCCAGCCGATCAATTTTTCCACTATCGAGCATAGGTAACGAGCTGACGAAGGTCACAACTCGGGGAGTGGCAGCTCTGCCAATTCGCTGGGCAACTGCTTCCTGAATTCCACGACGCAGGTCTGCCTGACTCTCGTTAGAGTGCACATCACCATTGCGAAGTACCACGTACGCCAATGGCAAAGATCCCCACAACGGATCAGTTACATCGATAACCGCGACATCTTCGATGCTTGGATGATGTCTAATTGCGGCTTCGACCGCAGAAAGGGCAACATTGACACCGCCAACGGTAACGATGTCATCGAGCCGACCTAGTACATGGATTAATCCCGATGAATCGAGTGCGCCCACATCATGAGTAATGAATTGCCCTGCCATAAATGAGACGCCATCCAAATCAGGGCGCAGTCGATAGCCGCTGGCTACTACAGATCCAGCAATACTGATCCGACCCGGCTGTGCATCCTGCGTTGAGGCAATCGAAATCTCCACGCCATCAAGTGGCATGCCATCAAAAACACAACCGCCGCAGGTTTCGCTCATTCCGTAGGAGATGACTACGTTGACTCCCAATTCGCGAAGTCGCATAAGCAGAGGCTGGGGTGTTGCCGCAGCTCCGCTGAGCACCAGGTCGTATGCCTGCAGTGCCTCAATGCCGACTTTGCCCGCATCAAGTAGCCGAGCAATTTGGGTCGGGACCAAGCTCACCATCAATGGCCGGCCGTCTTGCAACGATTGACGCTTTGCGCTTTGGGTGGTTGCCCAAAAAGTGCTGGCCGAAAATTGTCGAGCGCCGCCCACTGACGGGTCGATTATCACTGGACTGTCATTGAAGTGAGCGCGCACCAAAATCATCAAGCCAGCAATGCGATGCAGTGGCATGGCAATCACCCATCGTGCATCCACGCCAAAGCGGCGACCAAATGCCTGCGCCGACGCCTGGAGCGCATTGCGCGAGAGTAATGTACCGCGCGGGGTGCCAGTTGAGCCGGACGTGGAACAGACAACTGCAATGTCGGCGGATTCAATTGGGTAACCCAGATCATCAGCTTTGATCACCGAAGCAATCGCATCTCGGATGCCTAGTGGCTCGGCCGGAATTGGCGCAATCGCTGGGCCGGTTCCAGCCAAAGCGTGGTTCAGGCGTGCCTGCAATCGGATGAGCCCACCAGCACCTGGCGGAATCAGCACTGAAACAAGCGCCTGGTTAGTGGTGCGCTCGCCGGATGTGTGAGAACTGGTCATTGAGACTAGCCTAGAGCGAGACGCAACTAAAGATTTCAAGGTATGCCATGGATACACGTAACAACTACCCATTAGAGCCAATCGCGCCCGCTGGGAGCCCAGCTTTCTCCAACCCGGCACATTCGTCAATGACCCCGGCTTGCCAGTGGCAGTCCCATGGGGACTACATCGATATCAAACTTGAAACATCAGTAGGGGATGCTGCGGGCATCGCAAAAATAACAATTAATCGGCCAGAGAAGCGCAATGCCTTTCGGCCACAGACCGTCACTGAGTTACTGCATGCATTCGAAGTAGTTCGGGATGACCCCACAATTGGCGCTGTGATTCTCACCGGTCAAGGCGATCTTGCCTTCTGCAGTGGTGGCGATCAGAGTATCCGCGGCGACGACGGTTACATCGGCGATGACTCGGTAGCGCAAGCTGGTGTCGGGCGACTCAATGTACTCGACTTGCAGGTCGCGATTCGCCGGATCCCAAAGCCGGTTATCGCCATGGTGGCCGGTTATTCCATCGGCGGTGGCCATGTGCTGCATGTGGTCTGCGATTTAACTATCGCTGCGAGCAATGCTCGATTCGGCCAGACCGGTCCAAAAGTCGGCTCCTTCGACGGCGGCTATGGCTCAGGTTTATTGGCTAAACACATTGGCCAGAAGCGTTCGCGTGAAGTTTGGTACTTGTGTCGTCAGTATGGCGCTGCGCAGGCCTATGACTGGGGCTTAGTGAATCAAGTTGTACCGATCGAAGATTTAGAACTCGAAACCGTTAAGTGGTGCGAAGAGATTCTCACGATGTCGCCACTTGCCCTGCGGATGCTTAAAGCAAGTCACAACGCGGTTGATGATGGCTTGGCTGGCGTACAACAACTTGCTGGTGATGCGACTTTATTGTTTTACATGAGCGAGGAAGCGCAAGAGGGGCGTAACGCTTACAAGGAAAAGCGCACGCCGGATTTCAGTCGTTTCCCAAAGCGCCCTTAGGGAGCTGGCAAGCGAATAATGTCCATTGAGTCGTTAGCTGATCAAGCAGTAGCGTTTTGTGTTCCACTTGCCATGCAATTTCGCGCTTCGGCGAACCGAGAAGGTTTAGTTTTCCAGGGTACGAATGGCTGGGGTGAGTTTGCGCCATTTCCTGAATACGACGATGTGCTTGCTGGCCGATGGTTAGCTGGCGCCTTGGAACTTGCCTTTGGCACTCTTCCCGAACCAGTGCGCGATGTTGTGCCAGTTAACGCAATTATTCCAGCAACTGACGAAGCTACTGCCTACGAATTAGTGGAACGAGCAATAAAGCAAAGCGGGATTTCAACCATCAAAGTGAAGGTGGCGCAAGCCGGGCAGAGTTTGTCTGACGATGTTGCGCGAGTTCGGGCCGTGCGCACCGCACTTTCAAGTAACAGTTTGCCCGATGGAAAGATCCGCATTGATGTAAATGGCGGATGGTCATTAGAGCGGGCTCGGAACAATTTGCCGCGACTAGAGGATGCGGCAAACGGTCTAGATTACGTTGAGCAACCGTGTGCAACTTTGTCGGAAATCAAAGAGTTGCGGGAACACACCTCAGTTCGCATTGCCGTTGATGAGGGACTGCGCTTAGCGCATGATCTAGATCTACTCGCCATCCGTGACGCAGCTGACCTGCTAATTGTTAAATCACTGCCGCTGGGCGGAATTACAGAAAGTTTGCGTTTGATCGATCGCATCGGCTTGCCGGTGGTTGTCAGTGGGAGTATGGACACTTCTGTGGGCCTGACTAGTGCGCTTTACTTGGCTGGAAGTGTGCCAGAACTATACGGCGCGTGTGGAGTAGGCACAGGTCCACTACTGGCTCTCGATTTAGTGCACACCACCACAGTGGCTCACAATGGAGTTATGTCTGTTGCTCGCACAAACCCCCAAGTTGATTGCTTAGCTGTGGCTCATGCATTGACTAGCGAACAAACCCGGCTAGCTTGGCGGACTCGGATGATTAATGCCTGGCATGCCAGCGCTAAAGATCTCGTATCACCTGAAGTGAAGCATGCGGTGTTGGCGTGTTAGAGCAATCAACCGAAACGGCGCGCACTCTAGTTAGCCAGTTACTGGCGCATGGTGTTCGCGATGTCGTTATAGCTCCCGGCTCCCGTAGCGCGCCACTAGCAATTGCTTTTGCTCAGGCCGAGCAGGCGGGACTGCTTTGCGTGCATGTGCGCATTGATGAACGCGATGCTGGCTTTCTTGCTCTGGGTTTAGCTAAAGCGAGTAAAGCTATGGTGCCAATTTTGGTTACCTCCGGAACGGCCGTGGCGAATTTGTTACCTGCTGTAGTTGAGGCATTTCAAACCGGGATTCCACTCGTTGTGCTTAGCGCCGATCGTCCGTTGTATGCGCGCGGTAGTAGCGCTCCACAAACCATAAACCAGTCAAGTATTTTTGGCTCATTTGTGAAAGGTCAGTACGACGCACAGCCGGAAGATTTTGATAGCAACACCATCTCAGAACTGCTTAGCCTTGCTCGAACGCCACATCGTGGACCAGTTCACCTAAATATTCAGTTTGAAATGCCGCTGGTCCCTAGTGTCCAAAATCTAGATTGGGCACCGAGACAGCCAGAGGAAATTTTGCTGCCAACACCAGTAAATGACCAAGTGCATTTGGACCTACCGGCGCATGGCGTGATTGTGGCCGGCGACATCGCGCAACTAACTGATAGCCGAGCAGTCGGAGAATTAGCGCAACACCTTGGCTGGCCCATCATTGCTGAGCCATCGGCAAATGTCCACACGCAAACGAATGCGTTAGCGCATGGCGTATTACTAGTGGCTTCCGAGCAGCTGCCTACTCCAGATTGCGTACTGTCAGTGGGCACGGTTGGTTTATCGCGCCCGATATTGCGATTGTTAAATGCGTCAGCGAACCACATCGCAATTCACTTGCCCGACAATGGACCTGAGCGACCAGATCCAGTGCAAAGTGCTGCACGAATAATAGAAGGCTTACCGACAGTGGCATCGCAAGTCGACCCCAGTTGGCTGGCACGCTGGAAAAATGCCGACGCCGCGGCTAGCGAAGTTATCGCAGATGCACTTAGTGCTGAAACATTAAGTGGCCTTTCTTGCGCAACTGGTGTTTGGGATTTCGCCCACGAGTACGACCAGTTGCTCGTTGCCGCTTCATGGTCGGTTAGGCATCTTGAAGCATTCGCTGAAAATCGACAAGGGCTGACGGTTTATGGAAATCGTGGCGCAAATGGAATTGATGGCTTAATTTCTACAGCGTGGGGGATTGCGGATAGCTCACCAAATCGCACATATTTGTTGATCGGTGATGTCGCGTTCTTGCACGATGTTGGCGGATTGAATACGACGGTCGGGACCAAGGAACCAGATTTGACGATCGTAGTTATGGATAATGATGGTGGCGGAATATTCAGCCAGCTGGAACAGGGCAATGCAGAGTTCGCTGCGTATTTTGAAAAAGTCTTCGGTACACCCCATGGAAAAGATTTATGGCAGATTTCGGAAAGTTTCGGTTTTGCAACGACACGGGTTACTACCAAACAAGAACTGAATACAACGCTCAAGCTCACATCCGCAATCCCGGGCGTGCACATCGTGATTTGCTTAACCGGCTCAAGGTCGGATGAAAATGCATTGATTAAAGCAATTAACCATGCAGTGAAGCAAAATCTCACACCTTCTGCGTAATTAGCTTTTTGTGCCTAAAGTCTAAATATAGGTACCCACTATCTGTGTGGATAAAAGGAGAAGTCATGTCTGAAAATGAAAAAGCAACAATCACAGTAAAAGCCAACGGCTCATTGCAGGTCCGCGGCACAACATTAATTGGTGCCGACGGCGTGGTTATCAGCGATGAAGACGCGATTTTCCTATGCCGCTGCGGACACTCGGCCAACAAGCCGTTTTGTGATGGTTCACACCGCGAAGCTGGCTTTGAAGATTCCGGATGTCACTCGCCAGCTTAAGCGAAATCTGTCGCCCTGAATCTGAATATTTTTAAACCAACAGAAGTGTCGGATTTTCGGTGTAGCGTATTAGCACCAAAGCAGAAACCGAGTTACTGATGACTAAATCTTTACGAGTAGACGTTATTCAAAGTGCTGATGCGAAGCTCCCGCCACGAGTTTCCTTTTCGCAGTTATCGAAGTTTCAACAGTGTGGCTTGCGCTACTACTTCAACTACTTGATGAGTTGGAAAGAACCGCAGACCTCAGCACTAGTTGGCGGGTCGATTGCTCACGATGTGATTGAGCGCCTTTACCGCTTGCCTAATGAAGAGCGAACTTTAGATCGGGCGATGGAGTTGCTTCGTGAACACGGACCTCGCATGTTGCGAGCAAGTGAGTATGCGCAATTCGCTACCGACAATGCGATGAAAGAAAACGTTAAACAGGCGATTCAAAATCTTTTCGATCTCGAGAATCCAACTGAACTACAAGTGCAACCAGAGCATCTAGAAATGGAACTCGAAGTAGACATTGACGGGGTGCATTTCTTCGGCAAAGTAGACCGCTTTACGGTCGACGGGGTAAATCGAGTCACTGACTACAAAACTGGCAAGAGCCCTGGTCGCTACATCGATGACAAACTCAAGCAGCCTTACCTCTACGCCTACGCTTTCAAAAAACAGCACGACATCGATGTTGACCAAGTTGAGTTGATTTTCCTGAATGCGAAAGAAGTCGTACAGAATCCTGTGGACTGGAATAAGGCAGAATCTGCGCGTGAAGAGTTGGTTGCCATGCGAGCCGAAAGTGAATTAGCTGTGACTGCATCTGCTTGGGAAGCACGGCCGAGCAAACTATGCGGCTATTGCACGTTCGAATCAGTTTGTCCAGCAGTGCGACCTGACGCACCACAGCCAGGCAGTACCGCGAGCGACCAAGCATTAGTTCAACTTGGTCTGACTCAACGCGGATAGCTCGGCTACGTCACAGTATCTACACCTGAGTTAACTACACTTGGAGCATGCGCAATTCTCGTTATCGCTACACGCGGTTAGTCATGATTGTTGGTGCAATTACATTTGGCGTCAATGCCATTTGGCTACTGTCTTCCACCAAGGGTTTTGTTGATTACCTAGGTTTAGAGAAAGCCACTCCAGTTATGTGGCCCTATAAAATTCTGGGCGTTGTCTTACTCGCACTGAGCGTGCACATGGCAACCACTTCTCGACAGGTTCCAGATGTACCATTTCGTCGTGCAGCCATTGTGATGATTTTCGTCGCCCTTGCACTTTCATTCCTGACCTACAAGGCGCCGGGCACACAAACCTCTGGTCGGCTTACCTTCATCGGTATCGGTGCGCTGTTTGCCTTCTTATATGCAATCACTTTGCCAATTAAGAGCATCGGCATTCTTGAAGAAGAGCAAAAATAGTTTGATTTCGCATTCGTCTTAACCAGCTTGGTAGTTGAATAGGCGTATGTCTGCGTTAATTGATTTGAATCCTGCCGATTCGGCGGTTGTAGCAAATCCCTATCCGCTCTATGAGCAACTGCGGGCCGCTGGCCCACTGATCTGGAGCGAAAATCTGGACATGTGGTTGGCCCCTACTTATCAGGCAGCTAGTGCAGTATTGCGCAATCCACAGCTGGGTCGAATTTATAAACCTAGGCTGCCAGCCATCGATTGGGAGATTTTCAATTGGCTGCATTCGGATTCGATTCTCGATAGTGAACCGCCAAAACATACCCGGCTTCGGTCACTAGTCACTAAGACTTTCACTCGTGGGCGCATCGAAGCCATGCGACCCGCAATCGAAAACATCTGCGCGGAGTTACTTGAGCACACAGCGCAACAAGTGCAAGAGCGCGGGCAATTTGATTTACTTGCCGACTATGCCGAGCCGCTGCCAGTTTTAGTTATCGCCAAGCTCCTGGGTGTACCAGCGCAAATGTCGGCAGAGTTACGAAGCTGGTCGCAAGCGATAGTGAAGATGTATGAAGTTGGCCCAACCGCAGCCGAGGAAGCTGACGCACTTTCGGCATGTGCCCAATTCAGCGAATATATTTCAACTTTGGCACGCGAACGAAAGCGCAAGCCCGCTGACGATTTGATAACCGCATTGGTGCAAGCGCAGGAATCGGGCGAGAAACTAAACGAACATGAATTAATTGCCATGTGTGTGCTGCTGCTCAATGCTGGACACGAGGCATCGGTTAATGGCTTTGGCAATGGTTTCGTTTCTCTTTTTCAACACCCAGATCAGCTGCGAGAGTTGGCACAAGACCCTGACGGCCTAGCCTCAAGCGCGCTAGAGGAGATGCTGCGCTTTGATTCACCGCTACACATGTTCGATCGCACTGCCACCGCTGATACCGAAATAGCTGGCGTGACGATTAGTACCGGACAGAAAGTTGCGGCTCTTCTGGGTAGCGCTAACCGCGATGAACAACAGTTCGTGAAGGCCGCGACATTTAATATCCATCGCACCCCCAATAGTCACATTGCTTTCGGCGCTGGCATCCACTTCTGCGTTGGCGCGCCACTGGCGCGACTTGAGATGAACATCTCATTGCCGTTACTTCTAAAAAAATATCCAGACCTGAAATTGGCCGGCCAGCCGGCACAACGACCAACTTTTGTGCTTCGCGGTTGGGAAACTATTCCAGTTTGTTAGACCAGCGCGTTGCGCATGGCATTAAATTTTGCATTCGACTCAGCAACCTCAAGTTCACCAGTAGAGCCAGCAACAATGCCGCATCCTGCATAAAGTCTGAGCTGCGTCCGCTCGTCATTTTCGATGGTCGCGCAGCGCAGCGCAATGCCAAACTCGCCGTCTCCATCGCTGGTGATCCAGCCCACCGGAGCTGAGTAGCGCCCACGCGACATTTGCTCTAACTCCGTGATCATCGCGCTGGCTCGTTCAGTGGGCGTTCCACAAATAGCCGCAGTTGGATGAAGAGATGCAGCAAGAACTAGAGCCGAAACATT
>Ga0114964_10001199_pt1 | contig 19061 bp, 23 predicted proteins | sample C_131016_MF_Meta_FD_92638 | JGI IMG/M metagenome (GOLD analysis project Ga0114964, IMG submission 92638) | Freshwater microbial communities from Lake Croche, Canada to study carbon cycling - C_131016_MF_MetaG | ecosystem: Environmental > Aquatic > Freshwater > Lake | place: Lake Croche, Canada... | reverse complement strand
CCGCCACTTCTGGCGGGTAAATCAAACTTTTATAGTCAGTGACTATTTCTTATTGCGGCGCTGGTGACGAGTCTTACGAAGCAACTTACGGTGCTTCTTCTTAGACATGGCCTTACGACGCTTCTTGACAACTGATCCCACAAAGACCTCATTTTAGATAAATTTAGACGGTTCGCTTTATTCTAGCCGAGATGAGCCTGCTCCTAAACACAGGCAAGAACCCTGACCTCCCCGAATAAGCCTAGTTTTGGGCATAAACTCACTTACGATGACCGAACATCAGCCCTATACGCAGGTGGCCAAACTACATGGCTTTGAGGTCAGGCATTACCCAGATTATGTCTTAGCCCAGGTCAAAACCTATGGGGAGTTCAATTCAGCAGCCAGCAATGCTTTCAGGCCACTGGTTAGCTATATCTCAGGACGCAATAGGACCAGTACTAAATACGCTATGACTGCTCCCGTATTACACGCCCCTAACCCAAAGGCCACCGAGCACCTAGTCAGCTTTGTATTACCAGAAGGAACTTCCATCAAGGATTTGCCTTTACCGGTTGATGCTGAGGTCACACTGATTCATGTTAAGGCTCACTACGCAGCAGCTATCACCTTTAGGGGTTTAGCTAATTACGAGAAATTTAATTCTTTAGGCAGCGAACTAAAAAGTGCTGTTGAAAGCGCTGGACTGAAACCGTCCGGTGATCCATACTATGCCCGCTTCGATCCACCTTGGCGACCTGGTTTTCTAAGACACAACGAAGCAATTATCGGATTAGTTGGATACCCCAAAGAGAAGGAAAAGAAATGAAAATGAACATCCTTGTTAGAAAAGCAATATCTGAAACCATGGGTGTGATGTTGTTCGTGACATCTATCGTTGCCTATAACTTCCATGGAGCTTTCCATAACCTAGTTCTAGCTAGCACTCTGGCTCTAATGATCTTGATTACAGCAACAGTTTCTGGTGGGCACCTAAACCCAGCGGTCTCACTATTCATGTTTGCTCGTAAATCAATAGACCTAACTACCCTGTTGGCGTATTGGATTGCTCAGCTTGTTGGTGCAACTCTAGGTTTGTATTTAGGTTATGCACTGAGCGGAGCTTCGATTATTGCTCAAGCGCCAGTTTCTGGCGTTTCCCAAAGTGGAGCTTTCATCGGTGAAGTTCTAGGAACAACTGTTCTGATTCTGTTGATCGTTCGTCTGGCAGCTACCAAGCGAGAAGCGCTTATCCCATTTGCCGTTGGTCTATGGGTTTTGTCAATTAGCACGTTCACCCTTACCGGTGGTCAAGCTAACCCAGCTGTTACCTTTGCACTGATGATTCGTGATGGATTCGATCAGAACCACTTGATGTTGGTTCTAGCTGAATTCGTTGGAGCACTAGTTGCTTTGCTTTATGTTGTTCTTCTAGATAGCGAAATCAAAGCTAAGAAGAAGAGTGCTAAAAAGAAATAAAGTGAATTCTTGGATTTGCCCTCGGGAAACCGGGGGCATTTTCATTAGGCTAAAGATGTGACTAAACCAGCAGTGTTATTTGTTTGTGTTCACAACGCCGGTCGTTCGCAAATGGCCGCTGGCTGGCTTAAGGCTCTAGCCGGTGACCGAGTAGAGATTCTCTCGGCAGGAACGCAGCCTAAGAATGAAATCAACCCGATTGCCATTGAGGTAATGGGTGAAGTTGGCATTGATATCTCTTCCGAACAACCAAAGGTATTGACCGAAGACTCTGTGAAGCAAAGTGACTATGTGATCACTATGGGTTGCGGTGATGAATGTCCTTGGTTCCCAGGCAAAATCTATCGTGACTGGGTTTTAACAGATCCAGCCGGTCAACCAGTTGAAGTGGTTAGAGCGGTTAGAGATGAGATCAAAGCTCACATTGAAGCCCTGGTTGCTGAAATAGACGCTAAGAACGTTTAGCTTTAGAAGCAACCTTGGTTACCTGAACCCGGGTCTCATGCTTAGCCTCTGAAAGCTTCTTACCTAGTTCACGGCCAACTTCTTCAGGATCGAAATTCAAATCTATCTTGCTGCCGAACTTGGTCTCGAGCCAACCGGCTGCGCTACTCATCAGATTTGCGATGTTCTCGCCCAAAGCATCGGCTTGACCTGCAACAAAGCTGGAACCAAACTTGGCGAACCATTTAGCTGCCTGAGCTAAGCCGGTTCGGTTGATTGTGTATGTGTGGGTTTTGCCTTTAACCTCAACCGCCAGTAGTTCTGTCTTAATAAGCATCTTCAGATGCTTCTCTAAGGTGGCAGCTGGTAGCTTTAACGACTTATTGATAGCCGAAGTGGTCCTAGGTTCGCTAGCTACTAGTTCAAGTATTCTTCTACGATTCTGGTCGGCTAGTGCATCAAAAACATCGGCCATTACTTCATCTCCTGGGCTATCTCTTTAGATCTAGCTAAAGCAGAGTTGGTTGCTTTCAAGAACAAATCATGCAGATTACCCTCTTCTAGAACAGCAATCGCCTTCATAGTTGTTCCATTAGGGCTTGTCACCTGTCTTCTGAGCTCTGCAGGATCTTGTTTGGTGTGAACCAGTAGTTCGCTGGCACCTAAAAAGGTTTCACTGACTAGTAAATAGGCTTCCTCTTGGCTAAAGCCCATAGCTACTGAAGTCTTTATGAATTCTTCAATGAAATAGAAAACATAGGCAGGTCCAGAACCAGAGATAGTTCCTAGCGCATCAATCTTCTGCTCTGGAATAACCAAAGTCTTACCAACCCCATTGAATAACTCTTGAGCAAAACTCAACTGCTCTTGACTCACTCGACTACCAGCAGCAATACCGGTTAGTCCTTTTTGAATTAGTGCCGGGGTATTTGGCATAGCCCGGATCACCGCAACTTTCGAAGAAACATGCTGCTCCATAGTTGCAGTCGTAATGCCAGCAGCAACAGAAATCACCAGAGCATCTTCGTGCAAAACATGTTCGATTTCATCCAAGACCTGGGTGATGTATGCGGGCTTGACTGCTAACAAAACAACTTGAGCACCTTCAACCGCTAGCGAGTTCGCATTCGGCTGATAGTCAGTTGAATAAGTTGTGATATGAAATTTCTTGATCAAAGCTGCACTTGATTCAACTTTTCTAACAGTTGCCTTAACCTTTTCAGGTTTAACATGTGCTTTGATCAATCCAGACAGGATTGCGGTTCCCATAGAACCGCAACCAAGAATTGCGAAACTTTTATCTTCCATGTATCTAGTTCAACACAAATTGAACGCCGTCGCTAATGTTTCCATTAACTTCCGCAGTTAACACATAACTAGCGCCATTAGCGGTCACAGAAGGTTGCCCATCGGCTAGTGTGCAACCAGATGATGCACTTGATCTGACTCTTTGCCAATCCGAAGGTGCGGAGTTCATAGGAGTTGCAGGATTCAGGGTGGTCACAAAATCTGTTCTAGCACTACTTAGCTTGCAGTCTTTAGATGTCCAGATACCGTCACTGCCGCTTTTAATGTTGTAATAGGTCACCGATGAACCGACGTTGAATTTGCAATCAACCGATCCGGTGTTGGTAACGGTAAACCAAAGATACGGAGTATCGGTTGGGTTGAAAGCATTTTGCAGACCGTAATCTGAAGTTCCAACATGAGCCTCAATTTTAACTTGCTGCGGTTGGCAGTCAGCTCCGGCAACCATTGTTGGTGCTTGGTTGGGATGAAATAACCCCCCGACCCAATTCACCACCCCTAAAGCGGCTGCAACAACTCCCCAGATTAAACCGATAAATACAAGGAGCACCGTGATTCGACGGGCGCGAATAACACCTGCTGAAGGTCCGTAATTGTTAGGCATGGCTTTATTTTGCCAGCCAATCTGCTTAGAGCTGGCGAAGCATGCGGGTATTGCCCAGTGTGTTCTCTTTAACTCTGGCTAAATCAAGGAATTCGGCAATGCCATCATCAATCGATTCCACCATTTGAGCAAAAGTCTCTTCATCAACCGGAACATCGCTGATGATCTCAAACTTGCATCGAGCAAAGAAATCAACCTCAAAAGTTAAACAGAACACTCGACGAACACCGAGAGTGTATGCGCGTTCAATCAATGCTTCAACAATCGCTTTACCAAGGCCTAGACCTCGAGCTGCAGAATCAACGACTAAGGATCTAACCTCAGCTAAATCCCCCCACATCACATGCAGCGCGCCAGCTGCCATGACTTGGCCATCGCGGGATTCCGCAACCACAAATTCTTGAACTCGCTCATACAGCGCGACCAGTTGGTGTTGCAATAAAACATTGCTATCAACCAAGGGTGCACGCATCGCCTGGATGGCTGGAATGTCACTAGTTCGAGCTGGTCGCAGAATGTAATTGTTGTGGGGCATTGCTAAATAGTAGCAACTTGTCTGTCGTTTGAGGTGAATATGAACTCACCGGCGATGACATCCGCAACCACATCTGTTGCATTCTTTATGACTCCCTGCAGAATCTGCTCAGAGATTTTGTCTTCGATTTCACGCTGAACAGCACGACGAAGCGGTCTAGCACCAAGTGCTGGATCGAAACCTAGCTCAATCAAGCGCTCTTTCGCAGCAGTGGTAATAGTTAAGGTGATGTCGCGCTCTTCAAGACGAGTGTTTAGCTTCTTGATGAACAGATCAACGATCTCAAGCAACTCTTCCTTCGAAAGCTGAGGGAAGACGATGACATCATCAACGCGGTTTAAGAACTCAGGCTTGAAGGCCTTCTTCAACTCGTCATTGACCTTGGCAGCCATGCGTTCGAAGTCATTCTGTTGGTTACCCTCAAGGTTGAAACCAAGAGCACCCTTAGAAATGTCTTTCGAGCCCAGGTTGGTGGTCATAATGATGATTGTGTTCTTGAAGTCAATTACACGTCCCTGACCATCGGTTAGACGACCCTCTTCTAGAATCTGCAACAAAGAGTTGAAGATATCTGGGTGAGCCTTCTCGATCTCATCAAACAAAACAACGCTGAATGGCTTACGTCTAACTCTTTCAGTTAGCTGACCACCCTCATCGAAACCAACATATCCTGGAGGAGCACCGAACAGACGAGAAACAGTGTGCTTCTCTGAGTACTCGCTCATGTCTAACGAGATAAGCGCACCTTCATCGTCAAACAAGAATTCCGCCAGTGCCTTAGCCAGCTCAGTCTTACCAACACCGGTAGGACCAGCGAAGATGAATGAACCTGAAGGCCGGTTAGGGTCCTTTAGGCCAGCACGTTGACGACGGATAGCCTTAGCGATTGACTCAACAGCAGCCTTCTGGCCAATAACTCTCTTGTGGAGCTCTGCCTCCATGAAGATCAACTTGGCTGACTCTTCTTCAGAGAGCTTGAACACAGGGATCCCGGTAGCCGAAGCTAGCACTTCAGCGATAAGCCCTTCGTCAACCACACCGTGAGCGGCAACGTTACCGGTGCGGAATTGCTTGGTTAGCTTGGCTCGCTCAGAAATAAGTTTCTTCTCAGCATCGCGAAGTTTGGCAGCGCCCTCAAAATCTTGCGCTTCAATAGCTTTCTCTTTGTCCACTCGAACAGCAGCGACCTTCTCTTCAAGTTCACGAAGTTCAGGTGGTGAAGAAAGAATAGACAATCTTAATCTCGCACCAGCTTCATCGATAAGGTCAATCGCCTTATCTGGCAGGTAGCGATCAGAAACATAGCGATCGGATAATTTGGCTGCGGCGACAATTGCACCATCAGTAATCGAAACCTTGTGGTGAGCTTCGTAGCGATCACGAAGACCTTTCAAGATATTAATGGTGTGTGGCACGGTTGGCTCATTCACCTGGATTGATTGGAATCTGCGTTCTAAAGCAGCATCTTTTTCAAAGTATTTTCTGAACTCATCCAAAGTAGTAGCGCCGATGGTTTGTAGTTCACCACGAGCAAGCATTGGCTTTAGGATTGAGGCCGCATCAACAGCACCTTCAGCTGCACCTGCACCAACAAGAGTGTGAATCTCATCGATGAAAGTGATGATGTCGCCACGACCCTTAATTTCCTTGATGACTTTCTTTAGTCTTTCTTCAAAGTCACCGCGGTAACGAGAACCAGCTATCAAAGATCCAAGGTCGAGGGTGTATACCTGCTTGCCCTTTAGAGTCTCAGGAACATTTCCAGAAACAATAGCCTGAGCTAGACCTTCCACGACAGCAGTCTTACCAACACCAGGCTCACCAATCAAGATTGGGTTGTTCTTGGTTCGGCGAGAAAGAATCTGCATTACTCGTTCGATTTCTTTTTCACGGCCAATTACCGGATCAAGTTTTCCTTCGGCAGCAGCTGCTGTTAGGTTCTTGCCGTACTGATCCAAAACAGTTGAACCCTTTTGAGGTAGCTGCTCGCCACCAACGGTAGCTGACTCTTTATTATCAAAACCTTGCAACATCTGTTGAACTTGGGCACGAACCTTATTGGTGTCTGCACCAAGTTTGGTGAGCACCTGCGCTGCAACACCTTCACCTTCTTTGATTAGACCTAGTAGTAGGTGTTCGGTACCGATGTATGAGTGGCCAAGTTGTAATGCTTCACGAAGAGATAGCTCTAAAACCTTCTTAGCTCTAGGAGTAAAGGGAATGTGTCCGGTAGGTGGCTGTTGACCCTGACCAATGATCTCTTTGACCTGGTCGCGAACAGCTTCCTTAGATATGTTTAGTGCTTCCAGCGCCTTAGCGGCAACGCCTTCACCCTCTTGGATTAAACCAAGCAGAATGTGCTCTGTGCCAATGTAGTTATGGTTTAGTGACTTGGCTTCTTCTTGAGCCAAGACGACTACCCTACGGGCCTTATCAGTGAACTTCTCAAACATCTTTACTCCTTTGGCACTATTTATGTGCTTACAAAATAGATAACCACGAAAAACGGAGTTTATTCTGGCTGTTCGCCAAGGGGGGAAATCTGCCTAAAAGCCTGAAGTAACTAGTGTTTTAGAGTACTTGCTTGTTTAGCTTTGGCAGCCTTGGCCCGCTCTTCGAGCTCTATTTTGGCTCTGACTTTACGCTCTTTAGCATCAGCACCAATCAGAGATTTGAAGAGAATATAAACAATTCCAACCATCCCAAGTGGAGGCAGGATGCTCAGTAGGGCTGGCCCGATTACGTTCCAGTCCATTACTTCACCAGAGGGAACATGATGGTCTCGCGAATACCAAGACCGGTAAGGGTCATCAGCAATCGATCGATGCCCATACCCATACCACCGGTTGGCGGCATACCAAATTCCAAAGCACTCAAGAAATCTTCATCTAGCTTCATAGCTTCAGGGTCTCCGGCAGCAGCTAACTTCATCTGCTCAACAAAGCGTTCGCGCTGAATAACTGGGTCAACCAACTCGCTATAGCCAGTGGCTTGTTCGTAGCCACGAATATAAAGATCCCATTTTTCAACCACGCCGGATTTAGATCTGTGGTTCCGAACCAAAGGAGACGTATCAACTGGGAAGTCCATAACGAAAGTTGGCTTCTGCAAACTACCTTTAACGAAATGCTCCCAAAGCTCTTCAACATATTTACCATGCTGAGGGTGATCTATTTCTAAGCCTTCTTTATCGGCAAGTTTCTTTAGAACAGCAATATCTGTTTCAGGCGTAATCTCAACCCCGGCTGCTTTAGAAAGAGATTCAAACATCGAAATGCGATCCCATTCACCACTTAGATCGTTTAGCTCACCCCCTTCAAGTTCAACCTGCAATGTTCCAAAAACATCCATTGCTGCATTCTGAATTAGGGCCTGGGTTAGTTTCGCCATGGTGTTGTAATCACCGTAAGCTTCATACGCTTCAAGCATCGCAAATTCAGGTGAGTGAGTTCTATCGGCACCTTCATTTCTGAAATTACGATTGATTTCATAAACTCGATCGATGCCACCAACAACTGCCCGCTTCAAAAACAGTTCAGGAGCGATTCTTAGAAATAGTTCGGTATCAAAGGCATTTGAGTGAGTCTTGAACGGTCTAGCTGAAGCACCACCGTGGATGGTTTGTAACATCGGGGTTTCAACTTCGAGGTAATTCTGATCGGTGAAGGTCTTACGCATCGACTGCATAACCTTAGAGCGAATCTGAACTACTTCTCTGGCACGATCTCTAACAATCAAATCAACATAGCGATGTCTAACCCGATACTCTTCACCTAACTCGTTATGCAGGTTAGGCAGCGGTCTAATGGTTTTTGAAGCAATTTGCCAGGTGTCAACCAAGACTGAAAGTTCTCCGCGCTTAGAAGTAATAACTTCACCGGCAACAAACAAGTGATCGCCAAGGTCAACTAATTCCTTATATTCTTCAAGTTTTGCTTCGCCAACCTTATCTAGCGAAAGCATGACCTGAATACGAGATCCAGTTCCAGCCTGCAAAGTTGCAAAGCAAAGCTTGCCGGTATTTCTTTGGAACATGACTCGACCGGCAATGCCGACTTTTTCACCAGTAGCAACATCAATCCCTAGTTCCGGGTATTTAGCCTTCACTTCATCGATGGTGGTCGTGATAGCAACACTGACTGGGTAAGCATCTCCAGAAGCCAAAAGGCGCTCACGCTTGGCCATGCGAATGGCTATCTGCTCGGGCAGATCCTGCTCTTCTTCGCTAACTACTGGCTGCTCGTCGGTCATGCCGGCTCCTGAATACTGAAAGTTATGTTGTCGATAAGCCTGACACCTGCAACTGAAACAGCGACTAATAACTGGGCTAAACCAGTAAATCCGTCAGCTATAGGTTGGAAAGTGTTCTTATCAACTAACGCTAGATAATCAAGTTTAGCCAGCGGCAGCCCTTCAAACGAACTTCTAGCGCCTTCTAGAGCCAAGGATGGCTTTATGCCGGCTTCAATTTCCTGTTTCACCTTGGTCAAAGCCTCAAAGATAAAAGGAGCAAAATCTCTGGCTTCCGACGAGAGAAACCTGTTCCGGCTTGATTTAGCTAAACCATCAGATTCACGAACGGTATTGACCTCAATGAGTTCGATAGAGTCCTTGAACTCTCGCTGCACCATGCGTTTTATCAAATAGACCTGTTGCGCGTCTTTAGCCCCAAAGACTGCCACGTCTGGATCTATGTTTCTAAAGAACCAAGAAACGATATGTAGCATGCCATCGAAGTGCCCTGGTCTTGATGCGCCTTCGAAAACAACTCCGACTGCCCCAGCTCTTGGCGATAAAGCCTCAGGTTCCCCTGAGCCATAAACTTCTTCAACCGAAGGAACAAAAAGTAAATCTGGTGATTTCGCTAAATCATTTAGTAACAGTTTGTCTGCATCCAAACTTCTTGGATACTTATCGAAGTCTTCGCCTTTACCGAACTGGGTAGGGTTAACAAAAATACTCATTACAACAAAAGCGTTTGGAATAGCATTCGCGATTCTAACTAACTCAAGATGACCTTCGTGCAAAGCACCCATAGTTGGAACTAAAACTATGGTTTTGGTTTTTCTAACTAAATTGAGTTGTTCTTGTAGCTCTTTAAGTGTTTGAACTAGTTTCATTCGATGTCACCATCGAGAAGATCAGCTGGATCAATCTCTGTCACAGAATTTCTTAGTGCCTCTTCAACTGAAGAACGTAATATTCCAGCGAGTAGATTTCTTGGCTTATCAACATTTGCCTCTTCAAGCAGTTTGATCGACTGACCAACAATCAAATTAGTGAAAGTTGAGGCAACTGAAATAGCTTCGGCATAGTTGGCTCTCGCCGCACCTGGAACATGAATAGGTTCGCCACCTAATTCAATGGCCAGGGTTTGAACGATTGGTAAAACCTGCTTTGGTGCATCAACAGCAAAATAGCTTTCATGCAATCTTGCTCTATCGATGGAGTTAAACCCCGTGAAACGCATGGCTGGGTGCATAGACATCGGAACAACACCAACTGCGAATGCTTCACTAAACACCTCGTAACCAACTTCAGGAGCTGTTGAAACTAAAAGCTGTCCTGGAATAAGCGAATTAGTTGCAACCAGACCCTTAATTAGAACTGGGATAGCCGCTGCCGGAGCTGCAAAGACGATAAGGTCAGCTCCTTCAACTACAGAGGTAACATCACCGGTTCTAATTCCTGGCAGCAACGAATTGGCCTTCTCGATGCGTTCTGGGTCGGTTGTTGCTATTGCCATAACTGAATGGCCAGCATCGGCGATGGCCTTAGCCAAAGCCAGCCCAACCGGGCCTGCCCCGATAATCGAAACTGCTAAACGATTAGACATTACGCGGGAACCGCCTCGTCTTTATTGCCATCATTCGGGAGCTTACAAATCTCAACCACAATGAACGCAGCTGCTAAAAGAGCAAGTGAGGCAATCCCGGCAACTATGTTTGGTGCGACGTTTTCACCAACTACAACAGTGGTATTTAGTTGCTTGATAATTACTCCGATGTGCCAACCTGCAAATAAGGCAGCAGTGATGCCGGCTGCTTTAGCTAAGAGTAAAACTTTGACTGCATAAAAAGGATCAACCGGCAATGGCTTTTGAACTGCCTGCCCATCTTTAGCTTCCATAACTTTTTTTAGCTGACGCTTATATCGATAAATCGGTGAGGCTAAAAATACCAGAATCAATGTTGCTAAAAATATGGAGATAGAAAGTGAAACACCACTGACCGGAACATGATAACCGTTCGCTACCGCCCAAGAGCTATAAGCAAAACCTAAAACACCAGACACTACAGTCCAAACAGAAACAGTAACAACGCTCAGTGACTTCATTTGAGTGTCACCTGATCACTAAAAATATATGCCAGTCTTTCAATCCGGCCGTAGCCTGGTAGCTCTGCCCACTCATCCATTTCATACCAAGGAACAATTACAAATGATCGGTGTTGCGCTTGCGGATGCGGTAAAGCAAGAGTTGCGGAAGTGTATTTAATGTGATCGTAGTCGATGATATCGATATCGATATTTCTATCTCCCCAACGTTCTTTCCTTTTACGGCCAAGATCTTTTTCTATTTTTTGTAATGCGAGTAGCAATTGTTCTGGCTTCAAATCTGTTTCAATTTGCGCTACACAGTTTAGATACTTCGGTTTAGTTGAATCAACCCCAGCAAGGGTCAGTGCTTTCGATTCATAAATACCCGAAACATTAGAGAGGTTCATTGCTTGATTAGCGCTGATGCGGGCAAGAGCCTGAATAATCCAATTTCTTCTATTACCCAGATTGCTGCCTAGCGCTAAAACAACTTGCTTAGCCATTTCGCTTAGCCTTCACCGTGACAGCGATATCTTGAAACTCGTAAGGAATTGGTGCATTAGGTTTATGAACCGTAATCTTGGCTTTTAGAACTGCCCCACCCTTGAAGTTCAAGGCGTAATCAAGAAGTTTCTGGGCTAAAGTTTCAAGCAAATCAACTGGTTGAGATTTCGTCAGCTCAACTAACCCTTTGGCTAAATCACCATAGTGAACCGTCTTGGACAGATCATCACCGAAGGCGGCAGCATCGCCTTCAATCCAAACAGCGGCATCAATATAGAAGTCCTGCCCGTTCTGTCTTTCAAAGTCAAAGACCCCGTGGTGAGCAAAGACCCTTAGGCCCTTAATTGAGATTTTGTGCTGCATGGTCTAATTCTTGCCTATTCAGCAGAGGCTTCACGCAGGGCTGCCACGATGTTGATGGCATCTGAGGTTGCCAAAGTGTTGTGGACACGAAGCCCCCAAAGCTTGCGTTGGAGAAGCAGTGCCGTTAATACGGCCGTGGCTATGTCTCTACGCTCATTACCGATGGTTGAAGGCTCATCCCCGTCTAAAACCCCCGCTATGAACCGTTTACGGGATGCTCCGACCAGAATGGGAAGCCCTAGCTTCTCTAGCTCATCCAGTCTGGCCACCAGCTCCCAGTTCTGTTTCATGTCTTTAGCAAAGCCTAAACCAGGGTCAATAATGATCTTCTCCCTGGCTACCCCCTGGGCAATCGCGAGTTCCACCCGCTCATTCAGTTCCCTCGAAACATCCTTAGCGATGTCCTCATACTGATTCAAAGAATCCATCTGAGTTGAGTGCCCCCGCCAATGGGATATCACCAAATACACACCAAGTTCGGCAGCCACCTTAAACATCTGCGGATCAGCTAAACCACCTGAAACATCATTGATGATTCTCGCTCCCGCGGCAACTGCTTCTCGAGCAGTTGAACTATTCATGGTGTCTATGCTGATTTGAGCCAAACCAAGCTTTGCTATTTCTCGAATCACCGGAATAACTCTGGCCTGTTCTTCTTCAACCGAAACTCGCATCGCACCGGGTCTAGTTGATTCACCGCCAACATCGATTATGTCTGCACCGGTCATACTCAAAATCTTGGCTTGATCAACGGCGCTTTCAAAAGAATTGAATTGATTACCGTCACTAAAACTATCCGGAGTGATATTTAATACACCCATAATCTTCGGCCTGATCATGATCATTTCGCGATTAGCGCCATTACTTCAGCTCGTTGAACCGCATCACTATAAAGACCTCTGGTTGCCACGGTAACGGTATTAGCCTCGGGTTGTCTTGCGCCACGAGATGCAACACAGTGATGCCTTGCTTCAATTACAACAACAACACCTTTAGTTCCTAAACCAGCCTCTAAAGCATCTGCTATCTGAGCAGTTAGGTTTTCTTGTAATTGTGGTCTAGCCGAAAGAATTTCAACCAGTTTGGGAATTCTGCCTAAACCTATAACTCGATCAGTTGGAAGATATGCAACGTGAGCAACACCGGTAAAAGGAAGCAGGTGGTGCTCACAGATGCTAACTAATTCAATGTCTTTGAGAATGACGACGTCGTTGTGCTCGGCGGGAAAAGTGTCAGCAAGAGCATCGAGTGGATTTACACCAATTCCTGAAAAGAAACCAGCGTAAGCGTCAGCTACTTTTTGTGGAGTTGCTCTAAGTTCATCTCGACTAGGGTCTTCGCCGATAGCGCTGAGCAATTCAATAACTGCAAGCTTTATGCGTTCGGCGTCAATCACAATTACTACTTCGTAGTTGAAGCTTTTTTAGGAACCGCGATCGGTCCCGCCTTAGGCTTTGGTCGACTCTTCTTTGAAAGCCACTGAGAACGCTTAGCCAGTTTCTTAACTGGTTTGAAGATCTTTGCAATGTCATCTGCGTTGAGAGTTTCACGAATCATTAGCTCTTTGGCTAAAGCATCAAGTACTTTGCGGTTTAGGTTGATGGCTTTATATGCCTCATCGTGCGCTGAATCAAGAATTGTTCTAACTTCTTTATCAATCAGCTGAGCCGTGATGTCACTATATTCGTTAGCGCTAGACATGTCGCGACGTAGGAATAAGTCAGCACCGTTGGTTAGTGATACCGACCCTAGGTTTGAACTCATTCCATATTGCATAACCATTGCCCGAGCGATGGCTGTCGCCTTCTCGAAGTCATTAGATGCACCGGTAGTTGGATCTCCATACACTATCTCTTCGGCCACCCGGCCACCCATCGCATAGGCAATCTGGTCCAGTAGCTGGTTGCGGGTCACTGAATAGCGGTCCTCAAGCGGCAAGACCATGGTGTATCCAAGGGCTCTACCTCTAGGCAAAATAGTCACCTTAGATACCGGGTCACTGTTATTTAGTGAGGCGGCGACAAGCGCGTGACCTGCCTCGTGATAGGCAGTGTTAAGACGATCTTCATCTTTCATCAAACGAGATTTCTTAGCAGGACCGCCGATAACCCGATCAATCGCTTCATCCAAAATCTCGTTAGTGATTTTCTTCTCGTTGTTTCTTGCAGTAAGCAGGGCTGCTTCGTTTAGCACGTTAGCTAGATCGGCACCGGTGAAACCAGGTGTTCTTCTGGCTACGGTTGCCATGTCAACATCAGATGCAACCGGCTTACCCTTCGAGTGAACTTTAAGAATTTGTTCACGGCCAATCAAATCAGGAGCTGAAACTCCAACCTGACGATCGAAACGACCTGGACGCAAAAGCGCAGGGTCCAAAATGTCGGGACGGTTAGTGGCCGCAATCAAAATAACGTTGGTCTTTGAATCAAAACCATCCATCTCAACTAGTAGCTGGTTAAGAGTTTGCTCACGCTCATCGTTACCGCCACCGATTCCGGCTCCACGGTGACGACCAACAGCATCGATTTCATCAACAAAGATAATTGCAGGTGCAGCGGTTTTAGCTTGTTCAAAAAGATCACGAACACGAGAAGCACCAACACCAACAAACATTTCAACAAAGTCAGAGCCTGAGATTGTAAAGAATGGAACTCCAGCCTCACCGGCAACAGCTTTAGCAAGCAGGGTCTTTCCGGTTCCCGGAGGACCATAAAGCAAAACACCTCGAGGAATCTTTGCCCCAACAGCTTGGAACTTTTGTGGTTCTTTTAAGAACTCTTTAATTTCTTCAAGTTCTTCAATAGCCTCATCAACACCAGCAACATCAGCGAATGTAACCTTCGGCATATCTTTGTTATAAAGTTTTGCTCTCGACTTACCAAACTGCATGGCTTTGTTGTTGCCACTTTGAGCACTAGACATCATGAACCAGAAAATACCCACGATGATTAGGAACGGGAAAATAGAAGCTAGTAGAGAGATATACCAAGGGGTACTAGTCACCTGGTCGTTATAGCCGCCAGGGATGTTTGCCTTAGAAATAACTCCAGTCACATATGGCCCTCTAGGGCCAACATAATAAAACTGAATCTGACTGCCAAGTTTTGGATCTTTATTGATCAGCTGAACATCAACTCGGTGTTCGCTCTCTGAAATCAATACAGTTTTTGCTGCACCGGTCTCAATCAAGTTCATGCCAACGGAGGTGTCTACCTCTTTATATGTGGAACCCCCGAATGCGTTGTATCCAAAAGTAAGAATGGCGATGGCGACGATAATCCAGAAAAATGGACCTCTAACAAGTTTGCGGCGTTTCATATTGGTGGTTTAACCCCAACCTTTCAAATAAAGCAGACCAACCTCTAGGCTACCTGTCCCAAGACGGGCTGTCTAAGGGTGTTCGCAGTGAGAATAACTAACTATATACGGCTGGGGATAGGACGCCAACAGCCTTCAAAGTCCTGTATTTCTCGTTCCAGTCAAGGCCATAACCGACCACAAACTCGTTAGGGATGTCAAAACCGACTAGTGCTACCTCAACATCAACCTTGGCAGCCAAAGGCTTACGCAAGAAGGCAACGATCTGCACCGAAGCTGCACCTCTGGCTGAAAGGTTCGAAGCCAACCAGGACAGGGTTAAACCCGAATCAATGATGTCTTCAACGATCAAAACATGTCTACCCAAAACATCAGCATCTAGGTCTTTGAGGATACGAACCACACCTGAAGATTGGGTGCCTGACCCGTAAGAAGAAACGGCCATCCAGTCCATAGAAACCGGGATCTGCATCTCTCTCGAAAGATCAGTCATGAACATGACCGCACCTTTTAGCACCCCGACTAACAACAAATCTTTACCCGAATACAGCTTGTCAACTTCTAGAGCCAGTTCTTTGACTCTGCTGACAATCTGATCTTCTGTTACTAATACTTTAGTTAGGTCGTCTTTAACCTGATCTAGATCCACTTAACATGCTCCTGGTTTTAGGGTTTTAGTACTTTTCAAAACTATTTCGTTCTTTGTTCTCTCAACTCTAACCGAGGGAAGGGTCAAAGGTTTCTGACCATGCCAATTAGTTACCAAATCATAAACTGCATCAATTGATGCCTTAGCTGGCTCAGCACCTAGTAGCACTAAGGCCTGATGAATCACTCGAGAACCTAGGGCTTTGGGCAGTTTCTCAAGCTCGGAAACCTCAAGCAAAACACTATTAGAAGTTGTTCTTGCAATTGATTCGAAGCTACCTTTAGCTTGAGCATCTAGGTAGGCAACATCTTCTTGAAGTAATTCAGCAGTTCTAGCTAGTGCAACCGCAATGCCCGGACCCAACTCTTTTTCAAGAATCGGTAGAACACTGTTTCTAACTTTGACTCTAGAAAACTTGTCATCAGCATTTTGCGGGTCAGACCAAAACTCCAAATTGCTGTCAACACAGAAACTAACGGTTTGTTCTCTACGAATATTAAGTAGCGGCCTTAGATATTTACCATCAGCGCTAATCGCACTCATACCAGCGAGGCTCTTAGCTCCTGAGCCTCTAGCTAAACCCAATAGCACTGTTTCAGCCTGATCATCTAATGTGTGGCCTAGCATTGTGTATTTAGCTTTCACCTTCAAAGCAAAAGCATCTAATGCCACATATCTTTCTGCCCTGGCTGCTGCTTCCATACCTGACGAGTTTTTTGGCACTAAAACAGATGAAACCTCAGCAATTTCTGCACCAAGATCTGCTGCCTGTTGCTTTGCTTTTTCAGCAACCAGATCGGATCCTGTTTGCAGATTATGATTCACGGTAATCGAAGCGATCTTGATGCCAGCTCGATCACCCTCAAAAATTGCAGCAGCGGTTAAAGCCAGGCTGTCTGCTCCACCGGATAAGGCAACCGCAATAACATCCCCTTCAAGCACGCCAGCGCTATCCCAAAGCTCGCGGATAGCCCTGCGGATATCAGCCATAGCTGGGGTCAGTCGAGGTCGCGGTAACACGCTTCACCTTTCGGTAGTCTTGATACATCAAGCCTATTTAGGAGAACCATGACTATTGACGCCATCATCGAGATTCCTCGCGGCAGCCGAAACAAATACGAGGTTGACCACGAGTCAGGACGGATTCGACTAGACCGTGTCCTGTTTACCCCTTTTGTTTACCCAGTTGACTACGGATACTTCGAAAACACTCTAGGTGGCGATGGAGACCCGCTAGATGCCCTCGTTCTACTTGAATTCCCAGTTTTCCCTGGTGTTGTCGTTGAAGTTAGACCAGTTGGGGTTTTACCAATGGAAGATGATGGCGGAATTGACGAGAAGGTTCTCTGTGTTCCAGCTAAAGATAAGCGCTGGGCTCACATCCAAGACATCAACGATGTCCCGCAGCAAACCAAAGATGAGATTGAACACTTCTTCAAGCACTACAAAGATCTTGAGCCTGGCAAATGGGTCAAAGTTGGCTCTTGGGCTAATAAAGCCACTGCTGAAAAATTAATTGATGAAGCGTTAGCGCGCTTTAAAGCCTAGGTCTAGCACCAATAGTCGTAACCGCCATAGCAGCACAGTTAATACCTGCTGTTATGGCGTTTCGCATTTCAAGGCCAGGTACTAAAGCGGCTAACAATCCACCGGCAAAAGAATCGCCCGCACCAGTTGGATCAATCGATTCGACCTCAACTGCATCAAAACTTTCTGAAATTGAACCATCCATATAGAGATCAACTCCAAAAGCTCCTTTAGTAACAATTATGGTTTTGGCGATAGTGCCCAGAACTGCAAACTCTTCTTGGTTGGGTAGCAAAATATCAACTCCATCAATCGCCTCCTTGAATTTGGCAATGCCATAATCTTCAATGAAACCGGTGGAACCTGGATCAATAACGAGTGTTGAATCAGCATCATGCACTCGCCTAATGAAACTTTGAATCTCTTCTGGTGACTTATTCAGAATGCTGTATCCGGAGAGGTAAACATATCTATATGCGGCTAATTTATGTTCTGTTAAATTATCTAAATCTAAATCTTGATTAGCCCCACGGTCAGTAAGCATGCTGCGATTAGACCCCTGAACTAGAACCACCAATGAACCAGTTCTGTTTTGACTTCTTTGCAGATCGCAGTGAACTCCAAAGTGTTCAAAGTCTTTAGTTACTCTTTCGATATCTTTAGTTGAAACACAACCGACGAACGTAACAGCGGCTTTATTACTGGCAGCCCAGCTTGCGACGTTGCTAGCCGATCCACCTAAGGTTTGTTCGATTGATGCTCTGGTATCAGTATTAGTTCTAATCTCTCCCTGAGGAACAACAATGATGTCATCGATAACATCACCAATTACAAGTAGTTTGGTCATCTTTAGCGATTCGCCCAAGCAGTTGCAATCCGGCCAGCTAAAGCAACATTGTTGCGAGCAAGATCTAGATTGACCTCTAATGATTTGCCTTTAGATTCTTCAACAATAAAACCTAATAGGAAAGGCGTGACAGCCTTACCGTGAATACCCGCCTTCTCGGCAGCCCTAAAAGCGATCTCTAGCACTCGATCATGTTCTTCAGGATCCCACTGTTTTTCTAGCGGGATTGGGTTGGCAATGACAATGCCCTGGCTATGACCCAGTTGGTCTTGGCTAGCCATGGTTTGAGCTATGGCCTCAGCAGTGTCCAAAGACCAATCGAGTTGGTAACCAGATTTAGTTAGCCAGAATGCTGGGAATTCTTTGGTCTGCCAACCAATTACCGGAACGCTAAGGGTTTCAAGTCGTTCTAAGGTGGCAGGAATGTCTAAAACAGACTTCACTCCAGCTGCCACAACAGTAATAGGTGTAACGGCCAAAGTTGATAGATCCGCCGACTCATCAAAGGTTGAACTAGCACCACGGTGAACTCCACCTAGGCCACCAGTGGCAAAAACTCTTATGCCAACTAAGGAGGCTAGGTGTGCTGTTGCGGCAACAGTTGTTGCTCCGCTTTCTTTTCTAGCAGCCAGGATTGGGATATCTCTAACACTGGCTTTAGCTAGATCTTCGTTGGCAATGCGACTAATTCCTTTGGCATCTAGCCCGATGTGGGGAACACCATCAAGGATTGCGATGGTGGCCGGGGTTACCCCCTGTGAAATGAGAATCTCTTCGAACTCAACTGCAGCTTCATAGTTTCTAGGTCTAGGTAAGCCATGAGAAATAATCGTTGATTCCAAAGCAACAACTGGTCGGTTATTAGCTAAGGCTTCCTTGACTTCATCCGAGATTCTTATCGAGTTCATAAATCAAGGTTATTACCTATTATGGAGATAACGAACCTAAGCAAGGAAGCGGACATGGGCGTAAAGATAACAAGGAGAAACCTTCTAACTTTAGGTATGTCTGGCTTCCTAAATCTTGCTATTGAATCAACTAAATCTTCAGCAGCCACTGTTCTTTCAAATGGAATAGATATTTCCTGGTTGCCTGGGTATGAAGCAGCTGGTGGAAAATTCTTCAGTACTGCAAATAAACAAATTGAAGCTTTTTCACTTCTGAAACAAAGTGGTCTAAAGGTAGT
>Ga0114964_10001195_pt1 | contig 19125 bp, 21 predicted proteins | sample C_131016_MF_Meta_FD_92638 | JGI IMG/M metagenome (GOLD analysis project Ga0114964, IMG submission 92638) | Freshwater microbial communities from Lake Croche, Canada to study carbon cycling - C_131016_MF_MetaG | ecosystem: Environmental > Aquatic > Freshwater > Lake | place: Lake Croche, Canada... | reverse complement strand
TGGGCGGTGATGAGAGAGCCCGATTGCAAAGCCGCTTCCACCACCAGGGTGGCCCGCGCCAAGCCCGATATCAAGCGGTTGCGGCGTGGAAAATGCGCGGGAAGCGGTGCGGTCCCCAAAGCGTATTCGCTGATAAGCAAGCCTCGCTCGGCGATCGCGGTAGCGAGGGTGGTGTGTTGGGTGGGATATACGCGGTCTAGGCCGGTACCCACTACCGCCAGGGTTGGCAAGCTGCTCTCCAAGATGTCTAATGCGCCGCGATGTGCTGCAGTGTCCACGCCCAGCGCCATGCCCGATACGATGGACAGGCCCACTTGGGCCAGGCTACGCGCAAAAGCCCTGGCGTTGTCCGCGCCCTGTGGCGTGGGGTTGCGGCTGCCTACGATGGCCAGGCATGGCGCCAGAGGCAAACGCTGCCAGGCTGCATCACTGCCCTGGACATAGAGCATCAGCGGCGGGTCATCGATGTCCAGGAGGGTGGCTGGGTAACGCGGGTCACCTAGGGTCACCAGTCGGTGCCGCCCGCCCCCCTGGTTTAGCCACTGCATGAGTGTGCGCAAGCCAGAGGCCAAGTCCGCCGGGGTTTGCATGAGGGCCTGCGCTTGGCGCTCGGGCACAACGGTGCGCAATGCACGCAGGCTTTGGCTGAAGACTGTAGTAGGCAAGCCGAAGGCCTTGAGCAAGCGGCAGCCGTGCACGCTGCCTATGCCTGGCGTCAATTGCAGGCGCAGCCATGCACCCAGTTCGGTACTGTCCATCGCGTGGGGGTTTGCTGGCAGCATCGTTGGTGGCTCAGGGGCCCGTCAGAAGGTCGCCCACCTGCACCGGCTCCCTGCTCTCGCTGATAAGCGCATAGGCGACTTTGTCGAATGTCAAAAATACCAAGGCCTGACCCGACACCCCGACCCAGGGGCGCAAGGCCGGGCGGGTCGGGTCCGTTAGGTCGGTCATCAGGCCGGGTGACTTGCGTATGTCCATAAGGTGTCCGGGCTCTAATCCTTGTTGGTTGCCTTGATTGAGTACGACGATTTGGTTTTTAGAGGCATTGGCGGCGCCGCTGCCGTAGATGGAAATGACGGTGGCCGCTACTTCGCGAGCAGGTGTGTGGGGCGTCAGGGCCCGCCAATGGCTTGCATTACTTCTAAATAAGCGGTCACCGACGCGGATTTCAGCGACCGCGCGCAGGATTTCAAAACTGGCTGGCACGATGGTGGGCGAGGTTTTACCTTCTTTCTCGCTCTGCTCTGTGCGCTGCGCGCTGAGCCATCGCGCGCGCCCCAGATATTGGGCCTCCATACCCAGCACTTCGCCAGTAGCCGGGTCTGTCAGCGCTCTGGGCTTGCGGTAAATACTCCATTCATGGGCTTGTTCGGTCGACAACACGAATCCCGTGTCATCCGGCATACGCACATACACCGCATCGCCGTTGCTAAACAGGCTTTTTTGTCCGGCAGCGCCCACGATGCGGGGCAATGCATTGAATTGCTCCAGGTCAAAAACCAGTGGCGCACTTAGAAATGGTTCAATGGACTGGCTTTGCAAGGCGGGCGATGCCATTGCGGCCAGAGTTTCGCTACGAACCTGTGGACGTAGACGTTCTATGGGAGGCCCTGCTTGTGTGGCAATTCCCGGCAAGGCCTGGCCAAGGGCGCAGGGCAGCACGCACTGCATCGCAGCGATGGCAAGCCAAAACCTTGGTGCCAGACCCCAAGTCGCATATGTCAAGCGCATTCCTCCGTTCATGCATTAAATATTATTAATTTGATAATTATTAATCTGTTTTTATGAAAATTTCCAGCAAAGAAACAAAAAATTCATTATCTGGCAGCTAAGTAGCCAAAAAAGAGAAAATACAGGGCTTTCTCATTCGTTTTTCCATGGCCTTACTTTCCATACTTTGTTATCCCGACCCGCGTTTGCATACCATGGCCAAGCCGGTGACGGCAGTGGATGCGCGGGTGCGCCGGTTGGCCGGCGACATGCTGGAGACCATGTACGAGGCCAGCGGCATTGGTCTGGCGGCCACCCAGGTGGATGTGCATGAGCGCTTGATCGTCGTCGATGTTTCGCAAGAGCGCGACCAGCCCCTGGTGCTGATCAACCCCGAACTCGTATGGACCAGCCCCGGCAAACACCTCAACGAAGAAGGCTGTTTGTCGGTGCCCGGCATTTACGACGGGGTGGAGCGTTTTGACGCGGTGCATGTGCGCGCCTTGGATGAGCACGGTAATAGCCGGGTGATTGAGGCCTGCGATTTGCTGGCCGTGTGCGTGCAGCACGAAATGGACCATTTAATGGGCAAGGTTTTTGTGGAATATCTTTCGCCCCTTAAGCGCAGCCGTATCAAGACCAAAATGCTCAAAACCCGGCGCGAGGACATGCGTTGAGGCTGGTGTTTGCTGGTACCCCGGAATTTGCGCGAGTAGCACTGGCGCATCTGCATGCAGCGGGGCATGAGATCGCCCTGGTGCTGACCCAACCGGACCGCCCGGCCGGGCGAGGCATGAAACTGCAGCCCTCCGCGGTCAAGCAGTTCGCCCAGGCGCAGCAACTCACCGTTGCGCAACCAGCCAGTCTGCGCTTAGACGGCAAATTCGCTTTGGAGGCGCAGGCCGCACAAGACCTGATCAGCCAGGCCCGCGCAGAGGCCATGGTCGTCGTCGCCTACGGCTTGCTCTTGCCCCAATGGGTGTTGGACACCATGGCCGGGCCCGGCCAGTGGGGGTGTTTCAATATCCATGCCTCGTTGTTGCCGCGTTGGCGCGGCGCCGCGCCCATCCACCGCGCTATTGAAGCCGGTGATATGGAGTCGGGCGTCACTATTATGCAAATGGACGCGGGCCTGGACACCGGGTCCATGCTATTGCAAGAGCGTATCGTGATTGCACCCGATGCCAGCACCGCCGTGTTGCACGATGCACTGGCCGAGTTGGGCGCGCGCTTAATGGTGCAAGCCTTGGAAAACCCGGCCGCCTTGCATGGGCGTGCACAAATCGAAGAAGGCGTTTGCTATGCGCACAAAATCGACAAGTCCGAAGCGGCGATTAACTGGCAACAGCCAGCCGAGCAGATCGCTCGCAAAGTGCGCGCATGGGACCCCTTTCCCGGCGCCAGCACCCGCCTGGGTGGTGAGACCCTGAAAGTCTGGGGCGCACAGGTTCTGGCGCCCGAAGAAGCAGCGGCTTTAGCCGACGGCCAGAGGCCCCCGGGCCTGATCCTGGCCAGCGGCTCGCAGGGCCTGCTGGTGGCAGCGGGTGCGGGCACTTGCTTGCGCATTACCCACTTGCAGCGCCCCGGCGGCAAGCGCTTGACGGTGGCGGACTACCTGCAAGGCCATGCATTAGCTTGCGGCCTGCGTTTTGACAGCCTTGTGGCGACCCAGGCAAGCTGATGTTTTTCTCCCGAAGTCAATGGCGCAACCCCGCTTACCGCCAAGGATTTAGAGAAATGCTGATGGTCGCGCCGGGTATCGCCGCTTGGGGCTTGATGACCGGTGTCGCTATGGCTACCTCTGGCATGCATACGTCCGAAGTGCTGGCCATGGCTATTTTGGTTTTCGCTGGTAGCTCCCAATTAGCGGCCATTCCACTGATCGGGGCAGGGGCACCTTTGTGGGTAATTTTGGCGACCGCTTTTTGTGTGAATCTGCGATTTGTGGTTTTTAGCGCGCACCTGCGCGGCTACCTGATGCATTTGCCGCGCATGCAGCGCCTGATGGTTGGCTATTTTGTTGCCGACTTGACCTATGTGCTATTTACCAAGCGCTACCCCGTACCCGGCGCTACCGAGGCCGAGCGTATCGACCAGATGGCCTATCTGGCGGGCAATGCCACGATCAACTGGCTTAGTTGGACCGTATGCAGCGTCCTGGGCGTGGTGTTGGCTAACTACATTCCTCCAGCCTGGGGCCTGGGCTTTGCCGGCGTGCTGGCCCTGACGGGTATTTTGTGCTCACTGGCCACTAGTCGGATGCGCGTTTTGTCCGCCATCCTGGGCGCGCTGGTGGCCATCATGGGCTATGCACTGCCGCTCAAGCTCAATATTCTTTTGGCGATTGCGGTGTCGGTGGTGCTGTGCATGCTGCTGGAGTCTTATGCGGCACCGACGGCTCAGGAGGCATGAGCTTGGAAGCGATCATGGCATACCTCAACGCATGGGGCTTGAACGATGCGCAGCCCTGGACGCTCTTAACGATTCTGTTGATGGCTTGCATCACGGTGGTCACGCGCTCTTTTTTCTTTATTTCTGATGCACCCTGGACACTGCCATCCTGGGCGCAGCGCGGCATGCAATATGCGCCGATTGCGGCACTGGCCGCCGTGGTCTTGCCTGAAGTGCTAATGACACAAGGCGTTTTTATCCACACGCTGGCCGATGCGCGCATTTACGGCGCCCTAGCCGGCGGGGCCTACTTTTTCTGGCGGCGCGGCAGCGGGCAAGCAGTGCTGGGTACGATTGTGGTCGGCATGTCGGTTTACATTCCTTTGCATCTGGGTTTGCAGTGGTAAAGCCACGAGCAGGGTATGGCTTGTGCGTAGTCATTGCGCAGACTGGACGCGCTTACCTAGAATCCGAGCACACGCACTTTTTTCAACCCGAGATTGAGCAGGCCATGAACGTTATCCGTTTTCAAGATTTATGTATTCAGGGTAAGGTCGCCGGGATGCGCGTATTCATCCGCGCAGACCTGAACGTGCCGCAGGATGCCAGCGGCGCCATCACCGAAGACACCCGCATACGCGCCAGCATTCCTTGCATTCGCATGGCTTTGGACGCCGGGGCCGCGGTCATGCTGACCTCGCACCTGGGTCGCCCCACCGAAGGCCAGTGGCGTGCGCAAGACTCGCTGGCACCGGTGGCGCAGCGCCTGTCCGAACTGTTGGGCCGCCCCGTGCCCCTGTTGCGCGACTGGGTGAACGGCGTGGCCGTACGCCGCGGTGAAGTGGTGCTGCTGGAAAACTGCCGCGTCAACGTAGGTGAAAAGAAAAACGATGAAGCCCTGGCACGCAAGATGGCGCAGCTGTGCGACATCTTTGTGCACGACGCCTTTGGTACCGCCCACCGCGCCGAAGCCAGCACTTACGGTATCGCCCAGTTCGCCACGGTAGCGTGTGCCGGGCCATTGTTGGCTGCTGAAATGGATGCCATCTCCAAGGCCTTGCTGGCCCCCCGCAGGCCGCTGGTGGCTATCGTGGCGGGCTCCAAAGTCTCCACCAAACTCACTATTCTCAAAAGCCTGGCGGCCAATGTGGACCAGCTTATTGTTGGTGGCGGTATTGCCAATACGTTCATGTTGGCGGCGGGCCTGAACATCGGTAAAAGCCTGGCCGAGCCCGATTTGCTGGAACAGGCGCGCGCAGTCATCGACGCTATGCGCGCGCGCGGCGCGGCGGTGCCTATCCCCACGGATGTCGTTACCGCCAAAACCTTTGCTGCTGATGCACCTGCCAGCATCAAAGCCGCCAGCGAAGTGGAAGATGACGACCTGATCTTGGACATCGGCCCGCAAACTGCGCAGTTACTGGCCGAGCAGTTAATGCGCGCGGGCACCATTGTTTGGAACGGCCCGGTGGGCGTATTTGAGTTTGCCGCTTTTGAGCAAGGTACCAAAACCATTGCGCAAGCGATTGCCGCCTCCAGCGCCTTTAGCATTGCCGGCGGAGGCGACACGCTGGCCGCGATCGCCAAATACGGCATAGAGTCGCAAGTGGGCTACATTTCTACGGGTGGTGGCGCATTTTTGGAGGTGTTGGAGGGCAAGACCTTACCGGTCTTTGAAATATTGGCGCTTCGGGCCTCGGCCTGATGTGCACCTGCTACGGGTCTGCCGCGTTTAGCTGAGTAGTCTTGCAGGGTATGCGTTCGCGCCAAGTTGCGCTTTGTCATTTAGCAAGACAATAAGGGGCCGCGCATAGTGTGTTGGCTATTTTTATTTTTTGGGAACTTTACATGTCAAATCGTCGTGAATTCGTGCTGCAGTTGGGTCTGGGCGCAAGCGCGCTGGTGTCAGGTGCGGTATTCGCTGCTGCGCCTATGGTGGTCGAGTCCGATGCCAATGCAGCCAGCTTGGGCTACAAGGCTGATGCCACTAAAGTGGACAAAACCAAATTCCCCAAATACGCCGCCGGCCAACAGTGCGGCAGCTGCGCATTGTTCCAAGGCAAAGCCGGTGACGCCGCAGGTGGTTGCCCCCTGTTTGCCGGTAAACAAGTCGCTGCAGCCGGCTGGTGCAGCGCATACGCCAAGAAAGCCTAATCCGGTTTTTTGACCCAGATCCTGCCAGCGTACGCGCGCTATGCCGGGTCTGGACGCACAATCGTGCCATGGCGGGCCAATGCAGCGCCCGCTTTTTTTAGACCCGCCATGGACCCCAACTTTTCCGCACTCTCCCCGGCCCTGCAGGCCGCTGCCCGCGAGGCTGGGTTACTAAATGCTACCGAGGTGCAAGCCCGCAGCCTTGGCCCTATTTTGCAAGGGCAAGATGTGTTCGTTTGCGCGCCCACAGGTTCGGGCAAAACGCTAGCCTACGTCTTACCCTTGCTCGATGCAGCCGCACAGGGCGTGGCACATAACGCCAAAGGGGCCAAGCTGGCTGCCACCCTGGTGCTGGTGCCCACCCGTGAACTGGCCGTACAGGTAGGTGAAGTATTCAAAGGCATGGCCCAGCGTCTGCCCTATGGCGTCAAAGTGAGTGTCATTTTTGGCGGCGTGTCGATACAGCCCCAGTTGCGCGGTTTGCGCGGCGGCACCGACATCGTTGTGGCCACGCCTGGCCGCTTGCTCGATGTCATGGCCCACAATGCGCTGTCCTTGTCCAGCGTGCGCACCCTGGTGCTGGACGAAGCCGACCGCATGCTCGACCAAGGCTTTGCCGACGAGGTGCAGGCTATTTTGGGGCACATTCCCCTGCCATGCCAGCGTCTGTTTTTGTCGGCCACCTTTGCGCCGGCAGTCAGTGGCTGGGCCTTGGCTTTACTCCAGCAGCCGGTGCGCGTGGACTTGCGCCAGGCCCTTGCAGCCCAGGCCGACATCACGCAACGCGCCTTTGCGGTGGACAGCGAAAAACGCACGCGCCTGCTGCGCCATTTGATGGCTGGCGCGCACTGGAGCCGGGTGCTGGTGTTTGTCGCCACGCAGTACGCCGCAGAAATCGTGGCCGACAAATTGCGCAAAGCGGGATTGCGCGCCGAGCCATTGCACGGTCATCTCAGCCAGGGCAAGCGTAGCCAGGTGCTGGAGGACTTCAAGGCCGCCCGCATCCGCGTGGTCGTGGCCACCGATTTGGCGGCGCGCGGCATCGATGTGCTGCAACTGCCGGTGGTGGTGAATTACGATTTACCGCGCTCGGCGCAGGACTACACCCACCGCATTGGCCGCACCGGTCGCGCGGGTGAAAGCGGGCTGGCGATCAGCTTTGTCTGCCCGGACACGCAGCCCCATTGGCAACTGATCGTCAAACGCCAAGCGCTGTCTGTCAGCCTAGAGACGGAACCAGGATTTGAAGCTACAGCGTCTGCGCCCAAAGCGACAGTGGCTGGCGCGCCCAACGCGCTGGACCCGCATGGCGGTATCAAGGGCAAGCGCCCGAGTAAAAAAGACAAGCTGCGCGCTGCCGCTGTGCAGGCTGCGGTAGTGTGAACCTGCGACCTAAGGGGGGACTGCATGTCTGAAGGCAACCAGCTATTGATCCCGGCGACGTTTCTGGCCTTGTACATGGCGCCCGGTGCGCGCAAACCTTCGGCTTCCCAGGCCCACATTGCGCCGCACTATGAATTGTGCGAAGACCTGGCGCAGATGCTCACGGGCACCGCTGCCGAACTGCAGTTGCGCAGTGACGCGGACAGCACCCAGGTTTTGCAACGCTGCCTGGATGGCCTGTGCGGACCGGATGCGGTCATCGACGAAGGCCAGGCCCGCTGGGTGGTGTGCCGTCTGGCCGAACTCATGCAATGGCCAGCGCCGGCCTGGCAAACTGCCGAGCCCTGAGATGTCAGCTGCAGCCAGCATGGGCGGCCCGGATGCCGCGCTCACTCCCCCTCGCGACAGCCCGCAGCAGCGCACACGCGCCTGGCGGGGTTTGGTGTTGACGCTGCTCTTAGTCCTTTTGCTGCATATGCTTTTTTTGCGCGGCGTATCGCGCCTGCTCCCCGACATGCCCCAGGGCATGGCAGGCGAGGACGCCGGGCGGGTGTTCAGTACACGCAGTATCCGCATTGCCAATCGCGAGGGCACACCTGGCCCGCAAGCGTTTCAGGACCTCAATAAGGTACCCAAGTCTGCGGCTGCGCCGATTGCGCCTCCCGCTGCGCATACCGGTCTGCCGGGCGACCCGCCCCAAGGCAACACGGTGCGCTTTGGCTCCGAAGCTGCGCCGGTTGCGCCGCCCAAGGTGGACGAAACCGCTGCGTCGCCGGCTACAACGGTTTCTGGCGCAAGCGCCAGTGGCGCCACCGCTAGCCCAGAGGCGCCCCCTGCCAGCATGGCCGCGGCTGCGGCGTCTGCGCCTTTAGCGGCGGCCGTATCGGCAAGCAGCGCTGCGCCGGCTGCTGCCGATGCTTCATTGGCCTTGGCCCAAGTAGCCACCCCCAAAGGCACAGCACCACCAGCCTACAACTATGTGTTTCCGCCTTCGGTGCGCCTGAAATATGATGTGGCCGGTAGTGTCAAAGGCTTTAAGTATTTTGTTTCGGGCGATTTGTCCTGGCTGCATGAAGGTGGCAACTACACCGCGCGCCTGGAAATTAGTCACTTCTTGTTAGGCTCCAAAGTGCAGACCAGCAAAGGCAGCATCACCGCGCGTGGCCTAGAGCCGCTGCGTTATGGCGAAAAAGTGCGCAGCGAAGTGGCGGCGCATTTTGAGCGCGACAAGGGCAAGGTCAGCTTTAGCGCCAATACGCCGGATGTACCGCTGCTGCCACTGGCGCAGGACCAGGTCAGTATTTTTGTGCAACTAGCCGCCATGTTTGCGGCCGATGGAAAGGGCTTCGTGCCCGGGAGCAAACTGGTGTTCCAGACCATAGGTGCGCGCGGAGCCGAGGACTGGGATTTTTTGCTGGAGCCACCCGAGCGCTTGAAAATTCAAGGCAAGGAATGGACCGCCTACAAGCTGGTGCGCGAGCACCGGGCCGAGTACGACACCCGCGCCGAATTGTGGCTGGCTCCCGAGCTGGAGGGTATGCCGCTGCGCATACGCTTGACGCAGACCAGCGGCGACGAAATCGACATGGTTTGGACGCGCAGCCAAAAACCCTGATATTGGACCCCGTGCGACGTGCGCGGAGTAAATCCTGTTAGGCTAAGGCCTTCCTTGCCACCGCGCTTTCCTATGAACACGCTTTACGACTCTGACAGCTTCACTGTGACCCATATGCTGGCCAATGCGCAGGTGCAAACTGACAGCAGCGCCGCATTCCTGGGCCAGGGTAATACAACCTTGAGCGATGTCAAAACCGCCCAATACCCCCAGGGCGTTCCCATGCTGGCACGCCACGGCTTTGAGATCGTGGACAAGCGCTCGGGTAAAGAAGTCTATTTGGATGGTTCCTGGGCCGAGTTGTTTCAACAGCACATCGTTGCCTGGCAGGTCAATATGCCCACGCAAGAAGAGGTCGAGGAGACCTTGGAACAATACGCCGGTTTGGCGCAAAACCCGGTGGTCATCCACTGAGTGCGGTTGCTGGCTTGAACATTCCCATGGCCGGCCTTCAGTTTACATTTCAGCGTGCGACCGGTGTTTAAGCTTTCCATGCTTTATCGCGTGTTGGCCATTCTGGGCCTGTGGTTTCTATTGGGTGCGACGGCATCGGCACACGTCTCACACGCGCCCGATGCACAGGCGGTGCAAGTCGCTTCCCCGCACGCTTCACAGTCGCAGCCCGCCTTCTTGCCCGCTTCGCTGAGTGAAAAATCGCCATCCTGCAGCGAGGCCGATGAGGCTTGTGACAGCTGTGTCCATTGTGCGGCCTGCTGTTTTTGTGTGGCACCACCTTTCACCATGACCCGGCCGGTTCTGCCAACCAAGGCTGGCGCTTTATTTCCTCCCCCAGTGCGCACGCACCCTTCGCCCGACCTGGCGGCCCTAGAGCGGCCGCCGCAAGCTGCATAAACCTTTAGGACAAACTAGTACGGGCCGCCCGCTTTCTCGCTGGCACGCTGGTCTTTTGTAGCTCTGGTTGTTGCGTTGGCGCCCTCGGGCCTGCGCATAGTTCAATGCAGTGGGGTCATCATGGTGCGAATAGTCTCTTTTTGTGTGTGGCTGGGCGCTTGTGCCACCAGCACGCTGGTCGGCGCGCAAGCGAGCAGCGCGCAAAGCGCCGCCAAGTCGCAGGCCACTGCGGCCTGTGCCCGTGCGCTTACCGCCACCGTGCCATCAACTTGCGCATCGCTGGATGTCCCGTCAGGCCCGCGTGCATCCCCCGCGCTGCCAGCACAAACGCCAAGCGCGCAGGGTGAAAGCGCTGACCTGGCTGCTTACGCATCGGCCTGGACCGGCTACCAAGCTTGGCGGGACGATGCGGTGGGCGATTGGCGCGATGCCAATGCGGTGGTAGGGCATATCGGCGGCTGGCGCGTCTATGCGCGGGAAGCGGCGCCCATTGCAAACACCCCAGCGGCTGCGAAGGGGGCGCCATGAAGCGGCCCGCAGTGAGCACTATCGTGGCGACTCTGTTGCTGGCCTTGCTCGCGGGTTGCGCGAGCATCGATACCTCCAAGGTGTTGAACCAAACGCAGCAGGACGTGGCACGTTTGACCACCATGCCGCTGGAACTTGCCTTCACACCCGAACAAGCGGCGCAGCGCAGCGCCGCGGCGCAGCGCTTGCTGGAGCAGCCCTTACAGCAGGGCGATGCCGTCGCGCTGGCCTGGCTCAATAGCCCGGCCTTGCAGGCCCTGCTGGCACATGCCCAAGCCAATGCGGCACAAGCCGCACAACAAGGCCGTATTCCTAACCCGCGTCTGGGGCTGGAATGGTCTAGCTTGCTTGACGAAACCGAAATTGCCCGGCGTATCAGCTTTGGCTTGCTCGATGTATTGACGCTGCCGCAGCGCCAGGCTATGGCCACCCATGCCGTGCAGCAGGTGCAGTTGCAATTGAGCGTGGACGTGGTCGAGCAGATCAGCCTCGTGCGCCAAGCCTGGGTGAATGCGGTCGCGGCGCAGCAGGCGGCGCAGTACGCGCAGCAGGTGCAAGAGGCAGCCTCCCTAGGGGCCGAGTTGGCAAGGCGCATGCAGGTCGTGGGCAATAGCAGCAAGCTGCAAGCGGCCCGCCAGCAACTTTGGTATGCACAAGCCACCGCCCAACTTGCGCAGGCCCGCGATGAGGCACAGGCCAGGCGCGAAGCCCTGGTGCGGGCGCTGGGCTTGGACAGCTTGCAAACCCAGGCCCTGCGCTTGCCTGCGCGCCTGCCCGATGTGCCCGCCGCGCCACGTGTTTTTGACGAGGCCATGGCCCAGGCCTGGCAAACGCGGCTAGACCTGCGTATGGCCCAGGCGGCCTGGGAGGGCGCCGAGCAAGCACGCACCCTGGGCCAGTGGACCAGTCGTGGCGATGTGGAAATTGGATTGCGCAATGATCGGGTACGGGGCGCCGACGGCAGCAACACACGCCAGGGCTTGGAACTAGGCCTGGTGCTTCCCTTGTTGGACGACGGCAGTTTGCGCCGTACCGAACTTGATGCGCGCAAGCTGGCCTTGGCACAGCAAGTGCAGGCCACCGCACGGCAAGCGACCTCGCAGTTGCGCGAAAGCTATGCGCACTACCGCAGCAGCTATGAGCTAGCGTGCCGCTACCGCGACGAACTTTTGCCGCTGCGCAAAAACATGTCCGAAGAGACCTTGCTGCGCTACAACGGCATGCTGGTCAGCGTGTTCGACTTGTTGGTCGATGCGCAAGAGCAAATCACGCTGGTGCGCGCGGCCCTGGCCGCGCAGCAGCAATTCTGGCTGGCCGATGCGGCGTTGCAAGCCGCGCTATTGGGCAAGCCATTGGCTATGGCCTTCGGTATGGGGCAGCCTGCTACACCAGGAGTTAGCAATGCTGCACATTAAATTGAAGTCGCCAATGGAGTGTCCGCGCCGTAGGGGTGCCCATGGCGCCCAACAAGCGACACGAGCGCATCTGCAGCGGACTGCCTAGAGGAATTTTTCTAATGAACACCCGACGCCATTTTTTCCAAAGCGCAGGCATTGCCGGCGGCGCCTTGGCCGCAGCGGCTATTAGCCGCGTGGCTATGGCTGCCTTACCAGAACCGGTCATACAAAGCCTACCTGACACCATGGCGCCACTGGTGCCGCCCAATGGCCGTCCGTACCGCCCGGTGCTCACGCTCAATGGCTGGACACTGCCCTGGTGCATGCGCGATGGGGTGAAGGAATTCCATCTGGTGGCCGAACCGGTGGTGCGCGAAATGGCGCCCGGCTTTAAGGCGCATTTATGGGGGTACAACGGCCAGTCGCCCGGGCCGACCATCGAAGTGGTGGAGGGCGACCGGGTACGCATTTACGTCACCAACAAATTGCCCGAACACACCAGCGTGCATTGGCACGGCCAGCGCCTGCCCAATGGCATGGACGGCGTGTCCGGACTGACCCAGCCTTCGATCAAGCCGGGCAAAACATTTGTATATGAATTTGTAGCGCGCAGACCAGGCACGTTTATGTACCATCCGCATGCCGACGAAATGACGCAAATGGCTATGGGCATGATGGGTATGTGGGTGACGCATCCCAAAGCCGCACACCCTTTGATCGACGAGGTGGACCGCGACATCTGTTTTTTGCTCAACGCCTATGACATCGATCCCGGCAGCTACACGCCGCAAATCATGACCATGCTTGAATTCAATATCTGGAGCTGGAACAGCCGCGTGTTTCCGGGCATTGATTCGCTGAATGTGCGTTATGGCGACAAGGTGCGCATCCGCATGGGTAACCTGACCATGACCAACCACCCCATCCACATCCACGGCCATGAATTTCAGGTCACCGGCACCGATGGCGGGCCGGTGCCCCGCAGTGCGCGTTGGAGCGAGGTCACCACCGACATCGCCGTGGGGCAAATGCGGCAGATTGAATTTGTCGCCGACGAAGAAGGCGACTGGGCTTTTCATTGCCACAAAAGCCACCACACCATGAATGCGATGGGCCACAAAATTCCCACGCTGATCGGTGTGGACCACAGTGGGCTGGCTGGGCGCATACGCCAACTCATTCCGGACTACATGGTCATGGGTGAGCGCGGCATGGCCGACATGGGCGAAATGGAAATGCCGCTGCCCGATAACACCTCACCCATGATGACGGGCGAAGGGCCATTTGGCGGGGTAGAAATGGGCGGCATGTTCAGCGTCCTCAAAGTGCGCAAAGAACAAAAACCCGGCGACTACAGCAACCCCGGCTGGTACCGCCACCCGCCGGGTAGCGTGGCCTATGAATGGACCGGCGCCCTAGCCGAACCGGCGCGCAGCCTGGCTGCGGGCAAGAGCGCCATGCCGGTGCAGGCCATGCCGCAAGGCGAGGTCGAGGTACAGGTGCGCAAGCCCCAGTCTGGTGGCGCAAAACTTGATAAAGGTCACCACCACTAAGCCGGAAATGGGCTACAAAAGAGCTAGGCGCCGCAGCCACACCCTAGCCCCTGGCAAGCCAAGCAACACTTTTTAAGACAAGGAAAAACCCATGCGATCAAGCACCATTTTTTACGCGGCGGCACTGCTGGCAGCGAGCCTGGCAGCACAGGCCGGCGGCACCCATGCAGGTGGTCATGCGCACGATGGCTCCCGCATCGGCGAACCCGGTCTGGCCGAAAAAGTCAGCCGCACCGTTACCGTCGACATGCAGGACAGCATGCGCTTTGTGCCGGCCACTTTGCGTGTGAAACAAGGGGAAACCATACGCCTACTCGTGCGCAATACTGGCGCTGTGCCACATGAGCTGGTGCTGGGCCATGTCAAAGACTTGCAAGCCCACGCCAAAGCCATGCAAAAGTTTCCTGACATGGAACACGAAGAGCCCAATATGCTCACCGTCGCGCCCGGCGCACAGGGCGAACTAGTCTGGCATTTCACCGACGCCATAACGCTGGACTTTGCCTGTTTACGCCCCGGCCATTACGAGGCCGGCATGAAAGGCAAGATTGAAGTGGCCAAGGGCAAAGCGCCGGTAACAAACAAGGAGCAACACGATGCGCACAAGCACTAAAACCACACGCCGCCAGTGTTTGCAAATAGGGCTGGCGCTGCTGGCTGCACCGGCCATTGGCGCACAGCCGGCGGTGTCAGTCGAGGTTTGGAAGGATCCTCATTGCGGCTGCTGTGAAGACTGGGTCTCCCACCTTAGGCAAGCGGGTTTTAGCGTCAAGGTCAATGACCAGGGCAATGATGCGGCGCGCAAGCGCTTAGGCATAACGGATGCGCTGGGCTCCTGCCATACCGCCAGCGTGCAGGGCTATGCGCTGGAAGGCCATGTACCGGCCGCCGACCTCCGCCGCCTGCTGCGCGAAAAGCCGCAGGCCCTTGGGCTGGCCGTACCGGGTATGCCAGTGGGCTCGCCGGGTATGGACGGGGCGGTGTACCAAGGCCGCAAAGACCCGTTCAAAGTTCTGCTGCTTGCCAAAGATGGCAGCAGCACTGTTTTCCACGCTTACCCTTGAAGGCCGACACCATGCCCGTTTTACTGCCCCGCCTTTTGGCGACCCTTGCACTCCTATCGCTGGCGCTCATGCCCTTGTTTTCCTGGTCGCAAAGCGACGACAAGGTCGCAGGGGAGGTGCGCAAAGTGGACCGCGAAAACCAGAAAATCACCATCAAACACGGCGAAATCAAATCCTTGGATATGCCGCCGATGACCATGGTCTTTACCGTCAAAGACCCGGCCTTGCTGGAGGCCGCCAAGCCCGGCGACAAAGTGCGCTTTGGCGTGTCGCGCGAAGACGGCAAATTTGTGGTGACGACCATCGAAGCGGTGCCTTGAGGCCTTATGTCATACTACACCTAGATATTACAACTCCCGAGGTGCTGCATGACCATTACCGCCCGCGTTTTTATGAGTGGCCGGAGCCAGGCGCTGCGCCTGCCTGCGCGGCTCAAGCTACAGGCCAAGGAAGTGCGCCTGGAGCAAATCGGCAAAGACATCTGGCTGCACCCCGAAACCCCGCCCGAGCAGGATATGGGCGTGTGGCTGCAGCAGTTTTATGCCGATACCGAACCGCTGCCCGCCGAGTTCCTGGCCGATCGGCAAGACGCACCGGCCCAAGAACGTGATTGGACCTGACGCCCCGCATGCGCCGCACCCTGGACACTAATATCTGCAGCTACATCCTGCGCAGGCACCCGCAGAGCATGGTTGAACGCTTTGCCACGCTGGACAAAAGCCAGGTGTGGCTATCGGCCATCGTCGCTGCCGAACTGCGTTTTGGTGCCGCCAAACTAGCCAGCCCACGCTTTGCCGCAGCCGTGGAGGCCTGGCTGGTAGGTTTTGATGTACGCCCCTGGCCGCTAGAAGCCAGCCACCACTATGCCCAGATCCGCGCCGCGCTGGACCGTGCCGGCACACCTATCGGCGGCAAGGACCTGATGATCGCCGCCCATGCCCTGGCCGAAGACAGCGTCGTCATCACCAACAACGCCCGTGAGTTCCACCGTGTGCCGGGGTTGGCGGTGGAAGCTTGGACGATAGAGGGCTGAAACCTGCGTCCTAAGTCCCCGCTCGCGAGCCTGTCAGCAAACCCCACAACAAGCGGGGCGCAAAGGTCGATGAAATCACACGCAGGCCACTGGAGTTGATCGAGCGCATTGCAGCCTTGGTGCCACCCCCGCGCACGCATCGCCACCGCTACTTTGGTGTGCTGGCACCGAACTCGCCGCACAGGGCTGCGTTTGTGTCGTTGGCACAGGGCGCAGTGGTGCAACCGGCGCAGGTGCAGGCCGAGCCTGCCAGCTCGGGCGTAGGCGCACCTGGGCAGGTCATAGCCACTATTTGCCAAACCGCGGGGGCATTTTTCATTTCTGGAGTAACTATGGCGTCTTGCCCGCTATTAGAGTCGCGCTGCAACGCGGCTCCAATTAAGTCCCCGCGTACCGGTAAATCTGGTTTCCCTGCGGCGCATGGATTTGCGCGTTGAAGGACAGGATGATGCGCTCGCGTTCGCCCTCGTAGGGCATGGCTTTGTGCGGCAGAAATGCAGGGAAAAGTACCAGCTCACCTTCTTGCGGGCTGATGTCTAGCGTGGCGTTTTGCATGAAGGCATTGCCCATGTCCATGTGCGCGCCGCCCAGCAGCGGAAACATCGGGCTGTAAAAGCGCGTAACGCCATTCTGCGCGCCCCACTGCGCATGCTGGGCCCGTTGTTCCGGCGGGTCCATTTGCAGGTAATACACGCCTGACCAGGAGCAATTGCCGTGGGTGTGTACATCATGGAAAGCAGCACCGTTTTGAATCTGAAACCATACGCCGGTAAGGAGCAATTGCAGCGGCTGCTGGCCTGGTGGCCAGACCTGCGCATTGGCGCGCTGCGCGGTGTCTTGCAGCGATTGCACGATGAACTGCACCAAGGCGCGGAACTCGGGCACGTCCACACGGTTGAGTAAATCATCTTCGCTGGCGTAAAACGCGCCGGCGCGCTCTGGGTGCAATGCCACATCGGTAGCGCGCATGCTGGCAAAAACGCGCGAAAGCACCGGGTTGATATCGGACGCACCGGCAAAGCGGTGCCGCCCCATGGGCACCGGCCATTGGCCGGTGAAGGCTTCGCTCATACGTGCGCGTCGGCCAGCGCTTGGGGTAATTCCAGCTTCCAGCCAGTGCGCGTGGCCAGTGCTTCGATGTCTTGCAGCGTGTCCAAGTCGGTGACAAAGCGCGTGTTGCGGGTATGGTGCAGATGCACCAAAGCCGGCTGGTTTTCGACAAAGTTGCGGCAGGCCAGGTTGACGCTGCTTGCGCGGATGTCGGCCAGGGCCACATCGTCCATTACCAAGGGGTTGCCGCGCTGCCCATCGACCATAGGCACCAGCACATGGCCGCTGGCGCGCTTTTTGAAGGCAGCGATCAACTCCGTCAAATCGGCAGCGCCCAAAAGAGGCTGGTCTGCCAGGGCCACCAGCACCGCGTCAAAATTGCCGCGCAAAGCATTGAGGCCACAGCGCACCGAGCTTTGCTGGCCCAGCGCAAAGTCCGGGTTGTAGGCCAAGGTCACAGGAAAGGACGCAATACTGGCTTCTACCGCATCGCGCGCATAGCCGGTGACCACCACCACCTCATCGACCCCGGCGCCGCTCAGCGCAATCAACTGGCGCTTGATCAGGGGCACGCCTTGCAACGTGATCAGCGACTTGGCGACACCGCCCATGCGGCTGCCCTGGCCGGCGGCCAGCAGCACGGCGCCAATGCGCAAGCGGGCATAGAGTCCGCCACCTTGTTTGAGTAAACATCCCATGCTTAGGCCTTGTGTGTGTGGGTGGAAAAAAGGGTGCTGCGCAGCAAGTCGGGCAGGCGCGCCAGGCTGGCCAGATTATGGGCTGGCATGCTGCGGTAGATAAAGGGTAGCGCGCCGTGCATGGCCTCGGATTGGGGTAATTCTTTGGTCGGGTGCAGCCAGCAAACGCGCACGCCGCGCGCATGCAGGCGTGCCAGCAAGTCACCCAGCGCCTCTGGCGGGTCGGTGTCGTAGCCGTCGCTAAAGACTAAAAATACATCGCCCCGGCGCAGCCAGCGACCCATATGCAAGTCCACCGCTTCCTGCAAGCAGGAGGCAATGTGCGTGCCGCCGCCAAAGCCAAAGGTCACGGCATTGATTTTTTCTTGGACCCGTTCGCTGCGCTGCTTCATGAGTGGCGTGACTTCGGCCAAGCGCGTATGAAACACAAAGGCTCGGGCTTGCAGCACTTCCACAAAAGCGCGGCTCAGGCGCAGAAAAAATTGCGCATGCACTTCCATCGAGCGGCTGACATCGACCAATACCGCCACCCGTGGCGTGCGACGGCGCGGCTGGCTGCGGTGCAGGGCAATCAGCTCGCCGCCGCTGGCCAGGGCCGCGCGCATGGAGCGGCGCAGGTGCACCGTGCCCGCGTGCAGATTATGCGCGCGCCGGCGCGTCAGTTGCGTGTGCATACGCCGCTTGAGCGCGCGCACCAAGGGTTCAAAGCGGTCCAGGTCGCCGGGCAACCAGTCCGCAAAATCGCGTTCATCCGGCGCGGCATGGCGGCTGGCACCGGCTTGGGCGCGCTGGCTTTCGCTGCCGGTCTCGCTGTCGCCCGCCGCCGCATCGTCGGCCTGGCCCAAACTGCTTTGCGGCTGGCCCGGCGGTGTGTTCCCCGCTTGTTGCGCCATGTCCTGGTGCATTTGCTGCACCAGTTGCTGCAAATGACGTGGCTTGTGCTGCAAACCCGAAGTGCGTGTGGTGCCGCGCACCTTGTGCGGAAACCAAAAGGCCTGGTGCAAATCCGGGTACTTGGCCCATTGCGCCTGGCTGCCGCTGGCAATCGCGCGCCATAGGGCCTCGGTGCGTTTCCACTGCGCTAGTGGCAGGGCGCTGGCGGCGCGCAGCATCAGATTGATTTCGGCAAAGCCCAAGGCAAAACCGTGTTCGCGTAAGTAGTGCACAAAATCGGCCAGTTGCTGGCGCGGGTCGGTCGCGGTGGGCAGCATGGCCGAGGGCCTATTTACTTCAAGCCGCCGGCCACGCCCACGTCCTGGCCGATGCGCGGACCGTCGATCAGTTTGGCCACGCGCTCGGGCGTTACGCCCCAGCGGTCATTGCGCGTTTTCAGCAGCGCCGCCAGCGAATGGCTCAGCAGCGCTGGGTCTTGCGGCAGCTCTTGCAAGCCGAGTTTGAAGAGCACCCGCACCCAGTCCAGGGTTTCGGCAATGCCAGGCGTTTTGTCCAGGTCCTCTTTGCGCAGGCGCTGCACAAAGGCCACAGCTTCTTCCACCAAGCGGCTGGCTGCTTCAGGCACCAGGGTGCGCACAATGTGCATTTCGCGCGCCAGGCTGGGAAAGTCCAGGTAATGGAACAAGCAGCGGCGTCGCAGCGCGTCCGACAAATCGCGCGTGCCATTGCTGGTCAGTACCACCAGCGGTTTGCTGCGTGCGCTCAGGGTGCCCAACTCGGGAATACTGATCTGAAACTCCGAG
>Ga0114964_10001192_pt1 | contig 19154 bp, 19 predicted proteins | sample C_131016_MF_Meta_FD_92638 | JGI IMG/M metagenome (GOLD analysis project Ga0114964, IMG submission 92638) | Freshwater microbial communities from Lake Croche, Canada to study carbon cycling - C_131016_MF_MetaG | ecosystem: Environmental > Aquatic > Freshwater > Lake | place: Lake Croche, Canada... | reverse complement strand
GTATAAAACAGCATTAAGCCAAGTGGGTACCAGAGTGGGTACTGTAGAAATTATTAGATATAAAAAATTATCTAAATTATTGATTTGATTGTAATTTATTAAATATTTATGGCGGAGACGAGATCCGCTCAATAGAACTCCATTAAAGACCACTAACGTCTATATAAGCCTTTATATGTATGGAACTTTAGGAATCTAGCTCTAGCAACATCTTTTTAAATCCATTAAAATCTACATGTTAATGGTGGGTAAATAGGTGGGTAAATATGCATTCTAAATCGCATTGGACAGCAAAGTATGTCGAATCAATAAAAGAAATTGGGTATCACCTTGATCCAGCTACAAAGGGGCTATACCTGCAAGTAACGAATGGAACTCGAGGTATTGGTAGAACGTGGATTTTCCGTTACACCAGCCCTACATATAGGAATCAAAATAATTCAGGAAAGCCAAGAAGATGTGAGATTGGCTTTGGGCCATTAAAAAATAGGAGTCTTGCGGAAGCACGTCAAAAAGTATTTGAATTACGCAAGCTTCTCCTCGAGGGTATAGAGCCACTTGAGGAAAAGAAACAAGGCACCATAAGCAAAGCCCTTGCAGAAGCAAAACGTATTACATTCGCCACAGTAGCCCAACAATGCATTGAGTCAAAAAAACTTGAATGGAAGAACGAAAAACACAAGGCTCAATGGGCTAATACTATCAATACCTATGTAAATCCACTTATTGGAAAACTTTCAATACAAGATATTGATACAAATCTAATCCTAAAGGTATTCGAACAGCCAATAAAAGATACCAAGACGTTAAAAGAAGGTACGTTTTGGACTACTAGAACAGTTACAGCAACAAGGGTAAGGCAAAGGGTTGAGGTAATTCTGGATTGGGCAAAAGCCAGAGGATATTTTCAGGGAGAAAATCCGGCTCGCCTTAAAGGGCATCTCGATCACTTATTACAAAATCCGACAAAAATAAGAAAAGTTAAGCACCATCCTGCAGTTCCTTATAAAGAGGTGAGTAAGTTTGTAAAAGAGTTGCGCTCTAAAACATCTAACGGCGCGCTTGCTTTGGAATATTTACTTCTTACAGCAACCAGAACGAGCGAAACTCTACTTGCCAAATGGGATGAGGTTGATATAAATAAGAAAATCTGGACTATACCGCCAGAAAAAACAAAAACAAAACAAGTACATCGCGTCCCTTTAAGTACTAGAGCATGTGAAATTCTAGATATCATGAGATCAAAGACAAAAGGAAATTTCATATTCCCAACTCAAGTTGGCAAAATACAAGATAAGCCAATGTCAAATATGGCCCTATCGAGCATTATGAAAGATATGCCGCAGTTCAAGGACTATGTACCCCATGGACTAAGATCAACATTCAGAGACTGGGCATCAGAGGAAACACAATACCAAAATGAAACTGCTGAACTAGCGCTGGCACATAAGATTGCTAGCAAAACAGAAGGCTCTTATCGCCGAGGTGATCAGCTAGATAAGCGAGCAAGAATGATGCAGGATTGGAACGCATACATTGATAAAAAGGCTGAATAAGTATGGATGCTAAAAATAACAATAGAAAAATAATACTAAAACCTTCAGGCGTGAAGCAAAAAAAGAAGCGAGGGAGGCCAGTACATTGGCTAAATAACCTTCCTCCCCACCTAAAAAATAGACCGCTTGATCCTGAAGTTATTCAAAGTATCAAGGAATCAAAAAATCAACTGCGTGAAATGCGAAGAAATGGAATAACAAACGATTACTTTGAGCTTTATGACATAACAGATCCAGAAGTTATGGGCGATAAGGTAATTTGCTGGGATGATGCTATCAAAATTCCTAAATATGAAGCTGCACTAAAAAAAATTGATGAAGCAAAAAAACGTAACAAGAAACAAATTCAAAGCGTAGCACAGAAGGGCGCTCAGAATAGTAAATTGAATGCCGATGCAAGACGAGAGCAATTAAAGGAATATCTTCATGCAGAGCTCTATACAACTAAAGAATTTGATAACTACTCCATTAGGGGTTGGGCTAATCATATCTTTATCAAAGAGGCGACCAAACCGACTTCTAGGAGATGGGACGGTGGAAGAATTAAAAAGCCAGGCACAACGCATTTACAGGGATTACTAAAACAAATTCGCGCGACTGCTTAAAAGTAGTTTGGAACACAGTAATCAAACACTGACTTATCCACGATAAATAGTGATCAAACACTGATATATATTGGCTTATATGCCGATATTCACTAAGAATAATTACCCTTTATTCCCTATACTTACTGTACGGCAAAAGATTTCCTTGAGCCCGACTGGAGATATAAAGTATGGAAAAAAATAAGCAGGAAAATCATCGCATCATAAGAATGTGTGAGCTTACTAAGAAGGTTGGATATGCTCCATCTACTATTTACGACTTAATTACTAAGGACAAGTTTCCTAGGCCATTTAAACTTATTGAAGGGGGCCGAGCATCTGGGTGGCTTGAATCAACGATTGATGCGTACCTAGATAAGCAATCGGGGGGTGTCAAATGAAATACACACCAAGGTCAAAATTCGATGACATTCAATATACAGAATGGAAAGAGTCCGCTAAAGGAAACTATTGGCGCAAGTACCATGGAGTAATGCTAATTGTGGGCGGTTCTTATGAGAAGGGATATTGGATTAGGGTTGATAATAAATTTCTCCCAGCATGGGAGGCAAGTCTTGAAGCTGCTAAAACTGCAGCTGAAAATGAGGCTGAATGATGATGACCAATGAAGAGCCCCTCCTTCACTTAGAAGGTCATCTTCTGCCCGAGGAATTCTGCCAGATTGACACATATTGTTTATGGAAGTACAAATCCAACGATAGTGAACGGCATGCTAGGGGGAAGCATCCACTAGATTGGACAAATAGTGGCAAAGGCAATAACCACCCTAGCCTTCATATGGGATTAGATCAGGCGATTCAAAAAATTAACCAAATACCAAACGCTGGACTATGTGTATTTCAGCCTGAAACTGGCATCAATTTAAATGTAGAGGGAAAAGATGGGCATCTATTTATCTTAGATTTAGATGGATTTATTTGCAAAGATGATATTACTGAAGCAGGTAGAGAAATAATCAAAAGAACAAATTACAGTTATTTTGAGATTAGTCCATCAGGCGTTGGACTTAAGTTATTTATTGTTTCCGATATGCAGCCATTTGGAAAAAAGATATTTAAATTACCTCCTAATGAGTTTAGTAAAAGTCATCCTGAAATCAGAAAATATGGAGACGGATATGCGGTTGAGGTTTTTTCTTCAAAATTTTGGAATGTAATTACTGGAAATAGATACTCCCCCAAGGCATCCACATTAAAATTTATGAACAGAGGTGCGTTAATTGATTTACTTGGCTATATCTCAAGTTTGAGTAAACCAGGGACTATCAAAGAGGTTAAAAAATCGATTTCTATCCTACCAAAGAGCGAGGCCGATAAAAATTACGCAAAGCTAACTAAATTTTCTTTAGAAGAAGTACTGGCGAAGATTGATAACTCTGATGAAGAGCTATGGGGTGGTGGCCAAGCTGGCGGGGGAGTTGTAAACATACTTGCAAGAGTCTATGGCGAGGGAGGAAGGGAGCAATTCCTAAAATGGAGTAAGGGAGATTTCGCTAGTAAGCCATACCCTCAATATAGTGCAGATGAGTGTAATAAGCGATTTGATCGTGCATTATATGAATTGGTTAATAAACCAAATGGTTTTGGAATAAAGCAGCTGTGCAAACTTGCAAAAATTGATCCCATATTACTTAAATTCGAGCCAGCATCAATTCCAACAGAATTTGAGGCCCTCTTTAATAAGATCAAGCTTGGACAAAATTTAACTAAGTCGGATGAAAATAACTTTAGCTTCCCAGCTCTAAATAAAAAAAACCGACCGATACAAGTTACTCAAAATCTTGGGGCACTAATTGCATTCAAACGGATAACAATTAGATACAACCAAATAAGTAAAAATCCTGAAATTCTAATGCCAGGACTTCAATGTGTTTTAGATGAGATTGACAATACAGCGATAACTCTGCTTACTGACGAAGCAGTTAATGCCGGCATGTCAGCGAATCGAATACCCGAGATGGCTACAGCTATAGCATCTCAAAATCCTTATTGCCCTATACGCTCCTATATAGAATCAAAACCATGGGATGGGATATCAAAATTTGACCAATTTATAGCTCAAATTAAAACGAACAATCAAACAATGGCTTCGTTTCTCTTAAGGAAATGGTTAATCCAGGCAGTTGCTGCTGTTTATGAGGTTAATGGCCTCAGTGGCGCTGGCACTATTGTATTTACAGGCCTACAAGGTACAGGTAAAACCCGACTATTTAGGGACCTAACTGCTGGTGTTGCAGAATATTTTCTTGAGGGAGCTACGCTAAATCCAGAAAGCAAAGATAGTGTTCTAACTGCCTGTAGTCACTGGATCGTAGAGCTTGGCGAATTAGATGCAACCTTTAAAAAGTCAGAAATTGCGCAATTAAAAGCATTTCTTACAAGGAATATGGATACCCTGCGAAGGCCTTATGCAAGAAAAGATTCAAATTTTCCAAGGAGAACAGTCTTTGCGGGTACGGTAAATGACCTAGAATTTCTTCGTGATAGTACTGGAAATAGAAGATTTTGGCCGATTGAGGTGAATTCTATCAAAAGAGATGTTGATATCGACTACCAACAACTCTGGGCTGAAGCCAAAACTTGGTTCGATTCTGGTGAGGGCTGGCACCTTAACTCTGCCGAGATTCTGCAACTAAATGAATATAGCGAACAATTTACAATCTCGGACCCAATACTTGAATTACTTCACTCTCATTATGATTTTGCATCATGCAAGGAATGGGAGCCAGTGATAATGAAAAGTATATGTGAAAAAATTGGAGTGGAAAAGTATTCCACAGGGGATGCAATGAAGATCGCTAATGAAATACGAAAACGTAATGGCGGAAAGTCACCAAAACTTTCAAATGGAAAAAAATATCATTATGTCCCGATAAGGATTAGTGCCACTAATACACTCTAATGATTTCAATGGGTTAGGGATTTTAGTGGGACCTTCACCTAAAAACTAATAGTAAAAATATGTCAAATATAGAGTCCTGTGTGCATTTTTGTATTTGATATTAAAAGATTGAAATAAGTACCTCTAGTACCACTATTGCCACTCGTTAGCCATAGATATTGGGTTTGGCAAGGGGGGCCGTAAAACCCTTAGTGACACTTTTTTTTATTTCGAAATTAAGAAATTTTCTGGACCAAGAGGTTTATTGAATCAATTAATTTATCCTTTAAAGCGAGCCTCTAACTGAGAGATGTGGTCCTGCTCTAGAAATACCTTTGCCTCTTCAAGGGTATTAATTTGGTGATAGGAATTGGGTTTTCTTCCCCGCTGCCGACCTACTGTTGTCATACCAAGCACATGCATAACATCTTCAATTTGAGAAAACCATAAAGCTTTTTCTGAGCGCTCTTGTCTTGCTTCAGTAGTTTCATTGCCATGAACTAAGTGAGCCTTACCAATCTTCTCCCTTCCCTCTAAGGTTTTGGGGCCAGACCCCCTACCCCCATGGAACTGGCATTTCTGAGTTTTGCTTGATCTCAATGCTGGTCGTCCACACTGCATTTGCGTGCGCTTCGATCTAGCCATACATCGCAAGCATTTAATATAGCCCCCACCTGTTGTCAGTAATTGTTCCATATTTATTGATGCAAATTAATTAATCTTCAGAATTATTTTGAATTTCATATTTACGCATTCTCCTAATATAGGTGTGAACTTGAGATCTAATATCCTTTCGACTCTGCCTTATTAAATTCGCTTGCTCAGAGTGATCAGACCTATCAGGTGCGCGCGGCATTCCTAGCGCTTCATACATATCAAGTGAAAGTTTACGATATGCGTTTGCTCCAGGAATACAAAAGTCAGGGCCATAACTTGTTTTGAATAAAGGCACAGCCTCTTTCCACTTTCCTGCTTGTCCACTCCTTAAATTACTAAGGGCGGTCCTTAAGTACTCGTTTCCTTCCCCCCTATATCCCTCTTGCCAACCCACAGATGCCTCTAGAAGACTAATCTCCTCATAGAGATGATCAATTTGGGCATATAAATCCAATATTTTTTGCTTATTGTTTAGGCTCATATCTAATCACAATAGAATAAGTTATTGATTTTAAAGGATATTTAAAAAAATGAGCGAATTATTTTCTTATAGTGGAAAGGCTCACTGGATGAACCCTCCAGTTGATATACTAGCCTGGATACTTAATCCAGCGAACTATGAATAACGAAATTTTATCCGAGAACAAAATCCAATTTTCAGGGCATGAAACCTTCCCCTTGAGGCAGCTTTGGCTAAAAAAAGCCTATACAGCAGTAAAGGATATCTCGGAAGAGCATCGAAGGGAATCAAAAGGTATTTTTACAGATGATCGAGCAATTATGCGTTTTGGTGTTGGTAAGAATATGGTCTCAGCAATTAGGCATTGGGGCTTAGCTTGCGACATCATTAAGGGTGATGATGCAGATGGTTACAAAACAACTTTGCTTGGGGATCAAATATTTGGCATTAATGGATTGGACCCATATCAAGAACACCCCACCACCCCTTGGCTAATTCATTGGAAACTTGCGGGCGAAGGAAATAGATCAACAACATGGAAATGGTTATTCAATCACGTTATTGAACCGACACTTGATTCAGAGCGCTTAATTGCGGACTTACAAAATTATGCAAAAGATCAAAAACATAAGGTGGCAAATGCTACTTTAAAGAGAGATATTGAATGCTGCCTAAGAAGCTACGTTCCCCGTGTTGCGGGAGACTCGCCCGAGGAAATATCTGATTCAGTCCTTGGGGAGCTTGGTTTAATTAATCAGCTAGGCCGTGGACAATTTGAATTTCGGCGAGGCGCAAAACAATCAATTAGTGATGGTTTATTTGTTTATTGCCTCATAAGTTTCTGGTCTAAGTACTCATCCTCCGCAGAGACCCTATCCTTTGAGGCAATAGCCCATGAATATGGCTCTCCAGGTCGGGTATTTAAGTTGGATGAAGCTAGCGTCGCTGATAGAGTTCAATCGCTAGCTGATGTAACAAAAGGACAGCTGCTATGGTCAGATACAGCCGGCATTAGACAAGTAAGCCGAAAAACTCAAAATATCAATAAGGAAAAATTTTTAGAGGCTGCTTATGACTGAGAATCTTGATCAGAATGTAACAATCTCGAGACAATTCCTAAGATCCGTAAATTTAGAGGCCGACTTAGGTAGGACGGATGCACTGCAGGGTTACATTTGTCAGAATACGGCTTCAAGCCTAATTAAAACAATGGCCCACCATTTAAATCACACACAACAAAAGGCGTTTACTTGGACTGGTCCATATGGGGGTGGGAAATCCTCGTTAGCCCTTGCTTTGGGCTCCCTTGTATCGCCAAATAAAGAATTGCGTGAAAGTGCAAGAAAAATATTACATGTTGACGAAGAAATTGACCGCGCATGGAATGCTGGCCGAGATGGGTGGCTAGTCCTTCCTGTGGTGGGGAAAAGAGCTAGCGTAATAAGTGCCATCGCAGAAGCAGTCAACAAAGCAACGGGGTCAAATTTAAAACGCCCTAAAGCAGAAGAAATAATCTTAAGGCTTGTGGAAGAAGCTGAATCCAGAAAAAAAGGTGGTGTACTTGTAATACTTGACGAGCTAGGTAAATTTCTAGAATCAGCTGCCCAGACTGGTGAAGATATATATTTCTATCAAAACCTTGGTGAGGCAGCAAGTAGGTCTAATGGCAAACTAGTTATTGTTGGCATTCTTCATCAAGCTTTTGAGCAATACGCAATAAAACTTGGGCGTGAGACTAGAGATGAATGGTCAAAAATTCAAGGGCGTTATATTGATATCCCACTTGTGGCAGGTACTGATGAGGTACTAGAGCTTGTCAGCAGAGCTATTGAAAAGAAAAAACCTCCCTCAGATAAAACATTAACAAGATTTGCCGATATTGTTTCGGAATCTATTAGACGTCGAAGAGCGAGCGCTCCAGCAAATTTAAAAAATACTTTACTGAATTGCTGGCCATTGCATCCAGTAACGGCTGCCCTGCTTGGACCTGTGTCACGGAAACGTTTTAGCCAAAATGAGAGAAGTATTTTTGGGTTTTTATCTTCAGTTGAGCCATTGGGATTTACTGATTTTTTAAAAAGCGTCCCCAATCATTCTCTAGCGCTATATGGGCCTTCAAGATACTGGGATTACTTAACTGCAAATCTCGAGCAAGCAATTTTAGCCTCTTCAGATGGTCATAGATGGCTGATTGCAAAGGATGCTATTGAAAGAACAGAGGCTAGAGAAGGCTGTACCCTCACTCATGTTAAGTTAGCCAAAGCCATTGCTTTGATAGACATGTTTAGAGCTGGATCTGGCCTAACTGCAGAAGATGAAGTCCTTGATACGTGTATAGAAGATGCTACTAAGGAAGAAATTCGTACTGCACTTAAAGACCTAAAGGGCTGGTCTGTAATTGTATTCAGAAAACATCTAAATTCCTGGGCAATTTATTCTGGTAGTGACTTTGATATTGATTCTGCAATTAATCAAGCAAGATCAGAGCTTGGTGATATTGATGTAAATCAACTAGTTGAACTTTCAGAGCTAAATCCTATAGTTGCTAAGAAACATTATCACGAAACTGGGACATTGCGCTGGTATACAAGATCTTTAGTCCAATCAAAATCAGCCGCAGGATATATTTCTTCAATAAAAACAATCGCAGGTGCTTCTGGAGAATTTATATTAGTTTTCCCAAGCTCAGACTTTAATCAGAAAAATACTAAAGCTCAAATAAAAAGCCTATCAGATCTGTCTGCCGAATCACTAGTTTTGGGTTACGCAACTAATTCAGAAAAAGTATATGAGCTAGGCTTAGAGCTGGCAGCCCTTGAAAAGGTACAAAAGACTAGCAGAGAGCTTGAGGGTGATGCTGTAGCTAGAAAAGAAGTTAATGGCAGAATAGTGGCAACGAAATCTGAATTGAGTGATGAATTAAAAAATTCCTTTGAAATGGCCGACTGGTTTTACAAAGGTATTGAGCTTAATAAAGAATATCAATCTTCATCCACCCTTTCTGCTATAGCTAGCGAATTAGCTCGTACAACATTTCCTCATACGCCACATATTCAAAATGAGCTTGTAAACCATGAATCAATTTCAAGCAATGCAGTTAAAGCTCGAAAACAACTCATGTACCAGATGCTGAATAAATATGGTGAGGATAGATTAGGATATAGTGGTTCGTCTTCAGATGCAGGTCTTTTTTATTCTGTAATCGAGCAAAATCATTTATATCAATGGATTGGAGATAGGTGGGTATTTACAACAACCGATCAAGAAGATGACTGGGCAAAACACTTCTACCCAATATGGCAGGCAGCGGATAAATTATTAAAGGCAAGTAAGGGGTCGTCGGTAACCCTCACAGAGATTTATCAGAAATGGCAGGCGCCTCCAATTGGAGTTAGAAAAGGTTTACTACCAATATTTGCATTAATTTATTTTTTAGCAAATCGTCAGCATTTGGGACTATACATTGAAAATACCTTCATAACAGACCTTAATGAAGCATATTTAGATGAATGGATGCAGATTACTGATCGAGTTGCCTTCAAATATGTAGAAATTGGTAAAAATGAAAAAGATTTACTCAAATCATTAAGTGAGTCTCTAACAAAAAAATTAGGGAAACCAGTTGCTGATAGCCCACTGGAATCTGCTAGAGGCCTAGTACATCTGGTGGCAAATTTGCCCGGCTGGACAAAAAGAACATCAAATATTTCACCAGATGCACAAAGCCTTAGAAGGCTACTATTAAAGGCAAGTGACCCGCTTAAAGTTATATTTACCGATTTGCCAGAGATTCTTAGGTCTGATGATGCAAAGTCATTAATTAATAAAATCTCGGATTTAACTGAAGAGCTACAAAACTCATATCCAGCTATGCTTGAGAAATTTAAAATTCTCTTATTTAAAGCGCTTGATAGCCATGGAAGTCCCGAAGATCTTAGAAATAGAGCATCTGAATTAAAAGGTATGGCCGGCGAATTTAAAATTGATGGGTTCGTGGCTAATCTTTCCGTCTATAAGGGCGATCAAGAAAGTCTTGAAAGTCTATTGTCTGCAACCATACATAAAAATCCGAAGGACTGGGTGGATAGGGATCAGGAACTTGCAATCAATACGCTTGGTGAAATTTGCTCAAAATTCAGAAGGATAGAAACTCTTGGATCCCTAAGAGGTAAATCATCTAAACGGTCTGCCTTTGCATTTGTTTATTCAGATCCCAATAACTCAACAGTTTCGGATTTATTTGATATCTCAGAGGAACGCATGCCAGAAATTCAGAAAATTTCTACAGCAATTCTGGATGATCTTAAAAATCAAGGTTTAAGTAAGGATGAAATGCTAGCAACCTTCTCGAATGCCTGTTCAAAGATTATTAAAGCGGACTCTTAAATGGAAAAACATGTACTAGGAATATCTGGCGGTAAGGATAGCGCCGCCATGGCAATTTATATGGCACAAAAACATCCAGAATTAGATATTGAGTATTTCTTTACTGATACAGGTGAAGAGCTACCAGAGGTTCAGGAATTCCTAACAAAGCTTGAGGGATACCTGGGGAAGCCTATCACCCGACTTGATCCACAGAGACACTTCCGATTCTGGCTTAGAGAATATAAGCATTTCTTACCATCGGCGCAAACCCGCTGGTGCACTATCAAGTTGAAACTTGAGCCATTTAGAGCTTGGGTAAATCAGTGGTTAAATGCTGGAGATACAGTGTATAGCTATGTGGCCATTAGAGCTGATGAAGATTACCGGGAGGGTTATACCTCTACACATCCGAATCTAAAAGTTAAGCTCCCCTTTCGTGAAGATGGAGTTGATAAGGAAGGTGTATTTGACTTACTTGAGTCATCTGGAATGGGTTTACCAAAATACTATGAATGGAGATCTCGTAGTGGCTGTACTTTTTGCTTCTTTCAGCAAAAAATAGAGTGGGTTCGTCTTAAAAAAATTCATCCAGCCGCTTTTGAAGCTGCAAAGGAATTGGAAAAGACTGCTGAGAAAAATGGCTCACCTTTTACGTGGAGCCAAGGAGAGCCACTGACTAAACTCGAAGAGCCGGATCGCATTAAACAAATTGAAGAAGATTTTGAAAAAAGAGTGGCGAGAAATCAAGTCAAAAAGGAAAAGTATACAAACCCTCTTAGAGCAAATTTAGTAGATATTGATGATTTGTATGATGTAGATGAGGGTAATGGATCTTGCAATATTTGTCATAAATAACCTAGTTAACCCAATAATCGTCAAAGATTCTATACATACGTTCGATACTTGGTAGATTTGTAAAGTTATCCTTAACATTAATAATTAGGCACTTTGCCTTCCCGCCAATGGCAGGACCTCGAAGACCGCGACCTATCATTTGGCTGTAGAGCACCACAGAGGCTGTCGGTCTAGCAATGAATACACAATCTACCAATGGAGCATCAAATCCTGTAGATAAAACTTCATAGTTACAAAGGACCTGTATCTTTTGCAACCGAAAGTTTGAGATAATCTCATCCCTTATAACTCTTGGAGTCTCGCCATCAACGTGCTCTGATCTTATATTCATAAAATTTAATAGCGAATTAATTAATTTTGATTGACCAAGAGATGTTGCAAAGAAAATGACACTTTTAGCCTCTTGTCTATTTACTAAATTAATTAATCTACTTAATATTTCAGCATTTCTTAGATGGTTCATGCCTAGTCGAACTAAAACTTCACCTGGTAGCTCTAATTCTTTTGATATATAACTTAACTCCTTTTCTGTAAGAGCAATATTGACACCTGAGATTGTTAAGGCTTCAAGCTTAGCAGCTGCAAGAACTTTTTTTGACCTTAAATATTCAATTGGGTCCTGATCATTTGGCGCAGTAAAACTTATTTGACTATCAAAGAAAAATTTAGCTAGCGCCTCATTTTCTTCATTTGTGTTTTGATTGCCGTAACTTCTACCCGGGGTAGCTGTAAGACCCATTACAGTAGAACCATCCTTAATCAAACATTTAGTTACACGTTTATATGTAGGAGCAACTACCTTATGTGCTTCATCTACAACTATTAACCGCTTATTTAAAAGTACCCGATCCAAAAATTCAGGGTCATTATCAACAATTGTAAGTAAGGATTGGAAGCTCGAACATAAAAAATTTATTTTTTCATAACCTGATTTAGGAATCTTATGATGACCATAGTGACGTTGAAATGCTAATGGACGTTTCGCCAAATGTGGCCACACTTCAAGAAAACATTCAGAAGCCTGATCGCATAACTCTGTAGAGTGAGCTAACCAAATGACGGAGCTCTCTTGAAATTTATTTAAATAATCTGCAACAATTTCTATTGCGGTTCTTGTTTTTCCAGAGCCTGTTGGCATTTGAAGAATAAAACGGCTATCAGAAATTTCAAGCTTTTCCGCTGCCTTAAATAAAACCTCAAATTGATAATCTTTCAGAGGTTTATAAGGATGCTCTGCTGGGGGCAACAGGAGCGATGAGATTTTTTCATTTGAATCAGCAGCCGACTCATCAAACCTAGTGATGCCTAAATAGTCGCTTATTATATGATTGCTAGCTTTTGTTTTAAGCCTATCTAAGAAGATTTTTATTGCTATATTTTTAGTGTTAAATTGCTCGCCATGACCAAGCAGGTCCATTAGTTCTCGACACTCATTATCTGTTAATGAAGTAAAAAGCTCAGTCGCTCCATCTCTACTCCTTAGATGTTTATATCCAATAACTTGCAATGCGTACTTAGAAAGAAACCCTCTGGTATGAACCATGTCTAAATTTAGATCTGGTCTATTAAGCGCCTCCAGGACTCCTCCAATTTCAGATAGTTGGTCCTCTCCTATGATCTCCGCTAAACGAACAATTGGAAGCCTCTCATAAATATTCATTTTTTTTATTTTAGATAGTTATTCCAAGCCAGCTCAAGAAAATCTAAAGTGGCATCAGGGGTCATCTTTGTAGACGAATTAAGCGATTTTTTAGCTAAAGCATAAGCATTTATGAGTTTTTCCAATGTCTCAATTCCTGATAACTCTTCATTACTTATTTTGTTTACTATTTTATTTCTACTATTAAATTTAATTTCCACGCTCTTCTTAGAAATATCCACCAAGAAAAAATTAGGTCCCGGCCAAGACCCGAAAGAAAGGGATGGATCAACTACTTCATTATTAATTTTGACTCTTGCTAAACCCTCTTTTCTACTTGCTCGGACATTTAATTCTTCCGGGGCTAGCTTATTTGTAAACATTTTTGAAACAGCCTCAAACTCATCCTTCAAAAACCCTATAACATTAGCAAATTCATCCTCTTTAAGAGATATTCCTTTTGGTGTTGGTTTGGTTGATTTTGAAATTTTATCAAAATAATGACGACGAATATCCAAGTATCGAGCACCCTTAAAAGTTGATATAGAGACAACTAATGGGCTTTTTGAATCGCCTAAACGCATCAACTCGACTGGCTCATCACTCACCTTATTTAGCAACGCCATCATCATATTCTTCTTGCCAAGTGCTGATATAAGCCTTTAGAAATTGACCCCAATTATTTTTAAGATGGTCAATTGCATCTGGAGTAGCCAATCCTTCTGTAGCACTTAAACTTGCCTCTGCTTTTGCATAAGCTATTAGTAACATATCTATTAAAACAGTTAAACGCTCTGAATTAGCTTCTAGATTTTCTCCATTCCTAATTTCTGACTTGATTGCAGATAAAACCTCAAAAAACTTATGCCTGATGTTATAGAAAAGTGCATCTGATCCACCCATGTAATGAATATCTACAAAAGTTGACCCTGGCCATCCCTTTTCGCAAATCGTAAATGGTTGACTTTGAAATATCGCCTTCCATCGAGCACTTTCATCAGATTTTCCATCCCCAGCAAATTCGGCAGCCTCATCCTGAGCTTTTCCCTCATCAATCTTTGGGTCTGGAGGAACTGGTATTGGAGTTTTAGCAACAATTTTTTGGGATCTCCCATGCTTTCCGCCATCGGGAGCTGGACCTTCTGGCCCTGGGGCATTAGCCACTTGATTCCAATGCTCTGAAATTAACTCTCTTTGTCGAGTAATCCATGGGCCAAGTTGGTCCCCAATTAATTTCTTAAGATCAGGATTTGGCACTGCGCCTCTCTTAATATTTTTTACTACAAAAGCTCTATCAAGAATTGGCTCAAAATGTATCTCACAGCCCCAAAATCTGTCTTTCTCTTCAGACATAAATCTAAAGCGCGGTATCCAGTCGTAACCTACTTCACGACCATGACGCAAAAAAGAGAAGCCTTCATTTTGGTCAATACCTCTTACTTTAGCATCAGCCTTACCCCCCATGCCCTTAGACTCACGCCAAGCTTCAGGTAGTAAGCTTAGTCTCACCTTAATTTTAGCAGTATCAGTTCCGAGTTCTTCGGCAAGGTCGGGATCACTTATTGGCCAGTCCCATTCTTTTGAAGAATATTCGAGCCCCATAGGGTCCTCGGGAAACTCAGATTTTTCAGGACGAATATACAAAGGATCAATAGTTTTAATTTCTCTTCCGTTTAAGTGAATTGCAACTGGAGTCTTTCGCAGGGGATTCTTACCATCTAAACTTTCATTCCAAATAAAATATCTGAATGTTCTGCCTAGCCATGTCCTGAATTCCTCTATTAAGACTGCAGGTTTGTCTCGATTTCTATCGTACTTAGACCAAATTACTATAGTTCCATGAGACTTTGGAATATTTTTAATTTCCCCGCCCTCTTTATTGGGTGCCTTCTTAGTGGGTGAAGGAATCTCCCAATCCTTATCACTGCTATCGGCCTCAGATATTTCATCTAGATCAAGATATGTGTGTCCCCAGTCGCCACCATCAACTTTTGAGTAAACATCAACTCTTCGGCATTCATGTATGGCACCGAGCGTCATTCCAACACCAAATCGGCCTATACCTGTTCTATCGTTATATCGACTTGACCAGCCCATTCTCAAGCAATTTTGAAGAATCTCACTACCCATTCCTTTACCATCGTCGACAAAGGTCACACGATTGATCGCATCTCTACCATTTAAGTCAAAATTAACCCAGATATTTTCAGCATCAGCCTGTATTGAATTATCAATAACCTCTCCAAGCGCACTGCAAGAGTCGAAGTCTGAATCCCTAAGAGACTCAAAAGCTTGTGATGATGCAAAAGGTTTTACGCCCATTATTTTTCCTTAATTACTATTAAATCTAATCCGTTGAGAATGATTTGGTTGGTCAATGACAATTTCTGATAAGTTTAGCGAGGAGATCCATCCCAGTAAATTACTTAAAAGCTGTTTTACGTCTCTCCTGTAAGGTTTTGGATCGTCAAATAGATCATTGTGCAATAGTTCAGTTAATTTTCCAAAATATATCTCTCCTTCGAACTGCTTTAAATGTTCTAAAAGCCATAAATAAGGCCTTGAATTCAAAAAATTATGCTTAATTTGGTCATAATTTATTTCCGCATTTGGGTTAATAGCCAAGAGGGATAGGTCGTGAGCCATCTCACGCGAAATAGTTTCTTTATTTATATTAGATAAAGTTATCTTGGGAGAAAAAAAGAGCTCATTAACTAATAATTTTGGCTCTGGCTTTCTAATACTAATAAGAGCGGCTATCTCATCACTCCATTTAATTGGTGCAGACTTATTAGTTTTAAGGTCAGAAACGTAATCAGATATTAAATTAAATAGAATGTCATCCATCTCAATGCTACCGTTAAATAAATCTTCAATATACATTTTTGATTGCTCGCACTCTGGTATGTTTACGCCAGCCTCATCATTGAAGTTTGCATGCAATCCAAATCCAGCCCCAGTTAAATTAAAACTTCCAATTAAAATGCCCCCTGGAGAAACTCTATAAATTTTTCCATGAAAATTCTCTTTGAAAAAGAAGCGGTATCCAACCTCCTTGCAATACTGATATACAGATAAATCGGAAGCCCCAGAAAGTAAGTCGCCTAACTGCCATCTTGCAAGGATTCTTCCGGAACCAGAAAATGACTTTTTTAAATAAGTATCATTGAAGTAGCCTAAAGATTCTTTTTTTATATATGCACTACAAAAATCAATTTTTTTTGTGGATTCATTTACTGAGCCTAATAACCAGTGCCTTCCTCCCTCAGTATTCAAAATTTGTGAATGCAATACTTCCATTTCCATCTTTCATTTCCCAATCATTAGATGTCCACCTGCAAGATATTTACTATTCCTAGCTAATTCCTTAAATATACCCGACCCAAACCTAAATTCTTATTTAATAGCACTTACTGATCGATTGAAGAAGGTCCCGAAAAAAATTAATTGCTGTTTTTTTCATTATTACCAATAGCTAGCTCATGTAACGAGCTTATAGTTACTCATTATCGAGATATGTTGATAAATACAGATGAAATAAGCGATCATTTGGCATAGAACCCAAAATCAGGTTAGTTTAATGATAGTAAATTAATACACTTAAAAATAGCTAATGAAATCTATAATTAATCCATAAACAATCTTTAAGCAAAGGATGCCTAAATGAAAGATCCAGATGATGTTTCTTATTTATCAATTCGAAACTGTATATTTGCATTTAAGTGCTCAGCAAAATGGGATAAATTGGACCCTACCAGTGATGACAATATACGCTTTTGTCAGGACTGCGAAAAAGAGGTCTATTTTTGTGAGGATGATGAACAGTTAGTGAAGTTAGTCAAACTAAACCGATGTGTATCGTTTATTAGAGATGGTAATGAGTTCATGGGAGATATAATACCTAGGTTAGCATCACAAAGTTAAAAAATATTAATACTTGCGTATCGCCTTTAAGATTATCTATATTCTTGACTCGATAAATAAATAATATCTTTTTTTCATGTGTTTAGCCCAACAGTAAAAGTGTTACGCCCGCATTACTATTTTTAAATTGTGTCTTTTGCTTTTGCAAACTGGGCCTACGTTTTAATAGCTGCATATAGAATTCATTGCCCTCTTTTAAATCTTCTCCAAGGTAATAATCTACAACTCGGTCCGAATAAAAGTTGTGCTCTAAATTATCACGTAGGATCTTACGTATTTCCCCGCCCTTCCCGCTTGAGCCGTATCCATGTATTACGAGCATCGTTTTAAAACCTGCATTACTTGCCGCTTCAAGGTACTGTTCAAACTTGGCAATCGCCTCTTCCACTAATGGAGCGCCTAATTCCAAATCAAAGATGAGGGTTTCGGTAATGGCCTCAGGTACTTCCTTGCTTCCACATAGGCGACAGATACCCAGAACCTGGCGCTCACCCCCGCACTGCGGACAACGACATAAATAGGTTCTGGGTTTGGCCATCAATCTCTCAAAGTAGATACAACCACTATACATAGGAGATGTTAGGGCAACGTTAGCTCAGAGCATGAGCCATGGAAAATAGGCTTGTAATTTGATTGCAATAAGGTATAAACTAATCGACCCCGATCAATTAATGCTCTTAATAACACCGTATTTATGATTTCTTGCCGACTTTCCACTATTTTGGGTGCTCGCCGCATAAAGGTCTCTGACGTATGCCGTGCTACTGGCATTGCTAGGGCAACTATTGATCGCTATTACTACGACCGAGTCAATAGTTTTGATCGTGAAGTGCTCACAAAACTGTGTGACTTTCTACAAATTGAACCAGGGCAGCTCATTGTGAAGGTAGAGCAAGGGGATCTTTTCTCGGATGGCAATGAAGTGAGGCTCGCATGACTGAACGCGATATGAAAGTGCTCTTGGAGGCCCACGCACTAAAGCGGGTACAAATTCTCTTTGGCGTCATGAGCCAAGGCTACATGATTGTGGCTGATGGCAAGCCTTTGGAGACTAATAAGCATGAAACCCGTGAATTTAAAACTTTAGATGCTGCCGCTAAGCTCTTATTTAAATTGGGTATTGCTGATTTTGCAGTTAAGCTTAAAACCACAACTTAAGTTTTTTATAAACTTATTTTTACTAGCTCACTTTTTGAGCTTAAGGGTTTATATATTGGATAGAACCGTTCCTAAGGAGTCCAATATGAAATACCTCATCACCCTATTCATCGTTGCCCAACTTGCACTCTACATAGATAAGGCTTGGGCCCAACCACTGAATTACAACGACAGTCCTTTGAACTACAAAAACAGTGAACTGAATTACAACAATAGCCCACTGAATTACCAAAATAGCCCACTGAATTATCAAAACTCGCCGCTCAATTACAACGCGACGAATGGCGTTTATGACAACAGCGGTAACCGTGTTGGCTATGAAACTAAATCATCAGAAGGCGTTAGGAATTACTTTGACAATAACGGCAATCGTGATGGTTACTCACCATCAAAATGAATAAGGCTACAGCTTCAGACTTAGACGCGAAAATTCAACGTGGATTTTATATTACGATTGGCTGCGTGATTGCACTGCCAATCCTCATTTATGGCATTTTTACAAAGCAATATCCTACTGATCCTGATTTTATATACGTGGCAGCTCCTAATCTATTTGCAGCAAAATGGGAGAAAGTAGGTGAATCTGAGACCTTTTCACAATATCTGAATAAATCGAAAATCCTTAAAAATAATGATCAAACGATCTCTGTTTTAGTCATGCGTAATTTCAACTCTAGTAAAGCAAAGAAGGATTCTTTTGGTACAAAGCCTTATCGCTCAGAAGTGGCTAGTATTGAGATTGATTGTTTTCGTCAAACTTTTGAAACTACCAAGATTTATTTGATTACTGGGCCCTTTGCTAATGGCCCACTTGCCGAGGAACCACAAGAAATTTTTACCAACCCACACCCCGCTAAAAGCGGCTCTGTAGGTCATCAATTGATAGAAATTGCCTGCTCAGCGGTAAATTACAGCAATCCAGCCAAGCCATCAAGAATCAATTTTATGCAAAACATCTAAATAACTGTATGCAAGAGGTGCAACTAGTATCTAATAGCGCCCATGAGTAAATTATTATTTTTAGATTTTGATGGTGTACTGCACCCCACTAG
>Ga0114964_10001191_pt1 | contig 19180 bp, 30 predicted proteins | sample C_131016_MF_Meta_FD_92638 | JGI IMG/M metagenome (GOLD analysis project Ga0114964, IMG submission 92638) | Freshwater microbial communities from Lake Croche, Canada to study carbon cycling - C_131016_MF_MetaG | ecosystem: Environmental > Aquatic > Freshwater > Lake | place: Lake Croche, Canada... | reverse complement strand
GGTTTGAATTTAATTGATTTGATTCTGCTTTTGCAGCATCAATTTCATTTTTTGAGCCTTCAAGTTCCTTCTTTTTTGTAAAACCTTTATAAACTTTATATCCTATAAAAGCTACACCACCAAGAATACCAACTGCTAAAACGCCTTGCGCCCATTTTGGTAATCCTGTAAATATTTCTCCTTTTGCCATTTTATTTATTTCTAAATGTTTCTATTGCAAATAATACTCCTCCTCCTATTGCAAGAAGTTTTCCTAAATCTTTGTTATTCATATCATCTCCTGCTAATAATTGACCAGCAGTGATTTTTTTCTCATCTTTTGAAAGTAAGAAGATTCCTCCACCTACTACTATAAGACCTAATGCTATTTTTTTATTTGTACTCATATTAACTTGATAATTCGTCTATAATTAAATATAATGATTGATATACTGAATTTGTGTAAGATGTTTCTAAATAACCTAATTGTGTTTTGTTTAATACTTTTAAATAATATCTTTCTCCAGCATAATAAGCAACCCTTTGTTTGTACATATCGCAGTTTATTACACTTGTTCTATTTCCAGTTGTAATAACGTGGCTACCACCCGAAGAACCAGTTGTATTGAATGTTAAATAAGATGCTATTCTATTAGGGTAAGGTGTGCCACTTGGCAAAGCAATAAAACAAAAAATAAAACTTCCGTTACCAAAATCCCCATACTCGTAATCGCTATTAGCAGTTACGTCATAAGCGGTCATTATCACCCTAATATAAGTATTGTAAAAACCTGTTCTTGGAACTGTCCATATTCCAGTTGCATTATTCCACCCACTTAAAGTTGTAATTTGGTCGTGCCAATTAGTAAGAATTACACTTTCCGAATTTGCAAGAACATAACTTTGATTAACGCTAATAGGAATATCTGGAATTGTATTACCAACCCCATAAGAAGATGCTTTAAGGGTTTGTATCCTATTTGTTATTGTATTTGGTATTTCTGTAAATGTTATCATTATGCTAATAAAACTAAATTAGTTCTTATATTTTTTGTTCCACTTCTTTTGTATTCAATAAAATCTGTTCCATCTGCCCTTCCTGTAATTATATTAAGACTTGCAGGAGCATCGCAAAGTAAATCATCTGCAACCGAAACACCTACCAAAGTATGCTGAAACGCACATTGTTGAGTATCTATTGGTGTAAACGTACAATTATGATTTGTTGGCATATTAAGTATTTTAAAAACTGGTGCAAGTATGTTAGCGTTGTTAGTAGTAAAAATACCTATGTAATTATAATTAGTTGGAATAATTAAATCAGTACCATTCCAAATTGATACATCTGTAAAATCTAAATCTGCTTGCCAATTACTATATCCTTTACGGACTTTATTACCTGTTTTGCTTGTTGTTGGTGTTCCAAGATTTGCAGTTAAATCTGAAACTTCACAATCTAAAATATCTATATTGTCTATTGTATCAAAATTTAAAATTCCATTACCACTAAAATAATTATTATTAAATTGACAGTTTCTAATTTGAACAGTTCCAGCTACTGATGAATATCCAATTAAAGTATTTGATAAAATAGATACACTTGCGCTTATACTTGTTATACTAATTTGTGAAAAACTGCTTAAAAAATTAAATTTAATTTCTGAATAGTGAGCAAGTTGTTCAAAATTTATTTTACTATTAGAATTTATTTCATTTGATAAAATATTGCCAAGACACCTTTGCGAATTTATAAGAGATTGTGAAGTTAATGTATTAAAAGATATAATGCCCATACCTTCGTAATTGCCAGTAATATCTATAATTGTTGAATTATCTAAAATGTTACCTTCAAATGTTGGATAGCTATTTACAGCTTTCATAATAGAACTACCTCTTAATTTGTTTTTTGTAACTTTATCTCTACCCCATTGAAATATTTTAATAGAGTTTGTAAATGCCCTATCAAGAAATCTATCTACTTCATTTAATCTTTTATCAGCACGATAAAGCAAAAGATTAGATTGTACATCATATTTAACAAAATCAACTGCTCTTATATATCCATTGGTTGCCGTTTTTGGTAAAACTTGCCAATTTATAGTATCTACATCAGGAGGATTAACGCCATCATAATAAACACCTGTAATACTTACATAATGTAAATTATTCCATATAACTACATCGCCAGCAACAATAGCGGGCGCACTTGTGTAAGTCCAAATATTTTTCCAAGAAACATAACCTGTAACTCCACTATAATTTCCTATACCTTGATAATCGGCATCAAAAAATAAACCCGAACCTTGTAAAGAAGTTAAATTGTTTGTTTCAATTCCTTGAACAACCAAGCCTCCATCAGTTAATTCTGCATCTGTAATTAAATAAAATTGAGAAGGTATGACAGCATTTGTGCTAATTAACGTAAGCATTTGTGCGTTTGTTAAACTAATCAAACCCCCATTTACATTTACTTGCGTTTCTCCTGCAACATCACTCGCTACTACTCCACTACCTACAAAATTTATAGTTGTTCTTTGTGGCAATGCTATTCCTTCATCTTTAATAAGATTGTAACCACCACTTGAACCAAAAGCATTATAAGTCGCTATGTATGTCAAGTTGTCAATAATTCTAATTAACACACAACCACCATTTGTATTGATAGTAACCGAACTTGCATTATTGATTGTTTGACCAACAGGCGCATTGATTGTAATATTTCTTACACTCGCATTATTTCCTGTATCGCAAATATATAACTTGTATTGTGTACTCCAATAATTTGAAGGTATTTCAAGCAAGTCAATAGAAAAAGGAACTAACGCTGTTAAAGTATTACAATTCAAAACCACATCGTCAGGAAATACTTTTGTAGAAACAAAATCTCCTGCAATTACATTGCGAATGTTATTTGGATATGCTGTTGAAAATAATTGCGCCATAGTTATAATATAATTTTGTTATCTCTTGCTTCTTTATAAAATACTTTTTTCAATGATACTTGTTTATACCAAAAACACATTGTAACTGTATTTCCTGCTAAAACTGTATATTGTGCAACATCCATTCCATCGGGAATAAATGGTCTATTCAAATTTTTCATTATATCAAATGCAACCATATCAGGTTGTACTTGCATTGTATCTAATTGTAATGCTATATTAACAGGAACAATCTTTTCAACTCCCGTAATCGCTTTATTTATTACCTGCAAAGGTTGTGATAACTGTTTTGTAACAGATGGACCAGCAACTACAAATTTTGCATTAACAAGCAATGCAGGATTTGCTAATAAGTTAAAAAGAACGTCTGTATATGCAACTGCACCTCCTGCTACTTGTATTTTGTTATTCAAATTCAAACTTGTTGAATATAAATAATCTAAAGGCATTGAAGGATTAAAAATTTGTAAATCAAAATCAAGCAATGAATTGTTATTGAAAATTAAAATAAGTTCATTTAACTTTTGACCTTTATAATATCCTAAATTTCTAATAGAATCATCTTCGGGTTTTTGACTTAATATAAATTTACTTACACCTTCTACAATAACTTTCCTATCTCTCGGAACAATAACTTTTGAAAGTTTCCTTTCGTCTGGACCTATTACATCTGCTCTCTTTTTAACAAAAAACTCCTTTGTTAAAGGTTTTTTTATTTTAATCTTTTTTGGTTGCTTACTCTCAATTTTACGATTAACTTTTGAAAACGACTTTCTGAAATCTTTACCTCTTATCTCGCTAAAATCAATGTCTGATAAATCGTAATCTTCAAAGTCTGATGAATCTTCAATAGAATCCTCATCATAACCTTGTAAACTACTATTCAAATCTTCGTATTCTTGTATATCGTCTATCATTTTTTTCCGTTAATTTAATTCGGCAAATTCTTGATTTTCAAATTTCTGTGTGTAATCCATTATCTTTCTCATCCTATCTATATTGCCTTTCGTTTGTGCTTTTAAAAACACATTTGCAAAAACACAAATAGCATCAATTTTTGAGAAACCTAAACCGAGATAAATATACAAAGCATTTACGTCTGCTCCAACTTCATTTGATATTTCTAACCCTATTTTAGGATTTTTATACTTATGCGAAAATTCGTGTAACAAAATAATCATTCGCATTGGTATTGTATAAGTATCAAACTTCGCTTTCGCTGTTTCTATAATTCCTGTTTTATGACCAATTCTTGCAGGTGTATTTAACACTTTGCCTGATGGCATATCTCGTATTACATCAAAGAATCTAATATTAAATTCGCTATCATCTGTTTGAAATAACCTTCCATTTTGTGATGCTGGTTCAAACCCACACACTTGACTGAAATGGAGTGCTAATTTAATAAATTTTTCCGTATCTGAATCAACCCAAATATTATAATTTATTAACGCTCCCTCCATCAATTCAACTGTAAAGTCTGCATCTTTTGGATTATCGCTATTTAATACACCAATAAATAAAGATTTAGGACTTACAGGAAAACTAAAACGTATTCTCCTACTACCATCTACCACTACTTCTCTGTCAGCGTACTTACTATTTTTTTTGCCAAAATCTTCTGCCCAAGCACGGAATTTCTTTTTTCCCGTACATTTGATAGTAATATAAAGACAAAACTTTTTATTATCAGATTCATATTGTTTACCAAACATTATTTTCCTTTTTTAGGTCTTGTTGCTGCAAAAATTATTAACCCTACTACTAAAACTCCTGCACCAGCTATAAGTAATTTAGTTGTTTTTGACATTCCTTTCTTTTCAGTTGGAGCAACATCTGTAACTCCTGTTGAAACATCTGACATTGATGAATCGGGTTTAGGTGTTATTCCAAACAAACCTAATAATTTATCTGTAATTCCAAGTTCGCCTGCTTTTACCCAAACGCCTTTTGCTTTATCCCAATTGAAACCTTTTTTCTTTGCTTCTGCTTGTTGTGTAGCTGTTGGTGCAGGTGCTGTCGTTGTGTTTGGTGTAGGCAAAATAGTTTGTGAAGAAGTTACTAATGGCGCACCAAATTGAGAACCTAATGCACTAAAAGCAGCCTTTGTTTTTCTACCCCAAACACCATCTTCAACTAATCGCGGAGAGTAACCTTTTGAGTTAGCAAATTTTTGAAATGCTAATATATCAGATTGTGCGCTTGAACCATCAAGATTTAACCAATCAGTTCCTCCAACAAGTCTTGAATCAATGTAAACTGGAAATTCTGTAATTACTTTCATTTTTTTTATTTTTTAAAATTATTCTTCTGTTTTCGGTTTAGCTTTATTCATTTTGAAACGATATACAAGATACAATCCTGCTGCCGCTCCAACCAAAGCACCATATATTCTATTTTTTTTATCTACGTTAGGAATCCAACCTTGTTTTTCTGCAAGATAAACCCCACCAAAACCAGCTAATCCTCCTAATATAACTGCATCAAGATATTTCATCTTCGGGTCTTTGTTAGGTGTTATTTTAACTTTTTCTTGTGGTTTACTTTCGCCATCTGCACTACTTACTATCTCTTTTGTTACCAATTCTTTTACGGCATTTAAAGGAACTACTAATTGACTTCCAACAAGTACAAATGCAGGTTTATTATTAGCGTGTTTCAATTCACCTTTTACAATATCGCCTTTACGAAATTGTTTAAAACGAATCTCTTGTGGTTTATGTGCCATACCTGTTACTCTTACAAGTGGCGTTTTAAAACTTTGTGTTACTATATAACTTTTGATTGCCATATTATTTCTTAATATTAACTTTGTTTTTTTTAGCTTTTCTATATTGAGAGTAAATCAATGCGCCAACTCCAACAATAGCAACGATACCTAAAATTTTTCTCATATTATTTTTTTTAAATAACATACCTTAAAATTGCAAATAACAATAGTCTTCTCAACGTACTTTATTTGTTCTCTATTTCAAGGTGTCGAATAGTCAATTGTCAGCCAACAATTACTACCCTTTATTTCTTTTTTCTAATTGCAAAAATTATAATTCCAACTAATAATAAACCTCCACCTATTATCAAACCTATCTTTAAATTTTTACTCATTCCTCCTTCAATCGCATCAGGTGTTTGGTATTCAATATTACCATCTGCTCCTGTAACTCCAACTACTTCATTTGGATTAAATTCAACTCCTGCAATAGCATTACCACTTTCATCAGTCGTTTGTACAATCTGTTTATTTGTAGGCAAATCTGCTGTTGAGTATTGTTTTCCTGCTATTTCAACAACTTTATCTTTTGGTGTTTCAGGTGTTGCTATTGGTAATTTTTGTGTAAAAATATCTCCACCATCTTTCTTTTTATGATGTATCAATTTTTTAGAACCTGCTTTAATTTTACCTCCTGCTAACTTAACCCCTTTAACAACTTTTTTAGATGCTTTTGCAATAGCGTGTTCTACTTTTACAATTGCTCTACCTACTGCTTTTGCACCTTTAACTACACCTTTACCAATCTTTTTGAAAAAACCTTTTACCTTTTGTCCATCTGCATTAAGATAAAAATTGCTTCCTTCAACTTCTTCGTTGTTTAAATAAATAGGATATGATGTAATTACTTTCATTTCTTTTTTCCTTTTTTAATTGCATAAAAAACTCCCGCAATAATTGCTAATCCTACTATTACACCACCTACTATAAGCAATGTTTTTGTTGTTTTTGCTTTCGTTTCTTTTTGTTTTGTGGCTGCTTCAATTTGTGCTTGTCTTTGTGCTAAAAGCTGTTGCATCATTGCACTTTTTGCTTCTTGTTTTTTAGAAGCCATATCAATAGCACCATACTTTCCTTTTTGTTTTCCTTCTGCTATTTTAGTACCCAGTTTAGCAGTGTCGCTAACGGCACCTGCGATAGCACCTACTACACCACCACTTGCAGCACCACCTGCTGTACTTTGACCAAGACCTTTTAAGGAATCCATATCAAAATTGTAGAAATCCCTTGCATTAGAATCATCTTTCGTAAAGAAATCAAGTATAGCACTATAACCACCTTTAACAGCATCATCACTTAATTCTTCATCGCCATCAAAACCCATTTGTTTATTGTGCATAGCAACTAATAAAGCTGAACCTAATACAAGTTTTTTACTTTTAGTAATGTTATCAATATACAAATCTACGAGCCTTACATCTGTCATATCTATTGTAGCAGGAATTTCAGATTCGTTCAACAAGTGAACGAAATCTGCTTTATTCCTAACCAAAATATTTGCCAATTCTCGCATTAGAGATAATGTTGCCGACTTCATATCGCCATCATTATAACTTTCAACAAACGAACTATATAAATCTTCGTATAACATTTTATATATTTTTTATTTACCTAAAACTTTGTATTTTTTAATCGCCCAAATAACGCCTACTGCAACTACACCACCAATAACAATTCCTGTCCAATTGATTTTATTTTTAGTTTCGCCATCTGCATTTGATTGTAATTCAATAAAACGAGCATCTGGTGCATCAAAGTCATCAACTAAATCTAACCCATTTAAACCTGTTGCATTGCTTTTCATTTGTGCAGGAACAACAATACGATTAGAACCAAATTGAGGATGTAAACCTTTTGCAACTGGTGTATTGCGATGTCCTTTTCTGTATCTTCTTGCAAAATGTCTTCCTCTTAATACTTCCTCTTGTCTTCTTTTTAATAAAGCCATTGGAGGTTTACCTGAAGCCATTGAATATTCGCCTTCACAATTTGAATACTCTGAAAGTTTCGCTTCTAATTCGCCAATTCTTGCTTTTCTTTCTGCAATTTGTTTTGATACATCAGATGAATCAGTATTTCTACCTTGCAATTCTGCTTTTTTAGTATTCAACTTTGAAATAAGTTCTTTATTCCACTCAACCTTTTTAGTTAAATCTGCAACGATTGGAGAGATTTTTACCTTACCATCAGTAAGTTCATTAAATCTATCTTCTGCACCCATAACACCATCAAATGAATCTGAATCTTCTTCTTCTGAATCTTCGCCAGTTCCTTCTGCTGCACCACTTCCTTGATTATCATTAGCGTAAACATCGCCTTCTTGTGAATCATCTCCTTGTGTTTCTGCGCCATCTTCTCTTGTAGCAATTCCTAATGGTTGTTCAGAATAATCAGCACCACCTTGTGAATTATCTTGTGAAGCACCATCTCCCATTTCTGTTTGAGTTGTTTCATCCATTTCACCTTCAGCACCACCTTCTTTTCGCTCATCTTTTAAAGCACGTCTTTTTCTTCTACGATTGAAACGAGCATCTTGTTGTTCTGCTCTTATTTCTTGTCGAGATTTTTTTCTTGTTCTACGTCTTGCTATACGATTTTGTTGGCGTTCACTTCTGCGCTTATGTCTTCTTGCACGACCACGACCACGCAATTCAGAGAACTCCCCAAATGCTTCTTCAAATGATGCCGTTACAACTCCCTCGCCAGACGGTCCGAGTGTTACAATTGTTGCGTTTTCCATTTTATATATTTTTTAATTATTATTTACTCGGTTGAACTGTTATTTTGTGTCTTTGGTCAATCATATAACCACCAACATATCCAAGTACAGCACCAACTCCTATATACATAGCAGCTTTTTTCATATCGTGTTTTTTGTATTTTGCAAAAAGGAATCCTGCAACTCCTCCAACAACAATTCCTGTCATTTTTAATTTGCTAAATGATTCTGCTGGTATTAAATTTACTTTTGTTGATGTTTTTGTGCTATCTGCACCAAGTGTTACTTCCGTAGTTTCCATAGGTTTTATTGATTTTAAGTATATTATTTGATTGTTTGATGTATTGAATAATCTATATGTAAAAGGTTGTCCTCTGCGTAAACCTTGTATATTCGATGTGTTACCTTCTAATAGCGTTCCTTTTTCAATTATTTCGCCATTCTCAACGAAATTTTTATGGTCAGGATTAGGTATTAAAATTGATGCGTTTTCTATCGTTACTGCTTTCATTCTTATTTGTTTTTAGATACTATCATAAATAATACGCCTACTACTGCAACCATTCCTATAATACCAATATAATCTGTTACATTATTTTTTTGATTAGCTGAATCACCACTAAATGATGCGTAACGGTTTCTCATACACATAGGACATTCGCAACCATCTGCGTTTGACTTTTTTTCTTCTGGCTTTACTTCAATAGTTACTTCCTCTTTTTTTATTTCAATAGGAGGTGCAATATATTTTGATAACCATTTTTTATGTGGATGTATTTCAGCTAATTCTTTCTCAAGGGTTATTTTATCATTTTGTTCAAAATATAAATTAGCAAGTTTTGTTTCTAAATCTTCGTAATTCGCTGCATCTTGTTTTCCGTACTTCTTTAACAATTTACGAGCATCAGAAGTAGATTCATTCGCAATTAAAGTCATTAAAGTAACGTCTTTTCTTTTTGCGTTTGATTTTTTTTGTCTTATTTTGCCCATCTCAATTTAATTAACTGGTACTAATTTTTCTAAAATTGGTTTAATTATTTCAGAAAATCCTTTTAACTTTCTTCTCACTACACTATAATCACTTGGCGTTATTCTACCTTGACTATTGTGCCAATTATTATACCCTAATTTATGTTGGTTATTTTCCCATCCACTCATCCATTCAAGGTTTTCAACTGTATTATTTGCTCTGTCTTTATTTTTGTGATTAACCTCTTTTTTGTTAAAAGGGTTTGACAAAAATGCTTCTGCAACTAATCGGTGTACTCTAAAAAAAACTCTTTTATCTTTAACACCTAAAGGACAAATAACATATCCATAAGTTTTATTGGGTTTTGAACTTAAAATTTTTCCTGAAATTTGACTATAAACTCTACCTAAATTAGAAATTTTGTATTCCTGATTAAAGTTAGGTATATCTTTCCAAATTTCATTTGGTAAAGTAACATCCGATAATTCAAGTCTTTTTGGAAAATATTTGCTCATATTATTATATTTTGTTTTTAAAAAAAGGGTGTGCATATAATACACACCCTTTTAAGTTGTAATCAAAACTATAAAGATTATCCTTTAGTGATACCTCTAACGTCTTGAGTCGTTTGAATAATGACCGGAGCAACATTCTTACCAGATAAGCGAGGTGCTTTAGCTGAATTAAGAGAGATACCACCGTTAAGAACCGCTTTACCACTGATAACGCTAACAGGGAACATTGAGATAACCAAAGTTGTAGCTGCCTTTAAAGTGAAAGTAATATAAGTATTACCATCAACTGTTACTGGTTTAGTTACATCTAAGATGTCAGATTGTTGCTGATACGCATCACGCATAATGGATAAATTCAACGGAGTTGAATATTGTTTACCATTCGCATCAACGTGGTTTAACTGCAAAGTTTGAGATAATTGGGAAGCACTTGCAGATTGAAAACGCCATTTTCCGATTTTGAAAAACTTGTTATTCGATTGTGCAATTAAACGACCATAAGTACCACCTTGTAAGTTAGTAATCGTTACTGCTGGAGCATTACCATAGTTAGCTGCACCAAAGTAATCATTATATCCAAAAAGGATAGCTGTTACGTCTACTAAACCTGTGTTTTCGTATTGGATAACATAAGGGTCAGACATTGCCGAAGAAGCGTTTGGACCAGAAGCATAAGACATATCATCATTATCAAAATAAGACATATCGTCATTATCAAAATAAGACATATCTCCTTCTGCTGAATCGTAAGAATCATATCCACTGAAACGCTCTGTTCCATTGATATAACCGTGTAGTTCTTTTTCTACTGTGTTCATTGTTTTTGAGATTTGTTTTGTTAGTAATTTTTTTTAATTGTTCGTTTTGACATTACTAATGATTTTAACTGGAGTAAACTCAACAATCGTATTTCATCTTTTAAATAAGGAATTACTTTCTACACATTATCTATTTTAGATACAGCAAATTTCTTTTCATTTATTTACCGAGCATAATATCGCCGCTCGTCTATATTTTTTGTTTCTCTATGAAATCAAAAAACCAAATTAGCAATTACGCTTTTGGTTTCGGAGATAACATTGGAGCAACAAATTTTTGATGTGTAATTAGTGCTAGTGAGCAACCTAAAAACACAATCAATAAAAGTTTTCCGTCAGCTTTGGTCATTTTTTTAAATTTTATTAGATTTAATAGATACAAAAATATACAACATTTATGTAATTTATCAGCATACTTTTTGTACAAAACGACAATAAAAAACCCCAATCATTTATATATCTAATGATTGAGGTGTACAAATTGTGTACAAAAATAAAATTTAAGTCTTTTCTTTTAATTTAATTTCTGCGTATGTTTCAAGTAGTTTGCATAAGTCTGGCTGCCTTGCATATCCTTCAATAATAGTAAATACAGTCGTTTGCTTTAAATCAATACCGATTGACTTTAAATATTCTTCAGGTGTTATCATTTACATAAAACGCTTTATAAAGTCGGGTAAATTGTTTTTTGGTTGATAACCAAGTTGCCTTGTTGCATTTATTTGCTCTCGTAATTTAGGATAGCTTTCAATATCTTTTAAAGGGTGGAATACATTGTTAGGTAATAATAAAAATTCATTTATTCCCCACTCGCCTTTCCATACTATACTCTTTAATTCTAACGGGTCAGATACTCTTAAATTATTCTGCATTGCAATTGTGTTAAACATTACTTCGATATAAAATAATGTTTCATTTGCATCTACATACTCTTTTACTTTGTTTAATGTTGCCCTTGATATACCCATAGCGCATACCATTGAATAAAAATATGGTTGTTGTATTTTATCAACTATATGTTTCCAATGCCAATCCATAATGTTATCTGACTTTCTTGCATTGTTTGAAACCACTAAATCATTTTTAGAATATTTATCATTTAGGTATTTCAAAGTATCAATAGAAGGTATAAAAACATCGTCTTCAAATATCCATACAAAATCATACCCTTTATTTATTTCACAAAAGTACAACAAGCACTTATCCCACGCTATTGGGTTTTTAGCTATATGTGTTGCTTTGTCATTTATGTTTGAATTATGATAACCTTGCGAAACACTTAATGAATCTTTTAATTCAATAGTTGTAAATGTTTCACTATTTATTTTACCAAATTCGCTTTCATTATCAATAACAACAAATACTTCAAAGTCTGTTTCTTTATAAACAGCTTCTGCAAAGTTTAATGTTTCTTGATGTGGCTTGTTGGTTAAAAATACTACTGCTACTCTATTAGTCTGCATAAGCACCATCGTCTTCAAAGTTATCCCTATTATTAGTCATATCTTCAATCATTTTTAATAGTGCTTTAACTTCTAAAACTTGTTTTTTAATTGATTTTAATAACTTCAAAAGGTATATGAATACATATACCGATATAAAAAGTATTGCTAAACTTAAAATTTTATTTTCCATTTTTTTCTAATAATAATAATCTACCATACTCAATAAACATAATAGTCAATGTGTGTTCAGACACATTCTTATCTGCTTTTATAATATCAATGCAATGAAAAATATAATCATTGCTGGTTATAGTTTTATCGTTCACTTAAATTATTTCTTTTTTTACAATTATAATTTTATTTTGCAATTCAAATAACGCTTTAATCTGCATCATACCATCATATCCTTTTTCAGTAGTTTCGCACCAATAAGTATCTTTAACCCCTGTCATAGTGCAACCAAATTCTTTTGCAAATGAAAAAATATACGGGTACCAGTTTTTGTGTTCTACATCAATAAGTTTGATTGTAAGTTTTAATTTTTTCATTTTACTACTTTAAGATTGTTTTCAACTTCTTCTTTAATAGGTTTCTTTTTTGAAAACGTAACTCCCGCTCCTTTTAGGTCTTCCAATGCAGTTGAAAACTTTTTTATTTTACCTAACATAACTTTTACATAATCAGGTTTAATATGATAATCTTCTGGTGTAAATATATTATAACGAGCATTTGCATTTTCTATTAACCATTCCTTTTTTTCTTCGTTTGTTTTTTCTCCTTTGTCAATATACCACAAAACTCTCGCATACTTTCCTTGCTTTGTCTTACCCATCTGCTCTTGCAATTTGTCAAGCATTTTTTTTATTTTTTCTCTTTCATCTTCGATACCATATACAAGTAACTCTACTAATACGAATGGCGTTTTTTGTTCTTTGATAGTTGGTTTTTGTGGTGTTTCCATAATCTTACTTTTTAAAATGTTTTGTTTTTACCATTATTTCTATTTCATACATCAATTGTTTTAACCCTTCTTCTGTTCTTTTTGGAAAAGTTATTTCATTATCAATATCAATCTTTACTGCACTTTGTTTTGTTATATAATAATTCTGAAATCCATTTGCTGAAAATCTAAAACTAAATTCAAGCACTTCATATCCTAACGCTGTCATTCGCTCATCAAACAATCCAATCTTATGCAATTTTTCTCTTTCAAATAAAACTACTCCTTCAATTGTATTATTTTTTTCAAACCATACATTTTTAAAATAATCTTCTGCACTTTCACACTTACATAAAATTGGGTTTAAAAATATTTTCTCCTCACCATTTCTTATTCCTATTAAACCTGCATCTGCATTTATTTTATATTCACTTAATAAATCTTCTGCCCAATTTTTGCAAACAATACTATTGATAGGAAATAAACAACAATAATTTTGATAAGTAGATTCTATAATTAAATTATATGCCTTCGATATTTGAACAGGTTTTTCTAATGTTTTTAAATACCATTTATTTTCTTCACAAACTTGTTTTAAATATGATAACAACCTTTCGTCTGTGCTTCCATTATTTAGTATATGCAACCTTATTTTAGCTTTTGTTTTATAGGTTAAATTATCAATACAATATTTTAAATTGTGATAACAATCATTAACAACTATACATACTGCTATATCGTGCATTATTCTATGTTCTTATCAGCAAATTCAAGTTCTTCAATCAATCTACCATAAGATTCTTTAAACTCGAACTTCCTTTCATTTATCAATATTTTTAACCTTTCAGCTTGTGCTTCGGTTTGCATTTTTAAAATTTCAAATTCGTTTTTTTCGTACTCGTCTTTTTTTGCAAAATTTGTTTTCAATAAACTTAAACGTAATTCAAGGCACTCAACCATTCTTTCTGATGCTTGTATATCTTTTAATTGTAGTTCAAGTATATCGTTAATCATTTCCTTCTTTTATATATTCCTATAATTGTATAAGGTATTGTAAAAGGCAATATAAAACATAACAATACTCCCGAATACAACCAATAAGGGAAAGGTTGTGATAACGCAACTTTTAAATCTTTTACTAACAAATGAAAATCATCTCTAAATGTTAGCAAAAGTATTGCAACAAAAATTAAAGCAATCCATATTTCTATTAAACACATCATATTTATTTATTTGCATTTCCATAATATTGGTCAAAGTATTGTTTCGCTTGTTCTTCAACAGCTTCTTCCATAGACACATTGTGCATCTCTTTATATTCTTTTATATATTTTTTATTTGCATTTAGATACTGAATCGCAGCATCAACAAATTCTTTTTTAGTAAACTTACCTTCAATTTTATTTGTAAAATTATGTATGTAAACAAAGAACCTTTTATCTCCTGCCATATATCTATTATTAACAATCAATTGTGCTATTTTAAATAGCGTAGGATTATTAACCTTTCCTTTAATATCATTTACATTATCTGCTTGATAGTGCATACGAACCCACCTTGCGTTTTGCCAAATACGAGGTTCTACTGGTCGTAAAGATTGATAACTAATTAAAATATCTACTGCCCTATGTCGCAAGTTTACTAACCCACCTACAATTTCTTCCATAAATGTTACGGAAATAATATAGGTATTTATATCCTCAATAACAAGCATACCATTTCGATACACTTTCAATAGATATTCTAAAATTTCTTTTTTCTCTTTGATACCTACATTCTTTGCATCAATCCTTCTACATTCAGCAATATTCGCTTTTGACCATTCTTCAATGTCCTTTAATGCTATCCTTTTTGGATTGAAACCCTCAATATCATTTTTGGCAAATTGTTCTTCAGTATATTCACCATTTGTGTCCATAATCAAACACTTTCTGCCTTTAACTTTATTATAGAATTTGTCTTTGACATACTCTTTAATAATGTGCATATTTTGATACGTCTTGCCTACACCCTGAATACCTGTGCAAACAACCATACCTGCTTCTCTTTGTTTTGCCGCTGGCTTTTTAATCATCATTCTATTGTTTGTATTGGTTCATCAATAATTGAATCGTAATCCCCTTCAGTTAAAACTTTTTCAGCTTGCTTAATAGTTTCTTGTGTTGGTTCTTCGACAAAAATTTCTTTCTCTATTATAGCAGATTCTTCTTCATCTTTTTTAGCGTAATTAGGCGTAGGCTCTTGTTTTGGTTGAGGTCTTTGTCTTTGTCCTCCTTGTTCTTCTTTCATATTTCTTAACTGTTCTAATAAACTATTTGTTTGTGATTTTAGTGAAAATAATGCGACTATTTGACCACCAAATATTTTAGCACTTATCAACATTAATTCTTGCGCAGGAGTTGGTGCTACACCTTTTTCAAGTAATACTTCTGCAAGGGCATCTACGAGGTCTGCTTTTTCTTCTGCATCAATTTTTGAAAGTTGTTGCGCTTTCATACATTGCAACTGAAAGAATTGTTTTACAGTAGCTTCTTGACCATCTTCAAGCGTAACAAGTAAATCCAAATCCATTTCATCATTCAATTCATACTCTGCAAGTTTTGCTTCGTTAATATCTTTGTTTGCATACCATTCAAAGCCTTTCTCCGATAACATACAAGTTGTTTCAACAATATATTTTGCAAACTTTTTTGTACTTCTTTTTTTCTTACCATTATCCATTTCCCCAAATTTAGGGTTCATAGGTTCTGCTGTATTTTTTTGCTTTAATTGTTTTTGTTGTGTAGAATTAGATGGTTTAGAGGTAGAAACTTCATCCCCTGGCATTTCAAATGAATCTTTAAAACTTGTTGGTTCATCAAATGAACTTCTAAATGACGTTTGTTTTGCTTGTTCCTCATTAGGAAATTCGTTTTCAGTTACATAACCTCTTACATTAGGTTCTTCTCTATTCAACGGGTCAATAAAGCTATTATCATCATCGTAAAAACTTTTTGTTTCCTCTTTGTCAGTTGTTTTTTCTACTTCCATATTTTCTCTAAAATTTTTATGTTCTTCGTATTTTTCTTCTGGTTCGTTTTTTATTTCTTCAAACTCAACATTATCTACACAATGTATATTATATAATTTTTGCAACTCATCGTAACTTGTTACAGGCTTAAATTCAGATGCAAACTGTGGGTTTTCTGCAATCTTCTTTTGAATAGCAGGAGTTAGTTTGCTTAATAATCTTGCTTCTTTATAATTCTTAACACCTTTCTTAATATATATTTTTATCATTATTTGTTATGTTTATCGTTTATAAATTTTATCAATTTTTTTTGTAAGTATTGGTATGTTTCTAAAAACTTTTTGTCTTGTTTTAATTCAGGGTTTAAGTTTTTATATTTTTTTATTCCTATTAATACACTTGTCGGCCAGTTAAAAAATATTCTACTTGAAATATAGCGTATAGGCAACTCTAAATTAAAATAAAGTAAGCAATATGCCATCTGTTTATATTCTTGCTTAATACCTCTCGTATGACCTTGCTTTAGTGTTCTATAACTTATGTTATAATACTCAACAACAGAATTTAACACAAATTCAATTTCATCTTTTTTATCATTCGTTTTATTAAGTGCTTCAATCAATGCTATGTTCAACTCCTTTAATGTATATACCTTCAAGCCTTGCTGGATATTCTTTAATAAAATTTCAATGTCTTTATTTTCATTCATTACATTTAATAAGTTTATGTACAAAAATAAACATTATTAACGTACAAAAAAAATTAAACGTCTAATTGTTAAAAATTATTTATAAATTTGTAACAAATAAATTAATTTATGAATGATTTTGATAATAGAAATGATAGGCAATTATTTTTCAACCAAATAAAAGGTTCGATACTTGAATTAAATATAGGTGAAATATTTTGTAACATAACTCTTAACGTAGGACACGAAAGCATTAGGCAGGTTAATCTAATTTCTAAAAGACCTCAATACGATGAATTGATTAAAACTTATTCTATTGGCGATAAAATTTCAGTAAAGTTTTATATAACAAGTAGGTATAAAAATGGAAAATGGTACACTACTGCCAACCTTCTTTCTGTCGAAAAAAATTAGTCTTATAGTTCAAATAAAAGAGCGACCTAAATTTACATAAAGGTCGCTCTTTTTTATTTTGATATGTCTTAATCTTAAACTTTCAAACCTCTCTGAAATTCGGTTATTTTATCTAACTCTATAAATATTTGCCTTTCAAAACCTCCATTATTTTTAAAGTGCAAAAACGAGCCGTTGTTTAAGATATATTCTTTTGGTATCAACCACTCATTAATTTGGTCTGATAGTCTTATTTTGTCAAAAGAAATGGCATCTGCTAATAGTTTGTGGTTAAAACCATAACTTTCATTTTTTCTAAATAGATGCTTTAATCTATCTCTCTTTACCTGAAAAGTTCTTGTTGCTATATTAACAATGCCAAGTCTTCTGCTTTTTGTTTCAGACATCAATTTTAAACTTATGACTAATCTAACTCCATTATTTTTAATAAGAACTAAATTACCATACTCGTCTGTTTTGCTACTAATTAAATCTTTCTTTTTAGCTTTTTTCATAGTTATATTTTTTTAAGTTTTAACTTTTGTTATACAAATATATAACTTTTTAAACAAACCTAAAAAAATATTAGAAATAGTTATTAACAACGAAAATGTTTATTTCTTTGCTTCCTCTTTTGCCTTCATTCGTGGCTTCAATACATAGTTATAAAGCAAGAATATACCTATTCCTACTCCTAAAACCATTAGTAATGTTTTACTACCATTCCCTGTTGAAGGTGTTGCCGATGTTTCAAATTTTGTTATCATTTTTATTTTTTATTAATTGTGAATACTTCTTCTGCTGTTTCAATAAGTGTATAATGACTTGTTTCGATTCCATTATCCCCATCATCATCATAATTTTCTGCTAAAACATCATAACATTTTGGAGCCAGAGTTTCTAATTCATCAGCAGTAACTGTTTTCTTTCCCGATTCGTGTAATTTTTTTAATTCACTTTCGATAGCCAGCCCTTTCGGGTCAATTTTAACTTCTTCTTTTTCCATTTCTTGTTTTATTTCAGATTCAGCATAAGGTAATTTATCAGATTGATTACTATCTTTTCCTTGTAGATAGGCTTGTATTTCTTGCGTAACCCACTTGTCATTAGCTTTTAGCTTAACAACTGTTGAGTTACCAATTTTCTTACCTTTCGATTCAGTAAGATTTACAATGCGATTAATCTTTGCAATAGTTTCTATACCAACCTTTGCTTCTTCTGGAAGTTCACTTAATGTTAAGTTATTTTCCTTCATTAATTTTTCATAAGAATATTCCATAGTTAATTTTTTTTAGTTTTTGCAAATATAAATCAATTATTTTAATTTTTCAATGATTGACGTTGCTAATTTTCTACCTTCTGCTGAAAAATGTTTTAGGTTGACTTGAATAGCACTCATCAATTTTTCTTTACTTCTGTCTTTTAAATCGTTTTCAGAACAAAAAGAGTTTCCATCTGACAACATTCTATTGTAAACCGAACAAGCAAATTCTTTTTCATTAGAATCTAACTTGCAAGACCAACAATCTGCTAAAGTAGCACCACTTTCGTATTTTATTGTATCTATTAAAAACAACTTGAACCATTGTGCGTTTGCTCTACCTTCTTTCCCACTTTGCTCAATCATAGAACCTTTTTCATTACCCCAACTTAAACCATTTTCATACTTGTCTGTATCAATAGTTTTTTTGAAATTGATTATTGAAAAACCTTTTGAGCGTAAAGATTCAACATACCGATAAATATTATCTTTTCCTATATCGCTTACATTTGGAGCCGTTAGAAAAACCATAGAATTATCAGTATGGTCAAGATAGTAGTTTTTAATCAAATTCGTTTGTGCAGACAAGTCGTTGTAAATGGTAATAAGTTGTTTGAATTGTTCGGGATTTTGTAAAGAATAAATATCTCCAGCTATTCCTCCTTTCATAAATTTACCACCACTTTCGTATTTCATATTGTAAGCACCTTCAACTACTTCGTAGCCTTTT